>ERZ1292633.2775-Hain-H41-02um-R1-2775-length-17577-cov-9_pt1 | contig 17577 bp, 12 predicted proteins | sample MGYA00564406_ERZ1292633 | MGnify/ENA primary metagenome ERZ1292633 (study PRJEB36523, sample SAMEA6512639) | groundwater metagenome | collected 2019-01-08 | study: AquaDiva: Metagenomics assemblies of 32 groundwater samples | reverse complement strand
CAAAAACCGGACACATTACGTGCTACAGAACCGGACAAGTAATTTACTCCCGACAAGGTCCAGGTCAGGTCTTGACAGGACAATAGCTGTGATTTAGTATTAATAAATGATATTTATTAATATGAAACATGGCCAAGCCTACGCGCTCCGCAAGTGAGGCGGCGGCAGACGCAAATCCGGGCAACCGGTCGGGCCGCGCGTCCGCGGCGCGCGAGCAGGCGCAATCCGGCGCGGAGGTCAAACACGGACCCGGGCACGGGTTGATCCAGTCGGTGGACCGCGCCATCGACATTCTCGAGGCGCTGCAGAGCTCAGCGGAGCCGCTTTCGCTCGCGGGCGTGTGTGCCCTGGTGAATCTGCGATCGAGTACCTGCCACCATCTGCTGGGCACGCTGGCGCAGCGCGGATACGTTGCCCGCGACCCGCAGGCGCGGACTTACAGCCTCGGAAACAAGCTGCTCGAGCTGCGCGATGCGCGCAGCCGGCAACTTGGCGGCCTCGCGGTGGCGACCCCGGTGCTTGCATCGCTGAACCGCACGACGACCGAGGCGGTGCACCTGGCTGTGATCGAGGCATTCGAGCTTGCAACCCTTGCGAAATTCGACTCATTGCACGCGGTCCGGGTGACGAGCGGCGGCGTCGGCAAGGCCGAAGCCGCCCACGCAACGGCGACGGGAAAGGCGATTATCGCCTTCTGGGCTCAGTCGGGACTCGACACGCTCATCCGGCTGAAAGGTCTGAGCCGGTTCACGCCGCACACGATCTGCGCGCGCGAGCCGCTTGAGCGCGACCTGGCACTGGTGCGCGAGCGCGGATACGCCGAGGACCGGGAGGAGTTCCAGCCCGGCGTCGTGTGCATAGGCGCGCCGATCCGCAACCATGCCGGCGAGGTTGTTGCGTCTTTGTCGGCGTCCATGCCGCTGATGCGTGCCGACGCGCGTAACGTGCGCCGGGTGCGTAATCTGGTGCTCCAGGCCGCGGGAAAGATCGCGCTGCAAATGGGATACAAGGAAATACGCAAGGCTTCTGCAAGACCGGCGCGCGCAGGCGCACCGGAACACTCCACGCGGGCAGCAGCGCACTGATCGCAGTCCGCTGCCAGTTCGCCGTACATTGCCTTTACACCAGAACGAGGAGCGATACATGGACATGGTTGCAACCGGATCCAGCAAGCAGTTCATCATTCCCAAAACCATGAAAGCCTGGGTGCTGGGCGACCCCGATCAGCTGACGCTGGTGGAAAAGCCCGTGCCGCAGCCGGGCGCGACCGAAGCGCTGGTGCGCATTGACGCGATCGCGGTCTGTGCCACGGATCTCGAGATCATTCACGGCGGCCTGCCGGCCATCATCCAGGGCGGGACGCCGTTCAACAAGAATTTCACCCCCGGACATGAGTACATGGGCACGGTCGTGAAGCTCGGGCCGAGCGTGGACGAATTTGCGGTCGGCGACCGCGTGACCGTGGAAGTCCATGCGGGATGCGGGCGCTGCGAGCGTTGCCGCGAAGGCATGTACACGGCTTGCCTCAATTACGGCAAGAACTACGGCGACGTGAACAAGGGCCATCGGGCGAACGGCTTCACCACCGACGGCGGTTTCTGCGAATACGCCGTGAACAACGTCAACACCATGGTGCACGTGCCGCCAGACATGAGCGATGAAGAAGCGTGCCTCGTTGTCACCGCGGGGACGGCCATGTACGGACTCGACGTGCTCGGCGGAATTGTGGCCGGGCAGACCGTGGTCGTCATGGGTCCCGGGCCGATCGGACTGATGGGTGTGGGCGTCGCCAAGGCGCTCGGTGCGCAACCGGTGATCCTCACCGGTACCCGCGACAGCCGCCTGGAGATCGGCCGCAAGCTCGGCGCAGATCATCTGGTGAATGTAACCAAGGAAGACGCAGTGGAGGCGGTGCAGCGGCTTACCGGCGGCAAAGGCGCGCACTACGTGCTCGAGTGCTCTGGCGCTCCGAATTCGCTCAACGAAGCGGCGCGGATGCTCAACCGGGGCGGTCGGATCTGCCTCGCGGCGTTTCCGGGCAAGCCCGTGCCGGTCGACGTCGCCTATCTCGTGCGCAACAACATCTACGTGTTTGGGATCCGGGGCGAAGGCCGCAGCGCCACGCACCGGGCGGCGGCGCTGATGGCACAGAAGCGGTTCGACGCGAAACTCATTCACACCCACACGTTCTCCCTTGAGGAAGTCCCCACGGCGCTCAAGTACGCCCGCGAGCGCATCGAGGATGCCATCAAGGTCGTCGTGAAAATGCGCAAGTAGCGTAGGCGCGAAGCCGGCACCGTGCTTAGCTGCGACCACTACCTTCGGCCGCTGTCGCTCGCCGAGGCGTTCGACCAGCTCGATCGCTTCGGCGATGCCGGGCGCATCGTCGCCGGCGCAACCGACGTGCTCCCCTGGGCGCGCCAGGGGCGGGCGGGCGATGTCCATTATTCCGCGCTCATCGACGTAAGCGGCGTTGCCGAGCTGCGGGGGGTGGAACTACGCGGTGAACGCATCCGCATGGGCGCCAACACGACCATTGCCGAATTTCTTGCCAATCCGGTCCTGGTGCAACAAGCTCCGGTGCTGAAACATTGCGCGGTGTGGTTCGCCGACGATCAGATACGCGAGCAGGCCACTGTCGGCGGCAATCTGATCAATGCGTCGCCCGCGGCCGATGCGACCCCTGCGCTTCTCGCGCTCAATGCCAGGCTTACCCTGCATCGGCGCGGCAACGGCGTCTGTGTCTCGCGCACTTTGCCGCTCGCGGAGTTCATCACCGGACCGGGCATGACCCGAATGCACAAGGGCGAGATTCTCGGCGAGATCGACTGCGACGCGCTGCCGCGTCACGGCGGCGCGTTCGAGAAAGTCGGCCACCGCCGCTCGCTGGTGATTTCCACCGTCTGCGCGGCGGCACTGGTCCGGCTCGATGGGGCCGGATGCTTCGAAGACGTGCGCCTCGCGCTCGGCGCCGTTGGCCCGATACCCGAGCGCCTCCCGGACTGCGAAAGTTTCCTGCTCGGCAAACACGCCGAAATCGAGGTCCTGCGCGAGGGAGCCGCGCTCGCCGCGCAGCGGGTGCGTTCGCGCAGCCGGCAGCGTTACCGGCGTGAAGTCGTAGTGCGCTTTGTCGAGCGGGCGCTGGTCAATGCGCTTGCCGAACTGGGCGTCGATGTGCCGCGCCATGAGGAGACCCTGCATGCCTGACGTCGAAATTCGCATGACCGTCAATGGGCGCAAGCTGACGCGCCGCGTCGCCCCGTACCTGCGTCTGATCGATTTTGTGCGCGACGAACTACACCTCACGGGCAGCAAGGAAGGCTGCGGCGCCGGCGAATGCGGCACTTGCTCGGTGTTCGTGAACGGCGTTCTGCACAAGAGCTGCCTGCTGCCGGTGCTCAAGGCGCAGGATGCAGAAGTGACCACCGTGGAAGGGCTTGCCCGCAACGGCGAACTGAGCGTGCTGCAGAAAGCCTTTCACAAGTCCGGCGCAAGCCAGTGCGGCTATTGCATTCCCGGAATGGTCATGGCGGCCACCGCGACGCTCAGGCGCAATCCGAATGCCGGGCGCGAGGAAATCAAGGAAGGGCTGGGCGGCAATATCTGCCGCTGCACGGGATATCAAAAGATCCTTGACGCGGTGGAACTGGCGCGCGACGTCACCAACGGCACGATACCGGCTTCGATGCTGGAGGAAGCCGAGCACGGCGGCAAATTCATCGGCGCCAGCGTGCGCAGGCTGGACGCTCCGGGGAAAGTGTCCGGCGCGCTGCGCTACGCCGCCGACATGACCATGCCCAACATGCTGCACATGCAGGTGCTGCGCAGCCCTGTTGCATCGGCGCGAATCGCCGAACTCGACGTTTCGCAGGCGAGGAGCATGCCGGGGGTAGAGCTGGTGCTCACGTGTGACGACGTGCCCGGCACGGACAACTTTGGCGTGTTTTATGCCGACCAGCCCATCATGGCGCGTGGTGTGGTGCGTTACGCAGGAGAGGGCATTGCCGCCGTTGTCGCGGAAGATCCGATGATTGCCCGGGAAGCGATCAGGAATATCCGCCTTCGGCTGGAGCCCCTGCCCGCGGTATTCGACCCCGAACAAGCGCTGCTGCCCGATGCGCCGCAGCTCTTCAAGGAGTACCCGGGCAACCTGTGCAAGCACACGAAGATACGCAAGGGAGACGTCGACCGTGCCTTCGCCCTGGCCGACATGCTCGTCGAGCAGACCTACAGCACGCAACGTCTGGAGCACGCGTACCTCGAGCCCGAAGCCGGCCTGGCCTATATGGAGGCTGATGGCACGGTGACGGTGTTGTCGCCGGATCAGAACATCACGCATCACCGCCACATGCTGGCGCGCATCCTCGGACGGCCGATCAACAAGGTGCGTGTAATCATGAGTCCGGTAGGCGGGGGTTTCGGCGGCAAGGAAGACATGCTTTATCAGGGCATGCTTGCCCTGGCTGCCATCAGGACCGGCAGGCCGGTCCGGTACGTGTTCACCCGCGAGGAGTCTTTCCTGGCCAGTGCCAAGCGCGAGCCGGCACGCATGCACGTGAGGACGGGTCTTTCCAGAGACGGGCACATCCTCGCCCACCAGGTGGATCTGATCGCCGACGGCGGCGCCTACGCCATGTCCAGCCCCGGCGTAATGAACAAGGCCGCCATTCTGGCCGCCGGCCCCTACGCCATCGAAAACGTCCGGGTCGACGCGATTGCCGTCTACACCAACAATACGCCGAGCGGCGCATTCCGCAGCTTCGGGGCCTACGAAAGCGAATTCGCCACCGAGACCCATCTCGATCTGTGCGCCGAGCGCCTGGGCATGGACCCGATCGAGCTGCGTCGCAGGAATGCCATGCGAGACGGTGCGGTGACGCACACCCAGCAGACGCTGGGGTCGGTGAGTTTGCTCCAGACGCTGGACGCTGCCGCCGGGGCGGCGGGCTGGGAGCCGGGTGTACCCCATCGCCAGCGACAGGGCGCAGAGCGCTCCGACCTCGGCGGTCCGGGCACGCGCAAGCCCTGCACGCTCGGCGCACGTCTGCCGGAGATTGCCCGAGGGGCAAATGACGCGGGAGCCTCCGCAGCACCCGCTGCAAAGGCGCGGACATATATGAAAAAGCGCGGACGCGGCGTGGCCTCCTGCTGGTATGGCATCGCACGCACCGCGGCGATGGATCGTGCGGCCGCCTGGGTCGAACTTGATGACGGCGGCACGCTCAAGGTAACGACCGGCGTGACCGAGATCGGCGAGGGCATTCTCACGGTGCTGTGCCAGATTGCCGCCGACGAAATGGGCGTGCGTCCCGACGACGTCACGCTGGGCGACAACGATACGGCGCGCGCGCCAGAGGCCGCGCACGCCGGTGCCACTCGGCAAACCTACATGATCGGCAATGCGGTCGCTTCGGCCTGCCGCGAGGCCCGCGGCAAGTTTTACCGGGAGATGGCGCGCCACTGGGAAGTGTCCGAGGGCGACCTCGAAGCGCGCGACGGCGAAGTAGGCGTTAAGGGAACGGACCTGCGCATGTCGATGGCAGAGGCCGTCGAACTGCTGAAATCAACCTATGGCGTGGTGATCGTGGGCAGTGCTAACTTCACCACACGGCACACGCCGCTCGATCCGGTCGACGGCCATGGCACGCCGTGGCAATCGTACGTGTTCGGCACGCAGATCGCGGAGGTCGAGGTCGATACCCACACCGGGGAGGTTCAGGTGCTGGGCATCTGGGCGGCCCATGACGTCGGACGCGCGGTGAACCCGCAGGGTGTCCAAGCGCAGATCGAAGGCGGCGTCGTGATGGGTCTGGGTCACGCCCTCATGGAGGATTTCGTGATGGAGAACGGGCACACCTCGACCCCCGGTTTCGCCAAGTACATCCTGCCGACCTCGCTCGACGTGCCACATATTACGTCGATCATCGTCGAAGACGTGGACCCCATGACGCCGCTCGGGGTGAAGGGGATCGGCGAGCCTGCCATGGTGCCGACCGCGCCCGCAATCATCAACGCCATCTACGACGCCATCGGCGTGCGCATCACCTCGCTGCCGGCAACCCCCGAGAAAGTACTCGAGGCGCTGCTGCGCCAGCGCGAGCGCGCTGCGGCGGATTAGGGAATGGGTCTCTTGATGCGGTCTCACGCTATGGGCGCAGCCATCAATGACCCAAGTGCAGCCGGAATCGGCGGGGAATTCCGGTTTGCACATGTTTCGCAATTTTTGCGCAGTTGCCATGCGGCTGCGCAAGCTGTGGAGTTTTGGAACGGAAAGCGGGCCGAATGGTTTTGTTGCGGCCATCCAGGATCAGTTATCAAAGAGAGGAGAACGGCATGAAGTATTATTTCCGCACATGGATAACAGCCATGGCAGTCGCAGTCACGGGGCTATTCGGCGCAGCGAATGCGCCGGCGCAAACGGCCGACTACCCCGGCAAGGGCACTATCGAGATCACGGTGCTGTTTCCGGCGGGAAGTTCCGCCGACATCACGGCGCGGATGCTCGCCGACGGGATGTCCAAGAATCTGGGAGCCACGGTCATCGTGGTGAACCGTCCCGGCGCGGGCGGTGCGATCGGGTACAAATACGTCGCCGGCCAGAAGCCTGATGGTTATTCGCTGGTGTGGAACTCGAACTCGATTTCCACGACCTATCATTCGGGCCAGCTTCCGTTCGACTACAGGGCGTTCGAGCCGGTTGCAAAGGTGCTTGCCGAATCGCCGCTGCTCGCGGTGAGAGCGGACTCGAAGTGGAAGACGCTGCAGGATTTCATCAGCGATGCAAAAACCAACCCGGGCAAGATCACCGTCGGCAACTCGGGCACGGGAAGTCACACGCACATTTCGTCGGTCGCGATGTTCAAGGCCGCCGGCATTGACGTGATCGATGTCCCGTTCGGCGCGGCCCAGGTGATACCCAGCCTGATAGGCGGCCACGTGGACGCCGTGGTCCAGCTTCCCGGCGCGCTATCTTCCCACCTCAAGTCCGGAACGATCCGGATTCTTGCGGCGATAGTCGCGAAGCGGGATCCTAACCTGCCTGAAGTTCCCACAGCCCGGGAACAGGGCGTCAACGTGGCTCTCGACGCATGGCGAGGCATTGCCGTGCCGAAGGGAACCCCGGCTCAGGTCATCGCCAGAATCGAGACGGCCATCCGAAAAACCGTCGAGAGTCCGGAGTTTATCCGGCGCTGTGAGCAGGTCGGTGTGGTTCCCTCGTTCGCCCCGGCCTCCGAATTCGGCAAGGTGATCGCCAAAGAAGACGTGGATATGGCCCGCATCATGCAGGTCGCGGGATTGCTGAGCAAGCCATGAACCAGTTCGCCGATGCAAGCCGGCTGTCGCCGCTGCAGAGGCTCACGGGTGTCCCGGAGCGGGCAAAGCGTATCGCCGAATCAGGCGGCATCGCCAGGGCATTGGAGACCGGTGCGCTGCCCCACCGTGTGAGCGTGACGCTGTCAGAGGGACTGGTACTGGGTCTGCTGCTTCAGGGCGTGTCGAAGTATCTCGCCGTATTCGGCCATGGATCCACGGAACTGGGCGAAGTGCTGCGCGCCTATGACGAGGCCGGCGTCACCCGAACGTACAATTTCCGCAATGAAGTCGAGATGGCGCATGCGGCCACGACCCTTGCCTGGCAGTACGGCGAGACGCCCGCAGTGGTGACTTCGATCGGTCCGGGCGCCCTGCAGGCCATGTCCGGCTCGCTTGCCGCGGCCTCGAACGGGGTGGGTGTCTATCACATCTACGGCGACGAGAGCACGCATGGCGAAGGCTACAACATGCAGCAGATCCCGAAGCCGCAGCAGGGCCTGTACGGCCAGCTTACCGCGCTGATGGGGGAGTCCTACACCTTGCACACCCCCCAGGCTCTGCGCGAAGCACTTCGCCGGGGCTCGCAGCGGGTCCACCATCCCTGGAAGGCGGGTCCGTTTTACTTGCTGCTGCCGCTGAATACGCAGCCAGTCGAAATCGAGATGCTCAATCTCGCCGCCCTGCCCCGGCGCATGCAACTGCCCCGTCAGCATGTCGCCGACGCGCCGGCGCTCGCGCAGGCGGCGGAGTTGATCCGTTCCCACCACCGTGTCGTAATTAAGGCAGGCGGCGGGACGCGGCGGTTCCCCAAGGCGATACGCAGCCTCGCCGAGGCAAGCGGCGCGGTCGTGGTGCTGTCACCGGGCTCCACCGGCGTACTCCCGCATGCGCATGCACAGAACATGCACGTCGGCGGAAGCAAGGGTTCGATCAGCGGCAACCATGCGATGGAACGCGGCGAACTCCTTATCGTCATCGGCTCGCGCGCCGTCTGCCAGGCCGACTGCTCCGGCGTAGGCTATCCGAACGTGCAGGCGGTGATCAACATCAACGGTGATATTGCCGATGTCACTCACTACAACCGGATGCTCGCCCTGCCCGGCGATATCGGCGCGGTGCTGGAGCAGCTGCTCGATGCGCTGCGCGAATGCGGCGGGGTCGAAGCCGGAACACGCGCGGACTGGCTGATGGAGTGTCGCGCGAAGAAGGAAGAATGGCGCAGTTTCTGTGCCAAGCGCTACGCCGAAAGCCCCATTTACGACGCAGTCTGGGGCCGGCCGGTGCTGACACAGCCGGCCGCGATCAAGATCGTTGCCGATTTTGCGAAATCGCTCGGCGCGGTGAAGTATTTTGACGCCGGCGACGTACAGGCCAACGGCTTTCAGATCGTGGAGGACGATTCGCCCGGCGAGACCTTTACCGAATCGGGTGCCTCGTACATGGGCTTTGCCTCGAGCGCCGTCTTGGCCGGAGCGCTTGCGGACAAGCCCGTCTACGGCATCGCCTTCTGCGGCGACGGGTCCTTCATGATGAACCCGCAGGTACTGATCGACGCGGTCGCGCACGGCGTCAGGGGAATGATTGTCGTATTCGACAACCGCCGCATGGCCGCGATCTCCGGCCTCCAGCTCGCACAATATGGCCGCGATTTCCGCACCCACGATGGCGTGACGGTGGATTACGCGCAGCTTTGCTCGGCGGTCAAGGGCGTGCGCGCGCTGCACGGGGGTGAGACGCGTGCGGCCCTGGCTGCGGCACTGAACGAAGCCCATGCCCACGCGGGCCTGTCCGTGGTGCACGTTCCAGTCTATTACGGTCCCGATCCGCTCGGCGGCATGGGCGCTTACGGCTCGTGGAACGTCGGCAACTGGGTCACCGACGTCCAGCAGCGGTACCACAGCCTGGGCGTGTGACCCGGTAAGCGGTGGCGCGCGCGAAATGAATGGCAAATCCAACGGGGGCATGACATGAAATCCGAACGTTTCGGTCTGTACCAGGACTACGGCCTGTATATCGACGGCAAATGGACCAACGCGAAAAACGGCGGCGTACGCGAGGTATTCGATCCGTGCACCGAGGAAGTCATAGGCCACATTCCTGCGGCGGAAGCGGCCGATCTGGATGCGGCGCTGGCCGCCGCCCAACGCGGCCTGAAGACTTGGCGCGGTGTGTCGCCGTGGGAGCGCGGCAGGGTACTGCGCCGTACAGCGGACCTGATACGGGAGCGCGTGGAGCCGATAGCGCGGCTCATGTCCGCCGAAACCGGAAAGGCGCTTGCCGAGTCACGCGCCGAAACCAATGCCGCCGCCGACCAGTTCGAGTGGTACGCCGAGGAAACCAAGCGCATCTACGGCCAGACCATCGAAGGCCGCAGCGGCGACGTGCGCATGCAGGTCCGCTACGAACCGGTCGGGGTGGTCGCCGCATTCTCGGCCTGGAACTTCCCGGCGCTGCTGCCATCGCGCAAGATGGCGGCAGCCCTTGGGGCGGGCTGCTCGATCATCGTAAAGCCTGCGGGCGAGGCTCCCGGGTCCTGCATGGCGCTGGTGCAGGCCTGCCACGATGCAGGCTTGCCACCCGGCGCCCTCAACCTGGTCACGGGCGATTCGAGCCTCGTCTCGGAGCATCTGATCCGCTCCCCGATCGTGCGCAAGGTCTCGCTGACGGGGTCGGTTCCCGTGGGAAAACGGATACTGTCGCTGTGCGCGGAAGGCGTGAAGCGTGTATCGATGGAACTCGGCGGCCACGCCCCGGTCCTGGTTTTCGAAGATGCGGATGTCGCGCGCGCCGCCGAACTCTCGGCGCGCAGCAAATTCCGCAACTGCGGTCAGGTGTGCATCTCGCCGAGCCGCTTCTACGTACATGAGCGCGTTTACGACAGCTTTTGCGAAACGTTCGCGCGGATCGCGCGCAGCCTCAAGATCGGACCGGGCCTGGACGAGTCAAACGATATCGGACCGCTCGCCAACCGCCGCGGCATGAATCATGCGCTGGCGCTAGTCGAAGACGCGAGGAATCGCGGCGCGCGCGTACTCGCCGGAGGCGGCCGCCCGGCCGCCTATACGCGCGGCTTCTACTTCGAGCCCACCGTGCTCGCCGATGTGCCCGACAACGCACGGATCATGTGCGACGAACCGTTTGTGCCTATCGCACCCATCACCCGTTTTTCCGAATTCGATGAAGTCATCGAGCGGGCCAACGCCCTGCCGTTTGGACTCGCCGGATATGTGTACTCCAGTTCGCTCAGGACCGCGACTCTGGCGAGCGAGGCCCTCGAAGTCGGCATGGTCGGCGTGAACGAAATGCTGCTTGCCAGCGCCGAGATGCCGTTCGGCGGCGTCAAGGAGAGCGGCATCGGCCGGGAGGGCGGATCTCTGGGCATCCGAGATTACCTCGAGGCCAAGTTCATCAAGACCCGCCTGTAGCAGAACATCGATGACCAAAAAGAACTACGAGGGCCTCGCCCGCGGTCTGACCAATTACAGCGACCCCGCCTTTTCGCTGTACTTGCGCCGATCCTTTGCGCTGTCCACGGGCGTGTCCGACGAGTTGCTCTCCAGGCCGGTAGTCGGAATCGCGACCTCGCCTTCCGGATTCAACAACTGCCATCGGCATTTCCCGGAATTGCTCGAAGCCGTCAAGCGCGGCGTCCTGGCCGCGGGGGCGCTGCCGCTCGAGTTCCCGACCATTTCCCTAGGTGAAGTGTTCCTCAGCCCCACGAGCTTGATGTACCGCAATCTGATGTCGATGGATGTCGAGGAGATGATTCGGGCGCAACCGATGGATGCGGTGGTGCTCATGGGCGGATGCGACAAGACCGTGCCGGCACAGTTGATGGGCGCGGCGTCGGCGGGTGTGCCTGCCATTCAACTCGTGGCTGGGCCCATGATGACCGGGCGCCATCGCGGCGAACGGCTGGGCGCCTGCACCGATTGCAGGCGTTACTGGGCCCAATACCGCGCGGACAAGGTGAGCGCAATCGAAATCAGCGAAGTGGAAGGCCGGCTCGCGACCACTGCCGGAACCTGTGCCGTCATGGGAACGGCAAGCACGATGGCCTGCCTCGCCGAAGCGCTGGGCATGTCGCTGCCCGGTACCGCCGCCATTCCGGCGGTGCATGCCGACCGTCTGCGTGCCGGCGAGGCCACCGGCCGCGCTGCCGTGCAGCTTATCCGAAGCAAGATCACGCCGCGCCAGGTCGTGACGCCGGCTGCGGTCGAAAACGCGCTGCGAGTCCTGCTCGCGATTGGGGGATCCACCAACGCCATCATCCATCTCACGGCCATTGCCGGGCGCCTCGGACTCGATGTGCCGCTCGCGCGGTTGAACGAATTGTCCGAAACGACACCGGTGCTCGTCAATCTCAAGCCGACCGGTCAGCACTACATGGAGGACTTTTACGCCGCGGGCGGAATGTCTGCAGTGCTGCGCGAGATCAAACCCCTGCTTAACCTGGATTGCATCTCGGTAACCGGTGAAACGCTCGGTGAGCGGCTGCAGGCCGAGAACGATCTTTACGTCGATCACGCGGTGATCCGGCCGGCGAATGACCCCGTTGAGTCGGTCGGGGGCCTGGTCGCGCTGTTCGGGTCGCTCGCCCCGCGGGGCGCGATCCTCAAGCGCTCGGCCGCGGACAAATCCTTGTTCGAATCCGAAGGACGCGCAGTGGTATTCGAATCGCTGCAAGATCTGGCCCTGCGCATCGACCGCGACGATCTGGAGGTGACCCCGGCCGATTTCCTGGTTCTGAAGAATGCCGGGCCGACCAGCGGCAGCGGCATGCCCGAAGCGGGCTACCTCCCGATCCCTGGGAAGCTCGCGCGGGCAGGGGTCAAGGATATGGTGCGCATCTCCGATGCGCGCATGAGCGGCACCGCGTTCGGCAAGGTTGTGCTGCACGTCACACCCGAAGCCGCCGCTGGCGGAACCCTGGCGCTGGTCCAGAACGGGGACCGGATCGCAATCAGCGTATCGAAGCGACGTATCGATTTGCTGGTGGATGAAACCGAACTTGCGCGCCGGCGCCAGGCCTTCAGGCCTGCGGCGGACCGTCCGGCGCGCGGGTACGCGAAGCTCTACGCCGACCACGTGCTTCAGGCAGACCAGGGCTGCGATTTCGACTTCCTGCAGGGATAAGCGCAGGTCCCCGGCCGCAGGTTCAGATTGCGCCTGCAGCGCGCAGGCTTGCCACGTCTTCGGCACTCATGCCGGGTATGCTCCGCAGAATCTCATCCGAGCGCTGGCCCAGCGTCGGCGGTGGCCGCTCGTGCACGACTTGCGTGGCGGCCGCGTTGATTCGCCGATGTGATCCAGATAAGGGCTCGTGCCTGCGTTGCGTGCCATTCGGAATGCATAGATCAGATCATCTGCGCAAAACCCTGGCGCAGGCGGATTAACCTGAAGTTCCTCCAGAATTAAGCTGTTTAAAGGGTAGAAACCCGATAAATATCGGAGGTTTAGCGCGGTTTTTTTGGGTGCGGAATGTACCCATGTAATATGGTTGACACAATTGCGTATTTAGCGTATTGTGTGGCCATGCATATCGATATCGTTCCCAACCGAGGCTCGCGCCCAGCCTACTTGCTACGCGAGTCCGTTCGCGAAGGTAAGCGGGTGCGCAAGCACACGCTTGCCAATCTATCCTCACTCTCCGATGCGCAGATCCTCGCCATTCGCGCGGTGCTTCGCGGGGAATCGGTGCGCCCGGTCGCCTCGATGTTCGAAGCGGTTTGCTCACGCTCGCATGGCCCGGTGCAGGCGCTGCGTGTAGCCATGCGCAGGCTCGAGTTCGAATCGCTCATCGCCTCGCGCCCCAGCCCTCAGCGCAATCTGGTGTGCGCGATGATCGCAGCACGCGTGTTGGCTCCGCACACCGAGCTTGCCACCACACGCTGGTGGCACACCTGCACGCTCGCCGAAGAGTTTGGCGTCACCCAGGCCGACGAGAACCAGCTGTATGAGGCGATGGATTGGCTGCTCTTGCGCCAAGGCGACATCGAGAAAAAACTCGCTGCCCGACATCTGCGCTCAGGGGGGCTGGTGCTCTATGACCTGTCTTCGAGCTATTTCGAGGGTACCTGCTGCCCGCTGGCAAAGCTTGGCTACAATCGTGACCGCAAGAAGAACAAGCTCCAGGTCAACTACGGACTGCTCACCGACCCGCGCGGCTGCCCGGTAAGCGTGTCGGTCTACGAAGGCAATACTGCCGACAGCAAAACTCTGTTACCCCAAGTGAAACGCCTGCGCGAGGAGTTCGGCATCGACACGGTCGTGATCGTAGGCGACCGCGGGATGATCTCGCACAAGAGTATCCAAGAGCTACGTGAGATGGATGCGGTGAGCTGGATTACAGCGCTCAAGAGCGTGCAGATTCGCTCTTTGCTCGAACAAGGTAGCCTGCAGCTTGGGCTATTTGACGAGTGCAATCTGTTCGAGTTCACTCACCCCGAGTTTCCCAACGAGCGGCTCATCGCCTGTCGCAACCCTGAGCTTGCGAAGTTGCGCGCCCACAAGCGGCGCGAACTTATCGAGGCAACCGTCCTCGAGCTTGAGAAAGTACGTTCCATGGTCGAGCATAAAAAGCTCGCCGGGAGCGATCGCATCGGACTGCGCGTGGGACGAGTACTCAACAAGTACAAAGTGGCCAAACACTTCGAGATCCAGATCGAGCCAAATCGATTTGCTTGGCTCATCCGTGAAGACCAAGTCAGCAGTGAAGCCACTTTGGACGGCATCTATATCCTACGCACGTCCTTGCCTACGCCCGAGATGGATAGCGCGCAGGTCGTGCGCAGCTACAAGTTGCTCTCCCAAGTCGAACGCGCCTTTCGCTCGATCAAAACCGTTGACCTGAAAGTGCGCCCCATTCACCACCGGCTCGCCAAGCGGGTGCGCGCCCACATCTTCCTTTGCATGCTCGCCTTCTACATTGAGTGGCATATGCTCGAAGCTTGGCGTGAAATCCTCTTTGCCGACGAGGACCAGCAAGCCAAAGAGCAACGCGACCCGGTTGCCCCAGCCAAGCGCTCGGCTCAGGCGCAGCGCAAAGCCGCAACCCACACCCTGCCAGACGGCTCACCGGCGCACAGCTTTCGCACCTTGCTTGAGGACCTCGCTACCATCGTGCGTAACACCTGCCGCACCCCCGAGTCTGATCAGAACGCGCCAACCTTTACCGTTACGACCACACCCAACCCAACGCAGCAGCGCGCTCTACAACTGCTCAACACCATCCCCATGTAGCCAGAAACCAAACACACCAAACTAGTTCAACTCACTGAACCATAGGAAAATTGCGGCTACACTCAGCAGGAACTTCAGATTAACTGCTCGCGCCGTTTGGCGCGACGCTCCCGACTGCCGGGACACCCCGGTGGCCGGCGACCTTGGGTTCGCCGCTGACGCTTAGATCGCGGCACAGGAGCACGATCATCTGCAACTTGCCACTTTCTTCGCGCACCGGGTTGCCCTCGCACTCGACCATCCGGGGAGGTGCCCCGGCCGCCATCATCCGCACCTGGGCGCGCTCGCTACGCGGCGACATGCTCAGCAAGTCGAGGAATGCGCGTGCCCGCCCGCGGTCCTCCGGGTGGACCAGCAGGAGCCAATACGCCCCGTCGGCAAACTTCGCTGATTCGAAATATTTGTCGTGTGACAGGCTGGCGTAGCGGAAGCGATACTCCGGGGTCAGGACCGATACCAGATCGGCGGCGTGCGCGGCTATAAACCGGAACTGCTCTTCGCTCGTGCGCAGCACATTGCGGGTGCGAACCAGGCGGCTGTTCTGGTCATGAAAAAATACTGCCAGCCTGCCTACATAGCCGACGACGCCTAAAAAGCAAAGCCCTGTGACGACCGGTCCGGTGGAAGGCTCGAAAGGGACTCCCTGCACTACCGCCCAGAGCAAGGCAGCAGCAGCAAAGCACAGCAATCCGGACAGGAAACGCTCAATCCCGCCGCACGCTGCATTGTTCATGCTCACACCGACCAGCGCTCCGCAAACAGGCCAGAGCGCAAAATGCAGTTGCGCCGCCCACAGGCCCATCAGAATGGAATCGAAGGTCAGATTGCGGAATTCGGCGCGCTTGGAATCCATCGCAAGGCGGGCGTGCAGATAGGCGAGTTGCGGGTAGATCAGCAGCGTGACGATGCCGAAGATCAAGGTGCCGGCGCTGAATCCGCGCTCCGCCAAAACGGCGACGACCACCAGGAACGAGAATACAAACGACCCCGATCGCGTCGGATAATTGATCCGCGCGAGGCGGTGTGCGCGCGCAAGCTGCAACTGCATTCCGTTTCCTCCAGCATGAGCGCGGGCATCCGCCGTGCGCCTTGGCAGGGCGCGCTTTGCGCGCGGACCCTCGGCCATCAGATTCGAGCCGGCCTCACTCTACCAGAAGACTCTTCCCTGAGGAATAGGAAGCGTTTCGCAGGTCCGGCGTGCCGACCCGCTCTCCTCGCCCCGGCGTAATCTGCGCGCATTTGATGAAATAGGGCAGCGCGTCTTTCGAGCCGGAGCCGGCGTTGCCACCGGCGAGGATGAGTTTTTTCATGAACGCATTTTACCTCGGCCGCGTCGCATTGCAGCGGCTGCGACGCCCTCATCAGGGTTCGGCCTATTGCCGGTGCTGGGCGATGCCCTGCATCACCAGCCCCTTGGCTTCGATCCGGGCAAAATCCATGAACGCCCGGGCCGTTGCCGAGAGCTGCTTGCCCACCGGGTAAGCGAAGTGCCAGTGGTTTTCCAACGGAAAACCATCGACGTCCAGGCAAATCAGTCGCGAGGGCTCGGGCTCCAGCCCGAGCGTGAAACGCGACATGATAGCCACGCCAAGACCGGCCAGGATGGCCTCCTTGATCGCTTCGTCGTCGCTCAGTTCCAGCTTGATCTTCGGCGTAAGCCCGCGCTGCTCGAACAGTTTCGTCGCGAGCAGGCGTGTCCCGGACCCGGGTTCGCGCATGAGGAACGGTTCCGCGGCGATGCGCTCGAAGCTGATCTGCCGCGCGTTGGCGAGCGGATGGTCGTCGCGCGCGAACACCACCAGCGGATTGGGCAGTAGCGCCTGGGTCACGACGTCTTCCTTCTCTAGCGGCGAGGCGAAGACGTACAGATCGTCCTCGTTGTTCGCGAGCCGCTCGATCAGCGTCTTGCGGTTGTGAATCTCCAGCGACACTTCCACTCCCGGGTAGCGCTGGATGAAGGCGCCGAGCATGCGTGGGGCGAAGTACTTGCCCGTCGAGCAAACGGCCAGCCGCAGATGCCCGCTCTCCATGGCGCGCAGGCCGTTCAGTGTTTCCTCAAGCGTCGATAGCGCGCGAAACACGTCATGGCAGCCCGCGTAAAGGCGCTGCCCCGCGTCCGTCAGGTACACGCGCCTGCCGACCTGCTCGAACAAAGGCAAGCCGACCGTTTCGGTGAGTTTTTTTATCTGAACCGAAGCCGTCGGCTGTGCCATGTGAAGTTCCTGCGCCGCAAGGCTGAAGTTCCCCAGGCGCGCGCTGGCCTCGAACACGCGAAGTTGCGGGAGTGTTCCGTGCTTGAGATAGCGTCGGATATTTGCTTGCAGCATGGCGATTCCTCCTCGATTCGATTGCCATACCGCCATGCCGTAAACGCACAGCGGCCTTCACCTCAGGATGAAGACCGCTGTCAAAAATCAGCCTTCACCCGATGGGCAAAGGTCTCGCTCGCATTATCTCGTGTAATGCCGACGCGACCGGGGCTAAAAGCCCGTGTTGACGACCGCGCCGTAGTAGCCAACCGGCTACTGAAGCTACTCCCCTTTGGAGGGGCGCCCGGCTCCCGCCGGGACACGCAATTTGTTTATAGCAGAATAGATCCTGCCCATCAAGGTTTCCTTGTGCCGGCGATCCATTACGAATCATAATTCCAGCCATTACGAAACGTTTCCTTGGCTTCGTTTTCGTAATGCAAGGCATCACAAACTTCAAATTGTCTTCGGTGGCGCCTCCACCCATACTTGGTTGAACGAACGGTGTCCCACGCGGCGCATGTCTGCCCGTGGATCGCGGAAATCCAAAGGAGGCTGGTATGCAAGACAGAGAAGCCCACGGTAAGCCGATTGAAGAACTTGTCAGCGGTCTTCAAACACACCTCGAACGCGGTCTGACCCAGCAGGAGGCGCAGGCGCGTCTAGTGAAATTCGGCGCCAATGAGCTGACCGAGCGGCCGCGGCCGGGATTTTTTTCTCTCCTCTGGGATCAGTTCAACAATTACCTGGTGATCATTCTGATCGTCGCGGC
>ERZ1292633.2774-Hain-H41-02um-R1-2774-length-17580-cov-5_pt1 | contig 17580 bp, 13 predicted proteins | sample MGYA00564406_ERZ1292633 | MGnify/ENA primary metagenome ERZ1292633 (study PRJEB36523, sample SAMEA6512639) | groundwater metagenome | collected 2019-01-08 | study: AquaDiva: Metagenomics assemblies of 32 groundwater samples | reverse complement strand
GGATCAGTTTGAGCGCGACCTCGCGGCGGATCGGCGACTCCTGCTCCGCGAGATAGACGGTGCCCATGCCGCCCTCGCCGAGAACCTCTACGATCCGGTAGGGGCCAACCCGCTCCGGGCCCGCGGCGCTCGAGATGAGCCCCGACACGACGCGCGCCGCCAGCGCCTCTCGCGCCGCGGCGTTCACGACTTCGGAGCGGAGTTGGGGAACGTCGACGGCTTCCATGGAGAGGAGAGACTCCACTTCGGTCCGAAGCGCCTGGTCCCCCGCGCAGAGCCGGTCGAGGATCGCGTGGCGTTCGCCGGCCGCGGCCTCGCGCACTTCGATCAGGATCTCCTTCACGCGGGCGAAGCGACGCGATGCCGCGCTCCGATCCGGATCGGGGACCGATGGCTCCCCTCGCCCTGCCGCGCCGCTCACGGCGCCGCCCCTCCCAGCAGTTCGCGGCCCAGCCAGAGGCGCGCCACGGACCAGTCGTGTTCGACCGTGCGGGGGGAAACGCCGAGCAGCCCGGCGCTCTCCGCGGTCGTCATCCCGCCGAAAACGCGCAATTCCACGACGTGCGCCGCCCGCTCGTCGAGCGCCGAAAAACGCCGGAGAGCCTCGTCGAGATCGAGGAGGTCGTGGTCGCCGCGTCCGTCCGTCAGCCCGGCCTCGTCGAGGGTCACCCGCTCCTGGCCCCCTCCCCGTTTCACCGCCCCTTTTCGGCGCGCGTTATCGACGAGGATCTGGCGCATGGCGCGCGCGGCGACACCGAGAAAGTGGCTCCTCCCCTGCCAGGCGGCCCCGGGGCCGTCGACCAGCTTCAAGTAGGCTTCGTGGATCAGGGCCGTAGGCTGGAGGGTGTGCCCGGAACGCTCGCGAACCATGTAGGCGTCCGCGATGGCGTGGAGTTCGTCGTAGATGAGCGAGAAGAGACGGTCGGTCGCGCCGGGGTCGGCGGAGCGGCCTTCGGAGAGCGTGAAGAGGATGCGCGTGACTTCGGAGCGTGCCGAATCGGGCTTCGCGGGCATGGCGTCCTCCTCACGCGGCACAGGATCACGAGCGCGGCTGGCACCGGAACGATTTCAGGGTATCACGAGCCGCGTCAGCCTGCCGTCTCGAAGCGCCACGCGCGAGGGCCGCCGGCGGTTTGCGGGCGGCCCTCGAGATTCGCGGCATGCTGAAGTGGCTACTTCAGGAGCACCATTCCCCTCCGACCCGATTCGGCCCCTCCATCCGGGAACTCCGCTCGGTAGTAATAGACACCGGTGGCGCATTGGACACCCTGGTCGTTCAGGCCGTCCCAAAGCAGCGTGGCCGGGCCGGGTTGCTTCACCTTCGTTCCCAGCGTGCGAACCAGGCGGCCCGAGATATCGAACACCCGAACCGTCACGACTCCCGCTTTGGCCGTCGTGAACGAGATCTTCGTCATCGGATTGAAGGGATTCGGTGCGTTTCCTCGGAGCGAATTCACGCTCGGCGGCGCCTCGGGAACCAGGATTGTGGCCGCAATCAGATGGTCCTGGATCGGGTAGAGGGGACCGTACGTTCCCGTCTGAAATCCAGTCAGCTCAGCCCAATTTCCAAGGAGGCTCGCATCCGCGGGGCAGGGCCAGCAGGTCGACCCGCTCGCTCTGGCGCCACGGCACCCCGTGAGGAACTTGTAGAGAACCTGCATCCGGTTCTGAACGCCGGACTGGACGTAATTCTGCGCGTTCCGCGGAATCGCCCCCGGCGCTCCGCGGATGAACTGAAAAGAGAATCCGTAGGCCAGCGCCTTCGTCCGGTCGAGATCGGCGCCCGCGTCCCACTCACCGCTGGTGGCCACGGCGGCGACATCGATCACGCCGGCCGAGACGGGATACGTGGCGGAGGGTGTCGCGGTCGTCCCCGGTTGCGACTGCGCGGTGAGCGGATCGAATCGATTTGGCCCCGGGCAGCCTCCGTCGGCCTCGTAGACGAACGATCCGGGCGCCGCAAGCCCGGGACCCGAGGGCATCGCGGCGAATCGGTCGTCGATCGCGGGATAGGCGTTCGAGGCGGTTCCGGCCCACGATCCCTTGGCCGCGCTGGGCGCGAGCGTCGTGACGTTGGCCACCCCAAAAATGTCGCGCGCCAGCGACGACTGCCGAGCGCTCGGTACGCCGGCCGGCTGATTCGTCAACGCGTTGAAGGCGTCGTCGCCGGTCAGGAAGATGCAGCGATCTCCTCCGTTCGCCCCTGTCTCTTTGCGTGCCCACTCCGAGACGAGCTGCGCGTCCTGCTCCTCGAACACGGTCACCGTGCGGAGGTGGCTGCTCTGGAGAATGATGCGATACCACGCGGCCAGTGAATCGACGATTCCGTACTCGTCCTTGTTGGGGAAGTAGTTGCTGAGGCGCTGAGGCCGGTCGCCGGCGAGTTCGTGGCCGCCGATGTTATGCCCCTCCCCCAGTCCCTGGAGGAGGCGATAGCGGTCGGCGCGCACACCCATCCCGCGCAGCATGGCGGTGACCGGATCCAGCCTGAAACTCCACGAGGTGTACGTTCCGTCGAGATTCAGCACCGGCGTGGCGTTCTGTCCCGCGAGGAGCGTTCCCGGCGTGCCCGGCGGATACCTCCGTGGCAAGACATCGAACTCGATCAGATCGGGCGGAATGACGAAACTGCCCGGAAGCGTCGGCAGATCGACCACTTCCCTGGCGAGCGCGTCGCTGGAGAACTGATAGCTGACGCCGCCGTTGATATCGACTGCCTTCAGGTAATACTGGACCCTCGTCCCTCGAGGAAGAAAGGAGAGCGCGGAGTAAGCGCCCTCTCCGTTGATCGTGAACCCGCCCGGAAGGTTCAGTCCGAGCTTGGGGCGAGGAGGCCAGTTGAATCGGTAGGCGCTCCCGATGATCGTCGTGTCGGGACCGACGGGACTGACGGAGACGTTGTCCGCGTCCACCTCGGCCGAGTCCCATGGGCTCCACGAGGTCGTGGCAGGGTCGAAGAGCCGGTAGATCACGTGAGGCGCGCCGAAGGCCGGGTTGAAGGCTCCGTTCGTGTGGGCAATCGTCGTCCCGCCGCCCACGAGCCTGTCGTATCCCTGGCGCCAGTTGATCCCCATTCCCTTCTGGCGCAGGCCCGTGACCGCCGCGAATACAATGGAGTCGCCGAGCGGCGAGTTCATGTTGTCGCGGATGGCCCGCCGGGCAATGTCGGGATTCGGATCGATCTGGAGATCCGTGCCGCGGGTGCCCGGCCAGCAGGGCGCGGTGGCGCAATTCACCCCGGTCATGGTGCCGTCGACAAAGGTCGTTTGTGCGACCGACCCGACGAAGACTCCAAAAACCGGCGCGGCGATTCCTGTCGTCACTTGGAGCGAGAGATCGTCATAGAGAACGACGTAGGGGACGTTCGCCGCGCAATTCGCCTGATCCGCCGAGAATGCCGAGATGCACTGGATGTTGTAGCGAACCTGCACCGAATCGGCTTCCACCGCCTTCGAGAGCGGATCGGCATCGACCAGCCACTGGTCGACGACCGACGTGCGAACGCCGCCGCCGGCGGACGTGTTCTCCCAGTTCGACCAGGCGCCGCCGTCGAAATAGCGATACTCGGCGTACTGAGCGTATCCCGACGTTCGCGGCAGGTTTAGATACTCGCCCCAAACGGCGGTGATGTCCGCCACGCCCGCGGGGACCGGGAACGCGCAGGTCACGACCGAATTGAACTGACCCGGTACGGCGCTCTTCGTCACCGGGTCGACACCCAGGAAGAATCGGTCGCCTGCCAAATTCTTCTCGAGCGCGCAAATATCGCTGGTGGTGTAGATGCCGCCGTCCTGAATCGCCCAGAGTTCCCCGCGGCCTGGATAGGTGCGGGCCGATATCTTGACGCCATCAGTCTCCGAGGCGGTCAGGGGGGCCGAGGCGATGATGCCCCCGCCCGCGACGTCGATCCCTCCGGACGGAACCCCCTCGTCGTAGATCGTCCGGAGCGTTCCCGAAATCGTGTCGGTCACCTTCACGTCGTCATAGACGATGCCCTGCCCGAACGGCCAGAGTCCATCTTCCGAAGAAAAGAGACAATCCGATAGGAAGAGGATGTAGAGAGCGCGGTTCGCGGTCGACATCTGGAGCGTGATGGCGGTATTCAGGGGAGGTGCGATCCCATCGCCGACGATGCTGGGACCCAGCGAACCGTCTATCGGCGCGCCGACACCCGGCGTGGTGGGTTTGATGTTGCCCGTGAACGATGCCAGTAGCGTGGACGCCGCGAATGAGCCGGTCGATCGGATCTCATCGAAGGCGCCGCGATTGTTGAGTAGCGGATCCTCATCACCGAACCCGTCGCCGGAGTCGCCGCCGCCAACGAAGTAGACGAAGTCGTACCCCAGCTCCGTGCTCTGATTCATCGTGAGCGTGACGGAATAGGTCCCGGTCGCCGCGATGGGAGGCCGGTCGCTTTCGAGATCGATGTAGAGAATCTGCTCGGTGAGGTTGGGGTAACCAACACGGACAGCCCAGTTGGGATTGTACGTACCGCACCAGAGTGCCCGAGATCCGTTCGGTATGGCCGGCCGCTGAGCCGATGCGGTCGCGGCATCCACGACATGCCAGAGCTGCTGCTTGACCGTCAGATCGAAGCGTCCATATCCGCCAGAGGAGCCGACGGCGTAGCTGTCGAGCGAATCGGATTCTGGCGCGGTGCGAGGCGCCCAGGTTCCACTGGCCCGTTCGGCACAGGCCCCGGGATAGAGAAACCAGGTGGTCGTCGCGGAGCTCTCGCGAATCAGCGTGCCGCTCATGGTCGCGGCCGCGCGCGAGGCGGTGGTGGCGGCAGCGATTCGACCGGCGCGGTTCTCGAGCGGAATGGGGGCGTGAATCGGGGGTGGTTCGAGTCGGCGAGTTTCAGGAACCGCGAGGGCGGCCAGCGCGGAAGTGGCGGTAGAGGCGAAGAGCGCAATAACGACGGAGATCGTCGGGAGTGGTCGCATTTCTCCCCTCGAGTTACGAACCGTTAGAGGATTTGCGGCAGAACCACGAGGCGCCCACTCGCGGAGTAGTTAAGTACTTATTATATCAACCGCTTACGAAATTGTCAATGGCTTGCCCACTTACGGCGTGTGGCGCCGGACGCCCCGGATCCGGTGGTGCGGCTTCGACTCCTGTGTGATGTCGTCGGTCCGGAGCACGCTGATGGAGCCGTCCACTTCGAGAATCGCCGAGCGCACGGCCGAGGGATCGTCGACGCCATGTTCGCGAAGCGCGCGCAGGATGTCGGCGCGCGAAATTCCTTCGCTCGTCAGATGACTCTCCAGAAAGTCGCCGTCTCGTATCAGGAGCGTCGGCGTCCCCTCGAGGAGCCTGGCCGCGCGGCCACTGGAACGAGCCACGCGCGCGACAATGGCATTCAACCCAAAGAGCGTGGCGGCGGCCACCAAGCCCCCGAACAACGACGTGTCGGGGCCGATCATGGCGTTCTGGACGGCGTTGGAGAGGAGCAGCAGCAGAAGCAGGTCGAAGGGAGTGAGTTGCCCAACCTGACGCTTCCCCATGAGGCGGAGCCCCACGAGGAGCGTCAGGTAGATGACAACGCAACGTACGACAATGTCGAGGAGCGGGTGGCCGAGCGTGAAGGGCATCCCGCGCCCCGTCCGCTACTTGGAGACGACCGTAATCGGGGCGTCGACGCGGAGGCTGACCTTGCTCCCCGCCGGGACCTCGAGTTCGTATCCCTTCGCCGCGAGGACCGCGCCGGTGCCGAGCACGGCCCCGCCGACCGCGCCGAGGATCGTGCTCTTCGTATCCTTGCCCGCCACCTTTCCGATGATGGCGCCGGCCACCGCGCCGCCTCCGATCATCAGCTTGTCGCGCGTGCTGGTGCTCTTCGCGACCATTTTGCCCTCGGAATTCGTCACCGTGGCGCTGATCGTTTTCTCGCCGTCCACCGTCTGAAGCGACGTGAACTGGAACTTGACCGACGCGCGGTCCTCTTCCGACTTGGCGCGGCTGGCGCGGGTCAGTTCGACGATCTCGCCGCGGATGACGGCGCCCGTTTCGGCGATTGTGTGCCCCTCGTAAAGGAGAGGCGCCACCAGCGTTCCCTCGACCTTGTCGGCGATGTTCGACGTGCGCGTGTCGACCGGCGTCGTCAGCGAGACGTCGAACTGCGTTCCCGCAGGCAGCGAGATGTTGTTCGACTTCACCGCCGCGTTCGCCGCGGCCGTGGACTTGGGGGTCGTGGACTTCGTCGTCGCCTTCGCCGGCGCGGCCGCGGTCGGCGTCTCGGTCGCCGCCGGGGCGGGCTCCGTCGTGGCGGCCGGCGTCTCGGTCAGGGCCGGCGTCTCGGACGCGGTCGCGGGATTCTCTTCTGTGGCCGACACTTCGGTCTGCTCCGCCTTCTGGCAGGCCGACAGGCTGAACGCCAAGACGAGTCCGAGCGCTAACGACAGCAGCAAGCGGTTACGATTCATCTGAATTCTCCTCCGGGCCATTGGCCCGCTGTTGGTCCCCGAATCCCGTCGGGACGCGGTGTTAGTAGATGAAGTGATAGGTCAGGCCGCCCAGGAGGCGGAGCTGATTGGCGTCCGAGACGAACGAATAGCCCAGTTCGCCGAACAGCGAGAGATTCGGCGTGAACTGGTTCCGCGCGCCACCATGCACGTCGAGTCCGAACTTCGTGTCACTGCTGCTTCCTACCCCCGGCACGTTCGAATCGAAACTGAAGCGATGGAGGCCAAGCGCGCCGCCCAGGTAGGGCACCATGCGCTGATCTTGAAGGGGGAAGTCGAAATTGACGCCCAGGCGAAACGCCAGATCGCTGAAGTCGGAATTGTACGGGCCGACGTCGTTCCCGACGTTCCAGTACTCCACCGACGGAACGAGGTGAACGTGATTCACGAACTCGCCCGCATCCAGGTGCACGCCGTACATGAGCGCGCTGCTGCCGCCTTCCGGATCGGTGAGGCCGAGCCGGACTCCGATTCCCTTGATCCCGAGGCCACTGGTCTGATCCGCCTGTTGCGCGAACGCGGGGGCGGCCACGGCGATCGCGACGAGCACCGCCAGCCCCGAGATCAGGCCGGCGCGCCGGAACGTCGAAAGATTCATGAGTGCATTCCTCCTTGAACGAGTCATTCCCTACGCGGGGTAGGCTCCGAGTCTATGGACCCGGAGCCTACCCAAGGGAGTGGCGAGCGGCAACTAGAACCGGAAGCGGAGTCCGGCGTGCGCGGCGGCGCCGTCCATGTCGATCTGGTCGCGAACGGTCACACCGAAGAACGGATCGTAGAAGTCGGCCGAGACGGTGCTGCTGTTGAAGAGCACCTCGCCGTAGAGCGCCGTGTTGGGCGACACCGTGAAGTTCATTCCGCCGAAGAGCTGCGCCCCGAACCCGTCGTAGCTGTCGCTGAAGGCGTAGCCGTCCGAGTCGGTCCCCTCGACCAGCAGCCATTCCCAGCCGATCCCGCCGCCCACGTAGGGCTGAATGCCCGACCCCGACGGGAATTTCACGCGGACAAAGGCCATCAGAGGCACGAGGTCGGTCGAGATGTCGCTCGTATCCACGACGCGCTGCCCCGTGTTGCCCGCCGGATCCTCGAACGTCGTGACGAACTGACTGCCACCGGTGGAACGGTGATACCACGACGCGGAGAGGCCGACGTCGATCGGCGACTGAAGTTCGGTCCCGACGGAGCCGCTGAAATAGACACCGTTCCCCGGCTGATCGGACGGCTCGTAGCCGCCAAGTCCGATCGTGGCGAACGTCCGCTGGCGAGGACCGTATCCGTCGTATCGCGGCGAGCGGCGGCGGACCGGTCCGTTGGAATTCCGAAGCTCCGCGTCCGACGCCAGGAAGGTGACACGGGCGGCACCGGCTCCGCTCGTGAAGGTGCTCCCCTGGTAATCGAGAGCGGAAGCCTGCGCCGGCGGCGTGGCGATGACGAAAGTGAACAGGGCCGCGACGCCGGCGGCGGCAAGAAGCGACCGATAGGTCCGGCGGTTGATCGTGCGGAGCGACATGGCGGTTCCTCCGTTGGCTAGGGAACAAGGTCGTGTCTTCACTTCCCGGCCTAATGCAGGTGACGTGCCATCGGATGATCTGTTGTCAAATCACGACTTACGCCGACTCGCGGCACCCCCATGGCTGCCGAATGCTGTCGCCCGTGACACCCTGTGAACGCACCGGCACACCCCGAGGTTCCCGATCGGGACCGGCGAGGAGGGCCGCGCGGGGTTGTTTGACGGCCTCCTGGACGGCCAGTACGATGCGGACATGCATCTGCACCGGCCCGGCGCGCTCCGCGTCCACTGGATCGCGCTCACGGCCCTACTGCTCGCGCTTGCGGCCCTGCTGCTCGCGATCCCGGTCACGTCGCGCGCGCTTCCCATCGAGTACCTCCCCGTTGGCCACGCCGCCTACGACGAGATCGAGACGCTGGCCGCGCTGGGAAAACTCCGGAACCTGAACATCTACTCGCGCCCCCTGGCCCGCACGGATATCGCGGCGGCGCTCCTGCTCGCCCGCCGACGGGAGCCGCTGATCACCGGGAACATCAACTATCAGCGTCTCGCGCGCGAGTTCGCGAGAGAGATCATCGACCTCGGCGGTCCGCCTGAACCTCCAGAGTCGCCGCTCCTCTATGACACGGGAGCGCCCGAGCGCCGCGCCAGGGTCTCCGTGGCGGGGCATCTTCGCGGCGATTACGACGAGACGCGAGACGCCGCACACTTCCGGCTGCGCGACGAGTCGTCGCTCACCCTGCGCGGATCGCTTCAGATCTGGCCGGCCTTCGCCGCGTACGAGGAGTTCGGCATCACGCGGATCCGGGGCCAGCGACTCTTCATCGACGCCATCGCGCTCAACTCGGACATCGAGACGACCGTGATGCGGGCGGGGCTCACGGCGCGCACCGGCCCCTTGAGCGTCGCGGCGGGGTACGACCGATTCCGCTGGGGTCCGGGACGGCGCGGCACGCTTCTCCTGTCGGACGCGGCGGGCCCACTCACCTTCCTGTCACTCACGGGCTCCTTCGACGGTTGGCTGACCGCGACCGCGCTATCCGGCGTTCTTTCCCGCGCGGATCATCGCTACCTCGCCGCCCATCGCGTCGAGTTCACCGACTCCGGCTGGCTGTCCATCGGTCTTTCAGAGGCGGTCCGCTACCGGAGCGACGGAATCGATCTTCTCTACGCCACGGGCCTCATCCCCTACGCCATCGTCGAGCGGATCCACATCCGGGACGCGGCGACCGATTCCGTTCGCGGACTGGAGCGCGCGAACGTGATGGTCTCTCTGGATGCACTGGTGCGCGTCAGTCCCGATCTCACGCTCTACGGAGAGCTGCTCCTCGACGACCTGGCCACGGAGAATCGCGACATGCCCGACCGGCTGGCTTATCAATTCGGGCTAAGGAGCGACCGACCGTACGGGCCGGATCGCACCGCGCACCTCCTGGCGGAATACACGCGCGTCCGCCGCTTCACCTACGCCACCGAGTACGCCCAGGACTTCATTCATCGCGGCCGGCCGCTTGGCTTCGCGCTGGGGCCCGACGTGGAGACGGTCTGGCTGGAAGTCGGCCTCGATCTCTCGCGCGGCTGGAAAGCCCGCTGGAGCGGCGAATTCACGAACCAGGGCGAGGGCTATCTGGGGGAGTCGTGGCAGACCGGCATGGGATCCGGCTCGAATGCCGGACTCTTCGGCGTCGTGGAAAAACGGCGCGAAGTCTGGGGCGATCTCGGCTGGATGCCGCGCGACCGGCTAGACGTAAGCGCGGGCTTGGGCTTCCGTAGCATCGAGAACGAGCGGCACGCGGAGGGCGTCACGCGCAGCGCGTGGCTCGCCCGCCTGGCTCTCGACGTCCGCTATTAGCGGCCGGCTAGCCGCCGGCCCGGAGCAGCGAGAGCGAGAAGAGCCAAATGGCGCTGTTGATCACCCACCCGATGCCCACAACCGCGACTGCCCGCACCGTACTCGTGTAGTCGAGCGACTGGCGCACCGCGACGATCATCGCGACCAAGAGCCAGAGAAGCACGACGAAATCGACGACGCGACCGATCACCGGGATCCCCCCGAAGACCCGGAGAAGTCCCGGGCTTTGCGCGAAGCCCATCGTGCGGAGCAGTTCCCCCATGTCCGATTTGGTGTCGGGCGTGGGAAGGAACTTGGTGCCGATCACCCACGTCAGAAACGCCCAGAAAACCCATCCGAAGAGAGACGAGACCAGGAGCACCGCCGCGTTCTGGATCCCTCCGGCGGCCCCGCCGATAGCGGCCGCGAACGCGGCGAGCACCACGACGCCCAGCGCCGGGGTCGTATAGTCGGTATCGGCCTCGATTTCCTCGACGACCGGCACGTTCAGTGTCGCCGCGCCGATCATTCGCTGCACGAAATTCGTCATGGCGGTTCCCTCCTAGGACGGCCGTGTCCGCGGCCGGAAGGCGCTGCGGTCGGGATCCCCCGCCCGCTCGGCCCGGTCGCGCGCTTCCTGCCAGAAATGCTCCTGCGCGCGAAACGGCTTCCGCCGTCCATCGCGCCGCGCCAGCGTTCCGTCCGCCTTGAAGTCGCGCGCCTTCACGTTGTCCAGGAACAGCGAGTCCAGGATACGCGATAGCCGTGCGCGATGCTCGGAGTCCAGAATCGGCACCACGAGTTCCACGCGCCGGTCGAGATTGCGCGGCATCCAGTCGGCGCTTCCAATGTAGACCTCCGTGTCGCCGCCATTCCGGAATTCGAAGATCCGGCTGTGCTCCAGGAAGCGATCGACGATCGTGATCACGCGGATGTTCTCGCTCAGCGCCGGAACTCCGGGACGCAGGAGACACGAACCGCGCACGTTGAGATCGATCTTCACGCCGGCCGCCGACGCCTCGTAGAGCGCATCGATGATCTCGCGATCGACAAGGGAGTTCATCTTGGCGCGGATCTGCCCCGGCCCCTCGGGCCCGCTCCGCTCGATCTCGCGCCGGATGAGCCCCAGGAACTTTGCCCGGAGACCCAACGGCGCCATGGCCAGGCGTCGCCACGGAAGCGGCTCGGAGTAGCCGGTGACGACGTTGAAGAAGGCGGTCAGGTCGGCGCAGAGATCGTCGTCCGCGCTCAGGAGCGAGAGATCGGAGTACTCGAGCGCGGTTCGCTCGTTGTAATTGCCGGTCCCTACGTGCGCGTAGCGTTCGATCCCCGATGGCCCGCGCCGAACGATCAGGAGCGCCTTGGCGTGAGTCTTCAGCCCCGCCAGCCCGTAGAGGACGGTCGCCCCCGCGTCCTCCAGGCGCGCCGCCCAGGCGACGTTTCGCTCTTCGTCGAAGCGCGCCTGAAGTTCCAGGAGCACGGTCACCTGCTTCCCGTTCTGCGCCGCGCGCTCGAGCGCACGGATCACCTCGGAAGTGGAGGACGTGCGATAGAGGACCTGTTTGATCGCCAGCACGCCGGGATCTTCGGCCGCGAGGTTCAGGAGCCGCAGCACCGGCTCGAACGATTCGTACGGATGAAAGAGCAGGCGGTCGCGCTCCGCGATGGCGTCCCAGAGGGCGTCTCCGGGCGGGATGTCGGGCGCCGGCTGGGGTGGCCACGATTCCGCGCGTGGCGCCGGTAGCGAAGGGACGCGCGCGAAATCCATGAGGAAGCGGAGATCGACGGCGCCGGGATAGCGGTAGATCTCCTCCTCCTCCACGCCGAGCACGGAGGCAAGCCGCGTGGTGAGCGCCTCGCTGGCGCCCTCCTCGATCTCCATGCGGACCGGATCGCCGCTCATGCGCATCTTCAACATCTGCCGCACCGCTTCCACCAGGTCTTCCGCTTCCTGGTCGTCGGTGGCGAAGTCGGCGTCGCGCGTGATACGGAAGGCCGCCGACTCCAAGACATCGTATCCCTCGAAGAGCCCGCCCAGCCGCGCGCGGACGATCTCCTCCAGAAGCGCAAAGCGCGGCCCGGTGGAGCCGGCCACGTCGGAGCGCGCGCCGCCCACCTGGACGAAGCGGGGGCTCAGCCGTGGAAGCGCCACGAATGCCAGGCGCTCCGGGGGTTCGTGAGAGGTCGCGCCATTTCCGCTTTCGCTCCTTTCGGAGTGCGTGCGCGCCAGCCGAACGGCGAGATGGAGCACGAGATTCGCCACGCGCGGGGTCGGGAGCGCCGGCTCCACCGCCGCGGGCGTGAGAATGGGGAGGAGTTCCCGCTGGAAATAGGCGTCGAGGAAATCGCGCTCCGGGGGCGACAGTTCTTCGTCGCGAAGGAAGCGAATCCCATGCCCACGGAGGCCGGGAATCAACTCCTTCTCGAGAACACCGTAAGCGGTGGCGACGAGTTCGCGGGTCTTCGCCGCGAGCTTCGGCAACAGTTCGCGGGCCGTCAGGCCATCGTGCCCGCGATACTCGACGTCGGCGTCGAGGAGCGCGCGCATGCCGGCCACGCGGATCATGAAGAACTCGTCCAGATTCGAGAAGAAGATCCCCGTGAAGCGAACCCGCTCTAGAAGCGGATTCGCGGGATCCAGGGCCTCTTCAAGCACGCGGCCGTTGAAGCCGAGCCAGGTGAGGCCACGGTTGAGGTATCGGTCCTTCTTCGCCAGCGCTGGCTGGGTCCCCTCGGATTTCACATCCACCCTCTCGGGCCGCCCATGGCGGCCGTCTTCGTCCCAACCCCAAGTTGTTACGGTTTCAATAATTGGAAGGATAGCGGAGCCCTACGTCGAGACGCAAGGAGGGACCCCAAGCGCCGCACCCCTGGACCAACCGCCGCCCACCGGCCCGGCACGGGGGATACCAAGGTATCCGTTGACCATGCCGCCGTTTGGGTCGATTGTTAATGGAGTCACGACAGTGTTAAGTCTGCTGCACACTTCTCGTCGGAGGTCGTACGGAAACCTGGAAGCGGTACAAGGAAAAGGAGCTGAGCCACTCGATGGCTCACTACCTCCAGGCCGTCGCCGCCCTGAAGCGCGAGAAGGGCTACGCCAAGGTGAGCGAGATCGCCGAACGGCTCGGCGTCACGAAGAGCGGCGTCACGTCGATGATCCGCTCCCTCGCGGGGCGCGGCCTCGTCGACCACGAGCGCTACGGATGCGTGGAACTGACCGTGGAGGGTCGGCAATTCGCCGAGACGACCGAGTCGAGCCGCCACGTCCTCGAGACCTTCCTGATCGACATTCTACGCGTGCCCGCTTCGATCGCGAACGAAGACGCCTGCATGATCGAACACCTGGTGAGCAACGAGGCGATGTCGCAGTTCGTGCGCCTCACCGCGCTCCTCCAGGCCGACCACCCCGCGGCAATCGAGTTCCGCCGCCTGTTCGAAGAACAGTTGCGCTGCGGCGCCTCGGGCGCGGCCTGCCCCGTCTGCGGCGAGGGCGCCTGCCTGGAACGGACCTTCCGCGACGCCAAGCCACGCGAGGAACGCGGCACGGAGCCGCCGATTCCCGCTCCTTCCGGAGAGAAACCATGACCCCGACGGCCTTCCTCACCGATCCACATCTCGCAGGTCTCCTCCCCGGCGAGCGCGCGCTGGTGCGCCGCGTTCACGGCGCGCCCGATTTCTCGCGCCGGATGTCGGAACTGGGGCTGGTTCCCGGGACGGAAGTCCGCATGGTTCGCCGCGCCCCCTTCGGCGATCCGATCGAGTTCGTGGTCCGTGGGACACACTTCTCCATCCGTCGCGCCGAGGCGGAGGGGATCCGTGTCATCGCCATCTGATCTGGCGCAGGCTCCGCGCGAGACGCGGACCCCGCGCGCCATTCCGCTCAGCAGCGCCTTCCCCGCCGGAACTCGCCGCCAGCCGCTCATCGCGGTTGTGGGAAATCCGAACTCCGGCAAGTCGACCCTCTTCAATCGCCTCACGGGCCTTCGTCAAAAGGTCGCCAACTACCCCGGCGTGACCGTGGATGTCGGCTGCGGCCGCTGCATGCTGCCGTCCGGCTCCGTCGTGAACCTGGTCGACCTGCCGGGCGCCTACAGTCTTCGCCCCCGTTCTCCAGACGAGGAGATCGTTCGCGACGTCCTCCTGGGTATCGATACGACGACCCCGCTCCCCGATGTCGTCCTTCTCGTGCTCGACGCCTCGAGCCTCGATCGCCAGTTGTTCCTGGCGCTCCAGGTCCTGGACCTCGGGCTTCCGACGATCCTCGTCCTCAACATGGTCGACATCGCCCGCGAACAGGGACTCCTGATCGACCGCACGGCGCTGGAGCGCCGGCTCGGCGTTCCGATCTACGAAACCGTGGGCAGGACCGGCGAGGGCATCGACGCCCTGCGCCTCGCGCTCGACGAGCAGGCGCCGCGTCCGGCCATTCGCCCGCTGGCGCACTCCGACGCGATCGCCGCCGAGGTGCGCGCGCTGGCCGCGCGGATCGCGGAGCGTGGCCGTGCCGCGGGAACGGACGCGGAGCGGATCGCGTGGGCGCTCCTCTGCGACGAAGGCGGCCGGATGTCGCGGCGCCTCCACTCCGCGAGCGACGAGGAAATCGCCGCGCATCGCGCCCGCCTGGAAGCGGCCGATCCCGACTGGCGAAGCGTGGAGGCGGCTCGCGGATTCGCCGCCGTGGAAGCGCTCCTGCTGGAGGCGACTCGGAAGGTCTCCAGCGTCGACCCGGTCCGCCGCCGCGTCGACCGGATCGTGACGCACCGAATTTTCGGCCCCATCCTCTTCGCCCTCGTGATGGGCGTGATCTTCCAGGCAATCTACGCCGGCGCCCAGCCGATCATGGATCTCATCGAGCGAGGCACCTCGTGGTTCGGCGGCATTCTCAGCGCCACGCTGCCAGCGGGCCCGCTCCGCTCCCTCCTGATCGACGGCGTGATCGCGGGAGTCGGAACGGTCCTCTCGTTCCTGCCGCAGATCGCGCTTCTCTTCCTCTTCATCGGGCTGTTGGAAGACACCGGCTACCTGGCGCGCGCCGCGTTCATTCTCGACCGCCTCATGGGCGTTGTGGGGCTGCCGGGGCGCGCCTTCCTGCCGCTCCTCTCGTCGTTCGCCTGCGCCATTCCCGGCATCATGGCCACGCGGACGATCGAGAACCGCCGCGACCGGCTGGCCACGATCTTCGTGGCCCCTTTCATGTCGTGCAGCGCGCGGCTTCCCGTCTACGCGCTCTTGATCGGCGCCTTCATTCCGAACATCGGCTGGGGACCCATCAGTCTCCCTGGGCTTGTCCTCTTCGCGCTCTATCTCTTCGGCATCGTGGTCGCCTTCGTCACCGCGTGGGCGCTGCGGCGCACCGTGCTCCGCGGCCCGCGCGCCTCGAGCGTGATGGAACTTCCGCCCTACCGCACGCCGGCCTGGCGAGGACTCGTGACCACCATCACCGGACAGTCGCTCGAGTTCTTGAAAAAGGCGGGGACGGTGATCGTGGCGGTCTCCGCGGTGCTCTGGTTCCTGGCCTCCTACCCCGGCGGCGCGCCCGAGACGCGCGGGCTTCAAGGACAATTGGCCGCGGCCGAGCAATCGGGCGATGCCGCGACCACCGCCGCGCTCAAGACCTCGGTCGCCGGCTCCACGCTCCGCCACTCCTTCGCGGGGCAGATCGGCCGCGCGCTGGAGCCGATCATCCAGCCGCTCGGCTTCGACTGGCGGATCGGCATCGGCCTCGTGACGTCGTTCGCCGCGCGCGAGGTGATGGTCTCCACCATGGCCACCGTCTGGAATTTGGGCGACGCCAGCGACGATGCCGTCTCCCTCCGCCAGGCGATCCGCGAGGCGAAGAATCCGGAGACGGGAGCGGCCTCCTACGTTCCGCTGACCGGCATCAGCCTGATGGTCTTCTTCGCGCTGGCCTGCCAGTGCATGTCGACCGTGGCCGTGGTTCGCCGCGAGACGGGCGGCTGGACGTGGCCGATTCTCATGCTCGTCACGATGAACGTGCTGGCGTGGGTGGCGTCGTTCGCCGTGTTCCAGGGCGGCCGCGCGATGGGGCTGGGATAAGGCGATGAGCGGATTCGGCTGGCAGGAACTGGTGGTCGGCGTGGTGGTCCTGGGTGCCGCCGGGTGGCTCGTGCGACGCGCGCGCCGGGCGCACAGAGAGCGGGCGGTCTGCTCCAGTTGCCCGGTCGGTAAGTTGCCGCGCCCCTACTTCAGCACGGCGAAGCGGACCGAGCGGACCCCCTCCGGAGTCTCCACCCGCACGAAGTAGATCCCCGAAGCGAGCTTTCGCCCCGGCCGAAGCGCAATGCGGTGGATCCCCGCCGCGGCGTTCGCGGAGTCGTGAAGCCGCGCCACGGTTCGCCCCTGCACGTCGATCACCATCACCCGGACCCGTCCCGCCGTCTTGGTCTCGAACGAGATCACGCCTTCTGGATTGAGTGGATTCGGAGCCACGGTGACGGGCGGGCCCGAGCGACCCGCGCCGATCACCGTCAGGATGAGCGGCGCACGAAATCGCCGCCCTCCCTCGAGCGCGCCGGTCACCACCGCCTCCACAACGGAGCGGCCGACGACACCCGCCATGAGCGCGCGCAGATCCGAGCGCGCGAAATCGAATGCGGCTTCGGGCAAGCCGTTCCGGTCGCGATCGGCCAGGACGACTCGCTTTCCGGTGACTGGAGCGATCGCGCCCTCGCCGGCCTCCATCTCCAACCGCACCGAAGCGGGGTCGATCTCGTCGAGCGCGAAGCTCGGCGCTCCCACGGGGGCTTCCACGTAGACGCGGCACGAAGGCTTCTCCGCACGGAGCACGAGGACGTGATCCTCCGGGCCGATGAAGGCGCGCGCGGCGATCGCTATCGGGGCGCTGTTCTTGTGGAGGAGCAGCGTCACCGTGTTCGAGAAGAGGCTCGAGAGCGCGATATCGAGCGCGCCGTCCTCGTTGTAGTCGGCCGCGATCAGCGAGTGCGCGCCCAAACCCACCGGGAAGTCGACCTTCGGCGTGAGCACGCCGCCGCCGCGGCCCATGAAGAACGAGACCGTACCCGCCGCTTGATTCGCCACCACCAGCTCGGGATGCCCATCGGCGTCGAGATCGGCGACCAGGGAGGCGTGGGCATCGGCCCCCGTCGCCAGCTCCGCGATTTCGGTGAACTCACCGTCGCCGTGTCCGTGACAGATGGAGACCGTCCCGTGGTGGTAGTTCGACACGATGAGGTCGAGAATTCCGTCCTCGTCCAGGTCGCCGGCCGCCACCGTGTGCGGCTCACCCACCTCGAGGCGCCGCGCCGCGTCAAACGTCCCGTCGCCGCGGCCCAGGTGGATCGTGACCACGTGCGCACCGTCGTTCGCCACGGCCACGTCCAGAGCGCCGTCGCCGTTCAGGTCGGCGACCGCGAGCCCGTGGGAGCCCGCCGCCGCGGTGTAGCGCCCCGTGACCGCGAACGTGCCGTCGCCGGCTCCGCGCAGGATCACGAGTTCTCCATTCGTCTGATCGGTGACCGCGTAGTCGGGAACTCCGTCGCGGTCGAAGTCGCCGACGCCCAGGAAGAGGGGCGACCCACCGATCGGAAAGTCGCGCCTTGGACCAAACGCGCCATCGCCCAGGCCCAGCATGGAACCGACCGAGTTCGAGCCTACGTTCGAGACCGACAGATCGGGAATGCCGTCGCCGTTCAGATCGCGCGCAATGACCGTGTGCACCCTGACCGCCGTCGCGAAGTCGCGCCGCATGCCGAACGTGCCGTCACCGGCGCCGAGGTAGACCGACACGGCGT
>ERZ1292633.2773-Hain-H41-02um-R1-2773-length-17581-cov-32_pt1 | contig 17581 bp, 17 predicted proteins | sample MGYA00564406_ERZ1292633 | MGnify/ENA primary metagenome ERZ1292633 (study PRJEB36523, sample SAMEA6512639) | groundwater metagenome | collected 2019-01-08 | study: AquaDiva: Metagenomics assemblies of 32 groundwater samples | reverse complement strand
ACGGGATGCTTACCATAAGGCAGTGCGCTATAAGGAAGATGCTGGAAGGTATTACTACCTATGAAGAGGTTGTCGGGATAACAGGATAGGCCTGGATCAAGTCTGCTACTTCACAAAGCTGCAACAGTAATCCGAGATCCTCTTTACCTTCATCGTGAATTTGGAGTTTGCGGGGACTGTAAATTCCTCTCCGCCGTGAACAGGCTTCCATTCGCCATCTCCCTGGAGCAATAGATCTAGCTCTCCTGAGATGATCTCCATTATCTCCTTATCTGCCGTGTTAAACTCATACTCCCCTGGAAGCATCACACCCAGCGTCTTTTTTGAGCCGTCAGGGAAGATGACGGTATGGCTTGTCACCTTGCCCTCGAAGTAGATATTTGCCGCCTTCTTTACAGTAACATTTTTAAACTCTGACATGGTTTTTCCTCACTTATCTTTTATTGGGACGCCTACCTGATCCCTTTAATGAACGAAGCTGCCTTCCCTGCCATTTCAGGAGAGTCCACCATTACAGAGGCCTCATTATTGCGACCAAGGGCGCTGTCGCTGAAATTATGGCTTCCGATAAAGACAAACCTGTTGTCTATTATAACCAGTTTAGTGTGTGTAGTGACATCAGGTTTATCAAAATATACCTTGACCCCTCCCCTGGAGAGTATGGCGGCTGTTTGCCTGTTGTCTTCATTGAGGGATGAACCCTTCCTCTCTCTCTTCTCCTTTTCAAGAAGCACGGAGACCTTTACACCCCTTGATGCCGCCGATATCAAATCCGTCCTGAGCCGGGTGGAAAGGTTCCTCTCGTTTTCAGAGGTCCTGAACAGGTACATGGAGACAAGTATCTCCTCTCTGGCGCCTCTTATCTTATCCTGAAGGAGAGGGAAATACTCCTGGCTGGTAAGAAGCTTGACGTCCGCTGCGAGTGATCTCCCTGAGAATAGAAAAATAAGGAGAAGCGGGATGATAAATTTTAATATTATATCATGTTCTTTTCTCATCCTTCAGCCCTCAGCCTTCATCCTTTATCCCAGAAGGTCCCTCACCTTATCAAAGAAGCTTTTACTCATGGGATTAACATCATGGCCGCTTATCTTCGCAAACTCGTCAAGGAGCTCCTTTTGCCTCTGGGTCAGCTTGGTCGGGGTCTCCACAATGACCTTTACGATCTGGTCACCCCTTCCGTACCCGCCCAGCCTTGCGATGCCTTTTCCTTTAAGCCTGAAGTGGGCTCCTGACTGAGTTCCTTGCGGGACCTTCATCTTTACCTTCCCTTCTATAGTCGGGACATCTATCTCTGCGCCAAGGGCGGCCTGGGTGAAGAATATGGGGACATCGCACAGGACATCCTCGCCGTCCCTGGTAAAGATGGGGTGCTCCTTGACCGTTATTACCACATAGAGGTCTCCAGAGGGCCCTCCCCTGCTCCCGGCCTCTCCCTCCCCCTGGAGTCTGAGCCTGGAACCGGTCTCAACTCCGGCAGGTACCTTTATTGATAAAGTCTTAGAAACCCTGACCCTTCCTTCACCGGCGCATTCAGGGCATCTGTCTTTTATGATCCTTCCCTCTCCACGGCATTGACTGCAAGTCCTCGATACGCTGAAAAAACCCTGCTGGAACCTGACCTGTCCCGTCCCTCCACATGTGGGGCAGACAGTCGGGGAGGTTCCCGGTTTGGCGCCACTTCCTTTGCACTGCGCACATTCCTGAGCCCTTGGTATCTTTATATGGGCCTCTGTGCCGAAGGCAGCCTCATCGAACGATATCTCAAGGTTGTATCTGAGATCGGAGCCCCGTTCAGCCCCCCTGGGACGACCACCCCTGCCTCTGAATACATCTCCGAATATATCGCCGAATACGTCGCCGACATCTCCGGAGAAACCGCCAAATCCCTCTTCTGGCCTGAAACCTCCGAAATTCTCCCCTGCATGGCCGAACTGGTCATACCTGGCCCTCTTTTCAGGGTCTGAAATGATTTCGTAGGCCTCAGCCAGTTCCTTGAACTTTTCCTCTGACTCTTTATTCCCGGGATTCTTGTCGGGGTGATGCTGGAGGGCAAGCCTCCTGTAAGCCTTCTTTATCTCAGCGTCACTGGCATTCTTATGTACGCCAAGGACTTCATAGTAATCTCTCTTTGCCAATATAAACTCCTTTAGAATTAAAACACAGAGACTGTAGGGGCGATCCTTGTGATCGCCCAATCTGGCGGGCGAATACAAGATTCGCCCCTACCTGGTAGGTTTATCTTTTACGGCATTACTCTTCCAGCTTCTTTCGGCCCTTTGCAACGGTAACTAAGCATGGCCTCAGCAGCCTCTCATTAAGCAGATACCCCTTCTGATGCTCGCAAACAACAGTGTCAGTATCGTAGTCTCCTTCATCCACCTGCATTATGGCCTCATGTATGTTTGGGTCGAACCTCTCTCCAGCGGCCTTAACCGGTTTTACGCCAAACTTGTCAAGACACTGAAGGAACTGCTTCACAGTCAGATCCACACCCTCCACAAGACCGCTGAAATCAAGGGTGGCCTTTGAATGCTCCACCGCCCTTTCCAGATTATCAAGGGTCGGCAAGAGTTCCCTAATCATCCCCTCCTGGGCAAACCGGACAAACTCCTCCTTTTCCCTTAAAGCCCTCTTCTTGAAATTCTCCAGGTCCGCGCAGGCTCGAAGGAACCTCTCATGGTTCTCCTTTGCCTCTGCCTCTTTAAGTGCAAGCTCCTTTTTGATCTTATCGATCTCGGCCTCAGGGCCTGTCGCTTTTTCCTTTACCTGTTCTGTGCCGCCCTCTGCCTTTTCATTTTTCTCAACTTCCATCATCAACCCTCCTTAAGCATCTTTCCCACCAGCTTTGCAGTGTAGTCCACCAGCGGGATAATCCTGGAATAATCCATCCTCATGGGACCTATCACACCGAGGGAGCCTAATATATTTCCTTCATTTCCATAAGTCGCCGCAATAAGACTGCAACCGTTGAATTCCGATGAACCTGTCTCACAACCGATGAATATATGGATACCTCTTGCCTTCATGCTCTTGTCCAAGAGACCGACAATCCTGCTCTTCTCTTCGAATGCCCTGAATATCTCCTTCATCCTCTCCACATCAAGGAATTCCGGGTACTCAAAAAAACTTGCTCTACCCTCTATAAAGACCTCTTTTGCCTCCGAACCGGTTGCTCCAAGTACCTCCTCCCCAAGCCTCAGCGCCTTTTTCAACAAACGGTCGTATAGGTTCTTCTCCTTCCGCATCTCCTCTATAAGCCGTTCCTTCATCGCAGTCATTGTCAGGCCGGAAAAGAGTTCGTTAAGGTACGATGACATCCTGTCCAGGTCAGCCTGCTTAAGCTCACCATCTAACCCTATAAGCTTATTCTGCACGACCCCGGACCGAGATACCAGGACAACCAGAGCCTGGTTTCCCTTTAATCGGACGAACTCTATGTGCTTCAGGGTTGTGTCAGGTAACTTCGGGGCCAGGGCAAGTCCTGTGTGATGAGATATGCTGGAGAGGAGCCTGGAGGCGTCCTTTATGAGGTCGTAAACCTCCTGCCCAGGAGAGTTGCAAACCCTTCTGATCTCCTCCCTGTCCTGTCTTGGAAGAGACTTAAGCTCCATGAGATGGTCGACGTAAATCCTGAAGGCCTTGTCAGTCGGGACCCTTCCGGCAGATGTGTGGGGCTGGGAAAGGAATCCCATCTCCTCTAAATCCGCCATTACATTTCTAATAGTGGCAGAGCTGAGGTCCCTCAGGTATCTATCGGTTATGGCATTGGAGCTTACAGGTCCGGCAGTGAATATGTAGTCCGAAATGACCGCCTTTAAGACTTCCTTCTTTCTTTCAGAGAGTTCTTCAAAACTTACCATAGTTTAAAATTTATCAAAAATACGCGGTTGATACAACTACTATTTACGTAACTACTCAGGTATTCAGCCTTCAGACTTCAGTCTATCTGCCTGAGTCATTACATTTTTACTTTCCACAGTTATCTGTGTCATCTCTACCGCCATCCTTACTGCCTCTACCATGCTGGATGAGTCTGCAACCCCCTTCCCTGCTATATCAAAGGCAGTACCGTGATCTACTGATGTCCTGATTATTGGAAGCCCCAGCGTGACGTTGACGCCCTTCTCAAAATCAAGGAGCTTTAACGGTATCAACCCCTGGTCGTGGTACATACAGACAACGGCGTCATATTTTCCCTTGGATGCCCAATAAAAGAGGGTGTCAGGAGGGTATGGACCTGATGCATCAATCCCTTTTGAATAAGCGTCTTCTATGGCAGGCTTGATAAACCTCGCCTCCTCGTCACCGAACATACCCCCTTCGCCAGCATGAGGGTTTAGGGATGCCACAGCTATCCTCGGCTTCCTTCCGAGGTATCTGGATAACGACTCGTGGGTTATCCTTATGGTCTTGAACACCACCTCCCTGGAGAGCAGAAGCGGGACCTTGGCATAAGGGACATGGATAGTGCACAGGACAACCCGCAGGTGCGGCCCGGCCAGCATCATGGCATAGTTATCGGTCTTGCAGAGCTCAGCCAGTATCTCGGTATGCCCCGGGTAGCCGTGCCCGGCCAGCTTCAACGCCTCTTTGCTTATAGGGGCTGTGACCACTGCATCAACCTCACCCTTTATTGCAGAAAGGGCAGCGGCCTTTATATATTTGAATGACGCATCGCCTGATGCAGCCATAGGCCTGCCATGTTCAAGGGATGGATTTAGTATAGTGAGATTAATTATCTCTAATACATTTGCCGGAAACTCGGCCTGGCTGACCTCTGGGATAGGGATGAGAGGTATCTTGAAATCAAGGTTGTTAGCTTCTCTATGAAGTATATTGGCATCGCCGAAGATCAGGAACCTCGCAGACTCCCTCACTTCATCCTGGCCCAGCGCCTTCAGGATAACCTCCGGCCCTATTCCAGCCGGATCTCCCATGGTTATGGCAATGATTGGTTTTGACATAATTTGCACCTAAAAAATGCATTTAGCCACAGACTTTCACGGACTATATCTGACTTTTCAATAACTTATAAATAGAAATATGTTAGCCTTTCAGGCTTATTTAAAATATAAGCTGTATCTATCATAGCACTGCTTTTGTCCGTGGTAGTCCGTGGCAGATTGCAGGATTTAGGTTGCATTTACAATTTCACCTCTATTATGGCCGATTTTTTCAGCTCATCCATCCACTCCTTATACCTCTGCTCCAGCATCTCGGAGGTAACCGCAGACCGGATCTTTTCTTTTACAGATTCAAATGGCTCCAATAATGCCTCCTTTACATCATCTACCCTGATTATATGGAAGCCATAAGTGGTTCTCACAAGATCGCTTATCCCGCCCTTCTTGAGAGAAAAGGCCGCCTCTTCAAATGCCGGCAGAATCTGCCCCCTTTTGAAAAACCCTAATGAACCGCCCTCCTGGGCAGAGGAATCCTCGGAGTATTTTTTTGCCAGTTCCTGGAAATCCTTCCCACTCCTGGCCATCTCAAGGACATCCATCGCCTCTTTCTTGATCCCTTCTATCGCTGCGCCGGAGGCCATATCAGGGACAACAAAGAGAATGTGGCTGATCTTGACCTCTTCATCCTTCAGAAACATCCTCTGATTTCTCTCATAATAATCGGCAAGGTCTTTTTCTGCGACGCTCACCTTTGACCGCACCTGCTGCCCTATAACCCTGCTCTTCTCTATCTGTTTTTTTATCTGTGCCCTGTATCCCTCATAAGTAAGCCCCTCTTTCTTCAGAGCAACCTTGAGGCCCTCATCATCAAGGGAGTTCTGTTTCTTTACATCTTCTATAGCATCGTCTATGTCCCTTTCGGAGACCTTCAACCCAAGCTTTTCAGCCTCCTGCTCCAGGAGAAGGTCTTCAATAAGGGAGTCCGATATTTTTTTCCTGATTTCAGCAAGCCTCTTATCCTTCTCTGCCCCGCTAAAGGTCTCTGAAGCCTGCTTGACGAGCGGAGCCTCCCGTTCCGTAAGCTCACTCAGTGTGATGACCTTCCCGTTTACAACAGCCATCACCCTGTCGATCACCTCTGCCCTGAGTGACTCCGGGAAAATAACCGACGCCATAAAAACAAGGAACATCCAGATCTTTAGCTTGCTGACCACTTATTTTTTCTCCTCTGAATGGGCCTCTTCCTTCTTCCCGATCACGCCCTCTTCCTTCTGTCCATCAGCAGGCTTCTCCTCTTTTTTACCTTCATCCTTAAAAAGAGAATCGTTAATTTCCAGCTTTGCCTCTTTCTTGAGCGAGCTTACAAAGGATTCAAACAGTTCCTTCTGCTTTTTCTTGGCCTCCATCGTTATTATCTTATCCTTGACCTTGTCAAAGGTCTGAGCTTCGGCATCCTTCCTCTCAAAGAATTTTATTATATGAAACGCTGAACCGGCCGAAACTACAGGGCTCAGTTCCCCTGCCTTTTTCAGTTTGAACGCCGCATCCTCGAACTCAGGAACACCGGTGGCTCCCCTCTCAATATACCCCAAGTCTCCGCCCTTTGAAGCAGTTGGCCCTATTGAGTATTTCTTCGCCAGCTTCTCAAATCTCTCTTTTTTACCAAGTTTTTTCAGTATGTCGCCGGCTTCTTTCTCAGTCTTTACCATGATATGACTGACCTTTACCTTCTCACCATCTTTAAACTCATCCTTATGGGAATTGTAATACTCCTCCGCCTCTTTTTCTGTAAAGGCAGCCTTCCCCTCAATCTCCTTCTTCAGCAATGCCTCGATCAACAGCGTCTTTTCGATCTCTTCAAGCTTGGAAATAACAGACGCATCCTTATCCAGTCCCGTCTTTTTCGCTTTTTGCAGTATAAGCTCCCTGGTAACAAGGTTATCAAGAAACTTCTTTTTACCTTCCTTGTCTTCGATAGATGCCTTGAGATAGGGAGGAAGATTCTCCTGCTCCTTCTTGAACTCCTCTGTAGTTATCACTTTCCCATTTACCCTGGCAAGGACCTCTCCTGCAGCAGCGGTATTATTCTCCCCCGTCTTTGCCTTTCCACAACCTGCCGACATGGCGGCCACAACTGCCACTGTAGCTATAGACCTGACTATCACCTTCTTCATTCCGTTCTCCTTTTTTTATTGATTCTGAATTATCAGCTAATTGCAATACTGCTTGAACCACAGAGCCCACAGAGGTTTATCAGAGAAACACAGAGAATTTTCTTAAATATTTATAGCTTTTTTCTTCTGTGTAACTCATTGTTTTCTCGGTGTAATCTGTGGTTAATGATTTTTGCAAGAACCTCTTATTAAACTATTTATCTTTTAGGGAAAAGATAGTCCAGGCATTTCTTCGCCGTTATTTCCCCCTCGCGGATTGAATCGCTTATTCCTATGCCGTTATAAGCGCTTCCAGTAAGATAGAGCCCAGGGTGTTGATGGACCCTCTCGGATATCCATCGCACCCTTTCCAGATGCCCTATGGTATACTGAGGCATTGCCTTCCTCCAGCGGTATACCCTCGAGAGCACAGGCTCTGCATTCAGGCCTATGATATCCTTCAACTCACCCCTCACCATATCCACCATTTCCTTGTCATCAAGAGCTACAAGATATTCATTTTTTGAACCGCCCACAAAACACCTGATCATAATATACTCGTCAGAACAACGTCCTGCAAACTTCCTGGATGTGAATGTTGCAGCCATTATCTTTCTTTCCTCAACCCTCGGTATCACAAAACCGAACGACTTTGGAAGTTTTACCTCAGAGGCATTAAATGCCAATGTAACTGTTGCCGTGGATACGTAAGGGATCGTCTGGAGCTTTTCCGAAAGAGGATTGTCCAGTTCCACAAGCAGCGAAGAAGAGATGTGAGCCGGTGTCGAAAAAATCACGGAGTCAGCCTCAATGGTGGCGCCAGCCTCCATCGTTAAGAAGTATTTACCGCCCTTCTCTTCAACCTTTGCGACTGATGTGTTCAACTTTATAGATGAACTGCCAAGCCTTGATACTATTTCATTTATCATCTCCGAAAGCCCACCCTTCAGGGTCATGAACATGGTAGGCCTCGGCCCACTTGACGCCCTCTGTACCTCTTTGGCCTTCTTCATCCTGGCCAGCATCCCCTTTACGAGGGAGCCGTGCTCATCCTCCATCTCCATGAACTTTGGAAAACTTGCTCTCATGCTCATGGTCTCTGGGTCTCCGGCGTGTACCCCTGCCACCAGCGGCTCCGCTATCTTATCCAGGGCCTCTTTCCCAAGCCTGCGCCTCACAAAAGAGCCTAACGTCTCATCCTCTTTACTATGCCTTGGCGGGATGAAGATTTCAAAACCCATCCTTAACTTGCCCAGCCACGAAAAAAGTGACGTGGTAATCAGGGGCATTATCTTCGTGGGGACCATAAGAATGAGTCCATCAGGCATCTCGTGGAGCCTTCCTTTGGAGAGAACAAACGTCCCCTTGTTCTCCTCTGTGGTAGGCATGATCTGGTCTCCAAGACCAAGATGTCTGCAGAGCTGTGCCGCCCAAGGCTTTTCAGAAAGGAAACAGTCCGGGCCACCCTCTATAAGGAACCCATCCACCTTCTCAGTGAGGATGTTCCCGCCGAGCCTGCTGCCCTTCTCTATGAGGAGGCATTCTATCTCATGCCCGGCAGATGCCGCCTGCTCCTTAAGATAAAGGGCAGTGGAAAGACCGGAGATACCTCCACCTATGATGACAACGCGTTTCATATATTTGATTCTTCCTTTTTATTACCTAATACCTATGCCCTTATTGCCTGCCCTCTTTACTATGTCCGCTAAGGCCTCAATAAAAGCCTTGGAATCATTCAACGAAGCTGCCCTCTTAAAGTTCATGCCAAGCTCTTCCGCCTTTTTCTTGAATAATATATCTATGTCGTAAAGGGTCTCCACATGGTCGCAGACAAAACCAATGGGGACTATCAGGACGTCTTTCTTCCCCTCTTTTGCCAATCTCTCCATTACTAACTCTACTTCAGGGCCAAGCCACTCTCCCGGCGTCTGTCCCTTGCTCTGATAGGCAAGATAAGAGTTGATCGGCCCGATTATCTTTAAAACCCCGTCCATGGTCTCTTTTAGCTGCATCTCATACGGGTCGCCTTCCACTGTCCTCTTTGGAAGGGAATGTGCGCTGAATATGACCTGCACATCCATTCTTCTGTCTTCAGGGAACTCCTTTAAGGCTTCTTTGACGGTATCAGCAACTGCCTGAAGATACAGAAGGTTTTTGTACCATGCCTCGGCCACTATAACATCAATGCCTGGAACTTCCTCCAGTGCCTTATTCATAGCATCAATATAACCACCCGTACTGGCCTTTGAAGCCTGGGGCGCCATGGGCATGGCGATTATCCTTTTAATCCCCTCTTCCTTTATCTGTTTTACGGTATCTTTTATAAATGGATGCCAGTGGCGCATCCCGACGTAGACCTTGAAGGATGAAGGGTGAAGGATGAAGGATGAATTTAACTTCTCCTCTAATAACCTTGCCTGATTTCTCGTAATCTCTGGAAGAGGAGATTTACCGCCTATCAGCTCATACCTTCTTTTCACCCTTTCAACAAGCTCAGGGGTTATGGGACGGCCAGCAAGGACATTCCTCAGAAAAGGCTCCACGACATCAAGGTTTTCCGGACCGCCAAAGGCGAGAAGGAGGACGGCGGTCATCCTATCTCCTGCTATACTCATGGACTGCATCAACCAAGGCCTTTGCATGCTCTACAGGCGTTGTGGGGAGTATTCCGTGGCCGAGATTAAATATGTGTCCTGGCCTTCCGCCTGCCGAATCAAGTATCTCCTTCACCCTCTTCCTTATGACAGGTATCGGGCCGTGTAATATAACAGGGTCAATGTTCCCCTGGACGGCCTTATCGTAACCAATGGTCTTCCATGCCTCTCCCAGGTCTATCTTCCAGTCAAGACCAATGACATCCCCTCCGGCCCTTACGACCTGCGGGAGGAGTGTTGATGCATTAAAAGCAAAATGGATCAGTGGGACGCTCTTGTCTATATTGTCTATCACCTTCTTTGAATGGGGGAGGACGTACTCCTCATAATCCTTTGGGCACATGCATCCTACCCATGAGTCAAAGAGCTGCACCGCCTGCGCGCCCGCCTTTATCTGGGCATTAAGGTAGCTTATCACTGTATCCGAGATCTTGTTCATGAGGATATGCCACCCCTCCGGGTCTTCGTACATAAGGGTCTTGGCATGCACATAGTTCTTTGAGCCACCTGCCTCTATGATATAGCTGGCAAGGGTGAACGGGGCTCCGGAAAATCCTATAAGGGGGACCCTTCCATTTAGCTCTTTTTTTACAATCTTAATAGCCTCCATCACATAAGGGGTCGCCACTTCAGCAGGAGTGAACCTTACCTTGTCTATGTCCTTTCTGGTTCGCACAGGGGTATGTATCACAGGCCCCTCGTTCTTTGCAAATTCAAAGTCTATTCCCATGCCGTCAAGCGGGAGAAGTATGTCTGCAAAGAGGATGGCCGCATCAACCCCCAGTTTATTAACGGGCTGAAGGGTGATCTCTGCCGCTATCTCAGGGTTTTTGCACATCTCAAGGAAGGAGTGTTTGCTCCTTATCTCCATATACTCCTTCATATACCTTCCAGCCTGACGCATAAGCCAGACAGGTGTAAAATCTGTCTTCTCCCGCCTGCATGCCTTAAGAAACGTGTCGTTATTCATAACAGCTCTCCTTTTTTCTATGGGTTTCAATAAAAGCTTGATAAAGCTAAAACTCGGTGATTATATGGCAACGACGACATAAATGTCCAGATATTTTATTGTCACTCCAACCCCTCAGACGCCATCTCTACTGCCTTAAAAAGGGCTGTAGCCTTGTTGACCGTCTCCTGGTATTCCGCCTCCGGGTCTGAGTCGGCAACCACCCCGCCCCCCGCCTGCATATAAATACAGTTATCTTTTATAACCATTGTTCTTATTGTAATACACATGTCCATGTTCCCTGAGAAGCCGAAGTAACCGAGGCAACCTGCATAGGGGCCCCTCCTGGAGGGCTCCAGCTCTTCGATTATCTCCATTGCCCTGACCTTGGGAGCGCCACTCACAGTACCTGCGGGGAATGTGGCCCGAAGGACATCAAAGCTGTCAACCCCTGCCTTCAACTTTCCTCTGACATTTGAAACTATGTGCATGACGTGGGAGTATCTCTCTACAGTCATCAACTCAGTTACCTGGACGCTTCCAACCTCGGAAACCCGCCCGATATCGTTCCTGCCGAGGTCAACCAGCATTATATGCTCCGCCCTCTCCTTGGGGTCAGCAAGGAGTTCCTCTTCCAATGCATTGTCTTCCTCATCGTTTTTCCCGCGCCGCCTGGTCCCGGCTATTGGTCTCACATCCACATCGTCCCCCTCCACCCTGACAAGTATCTCAGGGGAAGTCCCGATAATGGTCATGTCGTCAAGCTTCAGGTAATACATGTAGGGAGAGGGGTTTATAAGTTTCAACGCCCTGTAGATATTGAACGGACCGGCAGTAAGCTCAGCCTGGAATCTCTGGGATGGGACCACCTGTATGATGTCCCCTGCCTTTATGTATTCCTTGGCCTTCCTGACCATCTCAAGATAGGCCTCTTTTGTCATCTCAGCTGTTATTTCAGACCTGCCCCTTCCCTCACTATCCATTGAAGGTAGTGGGGCCTTGAGCCTATCTATGATGGTTTCTATCCTCGCTACCGCCTCTTTGTAAGCCGAGTCTGCATCTCCGTCGATATGGGCATTGGAAACGACCTTTATCCTGTGCTTCAGGTTGTCAAAGATAAGGAGGGTGTCCGTTATCATAAATACGGCGTCATCTATCTTCAATGTGTCCGCAGCCCTTCTTCCGATATCCTCAAAGAACCGTACCATGTCATAGCTTAGAAACCCCACAGCTCCGCCGAAAAATCTCGGAAGTTCCGGCAGCTTGACAGGCCTGTATCTGCTCATAAGCTCTTTAATTACTGAGAGCGGATCAGGGGAATCAAAAGACTCGTTCACGGAATCCCTGGTAACAGTCACCCTGTTACCCTTGCACTTAAATATTATGGACGGATTTGAGCCGAGGAATGAGTACCTGCCCCATTTCTCACCACCCTCTACGCTCTCAAGGAGGAAGGAGTGTTTGCCTGTATCTATCTTCAGAAATGCGGTAACAGGGGTCTCCATGTCGGCCATTATCTCTTTATAGACCGGGATAAGGTTCCCCTCTTTCGCCTTTTCTCTGAACTCTTCTAAATTTGGAAAGTACATTTGCAAACCTTTTTGACACAGATTTACACTGATTTTAATATGATTTTCACTGTGTAAATCATAAGTTATCTGTGCTTATCTGTGTCCAATGCAGTTCTCTGCGGTAAATTTAGTATTGCAGTTTATCCAATAATAATCACTTCTGTGTCATCAGGCATCCCTGCCTTTTCAATCTCTTTTTTTACAGAATCTGCCGCTTTTTCAGTTGAAAAGAGGGATGAGCCTGGAATGGTAACGGCAACCCTGCTGAACTTCAGCTTTGCAACGGTCCCGACAAAGGTTGACAGAAGTCCCTGAAACCTCTTGCCGTCAAAGGACTTACTGTCGCCAAGGCCGAAAAGCATCAGCCTCGGAGACAACAGGCGGCCATCCGTTGAGATAAGGAGAGATTCTCCCTCCCTCCCACATAAAGTTTCTTTCATGATCAACCTTGATAGCGCGCCGTTCATCCGCCAGTCTGCCATGCCGGCGACTCCTCTCAGAGGTCTTTCATCTTCAAAAAATGTCAGGGCTATGACATCAGCTTCAATTTTATCGACTGGGAGTGAACTGTTTTGGACTATCATCAAATATTACCTTTAAGGATTCTTTCTCATTTCAGGTGGGTAAAATAGCCACGGACTTACACAGACTAAAAAACCCTTCTTTTAATGCATCATAGACTCTGTAAAAACACTTTATTATCTTTTCTGTCAAATCCTCGTATAGCTTCTCATTCATAAGCAAGTCCGTGGCAGTCAGTGGCTAAATCAGTTTTTCATTTTTGTGTCTTTGCGGCAAAGATGGTATTTTCTCCGCTATCTTGTCCAGAATGCCGTTTATAAATGCCCCGGAGTCCTCCGATCCAAATTTCTTACCCACATCTATAGCCTCATTTATGGTAACCGTAGTCGGGATATCATCTCTGTACAGCATCTCATAAACGGCCATTCTGAGAACATTCCTGTCCACCACAGGCATCCTGCTCAACCTCCAGTTGGAGGAAGTCTCTTCTACAAACCTGTCAATCTCCTCATGATGTTCAAAGGCGCCCCTTACAAGCTCCTCGCAAAAATCCCTGGTATCCTCAGAAGGCAACTCTTCCTGGGTCTTCCAGAAGGCCCTGATCGCCTCATCCACTCCGATTCTGACCAAGTCAAGCTGGAACAACATCTGGAGGGCAAGCTCACGCCCCTTTCGCCGGCTACTCATTGCAAACCAGAAAACCTTTAACCACAGAGTACACCGAGAAAACAATGAGTAGCACAGAGAAAGAATAATTAATATTTAAAAAAAGTCTCTGTGTCTCTCTGATAAAACTCTGTGATCTCTGTGGTTCAAGCAGTTTTGCAAGGGGCTCGTTATTATAAATACTTTTCAATCAGAATCTCCGCAATCTGAACCGCATTCAATGCAGCCCCTTTTCTTATGTTGTCCGCCACAATCCACATGTTTATGCCGTTCTTAATCGACTCGTCCTCCCTTATTCTGCCGACAAATGTCTCATCGCAACCCGCTGCATCAATGGGCATAGGATAAACCTTCTTTGCCGGGTTATCCAGAACCTTCACTCCAGGGGCCTTTTTGAGAAGTTTTTTCACTTCATCTGCTGTGATCTTTTTGGCAGTCTCGATATTTACAGACTCGGAATGAGAGTAGAACACAGGGACCCTGACTGTGGTGGCAGTGACCTTTATTGAGTTATCCTCCATGATCTTCTTTGTCTCGTTCACCATCTTCATCTCTTCCTTGGTATAGCCATTATCAAGAAAGGAGTCTATCTGAGGGATAAGGTTAAAGGCTATCCGATGCGCGAAGATGGACGGCTCTGCATCCTTCCCGCTGAGAAAATCCATAGTCTGATAAGCAAGCTCCTCCATCGCCTCTTTTCCTGCACCTGATGTGGCCTGGTATGTTGAAACAACAACCCTCTTTATCTTTGCAACATCATGGATAGGCTTTAGCGCAACAACCATCTGGATTGTGGAACAGTTCGGGTTGGCGATTATCCCCTTCTTCTTATACTGGGCTATGGCATGAGGGTTCACCTCAGGGACGACAAGAGGGACATCCTTATCCATCCTGAACTGGCTTGTATTGTCTATAACAACGCAACCGGCCTTTACAGCTATAGGCGCATAAATCGCAGAGACCGAAGCTCCAGGCGAAAACAGGGCGATATCAATCCCCTTAAAGGAGTCCTTCTTCAACTCCTCCACCTTTACCTTTTTGCCATTAAACTCCAGCTTGGTGCCGGCAGATCTTTCTGAAGCCAGGAGCTTCAGCTCGTTTACTGGAAAACCCCTCTGCTCAAGTACTTGAATCATCTCGGCGCCAACCGCTCCAGTGGCCCCCACTACAGCCACATTAAAAAGCCTCTTTCCTTTTGATGCAGCCTTTTCTTTGGAAACTGACTTTGTTTGTACCTTCTTTTTCGTCACTGCCATATCGCCTCCTTCTAATCTCTCTTTAAACGTTGCAACGATAAGGATATTAGCAGGTTGAAGTGCAGATGACAAGTGATTTGTACCAGCTTGGCCTTTACATCTTTCTGAAAGGATAATATACTCGCAGCAGCCGGAGTTGCTGTTGCAGAAATGAGAATGTCAGGCGCAGCGGACCCAACAAGGAAAGTCATGATAGAAGATGCCAGAAATAAGATAACCGAACTGATCGAGAGGTTTCACCGCAACTCCGAAGTCTACCGGAGCGGGAACTACAACGAAACCCAGGTAAGGCGCGAGTTCATAGACCCGTTCTTTGACGCCCTCGGCTGGGATGTTGCCAATAAGGCAGGGTACGCAGAGCAGTACAAGGATGTTGTACATGAGGACTCCATAAAGGTCGGTGTTTCGCTAAAGGCCCCAGATTACTCCTTCAGAATCGGAGGGCAGCGCAAGTTCTTCCTTGAGGCAAAGAAGCCGCAGGTAAAGATAAAGGAAGACGTAGGCCCTGCCTACCAGCTCAGGCGTTACGCATGGAGCGCCAAGCTCCCCCTCTCCATAGTCACAGACTTTGAGGAGTTTGCGGTATACGACTGCCGCGTAAAACCCGATCCCAGCGACAAGGTCAGCCATGGCCGCATTGCCTACTATACTTACGATCAATACTTAGAGAAGTTTGATGAGATATACGAAACCTTCTCCAAAGACGCAGTCCTCAAAGGCAGCTTTGACCGTTATATAGAGTCATCGAAGGGAAAGAAGGGGACTGGCGAGGTAGACAGGGAATTTCTTAAGGAGATAGAGAAGTGGCGGGACTCCCTCGCCAGAAATCTCGCCCTGAGAAACCCTGAGCTTGACATATACGAGCTTAACTTCGCAGTCCAGCACACCATAGACAGGATCATATTTCTCAGGATATGCGAGGACAGGGGGATAGAAGGGTATGGACGGCTCCAGGGGCTACTTAACGGTGCAAGCGTATATGAAAGGCTTTTGCACCTCTTCACCCAGGCGGACAAGAAGTACAACAGCGGCCTCTTCGACTTCAAGGCAGACAGGTTAAGCCATAACCTGAATATAGACGACAAGGTCTTAAAGGAGATAATAGAAAACCTCTACTACCCTAAATCCCCTTACGAATTCTCAGTCCTCGGCGCCGATATCCTGGGGAATGTCTACGAACAGTTCCTTGGGAAGGTGATAAGGCTCACCGCAGGGCATCAGGCAAAGGTCGAAGAGAAGCCAGAGGGAAAGAAGGCAGGCGGCGTATATTACACCCCGCAGTATATTGTGGAATATATCGTGAAGAATACGGTGGGGAGATTGTTGGGGGATGGGGTTGGTATAGGGGCGGGGTTGCCCCGCCCACGGCAAGGTGACCTTGCCCCTACCAATCAACCTGTAGGGGCGAATCTTGTATTCGCCCAAGGTCTTGTGCCCGCCCAAGGTCTTGCACCCGCCCAAAAAGGGCGATCACAAGGATCGCCCCTACAGAAAATGACGCCAAAGGATGTTGCGCATATCCGCATCCTCGACCCTGCCTGCGGTTCAGGTTCCTTTCTCATAGGCGCATATCAGTACCTTTTAGATTGGCACATAAAATGGTATGCCGAAAACGAACCCGAAAAACATGCAAAGGGTAAGACACCTGCCATATACCAGGGTGCAGGGAAGGCATGGCGGCTTACGACACAGGAGAAGAAGAGGATTCTTTTAAACAACATCTACGGTGTTGACATAGACAGGCAGGCGGTAGAGGTGACGAAGCTGTCGCTTCTTTTGAAACTCCTTGAAGACGAAAACCAGGAAACTGTTGGAAAAACCCTCGCCCTGTTCCAGGAAAGGGTCCTTCCGAGCCTTGAGAACAACATCAAGTGCGGAAATTCGTTGATAGGGCCGGATTTTTATAATCAGATGGAATTAAACGTAGGGGCGGGTGCCCGCCGCCCGGAATTGGGTGTTGTAGGGGCGGGTCTTGTATTCGCCCAAGGTCTTGCACCAGCCAAAAAAGGGCGATCACAAGGATCGCCCCTACAGGATGACGAAATAAGAAGGATAAATGTATTTGATTGGAAAAAGGAATTCCCGGAGATAATGAAATCCGGCGGGTTTGATGCGGTGATCGGGAATCCGCCGTATGGGTATATGATCCCTCAGCAGGAACAGCAATATTTCTCGGCTCATTATCAACACCAAGATTACCAGAAAGACCTCTATCTTTTGTTTCTTGAGAGATATGAATATATCTTAAGGAATGGCGGTCTCCTTGGGGTCATCGTATCCAATACTTGGCTGCAATCGGTTACATTGCGAAAAGTGCGAGAATATTTAACAATGCATTATCAGTGGCAGCAAGTTCTGCATTTGCCTGAAAAGGTATTTCGTGCAGTAGTTGACACTCATGTTTTAATTTTTAAAAGAGCCAATACTGAGGTTTATGCGGAAGGTGTTTTATCCGTTGACATCAGGCAAAATGGTGAAATAAGGCCGTGGCATACGCTGTCATGGGCTGAGATTCCTAAGAACGGTGACCCTATTAACGTTGTTGTGAATAGCGAAGCACATAGGCTCTTCCGCAAAATTCGCGATGAATCGGTAATGCTGAAAAAACTCTGTAACGTTTATAATGGGATAAAACCCTTTGAAAAAGGGAAAGGCAATCCGCCACAGACAGAACAAGTATTGCATGAAAAACCATATCTTCGAGAAGGTGCGGCACCTGCCGTAAACTGGTCACCACTTTTGCGTGGCAGCTTGATTCAGCGCTATCTGAACCTATGGAATAGTGATTATTGGGTGCTTTATGGGCCGTGGCTTGCTGCACCACGCGATCCCGAAATATTTAATTCACCCCAGCTTTGTCCGGTTAGGGAATTGCATAAGTTTATTTGTTGATAAAAAGTTCA
>ERZ1292633.1244-Hain-H41-02um-R1-1244-length-27857-cov-6_pt2 | contig 17584 bp, 13 predicted proteins | sample MGYA00564406_ERZ1292633 | MGnify/ENA primary metagenome ERZ1292633 (study PRJEB36523, sample SAMEA6512639) | groundwater metagenome | collected 2019-01-08 | study: AquaDiva: Metagenomics assemblies of 32 groundwater samples | reverse complement strand
CGACGCGGAGGCTATTGACTGGGGCATGACCAAACTTAGCCATATCGACGAACAGGGCGCCGCGCGGATGGTTGATGTCTCAGCCAAGGCCCACAGCGTCCGCCGCGCGGTGGCAGAGGGGCGCATCGCCCTTTCCCCCTCTGCGCTCATCGCGGTTCGGGACGGCAGCGGGCCAAAGGGCGATGTCCTCGCCACCGCGCGGATTGCGGGCATCATGGCGGCAAAGCGCACGTCCGACCTGATACCGCTGTGCCATCCGCTACCGCTTAGCGCCGCGACCATCGACTTTGCCTTTGCAGGCGATGCCGTCGAAGTGACTGCGGACGTGCGCACTTCGGCGCAAACCGGGGTCGAGATGGAAGCGCTCACCGCCGTATCGGTGGCGTTGCTCACCATTTACGACATGGCCAAAGCGGTGGATAAAGGCGCGGTGATTGGCGGCATCCGCCTCCTTTCCAAAGAAGGCGGCAAGTCGGGGGTTTGGCGGGCACCCTGACGTCGCTGCGCCATATATGGGTCCATGAGCACAAACCAAGCACAAGGACTTGACGAGCGCCAATATGTTGCCTAGACGTTCTGGCAACGTTCTGCCACAGGAGCATCACCATGCTGACGCGCAAGCAACACGAACTCATTTGTTTCATCGAGGACCGCCTGTCCGAAACCGGCATTTCGCCGTCGTTTGAGGAAATGAAGGAGGCGCTGAACCTGAAATCCAAATCGGGTGTTCACCGCCTGATCAGCGCGCTTGAGGAACGCGGATTCCTCCGCCGCCTGCCCAATCGCGCCCGTGCATTGGAAGTGGTGCGTGCACCCGAACGCGGGGATCGCCCTGCTCCAGCTAAGGCTCAGGACAATGTGCTGGCCTTTCCGCCACGCTCCGCGCCGCGCTCGGCCTTTGCTGCCAATGATGTCATCAGCCTGCCTCTGCATGGGCGAATTGCGGCGGGCATGCCGATCGAGGCGTTCGAAGATTCGGCCCAACTGGCTGTCCCCGCCGCTCTGCTCGGCCCTGGCGATCATTATGCACTGGAGGTGTCGGGCGATTCGATGATCGACGCGGGCATTTTCGACGGCGATTATGCTTTGATCCAGCGGGCGGACACCGCACGCGATGGCGACATCATCGTTGCTCTGGTCGATGGACAGGATGCGACGCTCAAATATTTTCACCGCGATGGCCGCCAGGTCCGGCTCGAACCCGCTAATGCCGCGCATCAGGCGCAGCGTTACGAGGCAGAGCGCGTCATGGTCCAGGGGCGATTGGCGGGGCTGTTGCGGCGTTACCATTAGCGATTTGAAGGCGAAGGACGCTTCGCCGACTCGCAAATCGCGGCTGAAAAAATTGCTATCGTGCGGGCAAATTTGGCAAAGGGCGCGGCGGCATGATCGTTTCGGGATTGGCCCACGGCATACCGCGTGATGGCGTGGCAGCGGCAGTGATGCGGGGCGGATGCAGCCCTATCGACAGCCCACCTGTCTGGCTTAGCAACTGACGATCCGCCTTCAACCAGCGCGGGTGACAGCCGCGCGGCATCCAGCGGTCGGCAATCACCACATCGACCCGCGCACAGGCGGCCACTAGCGACCTCCAATCGCTTTGAAAGCCGCTGCGCGCAGCTAAAAATGTCCATCTCCGCCCCTCTCCCGCCATTTGCCACACACAAAAATCGGGTGAACAGCGCGCGCTCGGCATATCATCTATCGCCGATAATTCGCCGTCGATGCCCGCCGCTTCGGCCAGTTGATCGCGCGTAAAATCGCCCGCCCGCTCGCGCAGCAACGCATAGCCACCACCAAGCATGCGAACCGCAACATGGCGGCCATCGCTGGTCACCAGCACATCTGGCGGTGCAATCTGGATGGCCCACAACAAGCCGAACAATATAGCGCCAAGCCCCAGCCATCGCACGCCGCTTCGCCACAATAGTGCCCACAGGCCGCCCAGCACGATGAGAGCAAAGGCCGCTGTCGGCATGGTCGGTAAGCTCGCAACCGAACCCGGCGCGTCCGCCACCATATGCGCCATGCCCAGCATTGCATCGAGCGCGATCTGCACGACCCACCAAGCTGGCGCTCCCAGCCCCACGGAATCGAGCGCAATCGCTAGCGCTTCGGCGGGCATGATGACAAAGGTCGTCAGCGGTATTGCGACCATGTTGGCAAGCGCCCCATAAAGCCCAGCCTTGTGGAAATGGAACAGCGCAATCTGCATCAGCGCAATCTCGACCACCAGCCCCGTCGCCAGCAGCCCCGCCAAACCGCGCAACAACCGCCACCCAAAGCCCTCGTCGCGCCGCGCCAACGCCCGCTTGACCCACTGATGCCCGTGGAGTGCAACAATCGCGGTGACAGCGGCAAAGCTCAATTGAAAACTCGGCCCGACCAGCGCTTCTGGCCATAACAACAGCACGACCATCGCGCCTGCCGCGATCAGGCGCAGGCTGATGGCCTCTCGCCCAATCGCCAACGCCAACAACACCAGCAACGCCGCCAATAATGACCGCACCGTTGGCACCTCGCTGCCGGTTAGCAATGTATAGCCCAGTCCCGCCAATGCGCCGCCGCCCGCCGCGATCAGCGTTAAGGGCGCGCGCAACGCCAACCATGGCGACAGCGCCAATATCCGCAGCAGCAGCCACATCGTTCCAGCGACCACAGCGGTCACGTGAAGGCCGCTTACAGAAAGCAGATGCGCAAGGCCGGAGCGCCGCATAGCCTCATCATCCTCAGCGTTCATACCGCCACGATCACCAGTGGCCAGCGCCGCCGCAATCGCCCCGCTGCCACCATGAACGCGCTCTTGGATATGACGCGACAGCCGCTCTCTTAGGCCTAAGCTGTTTGCTGCCCCACCCGCTCCACGCTTGATTGGGCCCAATCCTGAACCCACCGCGCCGATGCCATCAAACCACGCGCGCCGTGCATAATCATAACCACCCGGAAGCGCAGCGCGCGGTGGCGGCACCAATCGCGCACGTAGGCGCACCATATCATGTCGGCGCACGACCGCAATTTCGCTGACATCATCCCGAAATGTCACGCGAATACGCGGAGGCAGATGGGCGTTTGCATCTGGTGCCAATACCAGCCGCACCTGCTGACGCGCCGCCAGATGCTCGACACCCGTCACCCGCGCGGCGAAAGCAACGATTGCCGGGCGTTCCAGCACGGGAGCGGCAACCCATGCGCTTTTGGCCCATATAACAAATGTGCCGCATAATACTGCCAAAGCCACGACAAATATGACGCGCATCAACAGGTTATTGCGCGCACCGCAAAGCCACGCAGCCATAGCCAATGCCAACATGGTCAGGACAAATCCGAGCCACGCAATGGGTCCAGGCAGCATGAACCATGCGGCGACCCCTGCGCCGAACGCGACAGGAATCCACAGGATCAACGATTCGCGTTCACCCCACAGCCAATTTTCCAGCGCCCCCACTTGCCGCCGCAGCGAATCGCGCGCACGCGTCAAAAACGCCGTTTGAAGCGTGCTTTGCGTCATGCTACGGCCCCTCTCCATCCGATGCTTTCCAGTAATCGGCTTCATTTTCAAGTTGGGAGATTATTTGCGTGGGCGGAACCGATGTTTCAGGTGGCTTAGCCAGTGCGGGAAACGCGCCAGTGGTAACACGTTTTGCACCGTCGCCAACGGGATTTCTGCATATTGGCGGCGCTCGGACTGCCTTGTTTAATTGGCTTTACGCTAGGCGGACCGGAGGCAAGTTCCTGCTGCGTATAGAGGATACGGACCGCGCCCGTTCCACCGACGCCGCCATTGCCGCAATTCTTGATGGGATGCGCTGGCTTGGCCTCGATTGGGATGGCGAGGAAGTTTACCAATTTTCGCGGGCGTCGCGTCACGCCGAAGTCGCCCGTCAACTGGTCGATAGCGGGCACGCCTATCCCTGCTGGCTGACCCAGGACGAGTTGGCCGCGATGCGCGCCTCCGCACAGGCCGAACGCCGCCCATTTCGAATCATCAGCCCGTGGCGCGATGCCGACCCAGCAACACACCCTACTGATGCTGCTCCAGTCATACGGCTCAAAGCTCCGCGCGATGGGAAGTTGACAATAACAGATAGAGTTCAAGGTGAAGTCATTGTAGATGCAAATGAAATTGATGACTTTATCCTGTTGCGCGGCGATGGCACGCCGACCTATATGCTGTCGGTTGTCGTCGATGATCATGATATGGGGGTTACGCATGTCATTCGCGGCGACGATCATCTCAATAATGCTTTTCGCCAGTTGGTGATGCTGCGCGCGCTGGATTGGCCAGTCCCGACCTATGCGCATGTGCCGCTTATTCACGGCAGCGACGGCGCGAAATTGTCAAAACGCCACGGCGCCCTGGGTGTGGATGCCTATCGTGATGAGCTGGGTTTCTTACCCGAGGCGGTCAATAATTACCTGCTGCGCCTTGGCTGGGGACATAAGGATGATGAAATAATCAGCCGCGATGATGCAATCAGCTGGTTCGACATCGACGATGTTGGTCGATCGGCATCGCGCTTTGATTTCAAAAAGCTAGAGAGTCTCAACGCCCATTATATGCGCGAAGCCGATGACGCGCGGCTGGCTACCCTGTGCGCGAACCACCTCGCTTCTATGCTGGAACACCCGCTTGGTGGCGAAGATGAAGCGCTATTGGAACGGGCGATGCCCGCGCTCAAACCGCGCGCAAAAACGCTGATTGAATTGGCCGAAGGAGCGATGTTCCTGTTTGATCAGGTTCCGCTAACATATGAAAACAAGGCACGTGGGCAAATTGACGAAGCGCCCGAAGATGCGATGCTCGCGCTTTACAATGGGTTCGCGGCACTGGATATTTGGTCCATAGAGTCGTTGGAAAGCGTTGTTCGCGCCGAGGCCGAAGCGCGCCAAATCGGACTAGGTAAATTGGCCGGGCCGTTGCGCGCTGCGCTCACGGGACGCACTATTTCACCGGGCATATTTGATGTGCTATGGCTGTTGGGTCGGGACGAGAGCTTGCAACGCATAAACGCGGCGTTACCAGCATAAACACAATGGACACCGCGTGATAGCGACGTGAATCTGATAGGGGTTTGATAATGAGCAGTGCAACTCTCACCACCGGCGGCAAAGATATTGACCTGCCCATCATCGACGGAAGCATCGGGCCATCGGTGCTCGATATTCGTAAAATGTATGCGCAGACGGGGCAATTTACTTACGACCCCGGTTTTACATCGACCGCAAGCTGCGAATCGGCGATAACCTATATCGACGGCGACGAAGGCATTTTGCTCCATCGCGGCTATACGATTGGTGAATTGACCGAAAAATCGTCCTTCATGGAAGTGTCCTATCTGTTGCTGAACGGTGAATTGCCCGGCAAGGACCAATTGGCCAAATTCTCTTATACCATATCGCGCCACACCATGTTGCACGAGCAGTTGATGCAATTTTACCGTGGTTTCCGCCGCGATGCGCACCCGATGGCGATCATGTGTGGTGTTGTTGGTGCCTTGTCCGCCTTTTATCATGATTCGACCGATATTAATGACCCGCATCAACGCATGGTGGCGTCGCACCGTTTGATTGCCAAAATGCCGACGATTGCGGCGGCGGCGTATAAATATTCTATCGGCCAGCCATTTCTCTACCCTAAAAATGACCTCAGCTATTCCGGCAATTTTCTGCGCATGACCTTTGGTGTGCCAGCCGAAGAATATATTGTTGACCCCTTGATTGAGAAGGCGATGGACCAGATTTTCATCCTTCATGCCGATCATGAACAAAACGCCTCAACATCCACGGTGCGGCTTGCCGGCTCATCAGGCGCCAACCCCTTTGCCTGCATCGCCGCAGGGATCGCATGCCTGTGGGGGCCAGCACATGGCGGGGCGAACGAAGCGGCGCTCAACATGCTGCGCGAAATTGGCACACCCGACCGTATCCCGGAATTTATTGCACGCGCCAAGGACAAGAACGACCCATTCCGGCTGATGGGCTTTGGCCACCGTGTTTACAAAAACATGGACCCGCGCGCGACAGCGATGGAAAAAACGGCGCGCGAGATTCTCGCTAAACTCGGCAAGAAGGACCCTATTTTCGAGGTCGCGCAACAATTGGAAGATATGGCACTCAACGACCCCTATTTCATCGAGAAAAAACTGTTCCCCAACGTCGATTTCTATTCGGGCGTGGTGCTTTCGGCCATCGGTTTCCCGACAACGATGTTCACCGTATTATTCGCTTTGGCACGCACGGTCGGCTGGGTTGCGCAGTGGAATGAAATGATTTCCGACCCCGCACAAAAAATCGGCCGCCCGCGCCAGCTTTACACCGGGCCGACGCAGCGCGCCTATGTGCCGGTCGATCAGCGTTAGGGGGACTAAGATAGCCGGCGAGGCAGGCGCAACGTAAAGCGCGCGCCCTGCCCCGGTGCGCTTTCGACGCTGATGTCGCCGCCCATCGCCAGAGCCAGACGACGTGAGATATACAGGCCAAGCCCGCTGCCCCCGCCGTCTGTGCGGCCAAGCCGCTCGAATTTGTTAAATAATTTTGCCTGATCCTCGGCTGACATTCCCGGCCCTTGATCGGCAATGGTTATCGTCGACCAATCACCTTGATCATCGACACGCAGCCACACCATTGCGTTGTCTGGGCTGTAATGCACGGCGTTGCCGATCAGGTTAATCAGGATTTGCAACACGCGGCGAAACTCTGCGGTGACAACCGCCGCTTCATCGGCCGCCGGTGCGTCGATGCGAATACCGCGCTCCTTGGCCTTCATCATCAACAGGCCAGCCGCGCGGCGTGCAACATCGGCCAAGTCCACCGCCTCGCTCGCCACGGTGAAATTGTCGCGTTCCACGGCCTGTAGATCCGCCAAATCATCGACCAGATCGAGCAAGTGCCGCCCCGCCAGAGCAATATCGCTGGCGTAGCGGGCATAATCTGCGCGTATCGGGCCTTGCATTTGCCCGGCTATTGTTTCGGCGTTCGCGACAATCCGCCCCAACGGGCGGCGCAGTGCACCATCTATTCGCAGAGCGAAACTGCGCGTATCAATATTACCCAACAATGTTGCCGCCGACGTATCGCTCTGGGCTACTGCTACATCTGCCGGCAATTGGCCAAAGCCGATCGGCTCTGCATCGCCAAAAAACCCTGTGAAAGTATCGCCGTCAAACATCGGTTTGGCACGTAATATCAATATCGTACCGTCCGCGCTCCCCAGGCTCATGCGCGCGCGCTGTCCCCCGAAACCGCCTTGTGCCGCTAGCGCCACCAGCAACGGAAAACTCCCATAATTATCGGGAGCAAGTTGGAATAATTCAGACAGCGAACGGCTCATCCAGTCAATATCATCCAGCCCCCACGCTTGATCTGCCTCGACCATCACCAGGCGCAGACGGATATCACATGCCCAACGCACGCTGCCGGGCGGCACAATACGCCGTGGCAAGGGTGCCAGAATATCGTCACTATCGACTATGGGTGCGGCAACGCTTTCCCAGTCAATCAGCTCTATTCGCACGCCTTCGCCATCGGGCAAGAAACGCCCGTGGGCGCGGATTTCATGGGTGTCATCGCCCATCAACACGGGCCGTTCTATCGGTGTTTTCAAACGCGCAGCCAATTGCGTCAATCGCGCCAGCGCCGGAAGCAATATCGGCCCACCAAGCTCGCCGCCCGCCGCCTGTTGCAGGCGCAGCAAAGCATCGTCGGCATAAACCAGCCGCCCATCGGGGTTCACCCGTCCACGTACGGCCAGCGTCATCGCAAAGTCCAGCGGATGCGCAAGCGGGCGCACGTGCGGCTTTCAGTGGGAAATGGCGCATTTTGGTTCATTACCAATGTTGCATAGCGCAACAGCGTTAATGCCACCTAAACCGCATCATTTTGTCTTATGGCGCCATAGGGGCTGGGGGCCAATATTTGGATAAATAGCCATGACCCAAGCGACAGGCCCGCCACGTCGAAAGCAGGGACCAGACCCAGTGAAGGCGTCATTGCGGCGACCATCGCCCACGCGATCCCAAAGTCTGGGAGCCGACCATGTGTCAATTTTATTCGGCTCTGCAACGCTAGGGCGATGAGAAGAATAAATGTGAGCATCATTCCGCTGCGCCCCAATAACGGTCCTAAGTCGCCGACCCGCGACCCGCGTTCCGCCAGTGCGATCGCAATGAATTGGAACAGCAGCCCAATAGTGCCGATACCGCGCCACATCCTGGTTTCGGTGCGAAAACTTGCTATGAACACAGCCGATTGATGGGCAATAGCAGCAAGAACGCCACACAGCGCTGCAATCCATAAATGGCCGAAAAGCCCGCTAAACGCGGCAGCGATGGCTAACAATGGCGTCAATAGGCGCGCCATCACCCCGCTATCTTGCCGCCGCAGCAACATGCCCGAAAACAGCCGCAACACCGGTCCGATCACCCACCGCGCGGCGATTCCGCTCTCATAGCTCACCTGCGCCGACAACAGGCGATGTTCGGCTTCCACCGCCTCCACCGGGGTTTCGGCGAGCGCCATATCACCCGAGACAAATAAGGAAGGATCGCAGGATAGTCGCGCCACATCTTGCTGCACCGCATGGCGAAACAACAAAAGTTGCGGGTCCCAATCGGCTGGTGCGCCGTCCAATGCACCGAACATTTCGCGGTCGATCAACGCCAATCCAGCCCAGCGGGTCATCGCATCAATCCGCTCCAACCCCTGCGTCATCGGCGTATCGTCCGTAACCAGAATCATCGAAAAGTCAGCCGCCAACGCCCGCCGCCAAGCTGCTTCACCCGCGATCAGGCCATCGGCAACCAGCAACAGCTGATCGGCACCCCCCATTTGCGCCAACACATCCTTGCCGCCCCGAACCAGTTCCAACGATAATCCACGCCCTCGCACCCTGTCACAGGCTTCGGCAAGAGCAGCAGGCACGGCATCGACCAAAACGAGCATCTTGGTAATGCCAAGGCCTTGTGCGCGGGTCGCCTGATGTTCGATGATTGTCATCCCCGCAACCGGCAATAATGCACGCAATAGCGGCATTCCCCATGCATCAACATCGTCGGCCAACGCCTGTGCGGCAACAAGGGCAATCACGGACATGCTGCCCGCATTAGCATGGGTTTGTGCTGGCAACACCCCATTTGCTCCACCCCGATTATTATCAGATTTGACCCCGCTTTTTCTGGTATTTTATAGCCTCATCCGCTACGGTCGGACTATCACAATCAGACCCCATCCAAAGGCCCGACATTGACCATCGACACCCCGACACCGCCTGCCCGACCGTCCGACATTCAGGCGATCAATATCGTCGATGAAATGAAGACGAGTTACCTTGACTATGCCATGTCGGTTATCGTTGCACGTGCGCTGCCCGATGTTCGCGATGGGTTGAAACCCGTGCACCGCCGCATCCTCTATGCCAGCCAGGAAGGCGGCTTTGTCCCCGGCAAGCCCTATAAGAAATCGGCGAAAATCGTCGGTGATGTCATGGGTAATTACCACCCGCACGGCGACAGCGCGATATACGACGCATTGGCGCGGATGACACAGGATTGGGCGATGCGGGTGCCCTTGATCGACGGTCAGGGTAATTTCGGGTCGATGGACCCCGACCCACCGGCGTCGATGCGCTATACCGAAGCGCGCCTTGCACGCGTTGCCCTGACCCTGCTTGGCGATCTCGACAAGGATACCGTCGATTTTCAGCCCAATTATGACGCTTCCCGGCTTGAACCCACCGTTCTTCCCGCGCGCTACCCCAACCTGCTAGTCAATGGCGCGGGCGGGATTGCGGTTGGTATGGCCACCAACATTCCGCCGCATAATCTGGGTGAGGTGATCAATGCTTGCCTGGCGATGATGGATGATCCAGCCATCACCACCGATCAGTTGATCGAGATTGTCCCCGCACCCGATTTTCCCACTGGCCCGCTGATTTTGGGACAGGGGGGGGCGCGCGCCGCTTATCATACGGGCAAGGGTTCGATCATGATGCGCAGTCGCCACGTCGTTGAGACGGGGCGCGGGGATCGTCAATCGATCGTCCTCACCGCCATCCCCTATCAGGTCGGCAAAACCGGTTTGGTCGAAAAGATTGCCGAAGCCGCGAAGGACAAGCGGATTGAGGGGATCAGCGACATCCGCGACGAAAGCAACCGCAAGGGTGTGCGCGTGGTTATCGACCTCAAACGCGACGCGACACCCGAAGTGGTGCTCAACCAATTGTGGCGGCACACCCCGGCGCAATCCAGCTTTCCCGCCAATATGCTGGCTATTCGCGGTGGACGCCCCGAAATCCTTGGGCTGCGAGAAATCATTGCGACCTTTATCACCTTTCGCGAAGAGGTTATTACCCGCCGCACCAAGTATGAGTTGAACAAGGCGCGTGACCGCGCGCATATTTTGCTCGGCCTTGTCGTGGCGGTCACCAATATGGACGAAGTGGTCCGCATCATTCGCGGCAGCAAATCCCCACCCGAAGCCCGCGCGGCATTGCTGGCCCGCGAATGGCCCGTTGCAGAAATCGTGCAATATATCCGGCTGGTAGAGGCCGTCGAGACCGAACATGTCGGCGATACGTACCGCCTGTCGGAGATTCAGGTCCGCGCGATACTCGAGCTGCGCCTGCACCGCCTGACCGCGCTTGGCCGCGATGAAATCGGCGCTGAATTGGCCGAACTTGCCATCACAATCGCTGAATTGCTGGCTATATTGGGCGATCGGTCACGACTGTATGACGTCATGCGCGAAGAATTGGTGGCGGTGCGTGACGCCTTTGCCACACCGCGCCTAACCACCATCACCGCCGCCGCCGATGGCATCGACGATGAAGACCTTATCGAACGCGAAGAGATGGTCGTCACCGTGACGCTTGACGGCTATATCAAGCGCACGCCGCTCGACACATTCCGCGCGCAGCGGCGTGGCGGCAAGGGACGCGCCGGCATGGCGACCAAGGATGAGGACGTCGTCACCGAATTGTTCGTCACCTCCACGCACACGCCCGTGCTGTTCTTTTCAACCATGGGTAAAGTCTATCGGATGAAGGTCTGGCGGCTGCCCGAAGGCGGCCCGGCAACGCGCGGACGGCCGATGGTCAACCTGTTGCCGCTGGCAGAGGGCGAGACCATCTCGACTGTCCTGCCATTGCCGGAGGATGAGGCGGAGTGGGGAAATCTGCATGTTATATTTGCAACGGCGAAAGGAAATATTCGCCGTAATTCAATGGATAGCTTTGCAAATATACCAAGCAATGGCAAGTTTGCGATGCGTTTTGACGACGGGTCAGATGATCATTTGATCGGCGTTGCGCTGTTGACGGCGGATGACGATGTGCTGCTCGCAACGCGTGGTGGCAAGGCTATCCGTTTCGCCGCCGACGATGTGCGCGAGTTCCAAAGCCGCACCTCAACCGGGGTGCGCGGCATGCTGCTGAAGGGCGATGACGAAGTCATGTCGCTCTCGATTCTCCGCCGTGTCGGCACCAGCCAGGATGAGCGCGAAGCCTATCTTCGCTTTGCCCCGTGGAAAGCAGAGCGCGAAGGGGAATCCGCTCTGACACCTGAGCGGATGGCCGAATTGGCGGCGCGCGAACAGTTCATCCTCACCGTTTGCGCCAATGGCTATGGCAAGCTCAGCTCGGCCTATGAATATCGCCGCACCGGACGCGGCGGTCAGGGGATTACCAATATCGACAATATCGCGCGCAACGGCCCCGTGGTCGCCAGCTTCCCAGCGGTGCAGGCCGATCAACTGATGCTGGTGACCGATCAGGCCAAGCTGATCCGCTTGGGCCTAGACTCCTTACGCGTTATCGGGCGCGGATCAGCGGGGGTGCGGCTGTTCAATGTCGCTGACGATGAGCATGTCGTTAGCGCCGCCAAAATTGGCGACAGCGACGATGAAGCCGTAATCGAAGCGGGCGCTGACATTGCTGACGCTCCAGCACTAGAGGCCGAGGAAAATGAGGGTGGCATCACCGAAGAATGACTAACACCGCTTTCAAAATCCTAACCGCCAACCAATGGGCGCAATTTCAAGTCGATGGCGTCTTTCACGGTGCGCCCATCGACGTCGCTGATGGTTATATCCATATGTCCACCGCCGACCAGTGCGGCGAAACGCTCGCCAAACATTTTGCTGGGCAGACGGGTCTTATCATCGCCGAAATTGACCTGCCCGGCTTTGGCGATGCGCTGAAATGGGAAGTGTCGCGCGGCGGCGCGCTGTTCCCGCATCTTTATGCCCCGCTGCCCATGGCTGCGGTGGTGGGGACGCGGGCCGCTTAGAGGCCAGCCTCATACCATCTCGTGCTCCTGCGAAGGCAGGAGCGTTGGCAATATGTACATCTCATGACGGCCAACGCTCCGGCCTGAAGCCGGAGCACGCGGATTCAATCTTCTATGATTCACAAAAGCCCTGCTTCGCGTCGCAACGTCGTCACCACGCCAGTCGCAATAAGTGCTTGGCCCGCAAAATAGAGCGGCCAGATCAGCATATGCGGCCATTGCTCGCCAGCCAATCGGCCCTGCACAGCAAATATCAACAGATCGCTTAGCAGGAACAGCATCGCGCCAACGCCGACGCGATAACGCGAGAAGCGGCTGGACCATGCACTCGCGGCCATCGCGGAGACCAGCGCGGTGTAAATCAACAGCCCCTGTATGTCGGCCCCCTGCCCCGACCCCAGCCGCTCAAGCACTGCGCCCATCGGTCCTTGCGTCGACAGCGCAATGATGATCGCCGCCGGGATGAGGATGATGCCCAGCGCCCGCTGGCTTGGCTCCAATGCGTCGCGGCGATAGCGTAAATAGAGCGCAATCGCGATGACATGCCCGGCGGCAAAGGCGATCGCGCCAGCCTGTAGCCCCACCGTTTCGATGAGCACATCGCCCAACGCGCCCAATGCCAGCACAGCGGCGATGATTTTCCCGTCGCGTCCCGGGGCGTACAGCAACGCCCACAGCGCCAGCAACGCGACCCCGGCGCCCTTCCACGCGATAACCCACGGGCCGTTCCACCCCTCCAGCACGGGTAGCATGAAGCCCGCCCCCGCGACTATCGCGGCCCCATATAGCGCCGCCATGATGCTTGCCCTTGTCATGCCGCTCCCTCCTTGCTTGCATCGCACTATTGGGCCAAGGCACGCGCCATGAGCAAGCCTTTATCGCACGACATCCACATTATTGGCGGCGGGTTAGCCGGGTCAGAAGCCGCTTGGCAATTGGCGCAGGCTGGGTTTCGCGTCCGCCTGTCCGAAATGCGCGGTGGCGGCGACACTACCCCGGCGCATCAAAGCGACGCGCTCGCCGAAATGGTCTGCTCGAACAGCTTTCGTTCCGATGATGGCGACAGCAATGCCGTTGGCCTGCTCCACCGCGAGATGCGCAGCCTAGGCTCGCTCATCATGCGCGAAGCCGATGCGACCAAAGTGCCCGCAGGATCGGCGCTGGCGGTTGATCGCGACCATTTCTCTGCGGGGGTAACGGCTGCGCTCGAAAACCATGCCAATGTCACCATCATCCGCGAACGGATCGACGCCGTGCCCGAAAGCGGCTTGACGATCATCGCCACTGGCCCGCTGACGGGTGCGGATCTGGCAGGCAGCATCGGCGCGGCAACGGGCGCAGATGCGCTGACATTTTTCGACGCCATCGCCCCCATCGTCTATCACGACAGTATCGACATGGACATATGCTGGATGGCGAGCCGCTGGGACAAAGTCGGGCCGATTGGCGACGGCAAAGATTATATCAATTGTCCAATGGATAAGGAGCAATATCATGCCTTTGTCCAAGGGCTGCTCGACGGCGATAAAACCGAGTTTCGCGAATGGGAAAAGGACACGCCCTATTTCGAGGGCTGCATGCCGATAGAAGTGATGGCATCACGCGGCCCAGAAACGCTGCGCTTTGGCCCGATGAAGGCGGTGTGGCTAGATAATCCGCACGATTCTTCTGCGGAGTTCCCCCGTGGCCGTTGGCCCTATGCGGTTGTGCAATTGCGACAGGATAATGCGCTGGGCACATTGTGGAATATGGTGGGGTTCCAGACCAAGCTGAAGCACGCCGAACAGGTGCGGCTGCTGCGCACAATTCCGGGGCTGGAGCGAGCCGAGTTTGCGCGGCTGGGCGGGTTGCACCGAAACAGCTTCATCCGCTCGCCAGAGTTACTCGATGAGGAATTACGGCTCAAATCCGCGCCGCACATCCGCTTTGCCGGACAAATCACGGGGTGCGAAGGCTATGTGGAAAGCGCGGCCGTCGGCCTTATCGCCGCGCGCTTTGCTGTCGCCGAACTGCGCGGTGTGCCGCTCCCTCCCCCGCCGCCGGAAACCGCACTGGGGGCGCTGCTCGACCACATTACCGGCGGGGCCGATGCCGCCAACTATCAGCCGATGAACGTCAATTTCGGGCTATTCCCACCCTTGGCCGAAAAGGTCCGCAAAGCGGATCGCAAAGCCGGTATGACGGGGCGAGCTGGCGAAAAATTGGCGCAATGGATGTCCGCGAACGCATCAATCCTCATCACCACGGCCTGACTCGGCGCGCTCGCCAGGGCAGCGACACCGCGTTTGCGGGCGATGTTGCGGTGCGGTTGTGGCAAATTCGGCGGCCGTCAATCCACCCGAACGATTGGTGTCAGCCGTGGCAAAGCGTTGCCCCGTCGCCGCTGCCCATTCTTCGAATGACAATAGGTTATTGCCGTCTTTATCTAGACGGCGAAATGCCCCCGTCCGGCTCGACATCATTTCGATGCGCGTAACGGATCCGTCGCGGTTGCGATCATAGCGCGCGAAACGGCGCTCCTCGCGTGATTGTGCGCTGGCACGCGGCGGTTCTGGCGGAGGGGCACCGCGCAGGTTCGGGTCAGCGACAGGCAGGCCGACATCTGGCGGCGGCAGCGCCGCAACGGCGGGGTCAGGCGTCTGGCTAATGCCCTGCCACAGGAATACGCTGCCCGTCAGCATCAGCACTGCGGCAAGTCCGCCGATCAAAAACCTGTTCATCACCGCTCCTATATCCGACCACAGTTACAATAGCCGCTGCAGTAGCGAGTTCAACGCCCAAACAGACCAATTCTTAGTATGGACCATTGCTCACGCCGTAGTGCTCGGCGTCCCTTTGCGCGCGCAATCGTGCGGGCAAGCCCCGTCAACGCCGCCAGAGCGCGCGGAAGTTCGCTGATCTTAACCCCCGCGAACCGCGCCTGATGTGCCGCCCAATCATTAGAGTCGCCGCTGACCAGCGCCTGCTCGATGCCAGCCCATGCCTGGCCCGCATCCACCAAAATCGCGCTATCACAGCCCAACATTCGCCCAGACATGGTAAACAAAAGCGCCCCGGCATCACAATTTTCCGATTGCCCATCGAGCGAAATTGCCATCCGGCCCTCGGCCAGCGCCGACAATTCATGCCCGCTTATATGCGGTAAAAGGTCGTGGGCAAGTGACGTCAACAGCGGGTCTGGATGCCACCCGCCCGCCTTCAGGACAGCCAGTTGGTCTGCCCACCACCGCAATTTTATTTGCCGAAGCACAGGCTCCTTGCCCTCTCTTGCCGCTAGTGCAAAGCGCGCATTTGCTTGCCATAGCGCTGCCAATCCTGCGCGAGCATGATGCGGAACGAGCGGGAAAATCAATGGATTAAGGAGCGAAAGCATAGCGGTTTCACGATGGTCAAAATCGCTGTCACGCATGACGTCACCCGCGCCCAAAATATAACAAAGTCAATTTTCCGGTAACCAATGCTCTGAACTCCCTGCCAAGGTTACCGCGACTATGCCGCCAATTCGAATGGACGAACAGCATCCGAATGTTCGCACCAGCAGGGGTTTGGAATATGCGCAAGTCTCCATCAACGCTACGGCGTTTACGGCGAAACCAAAAGGGCAATGTCATGTATATGACGGCGGGCCTGTTGGTACCGATTTTGGCGACTATGGGTGCGGGCGTTGACTTGGGTCAGGCCTATATGGCGAAATCGCGGCTGCAACAGGCGTGCGATGCTGGTGTGCTGTCGGGTCGCCGTGCAATGGCCGATGGCACATTCACCACATCGGCGCGCGACGCGGCGAACCGCATGTTCAACTTCAACTATGCCAGCGATGAGTATAGCAGCACGGGAAGAACCTTCACGCCCGTTCAACGCGGTGCCAATGAAGTGACCGCAACGGCGACCGCAAGTGTGCCGACTATCATCATGCGCGCCTTTGGCACCAATGCGATCAACATTACCGCAAACTGCACGGCAAAGCTGGAAACATCGAACGCCGACATCATGTTCGTGCTCGATACGACAGGGTCGATGGGCTCGACCAATTCTGGCGATTCGGTCAACCGCATTACCGCGCTCAAAACCGAAGTCATGGCGTTTTACGACACCGTGATGGCCGCGCAAAGCGACACCAGCCAGATAAGGTTCGGCGTTGTGCCCTATTCGATTAACGTCCATGTCGGCGAAGTCCTGCGCGCAGCCAACCCGGAATGGTTGTCCGATTCCACCGAAATCCCGTCGCGCACCGCCAATTTTGCATGGTATGATCCGGCGGATACGACGACCTATGGTGCGCCATATAGTAATAATCAGGTTTATGGGACGTGGACCAACACGACCACCTATCAAACCGGCTATAGTCAAAGCGCATGCAATAACATTCGTGCACCTGCGCCTACGACGCCTGTTTCCACCAGTTCACAGACGACGGTAACCACGGGAACGACTACCCTCGCAAATGGTGATGTCGTCACGACCTATGAGCGGCGTCAGAATTTCTCTCAAACGCAATATCGCTGGCAGTACCAGACATCGAGTCGGCGCTGTTATAAGCAGAGCCGTTCCTATACCTATCAGCGCGTCGAACCTTATACGGTTACGCAAACTGCGCCCTATCAACAGTTCCAGAATTACACCTATCAGGCTATTACCTATGACGTAGCTGATCTGCTCAATGGTATTCCGATGGTGGTGCAAACGGGAACACAGGGTGCCAATGTCACGGCGTCTTGGAACGGGTGCATCATGGAACGGGATACGGTGGATTTCGCGTCGGGCGATTTCCCGCCGGCCGATGCCTATGACCTCGACATCGATCTGGTGCCGACCAGCAATGACCAGACCAAATGGAAAGTGGTTGTTCCCAATATCGCGCACCCCAGCGCGAGCAGCTATGGCAGCTTTCAGACGCCTTTGCCTGTGACGACCACGAGCGACTATCGTAGCTATGCATCACAAGGCGGCGCGACCTGCCCGGCTGCGGTCATGAAAATGCGCACAATCCCGATCGCGCAGCGTTCGACATTGCAAACCTATATCAATGCCTTGTCCGCCAGCGGCAACACCTATCATGACGTCGGCATAACATGGGGTGCGCGATTGCTTTCACCGACGGGGATATTTGCGTCGGAAAATAGCACCGCGCCCAACGGCAACCCGATCAGTCGCCATCTGGTATTCATGACCGATGGCCAGTTGGAACCCAATAAGGGTATTTACGGATTTCAGGGTCAGGAATATGAGATGGAACGCGTCGGCGGCACCACCACCACTGAAAATACCGCACGCCACGAAACACGGTTTCAGGCGGTGTGCAA
>ERZ1292633.2771-Hain-H41-02um-R1-2771-length-17591-cov-5_pt1 | contig 17591 bp, 14 predicted proteins | sample MGYA00564406_ERZ1292633 | MGnify/ENA primary metagenome ERZ1292633 (study PRJEB36523, sample SAMEA6512639) | groundwater metagenome | collected 2019-01-08 | study: AquaDiva: Metagenomics assemblies of 32 groundwater samples | reverse complement strand
GGAGGGAGTGGGGGCGGTCAGAGTGGCGGTGTGGGAGGGATTCGAACCCTCGATTCTAGGTTTAGCCTCGTATGACGGTTTAGCAAACCGTTGCCTTGAGCCACTCGGCCACCTCACCGGCGCCGGGATTCTATCTCGAAGGATCGTGTCACCTGGCAGTCCGCTAGCGGATAGAGTTCCGCACGCAGCACTTCCACGCTCCGACAGGAAACCGCGCCGATGAGCCAGCAAGGCCACGAGATCGACCTTCTCGCCATCAATACGCTCCGCTTCCTCGCCGTGGACATGGTGGAGAAGGCGAAGTCGGGCCACCCGGGCGCGCCGCTTGGCCAGGCGCCGCTCGCCTACATGCTCTGGACGCGGTTCCTGCGCCACGATCCGTCCGCGCCGACCTGGCTCAACCGCGACCGCTTCGTGCTGTCGTGCGGCCACGCTTCGGCGCTGCTCTACGGACTGCTCCATCTCTCCGGCTACGACCTGCCCGTTGCCGAGCTCGAGCGCTTCCGCCAGCTCGGTTCGAGAACGCCGGGGCACCCGGAGTACGGCCACACTCCCGGTGTGGAGACGACGACCGGCCCACTCGGCCAGGGGTTCGCCAACGCGGTCGGCATGGCGATGGCGCGCGAGCACCTGGCAGCGCGCTTCAGGGACAGCGACGGACCGCTCTTCGACTTCCGCACCTGGGTCCTCGTCTCCGACGGCGACCTCATGGAGGGTGTGGCCTCCGAGGCCGCCTCGCTCGCCGGGCATCTCAAGCTCGCGAGCCTCAAGGTCTTCTACGACTCGAACCGGATCTCGATCGACGGCGCGACCGATCTCGCGTTCAGCGAAGCGGTCGACCGGCGCTTCGCGGCGTACGGCTGGCGCGTCTACGAGGTCGCGGACGGCAACGACCTGCACGCGATCGAGGCCGCCATCGCGGCGGCGGAAGCCGAGGACGAGAAGCCGACGCTCGTCGTGGTGCGCACCCACATCGGCTACGGCAGCCCGCACAAGCAGGACTCGGCCGACTCGCACGGCGCGCCCCTCGGCGCTGAGGAGGTGAAGCTCACCAAGGAGAACCTCGGCTGGCCCGCGGCACCTCCGTTTCTCGTCCCGGAAGCCGGGCGAGCCCCCTTCGTGGCCGCCGCCGCTCGCGGCGCCGAGAGACGACGAGCCTGGGAGTCGCGCCGGCGCCATTTCTTCGCCTCGAACCCCGAACTCGCCGCGGAGCTGGATCGCCGTGCCCGTCGCGCTCTGCCTGAGGGCTGGAGCGATTCGTTTCCCCGCTTCACCGCCGCCGACCCGCCGATCGCCACCCGCGCCGCTTCGGGAAAGGTCCTTCAGGCGATCGCCAAGGTTCTGCCCGAGCTCGTCGGAGGCTCGGCCGACCTCGCCGAGTCGAATCAGACCCTGATTCACGGCGAAGGCGATTTTTCCGCGGCCGATCGCGCGGCGCGAAACGTCCGCTATGGAGTGCGCGAGCATGCGATGGGCGCGATCCTCTCGGGCATGGCGCTCACCGGGCTCGTACGACCCTTCGGCGGCACTTTCCTGATCTTCTCGGACTACATGCGCCCGTCGATCCGGCTCGCGGCGCTCATGGGGCTGCCGGCGATCTACGTCTTCACTCATGACTCGATCCTGCTCGGCGAGGACGGGCCGACGCATCAACCGATCGACCAGCTGCCCTCGCTGCGCGCGATCCCGGGGCTGGTCGTCCTGCGCCCCGCCGATGCCTGCGAAACCGCGGCTGCTTGGAGGATCGCGCTCGAGCGCGCCCACGGTCCGACGGCACTGGCGCTCACCCGGCAGAAGCTCCGGGTGCTCCCCGAAACGGAGGACCGGGCCGAATCGGGCGTAGGGCGTGGGGCCTACGTGCTACGCGACTCCCCCGGTGGCACGGCGGAGGTTCTGCTGCTGGCCTCGGGTTCGGAAGTCGAGGTGGCGCTGGCTGCCCTCCGGCTCCTTGAGGAGGCCGGGCGCCGAGGTCGCGTGGTTTCGATGCCCAGCTGGGAGCTGTTCGAAGCCCAGGAGCCGGCTTATCGTGAGGCGGTGTTGCCCGCGGCGATCCAGCGCCGGATGGCGGTCGAAGCAGCCTCTCCTCTGGGCTGGGACCGCTACGTCGGCACCCACGGCACGATCCTCGCCATACGGGGCTTCGGCGCCTCGGCGCCCTGCGAGGACCTGGCCACCCACTACCGCCTGCGCGCCGAGAACGTCGTCGCCGGGGCCCAGGAGCTCCTGGCGCGATCCGCCTGATCCTGGACGCCCCTCCGGAGGCTCCGGGGCTTAGGCTCGCCCACCCCTCTTGTGCTAGGCTTCCCAGGTCCGCTTTCCGGGGCTAAGGGTGCGCGGGTTGAAAGCCCTTGCCTCGTCAAGCGCCGGGTTCTCGCAGCTTGGAAAACCAACGCACATCAAATCGGAAGTTCACGCACCAGGAGGGAAAGGAAACCATGCGTAACAAGAAACTAGCTCTGTTGGGTGTCGCGGTTCTCGCAATGACGCTCGCCACCGGCTGCGCCAAGCCGCCGCAGGTCGAGATCGACGCCGTCAAGGCGGCTCTTTCCGGTGTCGAGGGCGATGCCTCGCGCTACGCCGCCGATTCCTGGAACAAGGCGCAGCAGGCGGTCAACGCCGTCTCCGCCGAGGTCGAGGCACAGGCGAACAAGTTCGCTCTCTTCCGCTCCTACACCAAGTCCAAGGAGCTGATCGCGGCCTCCAACCAGGCCATCAACGAGGCGAAGGACGCCGCCGCCACGGCCAAGGAAGCCGCCAAGAACGCCGCCAACGAGACCCTCGCCGCCGCGAAGACGTCGCTCGAGGGCGCTTCGGCCGCGATGGGCGACCTCGCGAAGTGCCGCCGACAGCCCAAGGACTTCAAGAAGGACATGGAGATGATGCGCGGCAACTACGACGGCCTCGCGGCGCAGGTCGCGGGCATCGAGGGCGCCATCGCCTCCGAAGACTACCTCGGCGCCAAGGCTCAGGCCGATTCGTTGAAAGCCTCGACCGACACGCTCGCCGCCGACCTCGCGAGCGCCAAAGTCAAGATTAAGTGCTAATAGCCGTAAGGCTGCGCTTCACGCGACCGGCGACGGGCTTCCGTCGCCGGTCGTTTGCTTTCGGGGCGATTGCGCTCGCGCTCGCCTTCGTCCTCCCGGCCGCGATCGGCCAGAGCCCGGCCCATCGACCGTTCGACCCACAGCGGGCGCGCAGCGCTTCGTTCCGCGCCGTGAACCATCTGCGCGGGCCGGCGCCCGCCGCCGCCCGGCAGCTCGATCGCCTGATCGCTCAGGCCGAGGTCGTCACCGCCGACGAACGCACGGCGCCGGTCTGGGAGCAGGTCCCCGGGCGCGTCGAAGTTTCCTGGAGCCGCGCCCTGGCCCTGGCGCGAACCGCGGTCGCGGCAGTTCGGCGACGCGAATCGCAGGTCGCGGAGCGCTGGCGCGAAACCGCCGAGGATGTCGGCCCGGACGTGCGTCGCGCGCTCGAGGAGTCCAATGAGGCCGGCGTGGGGCGGCGTGAGATCGCCGCCGCGCGTCAGGCGGCGCTCAAGTGGGAGGTCGCCGAGCATTTCGCCCGCGCGAAGCAGTTTGATCGCGCCTTGGTCGAAGCGCAAGCCGCGCGCGCGTTCGCCGACGTGGTGCATGCGAGCTTCGACTCGCTGCACTCGCGTTTCGGCGAACCGAAGAATCGAGCGCTCTGGCGGCGCCTGGTGAATGAGACGGTCGCCCAGTCCAGGATCGACCGATCGACTGCCCTCATCGTCGACAAGCTGAACCGCAAGCTGCACGTGTACGTCACCGGGAAACGGGTCGAGACCTTCACCGCCGAGCTCGGCTCGAAAGGACTCCGGCGCAAGCTGCACTCCGGCGATCAGGCGACACCGGAGGGGCGCTACCGGGTGACCGAGGTGCGCGGGCCGGGACGCACCAACTTCTACAAGGCGTTGCTCCTCGACTACCCCAACGCCGAGGACAGGGCGCGATACGCCCACGGCAAGCAGACCGGACAGGTCCCGCTGCGAGCGGGAATCGGCAGCCTCATCGAGATCCATGGCGACGGCGGCCAGGGGCGCGACTGGACTGACGGCTGCGTAGCGCTCAACGACCGCGACATGGACAAGGTGTTCGCGCGCGCCCGTGTCGGCACCGCCGTCACCATCGTCGGCACGTTCTAGTCGATAGGATGTCCCGGTGATCCCGGATCCGCCGCGTCGACCCGTTCCGTTCGCCGCAGCGCCCGCGCCCGAGATGTTTGATCCGGCGCGCGAACGCCGAGCGCGCCTGCTGCGCGGGCTGCGTCTGGTCGCGGTGGCGCTCGCGGCGCTCGCGATCGTCGGCGTTGGCGCGGCTCTCGGGCTCGCGCGCTACGGCGGCGCCTATTCAGCGCACCCGTTCGCCGCCCGGCTGGCATTGCCCGACGTGACGACCGTCAAGGGAGACCCGGCGGAGCGGGCCTCGCGCCTCGTGGCGCGCCTGGCCGGCGTCGGCGCCCGGGAGATCTACATCGTTGTCGACACCTTCCACAACCGACTGCGGATCTATCGCGGCAAAGAGCTGCTACGCGAGGCGATCTGCTCGACCGGCTCTGGCATCCGCCTGCGCGATCCGCGCGACGGCAAGGAGTGGATCTTCGACACGCCGCAGGGCGAGTTGCGGATCCTGCGCAAGGAGAGGAACCCGATCTGGATCAAGCCCGACTGGGCGTTCATCGAGGAAGGGTACCTGCCGCCGAAGAGCGGACGGGACCGCGTCGACGACTTCTCGCTCGGCGACTACGGCCTCTACATGCGCGACGGCTACATCATCCACGGCACGATCTTCAAGACGCTCCTGGGCAAGCGCGTCACCCACGGTTGCATTCGGCTGGGCGACGAGGATCTGAAGTACATCTATGAAACGACTCCGGTCGGCGCGCGCGTCTTCCTCTACTAACCTGGCGCTCGCCTTCGCTCTGGCGCTCGCCGCAGCGGGAAGGGCCGAAGAGCTCCCGCCCCTGGCTCGCTTGCGCATCGCTGAATTCGAGACCGCGCTCGCCAAAGGGAAAGGGATCTACCTGGTGCTGGATCCCTCGGCCCCACGGCTCACCATCAAGTCGCGGGGGCTCGCTCTCGCCGACATCGAGCTCACCGAAATCCATCTGCTCGAGTTCCGGCCGCTCTTCGCCCGTGGCGACTCGCCGGAGCTTGAAGCGCCGGCGGTCTGGAAGATCGCGCAAGGGCCGGGCGATACCGACCGCGAGACCATCGCCCCGCCGGAGCTCAGGCCGTACAGCGAAAACGAGGAGGAGCCCGAACCGTCGGCCCCCGCCGGGGCCAGCGGCGCACCGGCGAAGAAGGCCGAGGAGGGCGAGAAGCCCTCGACCTATCGCGTCGGACTCGAGAACGGATGGCAGCTCTACGTGACGCCCAAGTCGCCGCGCGCCGGCTTCTTTCGCCGGCTGGGCGCCGCCGTGCACGACGGCTGGCTGCGCGTCCGAGGCCAGGAACCGTCGCACCCGCCGCTCGTCGCGCTCGTCATGCCGCCCGAATCCGCTCAGCGCCTGCACCATCTTTTCCGCACCGGCACCGAGATTCTCGTCCTGCCGTAAGTTCAAGTCGCGGCGACCGCTCGCGCGGAGCGATAGGCTTGTCGCGGCGACCCTCGCAGGAGGGGTGGCAGAGCGGTCGATTGCGGCGGTCTTGAAAACCGCTGGGCCTTCACGGGTCCCGGGGGTTCGAATCCCTCCCCCTCCGCCAATACTCGAGGTTGTCGGTCCGAGCCCGCGTCAGCCTTCGCGTTCGATGCGCTCCTGGCCGTGGAGGTAGGGGCGGAGCCTTTCGGGGATGGTGACGGTGCCGTCGGCGTTCTGGCAGTTCTCGAGGATGGCGACGAGGGTCCGTCCCACGGCGAGCCCGGAACCGTTGAGAGTGTGCAAGAGGCGCGTCTTGCCGCCCACTCCTTTGACGCGCAGGTTGGCGCGGCGGGCCTGAAAGTCGCCGCAGTTGGAGCACGACGAGATCTCGCGATAGGTGTTCTGCGACGGCAGCCAGACCTCGAGGTCGTAGGTCTTGGCGGCCGAGAAGCCCATGTCTCCGGTCGAAAGGCAGATCACGCGATAGGGCAGATCGAGAAGCTCGAGCACCCTGCCGGCGTGACGCGTCATCTCTTCGAGCTGGTCGAAGCTGGTTTCCGGAGCGGCGAGCTGCACGAGCTCGACCTTGCTGAACTGGTGCTGCCGGATGAGGCCGCGCACGTCTTTGCCATAAGAGCCGGCCTCGCTGCGGAAGCAGGGCGTGTAGGCGGTGTAGCGGCGCGGCAGCCCGCCCTCGTCGAGTGTCTCGTCGCGATGGAGATTGGTGAGCGGCACTTCGGCGGTGGGCACGAGGTAGTAGCTCGTCCCCTCGAGATGAAACAGATCCTGCTCGAACTTCGGCAGCTGGCCGGTGCCGACCAGGCTTTCGCGGTTGACGATGAACGGCGGCAGGAACTCGACGTAGCCGTGCTCGCGAGTGTGAAGATCGAGCATGAACGAGATCAGCGCGCGTTCGAGGCGCGCCGCTGCTGCGCGATAGACGGTGAACCTCGCGCCGGTGATCTTGGCGCCGCGCTCGAAGTCGAGGATTCCGAGGTCGGTGCCGAGGTCCCAGTGTGCCTTGGGCTCGAAGCCGAACCGGCGCGGCTCGCCGACCGTGCGCTCGACGCGATTGGCGCTCGCGTCGGGGCCGACCGGGACGCTGTCGTGCGGCAGGTTGGGAAAGCGCAGCTCAAGATCGGCCAGATCCTCATCGAGCGTCGAGATGCGCGCCTCGAGCGACTCGAGGCGCTCCTTCATGCCCGACACCTCGGCGATCAGCTCATCGGCCGGCAGTCCCCTGGACTTGCGCTGGCCGACCTCCTTGCTCGCTTCGTTTCGCCGCCGCTTGAGCTCGTCGCCCGCGGTCACCGCGGCCCGACGCTCGGCGTCGATCGCCTGCCAGTGGTCCAGGGCCGTCGGCTCCTGGCCGCGATCGATGAGCGCCTGACGGACGCGGTCGGACTGCTGCCGGAGAAGGTCGCGAGAGAGCATGCCTCGACAGTGTACCGTCCTCGCCGACCTCCAAGCCATTCCGACGCTAGGATGCAGACTCGTGCGCCGCGGACTGCAACGCTTTCTGGCCCTCGCGGCGCCCCAGGTGGCGCTGGTCGCCCTGGGTCTGGCGATCGCTCGCTTCGGCCGGGATCCCGGCGCCGCCCAGGAGACGATCTACCTCGCGCTCTGGGCGAGCGCGGCGCTTCTCCCCTTGGCACTCCCGGCCGCCGTCCGGCCGGCCGCGCCGCGCTCGGCCACCGTCTGGGCCCCTCCGGCGACGGCTCTCGCGGTCGGCCTGCTGCTCGCCACCTGGGACCGCGGCGGCGGCAGTCGAGCCGCCATCGTGGCGGCGCTGCTCGTCCTCGCGCTGGCGCTCGTCGCGGCGCGCCAGCTCCGGCCGCGCCGGCTGCGTCACGCGAGCGTGGCGGCGCCGATGGCGCTCGCCACGGCGGTCATCGCGTACGGTCATCGACTGTTCGCCGCTCCCGCCGACGCCACGACTTGGCTGCTCCTCGCCCTCCTTCCGGCGCTCGCCAGCGCGGTCGCCGCCAGACTGGCGCGGCGCGACGGCGCCACTGTGCGCCCGGTCGCGGCCCTTGTCGGGGCGTCCGTCCTGCTCGCGCCGCTCGCGGCACGGGAAACGTGGTGGTGCCTCGCCGCGCTCGCCGTCCTGGCCGCCCTCTCCCGCCACCGCGCTTGCCGTCGCGCGCTCGCCGGCGCCGCCGTGCTCGCCCTGGTCGCCGGCAGTTTCCCCTGGCTCCGGCCGCAGCCGATCTCGGTCGTGCTTCAGGAAGCCTTCGCGATCGCCGGACCCACTTCGGTCGACGCGCTGGCCGGCCGCTCCGTCGTGCTTTCCGCCGCGAGTCCGCGGCTCGAGCTGGACGTCCAGGAGCCGGCGCTTCGTAGCCTGACCATCGATTCGTACTTGACGAACTCGGGCGGGCTCTCGTGCGCAGCTCCCTTGGCGCGCCTGGAGATCCGCGGCGACATCGGCCGCTTCGACTCGGTCCTGCTCATCGGACGCGACAGCGCGGAGTGGGCCGCGTCACGTCCCGACGTCATGCTCACCTGTCCAGCGCCGCCGCCGTGGATCCACTGGATTCCGCGAGACGGTCGATTCCTCGGTCGAACCACGCGCGCCCGGATCCCGCTGGCGACGAAGCTCGAGGCGGCCAAGCTGGTGATCGAGCGCGACTCTTCCCTGCCTGAGAACGTGTCGCTGGCGATCTTCCGTGTCGGACTGGAGCCTTAGGTCCGTGGCGCGTCGCCAACTCCTCGAGCTGAGTCTCGGAGCCACGACGACCCTGCTCCTTTTCGGAGCGCTCCCGCAGAGCAGTTCCCACCCACTGCGCGCCATGGTCGCCCTGCTGCCGCTGGTGGCCGCTCTCTTCTCGATCGCGACTCGCGCGGTTCGAGCTCCCCACGTGCCCGTCGAGCCCGCCCTCTGGCTCGCCTGGGTCGTGCTCGCCCTGGTCCACCATCGGCTCGGCCTGGCGGGATCGGCGACGATCGTGGCGGTCGGCGGTGGTGTCCTCGCGGCGGCGCGAGTCCTCGTCATCGCGCGCGGACTGCGGCGTGCTGAAAAAAACACCGCCCTCGCCACCTACGCGGCGGCGTTGGCGTTCCTGCTCTTCCTCTGGCCATGGAGCACGGCCGGACGTCCGCCCGACGGCGACGAGCCCTACTATCTCCTGCTCACGCACAGCCTCGCCGAGGATCTGGACGTCGATCTCGCGGATCAGTATCGCGAGCGAGCGTGGGCCGATTTCAGTTCCGTGGAGATCGCTCCCCAACCTGGCGATCCGGTCGGCCCGGGAGGCGAGATCTGGTCGCGGCACGGCGCCTTCCTGCCGTTGCTCCTGGCGCCGTTCTACAGCACTGGAGGGGTGCGCGCCGCCGAAGTCGCGATGATCGCGCTGGCCGCCGCTCTCGCCGCGGCGCTGCATTCGCTGGTCCGGCGCCGCCTGCCCGCGACGCCCGACGCGGCCGCCGCGGCCTGGAGTCTCGTGCTGCTGGCGCCGCCGCTGCTCATCTACTCCGGTCGCTTCTGGGTGGAGGTTCCGGCGGCGCTCGCGGTCGCGCTCGCGCTCTGGGCCATGCCGGGCCGACGCGGCGGCGCGCCGGGGCGTCGCGACGACCTCGTGTTCATGGTTGCGCTCGCCGCCCTGCCGCTGCTCAAGCTGCGCTTCCTCGCGCTGGCGCTGCCGCTAGCGGTGCTCGGTTGGCGGCGCCTCGCCGGGGGGCGGCAGCAACGAGGCCAACGGATCCGCCTGCTGCTCGCCTTTTCCTCCATCACCGGAGCCGTGCTCCTGTGGAACCAGCTGCGCTTCGGCAATCCGCTGCGCCTTTACGACCGCGCTGTCTTCGAGCTCACCGCGGTACCGCCTTTCCGCTTCGCGCTCGGCCTTTCCGGCCTGTTCTTCGACATTGCTTACGGACTCTTTGCCGTCTCTCCGCTCTGGCTGCTGCTCGTTCCAGCTTTCGCCGAGGGCGCGCGAAACCGTCGCCTGCCGTCCGGCGAGCTCCTCGCGCTCGCGCCCTACCTGCTCTTCATCGTTTCGCGACGCGAGTGGTATGGCGGTTGGTCGCCGCCCTTTCGCTACGGGCTCGCGCTCATGCCGGTGCTCGCGCTGCTGCTCGCTCCGCTGCTCGCGCGGCGTCCTCGATCCGCGGGCTTTCGGGTGACCGTCGCGGCGCTCGTCGCGGCGACGGCGATCTCGGCCCTCATCGCGTTCGCGCGCCCGGCCTGGACCTTCAGTCTGGCGGACGGCACCAGTCGCGGCCTCGCCGAGCTCTCGACGCTCCTCGTCGGCGACCTCGCGCGCTTCTCTGCGTCGGCGATCCGCCCGCGCGCCGCGACCTGGATCTGGATCATCGCCGCGCCGGCAGCCTTGTGGCTCGCCTGGCGCCTCCGCGGAGCCCGGCGGTCCATGTTCGCGGCTCCGGCGCTCGGCGTCGCCATCGTGCTCGCCGGCGGCGCGTCCTGGATCCTGGCGGCGAATCGGCTGCCGACGTCGCGGGTCGAAGTCGAGGATGCCTGGGTCCTCAAGGAGGGCGGCGCGCTCCACCCCGAGCGGTGGAAGATCGACCGCACACGCGAGACCGGTGGCTGGGCGATGGTCCAGGGGGCGACGCTGCGCTTCGCGCCGGTGACTGGTGGCGAACGGTGCCGGATCCGGATTCGAGGCCTCTACCGCGGCGATCTGCCATCGCACCTGCGGCTCGTGATCGCTCTGCGCGGAGAGATCCTCGCCGAGCTCGAGCCGGCGCAAGCCGATACGTGGACCACGCTCTCGACGCCGTCGCTCGCCTGGGCGCGCGGCGGCGAGCTCGAAATCCGTGCGATCCACCGGGGTGAGGAGGCCGCCCAGGATGCCCATCCCGATGCCGTTCCACTCTGGATCGTCGACCGCCTGGAGCTCGACTGGTCATGACCCGCGTCGCGGCCATCGTGCCTTCGCTGGGCGTCTCGCCCTGGGCCGGCCAGTCGCTCGAAGCGCTGCGCGCCGAGCTCGCCCGGCACGCCTACGGTCATGAGTTGGTCTGGGTGCACCAGGGCGCCAACCCGTCCCCCGAGCTCACAGGACCCTCGGAACGCCTGCTTCGCCTGCCCGAGCCGGTGGGTTTCGCCGCGGCGGTCAACCGCGGTTTCGCGGCCGCGAGCGGAGAGATCGATCTGCTGCTGATTCTGAATGACGACTTGATGCTCGAAGGCGGCTGGCTCGCGGAGCTCATCGCACGGCTCGAGAGCCATGCCGAGGCCGCGTCGGCTCAGGGCGTGAATCTCCGCCTCGAGCAGCCGGGGCTCGTCGACGGTTGCGGCATCGGGTGGAATCGCGACTGGCAGGCCGTGCAGATTCGCGATGGCGAGCTCGCTCCGCAGCCCGACCTGCCGCCGTTCGAGATCTTCGGGGTCTCGGCGACCGCCGCGCTTTACCGGGTTGGCGCGCTCCACGCCGTCGCGCCGGCCGGCGCGCTCTTCGATGAACGGCTCGGAAGCTACTACGAGGACGTCGCTCTCGCCGTGCGGCTTCAGGAAGCGGGCTTCACGAGCCTCTGCGCGCCGCGCGCGCGGGCGCGGCATGCCGGACAGGCGACCACCCGCCGAACGCCGCGCGCGCGCTGGCGAGCGATCTATCGCAATCGCCGGCTGGTGGCGGCGGAGTTGCTCGGGGAGCGCTGGGCGCACGAGCGTCGACGGATCGTCGCCCGCGACCGCCGGGACCTCGTCGGTCGCCTCCTCGCCTTCGACATCCGCGCGGCGGCCGGGATCGTTCAAGGTCTCCGCGAAGCTCGCCGCTTTCGACCCGAGCCGGCGCTCCTCGGGAGCCGCCGCGCGCTCGCCGCCGCCGAACGCTTGGCGGTAGGCTCGCGCGCGTGACTGACCCGGAGCTCGCGGCCATCGTCGTCAGTTGGCGTGCCGCGGCGGACGTCGCCGAGCTCGCCTCGGCATGGCCCCGGGACGGGCGTTTCGAGCTCGTGGTGGTCGATCAGACCGGTGACTTAGGCGAGATCGCCGGCGCCCGCGTGCTCCGGCCGGGGGAGAACCTCGGATTCGCCGGCGGTTCGAATCTCGGTGCGAAATCGACCGCGGCGCCGATCCTCCTTTTCCTCAACCCCGACACCCGGCCGGAGGCGGGCGCGCTCGATGCCATCGCCCGCGCCTTCGAGCGCTGGCCTCAAGCCGCCGGAGTCGTGCCCCGCCTCGTCGGCTTCGACGGCGCGGCGCAGACCACCTGGCAGTTGCGTCGCTTGCCATCGCCCGCGGCGCTCCTCGCGCAGGCCTTCTTCTTCACTCCGGGCCGCTTCGCCGGCGAACCTGCCGAGGGGAGCACGATTGAACAGCCCGCCGCGGCGGCGCTGGCGCTTCGGCGCGAGCTCTTCGAATCGGTCGGCGGTTTCGACGATCGGTTCTTCCCTGCCTGGTTCGAAGACGTCGACCTCGCGAGGCGACTGGCCGACGCCGGCCACCGGCTGTTCTATCTGCCACGCGCCGTGATCCAGCATCGACAGGGGTCGAGCGTCGCTTCGCTCGGCTATGGCTCGTTCCTCCAGGCTTACGACCGCAACCTCCTGCGCTATCTCGACAAGCACCACGGCCACCTCTGGTCGGTCGCCTTTCGCTGGGCCGCGGCGGTCGGGGCGATCGTCCGGCTCCTGGCGCTGCCGCTGCGCCGACCGGCGCGCGCCGCGAGCCGCGCCGAAGCCGCGGCCGCCCTGCTTGCCGTAGCGTTCGGAGCCGCGACGGGTTGGCGGCAAGGCTCATGACCCACTGCCCGGTGGCGGTGTTGATCGTGACGCACGACTCGGCTCACGATCTACCGACGGTGTTCGAAGCGCTCGCCGCGCTCGAACCCTCACCCGCCGAGCTCGTCGTCGTCGACTGCGCGAGCCGCGACGGCAGCGCCGCGGTCGCGCGCGCCTTCCTGCCCGCGACGATTCCCTCGCGCGTCGAGCCGCTGGCCGAGAACCACGGCTTCGCCGGCGGCATGAACCGGGCGATCGGCCTGTCCCGCGCGCCTTTCGTTCTCACCCTCAACGCCGACGCCGCGCCGCGCGCCGATTTTCTGGCGCCGCTTCTCGAGCGCCTGGAGACGCCCGCCGGCGATCGCGTCGCCGCCGCGACCGGCCGGCTGGTGCGACCGCCCACCGCCGGCGAGGCGCCCCGGCTCGACGCCTGCGGCATGCGTCTGACGCGGAGCTGGCGGCATCTCGATCGCGGCTCCGGCGAGATCGACCGCGGACAGCTGGCGCGAGCGGAGCGCGTCTTCGGCGCTACCGGCGCGGCGACCCTCTTCCGCCGCCAGGCACTTGAAGACGTCGCGATCGACGGCCAGATCTTCGACGAGCGCTTTCACTCGTTCCGCGAGGACGCCGAGCTTGCCTTCCGCCTCCACGAGCGCGGCTGGCAGGTGATCTACGAGCCGCGCGCCGTGGCGACGCACCGCCGAACTGTCCTCCCCGAACGCCGCACCACGCTGCCCGCCGCGATCAACATCCAATCGCTCAAGAACCGCTACCTGCTGCGACTCGACCATCAGACCGCGACGAACTTCCTGCTGACCCTGCCGTGGACGTTGCCGCGAGACTTCGCGGCCCTCGCCTACGTGCTCCTCCGCGAGCGCTCGTCGCTTCCAGCCTATGCCTGGCTCTGGCGGCGGCGCCGTGAGCTCATCGAGCATCGGCGAAAGGTACGCGTTCGACGAACGGCGCCACCGAGCGCCGTGGAGCGCTGGTTCCACTCTGCCGGAGATCCCGCTTGAGCGACCGGCTCCAACGCCCGCTGCGGGTCGCGCTCCTCGGTTCGCGCGGCATTCCGGCCCGCTACGGCGGCTACGAGACGCTGATGCACGAACTCGCGCCGCGTCTCGTCGCGCGCGGATTCGACGTCACCGTCTACGGTCGATCGCACTACGTCCGCGGCCGACGAAGCTCTTTCCGCGGCGTCCGGCTGGTGAATCTTCCGAGCCTCAAGACGAAGCATCTCGACACGCCGGTGCATACCGCGCTCTCGTGCCTGCACGCGACCGGCGAGCGCTACGATGCCGCCCTGATGGTGAACTCGGCGAACGCGGTCTTTCTGCCATTGCTCTCCGCCGCTGGCATCCCCACCGTGCTCAATGTCGACGGCATCGAGAAGCGGCGCGCCAAATGGGGCGCCTTCGGGCGCGCGGTCTACGCGCTCTCCGAGCGACTCGCCTGCTTCCTGCCCGACCGGCTGGTGACCGACGCGGAGGTGATTCGGGCGCACTACGAGAAGCGCTACGGCGTCGCGTCGTCCGTGGTCACCTACGGCGTCGACGCGCGGCCACTCCGCCAGACCGGAACGCTGCGGCGCTTGAACCTCGCGCCGCGCGGTTATTTTCTTTACGTCTCGCGCTTCGAGCCGGAGAACAATCCCCACCGGGTCGCCGAGGCCTATCGCGCCGTCCCGGGGGATCTCCCGCTGCTGATGGTCGGCGGCGCCCCCTACGCCACCGAGTTCATCGCTTCGTTCCGTCGCGGCGCCGATCCCCGGGTGCGCTTCCCGGGGCCGATCTACGGCCGCGGCTATCGCCAGCTCCTCTCGCACGCCTTCACTTACATCCACGCAACCGAAGTCGGCGGCACGCACCCGGCGCTGGTCGAGGCGATGGGCTACGGCAACTGCGTCGTCGTTCATGACACCGCGGAGAATCGCGAGGTGGCGGGTGATGTGGCGCTCTACTTCCGCGCCGACGAGCCGGCAAGCCTTACCGCGGCTCTGACGCGACTCCTCGCGCGCCCGGACGAGGCCCGTGAGCGGGGGGCCGCCGCGGCCGAGCGCGCCCGTGGACGTTTCGACTGGGAGTTGATCGCCGATCGCTACGCCGCGCTCCTCCGCGAAGCGGCGCGGTAGAATTTCTCCGGCGCCTCCGATGCTCAAGCAGCAAGCCCGACTCATCGCCCTTTCCGTTTTCGCGCTCGATCTCGTCCTGGTCTCGACCGCCTTCGTGCTGGCGCACCGGATCCGCGCCGAGCTCCTGCCTTGGATCGGCGGCGCCTTGGTCTCCGAGGCGTTCTATCCGATGTCGCGCTACCTGCCGCTCCTGCCCGTGGCGCTCGCGCTCTGGTCGCTGATGCTCTGGTCGTCCGGCCGCTACCGCTCGCACCGCACGGTGCCGCTGCGAGCCGAGGCCGCGGCGGTCCTGCGCAGCACGGTGACCGCGTCGGTGCTTTTCCTGCTCGTCGTCTGGGCTCTCCGCCTCGACGAGCGCCTGCTCGACGACGACCGCCTGAGCCGCCTGTGGATCGCGCTCTTCGCGCTCTTCTCCGGCCTCCTGCTGCTCGCCGAGAAGGTCGCGCTGCGCCTGGTTTCGCGATACGTGCGCGGCCGCGGCTTGAACTTCCGCACCGTGATCCTGGTCGGCGCCAACGCGGGAGCGCAGGCGCTCGCTCAGTCGATCCTCGCCCATCGCTCCTGGGGCTATCGCGTCTCCGGGTTCGTCGCCGACGACGACGAACCCGCGCCGGCGACTCTGGGCGGGCTGCCGGTACTCGGGCGGGTGGCGGAGCTCGGCGCGATCCTCGACCGAGAGATCGTCGACGAAGTGATTTTCGCCATCGATCGCCGCGACTTCGATCGCTTCGAGGATCTCTTTCTGGCGCTGCAGGAGCAGGGGATCCTCACCCGCTTCGCGCTGCAGCTCTTCCCGCACACCCAGGCGAAAGTCGAGCTCGAGGATCTCGACGGAGTGCCGCTGGTCACCTTCTCCACCTCGCCGACCGGCGCCCTGGCGCTCGCCTGGAAGCGCACCCTTGACCTTCTGCTCTCGGCGATCCTGCTGCTGATCGCGCTCCCGATCGTGGCGGCGGTGGCGTTGGCGATCAAAGCGACCTCCTCCGGCGCCGTGCTTTTTCGCCAGACGCGATGCGGCCTGAATGGCCGCCCGTTCACACTCTACAAGTTCCGCACCATGGTCGAGAACGCCGAAATGCGTCGCGCCGAGGTCGCTCACCTGAACGAGATGGACGGGCCGGTGTTCAAGGCAAGCAACGATCCGCGCATCACCCGCTTCGGCCGGCTGCTGCGCAAATTCAGTCTCGACGAGCTGCCCCAGTTCTGGAACGTGCTCAAGGGCGACATGAGCCTGGTCGGTCCGCGGCCGCCGATTCCGGAGGAGGTAGCGCGGTACGAACGCTGGCAGCGTCGGCGGCTGGCGATGAAACCTGGCCTGACCTGCCTTTGGCAGATCTCGGGGCGCAATCAGGTCGACTTCGATCAGTGGATGCGCCTCGACCTTGCATACATCGATAACTGGTCGCCCTGGCTCGATCTGAAGATTCTGGCGCGCACGGTGCCAGTCGTGCTCACCGGCCGCGGCGCGTCCTGACGCTACATGGCGGCCGGCACCGGGCTGCCCCGGGACTCTCCGGCCGCGCGGTTGCGTCCGTTCGACTTGGCGCGATAAAGCGCGATGTCGGTCTCATGCACGAGGGCGGCTGGCGCATCGCCGCGCAGCGGAGCACGGGAGGCGACGCCCAGGCTCACCGTCACCACGGGGCCGACGGAGGAGTTGGGATGCGGCAAGGCCAGTTGTTCGACCGCGCGCCGCATCGCCTCGGCGAGCGCCGCCGCCGGCTCGCCGTCGAGACCGGGAAGAATGATCGCGAACTCCTCTCCGCCGTAGCGCGCCACGAGGTCGCCGGCGCGATGCGCCACGGTGGCCAGCGCCTGGGCGACGCGTTGCAGGCAGAGGTCCCCGGCCTGATGGCCGCAGGCGTCGTTGTACGCCTTGAAGTGATCGACGTCGGCGATGACCAGCGCCAATCGTTGGCGCGAACGCCGGGCGCGGCGCCACTCGGCGTCGAGCACCTCGTCGAACTGGCGGCGGTTCGCGACCCCGGTGAGCGGATCGCGGCGCGAGAGCGCTTCGAGCTCGGAGTTGGCGCGCTGCAGCTGCTGGTTCACCAGCGCGAGCTCGATCGGTCCCACCACCTGCTCGGCGAGCGTTCGGAAAAGCGCGAGGTTCCCCTCCGAAAGCACCTCTCTATCGTCGCTCTCGATGTTGAAGGCGCCCAGCGTTCTGCCCTGGAACTTGAGCGGTACGACGTACTCGCAGGAGATGTCGCGGTCGAGGCCGAAGAAGTCGGGATCTCTCGCCGTATCGAAGACGAGCTGCGGCTCGCCCGTCCGGATCGCTCGCCCGACGACCCCCGCCGAGACCGGCCACCGTTTGCGGGCGAGCATCGCGACGCCCGGCCGGGCCGCGATCGCGCGATGCTCCCACTCGGTCCCCAAATCGTTCGCCACCACGATCGCCGCGATGGACATGTCGAAGCGCTCCTGCACGTAGCGCGTGATCCGCCCCAGCACCTCGCGCAGCTCTCCCGTGGCGAGCGCGATCCGCGAAACTTCGCTCAAGACCTCGAGGTAGAAGGTGCGCCGGAGAGTCTCCTCGTAGAGGCGCGCCGAAGAGATCGCCCCGGCGACCTGATCGGCCACGGCCGAGAAGAGCGGCTCCAGTCCCCGGAAGGCAGCCGGACGAGGGCTCTCCAAATTGAGCAGCGCCACCACCTGACCGCGATGCTTGATCGGCAGGCAGAGCTCGGCGCGGATTCCGGACGCCGTCTCGACGTAGTCCTCGTCAGCGGCTACGTCGTCGAGGTGCACGCTCTCACCGCTCGCGGCGACGCGCCCGACCACACCACTGCCAAGCTCGCGCCAGTAGCCGACGTGCACTTCCGTCGGCACCGACGCCGTCAGCGCCTCGCAGACGAAACGCCCCGCCGCGCGATCGACTCGCACCAACGAGACGAGCTCGATGCCGAGGCGGCTGGACAGCGCGTCGGTGATCCTCTGCAGCATCGGCCGGAGCTCGAGATCTTCGGTGGCGAGCCGCGCCAGCTGATTCAGCAGCTCGAGCGGATCGGCGGCGAGAAGCGGGCTCGCGGGACGTGTCATGGGCCGGTGAGTGCCGCGCCCGGCCGGCCTTTCCGCGGCAAGCGGCCGGCGAGAAGTTCGAGCGTCGCATCGAGCACGGCGCAGAGCGGTCCGGCCTCGGCACGTCCGCTTCCGGCGATCGGAAACGCCGTGC
>ERZ1292633.2770-Hain-H41-02um-R1-2770-length-17591-cov-6_pt1 | contig 17591 bp, 15 predicted proteins | sample MGYA00564406_ERZ1292633 | MGnify/ENA primary metagenome ERZ1292633 (study PRJEB36523, sample SAMEA6512639) | groundwater metagenome | collected 2019-01-08 | study: AquaDiva: Metagenomics assemblies of 32 groundwater samples | reverse complement strand
CGATGGTTATGGCACCAAGACGGTGTATGTGAGGTATCGTGATTTGGCGGGGAACTTGGCGCTGGTCGTCAGTGATTCTATCGTCTACGCTGCCGCCGCGACTGCCGCGCAGATTGCGCCGGCCGCGACAACCACTGTGAATACCACTGTAAATACCACTCAGAACCCGCCAACAACTGTAACCCCTCCGCCAGTAACAGGGTCAGTGGCGTTAAATCCTTCCTCGGCGATCGAACTTCTGAAATTGCCGGCCACGGCGTTAGAGGCAGGGGCTAAGCTAAGTTATACCTATAGCTACACAAACTCTTCCGGCAAAACGGCTTCTATCAAGGTGCTTCGCCAGATTCTGAATAAATCCAAAAAGGCGATCTTCGCGACATCCGGCGTGGTGAAATTGAAACCTGGAGAAACTTTCACGCGCAAGGTTGTGCAGCAAATGCCCAAGAGTTTGGCAGCCGGTAATTACACGGTAAAGGTGAAAATCACGAGCGGAAAAACAACTCTTGCCGAGAATAGCTTTACTATTGCAGTTGTAAAAGCGAAACGCAAATTGGTGACCTTGGGCGCGCCAGCGAGCGTCGAATCGCCGATTGATTTTGACGCCACGGACATGAAGAAGTTCAAGGCAAATTCGCCAGTACCAGCCAGTATCAAAATGCGTTATAGTTATCAAAATCAATCGCCAGTAACTCAGAAGATCCAATTGATTCGGCATACGTTTGACGGAAGTGGCAAAGTATTGAGTACGGCGACCAGTCGATTGACGATGAAGGCGGGAGCGAGGAAATTATTTACCTTTGCATTACCGGTGACGGACAAATTCGCCGCTGGTCAATACGCGGTTCATATCGAGGCGGTAAACACTGTGACGAAGGAAGTGATAGCTGAGAATAGTTTGCCATTTAAGGTTGAACTTAAGTAGGCACGGATAAAACATCCCGACCCAAAGTCGGGGTGTTTTTTTATTGAAAAATAAGTTGAACTAGCATATAATGTTATCTGTATGATTAAGCTAACTGTACACAGCAATCGCATTGGCCCCATTCGAGGTCGCCACCCTTGGGTATTTTCCGGGGCCTTGAAGCAAATCCCGGAGGGGATAGCGGGCGGCGAACCAGTGGAATTGACCGATGAAGCCGGGAGCTATCTGGCCAGCGGCTATTTTAATTCCTATTCGCAGATTGCAGTCAGAGTTTGGGATTGGGAGAGGGCAGAGGTGAATCAGGAATTTTTTTCGGCGCGGATTCGAGACGCTTTTGAATTGCGAAAAAAATTTGTTTTGAACAAAAAAACGAACGCCTGCCGAATTGTGAACGGCGAGAACGATCTTCTGCCGGGGCTGATTGTGGATTTGTATGGCGACTATGCGGTGGTTCAGTTTCATAATCCCGGTATTGAAAGATGGAAAAAGGAAATTGTGGAGGCGCTCGTTACTGAAATAAAATTAAAAGGTATTTTTGAACGGTCGGATGTTCGAGATCGAAAAAGAGCACAAATTGTCATTCCCGCCCAGGAGCGGGAATCCACAACCGTCGACACCAGACAGCCAATTGTGGATTCCAGATCGTGGTCTGGAATGACAAATGAAGTTGGAATGACCGGTTTGCTATTCGGAAAGATTCCGAATGAAATTAAAATTTTGGAAAACGGTTATAAATTTCAGGTAAATATAAAGGAAGGACAGAAGACGGGATTTTTCCTGGATCAGCGCGACAAACGTCAGGCGCTCGAAAAATATTCCAAAGGAAAAAGTGTTTTGAATTGCTTTTCTTACACCGGGGGCTTTAGTGTTTATGCGCTTGGCGCCGGAGCAAAAAAAGTGGTAAGCGTTGATTCTTCGAAACCCGCTCTCGAGGAGGCGGAGAGAAATGTCATTTTAAATAAATTAGACGAAAAAAAAGCTGAATTTATTTTGGCTGATGTGAAAGAGTACCTCGCCGACCGCGCAAAAGACGAATTTGATGTCATCATCCTCGACCCGCCGGCTTTCGTGAAGGATCGCCGCAAGGTTCATGAGGGGCTCCAAGGTTATCGTAAAATAAATGAGGCGGCGCTGAGGATTTTGCCCAAGAATGGCATACTTGTGACTTGTTCCTGTTCAGCCCATGTTTCATTGCAAGATTTCCGTTTTATGCTTTCCGAGGCGGCCGCTCGCGCTGGGCGGACAGTACAGATTATAGAGACCTTTACCCACGGCATTGATCACCCGAATTTGGTGGCTTTTACGGAGGGGGAATATCTTAAATGTATTTTTGCGATTGTTCGATAGAAAGGGTATAATATAGAAACCCCAAGCCCCAATGACCAATGTCCAATTGTGATTTGGTCATTGGGATTTGAGAATTTGGTTTTTAAATTTTTATACTATGGTCAACGTTGCAATCAATGGCTTTGGCAGGATCGGCCGACAGACTTTCCGCGCCGCTTTTCAACGTAAGCTGGTCAAGATTATCGCGATAAACGATCTTACCGACACCAAGACTCTCGCGCATCTTCTGAAGTATGACACGGCCTATGGCACCTGGCCGGTAGAGATAGACTTCGATGAGAATAATTTAATCGTCGCCGGCAAGAAGGTACCGGTCTTCGCCGAGAAGGATCCGACGCGCCTGCCTTGGAAGAAATTAAAGGTAGACGTGGCCCTGGAATGTACGGGGCGGTTTACCAGTGTCGAGGGCGGGGAGATGCACATCACCGCCGGCGCGAGGAAAGTAATCATCAGCGCGCCTGCCAAAGGCGGAGTACCTACCTATGTGCGCGGTGTAAATTGCGACAAGGTCAAGAACGAAAAAATTAAAATTATCAATAATGCTTCCTGTACGACCAATTGCATCGCGCCGATCATGGCAGTTTTGCAGGATCATTTCGGGGTTGAGAAAGCGATGATGAGTACGGTGCATGGCTATACCGCCGATCAGAATTTGCAGGATGGCCCGCATCGCGATCTCAGGCGCGCCAGGGCAGCCGCCGAAAATATTGTCCCGACTACGACCGGAGCCGCTGTGGCGACTACTGAGGCGATCCCGGAGTTGCAGGGGATATTCGATGGCCTGGCGATCCGGGTGCCGGTTCCGACCGTTTCCTTGTCGGATGTTACGGCTATTTTGATGAAAGAAGTTACGGTTGATGAAATTAATGATGCATTTGTAAAAGCGTCCAAAGAGGACCGTTTCAAAGGCATACTTACTACCACGAAAGAATTACTGGTGTCTTCTGACTTTATCGGCAATACCCATTCCGCGATCATCGATCTACCCTTGACAAATGTCGTCGGACAAACTATGGTAAAGGTCATCGGCTGGTACGATAACGAAACCGGCTATTCAAATCGCCTGATCGAAATGGCGGAAAAATTTTCATAGGATTACACAGATAAAGAAAGATTACACAGATTATAATTATATTATGAAAAAGTCAGATTTGCTTATTTCCGCGACACTGGTAATTGTGCTGGTTGGCTTTGGCTGCAAGCAACTTGGTTCGCCGACCGCCAAAAATACCGAGCCCGGGCAATCCGGCGCTGAGCCGCTCGTGATCGATCATGATCAGTTCTTTGAGAATTCCAACACCAAAGTCAGTTTCCAGTACAAGAGTTATCTGCAATCAGACGTCAGCTCTGTGAAGCCTGGAGCGGTAACAATGAGTTTCACAAGGCGATCTGGCTCACTCGGGCTCATTGATACTTTATATTTCTCCACCAAGACGCGTGAAGCCTGGTTGGCCGAGAAAGCCAAGCTCGATCCGAGGCAGGTCTGTGAAAATTATGCGATGCCAGGCTGTGAGAAATGGGACGAGGATGTCGCTCTGTATAATAGGGTTGTTTCCACGAAAAATTTCGGGGATTACTATGCGTTGGGTTTCGATACGGTTACTTTGGCCGGGATTAAATTTATCGTCGTTGTGACCTTCAATCCGGAACGCGAGCAGTATCAGACGACTTACCTTGCTTATGCCAACGATACGCGCATCACGTTTGTTGATCCCGCCACCGGCGGTCTCGAATATGGTGTGCCATTCCAGATGAACGCGAAGAATAGGGAAGCGGTAGAGTCGACCGGCATGCGTCTCGCAAAAAGAGAAAAAATCGATGATGTGAAGACCAGGGCCAGAGCGGATGAGTTGTATCAGATTGTTTCGACGGTTCATTTGGCGAAATAAATATCTTTAAAAAGAAGAGCCCTGCACCATAAATCTGGTGCAGGGTTTTTTCTGTGGTTTTACTTCGCTGAGTGCCATCTCTTCCTGGCCTCTTGCCAGGCGCGTCTGAGCTCAGCTGACATTTTGGCTTTCTCGTAAACTACGAGATGAAACCTCCTCCCGTCCGGAGGTGACTTGGCCTTTATTTCCAGCTGCCGCGCGACTTCTGGGAAGGCGTTTTTGAACGAGATCGGCTTGCCTCCCCTGCCTTCGACTAGGTATTTTGAACTTTTGGTCTTGATTGGTTTGAACCGACCGTAGTCGATGAATAAGGTGAGATAGCCTCGCTCGGCAAGCTGCCTCTCCATTTTCAGAGCGTCTTTTTTGGTATTCAGGGCGAACCGAAGTGGTGTAGTCTCGAACGCGTCAAGTCGGAGCGCGATATTTTTCATTCGCATTTCCGCTTCGATCATGTTGCTCAGATCGTCGTCTTGCTGGTGGAGCAGGGCCTCCGGCCGCTTCCGAATTTTTTTCCACAGTTGAGGGTAGACGACACTCGCCATCATCATTTCGATCACTTTGTGGTCCGGATGGTTGTAGATTTCAGTAAACATCGCGAGTCGAAGTTTCAGAAAGCTACTCAAGATGTCCGGCTTCTTTACGACGATTTTTTGACACTTGATCGCGAGGTTTTGCCAGAGGTTGAAAACATCCGGGGTCGCCAGCTCAGTGATCGGGAGCAATCGTTTCGGGAGCTGAAGATCGGCGTTGAAATAGAGTGAGACCAGCGCGCCGACGTCGCCCGCAAGATACGACAGTGTGTCTGTGAAAGTATGGATCGCGCCATTCAAACCATGTTCCGAACTGATTGTTCGATGGACCAATTCCGGAGTGTTGTCTGGCAGGCCGTACTTTTCTTTCAATTTCCGCCAATCATGATGACGCCATTCGAAGACTTTGAGGATATGAGAATCCTCATTGAACAGAGTTCGTCCGAGCAGATTGCGTTCCCCATCTGGCAGGTCGATATTGTGCCAAGCGTCTCCGCCCGCGCAGGTCGCCACGTCGTGGATTAGATCCTCGAGTATCGCAATTCTGGTTTCGGTCGGATTCGCCTTTTGGATGTATCCAGCGATGAGCGCGCGGAGTACTCCGGACAAGATCGCGTGAGGCATGAGCCTGGTGTGCGGGAAGACATGGTCGCCACCCGGCAAACGTGGAATCATTTGGTCGATGCCGAAATAGGTCAGCGACTGGAGCTGATGGATATGGTCCAACCGCTCAAGCTGAAACGTTCTGATTACGTCAGCCACGAAGCCGTCACGCTCGATGAGGACCGAGAAGTTCATCATCCCCATCGGAAGCGGGTGTTCGTACAGCCCGGTCTGCCATTTGTTTTGTTTTGGAGCATTGGCTGGAAGGATTTTGATGCCGCCAATCAATTCAATTCCTCTTTTTGCGTAGTCAAAGTCGATTTCAGACATTTTGTGTCTCCTCTGCAGTTGCAAATGTGCTAGTTTCTTATAACATATGTTGGGATACTTATCAAGTATTTCAGTCTTGCGCATTGGTTTTTTTTCTGTTAAAATGGTCATCAACGGACTTTAGACTTTAGACTTTTGACTTTTGACTAAATCTTTATGCAATCACGTACATTATCAGTCGAAACTTCAAACAAAATCGGCCAGGAAGTGACGGTGATGGGCTGGGTGAACGCTCGTAGAAATATGGGCAAGATTGTGTTTCTCGATATGCGTGATCGAGAGGGGATTTTGCAAGTTGTGGGCGTGCCAAGCCAGATGGATCCCCCTTCGGTTGAAATTTTGAAGGATGTTCGTCCGGAATGGGTATTGTCGATTACGGGGACTGTCCAAGAACGTGGCGCCAAACAAAAAAATTCGGAGATGCCAACCGGCAATGTTGAACTCCTCATGAAAAGTTTGGAAGTTTTGAATACGGCGCTGACTCCGCCTTTTGAGATTGATAAAAATACTATAGGAATCGGTGAGGAGTTGCGTCTGAAATATCGTTACCTCGATCTGCGTTCGGAAAGGATGAAAAAAAATATAATTTTACGAAATAATATTTCGCAATTTTTCAGGCAGAATTTGTTGGCCGAGGGATTCCTAGAGATCGAGACGCCGATCCTCACCAAGGGTACGCCCGAAGGCGCGCGAGAATTTATCGTGCCATCCCGCACCTATCCCGGGCAGTTTTATGTTTTGCCTCAGTCGCCTCAGCAGTTCAAGCAACTTCTGATGGTTGCCGGCCTAGAGAAATATTTCCAGCTGGCGCGCTGTTTTCGCGATGAGGACCAGCGAGGCGATCGTCAGCCGGAGTTTACCCAGCTTGACCTGGAGATGTCGTTTGTCGAGCGCGAGGACGTGATGGCCGTTATCGAGAACATGCTCGTCAAAATGGTGCAGAGCGTGACGCCGCACAAAAAAATTCAAGAGACTCCGTTCCCGCGACTCACCTACAAAGAATCAATGGAGAAATACGGAAACGATAAACCGGATCTCCGGAAAGACAAGAACGATCCGAACCTGCTAGCTTTTTGCTGGGTGGTCGATTTTCCATTTTTCGAGAAGACCGACGACGGTGGCTGGACGTTTAGCCACAATCCTTTTTCGAGTCCGAAGCCGGAGCATATGGACTCTCTCATGAAGGGGGAAAATATTGGGGAAATTTTGACGACGCAATACGACGTGGCGCTGAACGGGTTTGAAATCGGCGGAGGCAGTATCAGGAATCATCAGTCAAAGGCCCTGAAAAAAGTTTTTGAGATTATGGGTTTTACTGAGAGCCTGATTCAGACGCAGTTTGGCCACATGCTCGAAGCGTTTGATTTCGGCGCGCCGCCGCATGGCGGTATCGCGCTTGGAGTCGATCGGGTGATCGCGATCTTGGCAAATGAGCCAAACATTCGCGAGGTGATTCCCGTGCCGAAGACCGGCGACGCCCGGGATCTCATGATGGGCGCTCCATCAGCTCTGCCGCAGAAGGCTCTCGATGATGTGCATATTGCTATAAAGAAGTAGTGTCATGTCCAAACAAATCACGCTCGAAAAATTTCAGGGGCCGCTTGATCTCCTCTTACAGCTGATTGAAAACGAGAAACTTGCCATCACGGAAATTTCTCTGGCTGACGTTACGGAGCAATTTTTCAAACACCTTATTTCTCTAGAAGGCGAGCGGTCGGAAGAGTTGGCGGACTTCCTCGTGATTGCGACCAGATTGGTTTATATCAAGTCGCGTCAGCTATTGCCGTATCTCTATCCGCCCGACGAAGATGATGGGAAGAGCTTGGCTGAACAGCTGAAATTTTATAAACGATACGCAGATGCCAGTAAATATATTGAGAAAAAATGGCGAGAGGAGCCGATGGCCTATGGTAGGATAGAGCCGGCAGTAGTGGTGAGCGGATTTTTTCCGCCACAGAATGCCGCCGCTCGTGATCTGCGGGAGTCGATGCTGCAGCTGCTTAGGCGGCTGCAGCCTATCAATCCTCTGCCCGAGGTCAAGATGGATCGGACTGTCTCGGTGGAACAAAAAATCAAATTGATTTATAATACACTTCTTAAATTTAAAAGTTTGAGTTTTAATAAGCTTTTGGAGGATGCGTCCAGCCGCAGTGAAGTGATCGTCAGTTTTCTTGCCCTGCTTGAATTGATCAAAAAAGAAAAAGTTGCGATTGATCAGGGCAGCGCATTCGAAGATATGATTATCACAAAAATTTAATATGTCTCTTGAAAAATCCCAAATCCCAATTACCAAATCTCAAATTGAGACGATTTTATTTGTGGCCTCAAAGCCGGTCACAATTAGGAAGATGGCCAAACTTTTGAACGTTGAGGAAAAAATTGTTGAAGAGGCTTTGTCGATGTTGAAAAAAAAGTATCCGGCCGAAGAATCCGGCGTGGTTTTATTTCAGAACAATGACGAATATCAATTGGTGTCGAATCCAGACCATCATGCGATAGCGGAACATTTTATCAAAGCGGAGATTAGCGGCGAATTAACCCGTCCGCAACTCGAGACGCTGACGGTTATTTCCTACTGCGGACCGATAACCAAGCCGGAACTTGAGCAAATTCGTGGCGTCAACTGCAGTTTGATCCTGCGTAATTTATTGATCCGCGGGTTGGTCAAAGAGACAGATGTCAGTTCAACTTTGCTGCCGTCGTATGAGATAACGATGGAATATTTACAGCATCTCGGTCTGTCGGACACGAAGGAACTGCCGGATTATGGGACGCTTCATAATCATGAGTTTATAGTTAAAACCCTAGACGGGACCTCATCCTAACCTTCTCCTTGGAGGAGAAGGAAGCGTCGTTTCCCCTCTCCTTCAAGGAGAGGCGGGGTGAGGTCTTGATTTTAAATATGTCACAAAAGATTACTGATTTTCTTTCTTCGGTCGGGATGATGGTTTTCGGGGTCGGACTATTATTTTTTTCATCCGTAACTTTCACCGCGAAGCCGGTGCAGAGTTTTATTTCCGGCCTGCCGGCTGGATACGTCCGACCGTTTTCGGAGAAGGAATATGTTGCTCCATCTTTACCGGTCAGCCGTCCGCTCTTGCCGATGTTGCGCGAAAAAAATATTATTTATTCCGCGACCATGACGGCGAAGACTGCGATGGTGGTAGATGACGGGAGTGGTACGGTTTTGTTTAAGAAGAATACTGACGAAGTCCGTTCGCTTGCCAGCGTGAGCAAGCTGATGAGTGCTTTGGTGCTCAACGATCTAATCACCGACTGGGCAACCTCGACCACTATTACTGATGAAGATGTCGATCCTTCCAGTCATCATATTTTTGTTGGCGAGCGTTATACTCTTCTGGATCTTTGGAAGGTCGCTCTGATCGGGTCATCCAATAGCGCGATCCAGGCATTAGTTCGTTCTACCCGCCTCAGTGAGGGGGAGTTCGCGGTCAAAATGAATGAGAAGGCTAAAGCGCTTGGCTTATATTCCCTTCGATTCGTCGAGCCGAGCGGCCTCGATAGCCGCAATATGGGCAAGGCCGGGGATGTGCTCCGACTGCTGAAGATATCGCTCCAGGCGGACAGGATTTCCGAGGCTCTTCGCCAGCCGGATTATTTCGCCACACCGCAGAATGGGAAAAAGTCGCATCAGGTCTGGAGCACGGACTGGCTTCTCACCAACTGGATACCGAATAATTTTAACAAAGAAATTTTGGCCGGGAAAACCGGCTTTATCGAAGAATCCGGATATAATTTTGTCGTCAGAGTACCGGGTAGCGGATCTCATATTATCCGGGTCGTGATACTTGGCGCCGCCACCAATGAAGCTCGCTTCATCGAAGCGAGAGATCTCTCGGAATGGATATTTGCAAATTTTGTTTGGCCGGAGGATGATGAGTATCATTCGCTGGCCGCTTCCAGATAGTTTATAAATAGAGGAGCCCCGCGTCGCGGGGCTCTCTTTTTCGTCAGGCGGACAGCGCGCTAGCGCGCTGTCCTACCTGAACGGTGGTCTGAATGATGGGTTGGCTACGGACTCGTTCGCTTTTGAGTCCCCGGTGATGAGCTTGCATGAGAAGCTACCCTCATTCCAGGTCACCTTGTACAGCGCGCCGGATTTGACGGTTTCGAACGACTCACCAAACGCCACCATGGTTTCCCTTCCCGCGCAAACCCAGGCGCCGTCGAGCACGTCTTTGTTCGTGATTTTCGCGCGGATGCTCGGGCCTAGGTCGGCGATGGACGTGACAGTTTCGAAAGGGATTTCCAGGCCGCCCGGCAGAACAACTACGCGTCTGTCGTTTCTCATCCTGGATACCTCGGCGCCTCCCCAGAGAAGCGAATTCTGTCTGTTGCTGTGGTTGATGAGGCCGAGCGTGCTGGCCACCTGTTGGTGACGACGAGCCAGTCCGATCAAGACTTGCGGGATACCGGAACGGAGTTCGCTCCGCAATCTCGCTACTCGTTCCGCGCCTTCCATCGTCATCCTCGGATCCGGTTCGTCCCTTAGCGGGCCAGGTGTCACAAGGTAAAGCGTTTTACAAGAACTTGAATTGGGCATTTTGTCTCGTCCTTCCGCACCAGCCCGAGGGAATCCCGGGCTGTAGATAAGCCAAATTTGGCCTGTCTGCAACCCGCGCTCGATGACATTGAACATTACTCTAAAGTGGAATGGCTGTCAATCGGTTTCACCCGACAAATTATTATGTCCTCGGGCGCAAAATTATGCTATAATATTTTCATGCAATCAATAATCGACGTAAAAAATTTATACGGTAAAAAAGTTTTGGTACGGGTTGATTTTAATATTCCCCTCGATAAGGGGCGGGTTGTTAGCGATTATAAATTAGTGCGCAGCCTGCCTAATATTGTATACCTCTTGAAGGCGGGAGCGGTGGTAATTCTAGTAAGTCACCTCGGCCGGCCGAGCGGTAAGGATAAGAAATTAAGCCTGAAGCCGATCGCGGCGCGTCTCGAGAAATTACTGCAGAAGAAAATAACTTTTTGCAATATTTCTACGGCAGCCGATTGGAAGAAATTAAAAACGAATACTTCGTCGGCGCGGCCGGGGACATTGTTCATGCTGGAGAATATTCGTTTTTTGAAAGGCGAGGAAACCGAAAATTCCGATTTGTCGAAGAAGCTCGCCGATTTTTGTGATTTATTTGTTCTCGACGGATTTGGAGTTTCGCATCGGCGTGGATCGTCGGTGACTGGCGTGGCGCGCTATGTGCCGGCCTACGCGGGGCTGCTTTTGTGTGAAGAGATTTCTATTCTCGGCGACGTTTTTCGCAAGCCTCGGCGTCCGTTGGTAGTCCTGCTCGGCGGCGCCAAAGCGGAGACCAAAATTCCAATTTTAAAAAAATTATTATCGATCGCGGATTATATTCTGATCGGCGGGGGAATCTTTAACACTTATCTCTCAGCCAAAGGAAAAAAAATCGGCGACTCTATCATATCGTCGAGTCATGAAAATGAAGTTTTGAAATATTGTCAAAATAAAAAAGTAATTTTGCCGATCGATGTGGTTGTCGGGTCAGAGGATGGAGAGGGCGCTCGAGCGGTGGATGTCGATGAATTGAAAATTGGGAAAGATGAGGCAATATTCGATATTGGTCCGAATACCGTAAAGCTGTTTGCTTCACACATAAAAAAGGCCAAAACTTTGATTTGGAATGGCGCGCTGGGGATGTTCGAACAGCCTCCGTATCAGTATGGCACCTATGCGCTCGTACGCCTTTTCGCGGCGCGCTCCCGCGGACGGGCGTTCGGAATTTGCGGTGGTGGCGAAACGGTGGAGATATTGGAACACCTGAATCTGATGCCGGAGATTGATCTGGTCTCGACCGGAGGAGGAGCGATGCTGGAATATTTATCCGGGAATAAATTACCCGGCCTTGAGTCGTTAAAGTGAAAATATAAATTGTAAATTAGTTTATTTATTAATAATTATCTCTATGGCAACAAATCCAAAATCAGACGACTTCGGTAAGAAAATTTTAATGGCGCTGTTTGGGGTGTTGTTGGTGTACTTGACGTTCTACCTTGGGACGTTGATGCGCAATAACGTTAAAAAGTTTCAAACAATCGGCGAGGCCGATCGGATGGAGCGGACGGTGACGGTGACCGGCGTAGCCAAGGTTACGGCGATGAATGATGTCGCGATCACGACTATCGGCTATACCAATATTGACGCCAACCTCGACAAGGCCAGGGCGGAAAATAATAAAGTGATGGATGCGATTTTACTTGATATCAAGAAGCTCGGTCTCGAAGAAAAAGATTTACAGAGTAATTATTCGATAAATCCGGAGAATGATTACACTCAAGCCGGCTCGGTGTTCAAGGGGTATCGAGTTACAAATAATCTAACGGTTAAGATTCGCGACCTCGGCAAAATCACTTCGGTTCTTTCTCTAGCCGGGAAATTTGGAGCCAATCAGGTATCCGGTCTTCAATTTACCATCGATGATACGGAGAATTTGAAAGTTAACGCGCGTAGCAAGGCTATCCTTGACGCCAAAGCCAAGGCAGCGAAATTAGCCGCCCTACTCAATGTCCGCCTGGGAGACATCGTGTCTTATAGCGACTATGAAAATTCACCTATGTTTTACGGATCCAAGGTTGGGCTTGGCATGGGTGGGCCGGCCATGGAGGCGAGCCTCGGCCCTAGCGATGTGTCATCGGGCAGTCAGGATATTTCTATGAATGTTAGTCTGACGTATTCGATTTCATCCAGGTCTTGGTAATCACTTTAGCGTAAAAAAGGGGGCCCAAACCCTCTTTTTTATTATCTTTTGGTGTGTTATACTAATTTAGATAAAAGTCTAATAATGGCCTATGATGAAGATTAAACAAATTACAGCGCGTGAAATTCTCGACTCACGTGGCAATCCGACCGTGGAAGCTACGGTGGTGCTCGATGGTGGCGCGCGGGGGGTCGCGAAAGTTCCGTCCGGAGCTTCGACCGGCAGTCACGAGGCGCATGAGCTGAGGGATGGCGGGGAGAGATATGGCGGCAAGGGCGTGTTGAAGGCAGTGAGGAATGTTATCAAAATAATCGGGCCAGCGCTGAAGGGCGACGAGCTAGATCTCCGTAAAATTGACGAGAAGATGATTCGACTTGATGGCAAGAAAGACAAATCACGTCTCGGCGCGAACGCGATCTTGTCGGTATCGCTGGCCGCGGCCAGAGCGGGCGCATCGGCTGGAAATATTCCGCTTTATAAATATCTTCGCGGCGCTTTTGGCCTCCGGGAGAATGGTTTTCGTTTGCCGGTGCCGATGATGAATATTTTGAACGGCGGTCGGCATGCCGACAACGGACTTTCGATTCAGGAATTTATGATAATCCCGCGCCACTCACTGTTTCGTGAGCGGGTGCGCATGGGTTCGCAAATTTTTCACGCCTTGGCCGATCTTCTGAGTTCGAAGGGCTACGCGACTTCAGTGGGGGACGAGGGCGGTTTCGCGCCGGAGCTTCTCGGCAATGAGCGAGCCTTGCAGATGATAATGATGGCGATTAAGCAGGCCGGCTGGGAGCCGGGTAAGCATGTTTTCCTGGGGTTGGACGTGGCCGCCTCTGAGTTCTACAAAAATCATAATTATTATTTCTCAGGCAAGAAGCAGGGCTGGAGCGCGGACAGGATGATTGCTACTTTCAGAGATTGGACGAAGAAATTTCCGTTGATTTCGATCGAAGACGGACTCAGCGAGGACGATTGGGGGAATTGGCGCACGCTAACAAAAGAGCTTGGTCGGAAAGTCACGTTGGTCGGGGATGATTTATTTGTGACGAATGTTGAGAGGATTGAGAGGGGGGTTCGTGAAAATGTTGCCAACGCCGTGCTTATTAAATTAAATCAGATTGGCACTCTCACGGAGACCATGGCCGCAATCACCCTCGCGAAGAAAAATAATTATCAAACGATTATTTCTCATCGCAGCGGTGAGACGGCCGATACCTTCATCGCGGACCTCGCGGTGGCGGTCAATGCCGAATTTATCAAGACTGGTTCGCTATCCAGATCGGAGAGGGTTGAGAAGTATAACAGATTGATGGAGATTGAGGTTGAATTAGGGAAATAGTATGTCAAAACAAACAGTCCTACTTATTATTCTCGACGGTTGGGGGGTGCCGAAGAAGGACTTTGTCGGTAGCGCGATTACCAGGAAGACCGCTCCGAACTTTTTTAATTGGCTGAAGGAATATCCGCACACTACTTTGGAGGCGAGTGGCGCGGCGGTCGGCCTCGAAAATGGTCAAGAGGGAAATAGCGAAGCTGGGCATCTGAATATCGGCGCTGGCCGGGTCGTGAAGCAGGATATGCTGTACATTCAGGATGCGATCAAGGATGGCTCATTTGTGAAAAATAATGCTTTCCACCAGGCCCTCCATCATGCTGAGAAGTATCATACCGCCGTCCATGTGATGGGCCTGCTTTCGAATCACAATAGCGCTCACTCCTGCCCGGAACATTTGTACGCGCTGTTGGATTTCCTTCAGCTCGAAGGGGTGAAGAAAGTGTACCTCCATCTGTTCACGGATGGACGCGACTCCGGTCAGCACGATGCCCAGAAACATTTCACGAAACTTCTGAAACATCTGCCCGAAAATTCGAAGGTTGCCACAGTGATGGGGCGTTATTATGGCATGGATCGCAACAAAATGTGGGATCGGACTGAGGCGGCTTACGACGCGATCGTGGGAGGGCAGGGTAAGAAGGCCAATGATTTCGAAGAAGCTTTGACGATCGCATATAATTCCGGCGAGACAGATGAGTTTGTTTCGCCAACCGTGATTATGGATGCCGGGAGGCCGGTCGCCACCGTGAAGGACAATGATGTAATATTTTATTTCAACCTGCGCAGTGATCGGGCGAGGCAACTTACCAAAGCTTTCATCCAGTCGGATTTCGGCAAGGACAATCCCGGAGCATTTCATCGTAAACTTCGACCCAAAAATATCCGCTTTGTCGCGATGACCGACTTCGGCCCCGATTTGCCCGGGATCTTGACCGCCTTCCCAAGCCGTGATGTGCAGAATAGTCTCGTGCAGGTCCTCTGTCCGCGGCCACAGTTATACATTTCCGAATCGGAGAAATTCGCGCACGTTACCTATTTCTTCAATGGCGGCTACGCCCAGCATTTCTGCAATGAGAAGTGGGTGAAGATTGAGTCCGATCATGTGAAAGATTTTGATGGTCGGCCGGCGATGAAGGCGGGTGAGATTATCGAGTACTTGGCGAAGGCGATCGAATCCGGCAGTTATGAATTTATTACCGCCAATTTTGCCAATGCCGATATGATCGGCCACACTGGAAATTTGCCAATGGCGGAGAAGTCAGTTAAGATTCTAAACAACGCACTACTCCGAATCGTGAACCTCGCGCTCGAACATTCAACCACGGTAATAATCACCGCCGACCACGGCAACGCCGAAGAGATGATAAATACCGCGACCGGCGAGGTTGATTCTGAGCACTCGGTAAATCCGGTCCCGTTCATGATTATCGCGTCGCGAGAGGAGATCAGGAAGCGCCACATCAAAAAAATTCTGAATAAAGGCAAGCTCGCCGATATCGCTCCCACGATCTTGAAGCTGATGGATATACCTCAGCCGGCCGAGATGACCGGAAGGGCACTGTATTAAACCCCAAATCCCAATGACCAATGACCAAAGTGGGAAAACCCAAATCCCAATGACCAATGACCAAAACGAAAAGACGAAAGCGGTTTATAATTTGAGCGAAAGAACAGCAAGGTTTGCTGAGCAAATAATAGATTTTTGTAAGAAAATCAGTTGCAGTATAGTTACGAGTCCGTTAGTGAATCAGTTGGTTAGGTCAGGGACAAGCATAGGAGCAAACTATAGTGAGGCAGATGAGGCAAGCTCGAAAAAAGATTTTATCAACAAAATGCATATTGCGATGAAGGAAACGAAAGAGACAAAATATTGGCTTAGAATAATTGGTTATTCAGTTGTGGAAATGAAAGACGAGGCCCAAAAATTACACAGGGAAGCACAGGAATTAAACTTAATTTTTTCGGCGATTATCAGAAAATGCAAGCAGAATTAATTTTTTTACAGTTTGGGATTTGGGAATTAATTGGTCATTGGGAATTGGTAATTGGGATTTTATAACATATGTCTAAACCGTATCGACCGACCGTGCTGGTAATTTTCGACGGCTGGGGCGTTGCTCCAAATAGCGAAGGCAACGCCATCACGAGAGCGCGGACGCCCAATTTTTCGTCATACTTGAAGAACTATCCGTCGATGACGCTTTACGCTTCCGGCAATGAGGTCGGTCTTCTTTTTGGTGAGATTGGAAATTCGGAAGTCGGTCACCTGAATATCGGCGCCGGAAGGATATATTATCAGTCTGCTCCTCGCATCAATCAGGTTATCGCGGACGGCAGTTTCTATGAAAATCAGAGTTTCCTGAAGGCGATCGATCATGCCAAGAAGAACAAATCCGATCTTCATCTCATCGGCATGCTTAGCTCCGGCAACGTTCACTCGAGCAATGGGCACCTTTATGCCCTCCTCGAATTATGCAAGCGCGCCGGTCTGAAGAAACAAGTGAAGTTACACGTTATCCTAGACGGTCGCGACTGCGCTTTCAACTTCGGCGTAAATTTTATCAATGAATTGGAAGAAGAAATGTCCAAATTGCAGGTAGGGGAGATAGCCTCAATCTCCGGACGTTTCTTCGCGATGGATCGCGACAATCGTTGGCAGAGAGTTGAGAAAGCGTATCAGGCGATGGCGGAGGGCAGGGCAGATAATAGCGCCACTAGCGCCGAGAAGGCCGTCCTCGCATCGTACAAGGAGAAGGTTTATGATGAGGAATTTGTGCCGACGATTATCACCGATAAGAAGGGCCAGCCGGTCGGTAAATTTCATGACAATGACGCGGCGATATTTTTTAACTTCCGGCCCGATCGAGCCAGAGAGCTTACCAAAGCTTTTGTTTTGCCGGCCTTCGCGGGGTTCGAACGCAAGCGAATCGAAAATTTATTTTTTGTGACGATGACCGAATACGAGAAAAATATTCCCGTAGTAGTAGCGTATGAGCCGATCGTCGTTCACAATTGTCTTGGTGAGGCGATCAGCAAGAGCGGGCTGAGGCAATTCCATGTCGCGGAGACCGAGAAGTATGGCCACGTGACATTCTTCCTGAACGGGACGATCGAGGAAGCATTCCCCGGCGAGGAGCGCGCGCTAGTCCAGTCTCCCAAAGTCGGGAGCTATGCCGAGGAGCCGGCGATGTCCGCGGCGGGCGTGACCAAGGAAGCAGTCAAAGCGATTGACAGCGGGAAATATGATTTTGTCGTTATAAATTACGCCAACGCCGATATGGTGGCGCATACCGGCAATCTTGCGGCGTCGATCGCTGCTTGCGAGGCGGTTGACGTCAGCCTCGGGGAAGTCATCAATCACACTCTCTCTCGCGGCGGCGTGGCGGTAGTGACGGCCGATCATGGCAATGCCGAAGAGCTAATAAATTTACAAACCGGCGAGATGGACAAGGAACATTCGGTCAACCCGGTGCCGTGCCTGATTATCGGCGAAGATTTCAGAGGTGAGGCCGGTCCGGGGGGGGATGCTCCCGAGGGAGACCTCAGCCTTCTGACTCCGGTCGGCGTGCTAGCCGATGTCGCGCCTACCGTCCTCAAACTTCTTGGCATCGAGCAGCCGCCGGAGATGAGCGGAACGCCGTTGATTTAAGGATCATTGCTAAATTAAAAAAATCTTCGTTCGTCGGGAAGTAACTCTCGTTCGACAAGAGCTCGGTCGCGAATTGGTAACCAACGTTGGCCTCCGAGCATTTGTGAAGGTTCGGCAACTGGGCCAACGAACGAAGATTTTTTTCATTGCGATTTTTGCGACTACTTGAAAAAAATCGCGAGTGAGTTGTTGCCAGTTGCGAACCGGAACAACCGCTCGGCAATTTTGGTTCT
>ERZ1292633.2769-Hain-H41-02um-R1-2769-length-17592-cov-4_pt1 | contig 17592 bp, 18 predicted proteins | sample MGYA00564406_ERZ1292633 | MGnify/ENA primary metagenome ERZ1292633 (study PRJEB36523, sample SAMEA6512639) | groundwater metagenome | collected 2019-01-08 | study: AquaDiva: Metagenomics assemblies of 32 groundwater samples | reverse complement strand
CCTACAACTCACAGCGATGGCCCTTGCATGAAAATCATGGTGGCCTGCAAAAACGCAGGTTACAACAAATCACTATTAATTGAAAAAAAAAGCTTATCTAAGGATTGCATGCAGCTAATTTTAAACGGGCAAAAAGTTGAGGACGTGAATATCGATCCAAAAGATGTAGAGGCCTGCAAAATTAAAAAAGCCGAAGTTAAGTCAAAAAAGTAAATAATGGCCACCCTTGTTTCCGCTTATCAGCTTTCAAAATCTTTTGCTTCAAAAACACTTTTTCAAAACATCTCTTTTGCAATTGATACTTGTGAACATATCGGACTTATCGGTCCCAATGGTGCAGGAAAATCAACACTGCTCAGCCTTATCGCTAAAGAACAAGCCACAGATAAGGGCCAGATTTCTTATGCTAATAATCTGATATTTGGCTATCTGAAACAAAAACCAGAATTAGATCAAAATGAGTCTATATACGATTCATTAATGAATGTTACAGATGATATTTACGATGCGGATAATATGCAATTGGCCTTTGAACTTATCTCAAAAATGGAATTAGATAAATTTCCTGAAGGAACGGAAAAAAAAGTCAGTGAACTTTCCGGGGGCTGGCAAAAAAAAGTGGCCTTAGCGCGAGAACTGATGAAAAAACCCAATCTCCTCTTACTTGATGAGCCAACCAATCATCTTGATTTAGAAAGTATAGTTTGGCTTGAAGAATTTTTACAAAAAACTACCGACATTGCCCTGCTGATTGTAACCCATGATAGAAAGTTTCTGCAGAATACGTGTCAGGTCATATTTGATTTAGACCCACAATTGCCGAACGGAATTCTACGTACCAATGGTCCCTACACCGACCATCTTGAAAGTAAGATGATGCTTTTTGATGGACAAAAACGTCTTGAAGATAAACGTCGCAATACCATGACCCGCGAAAAAGAATGGTTGGCGCGCGGCCCCCAGGCCCGTCTAACTAAGCAAAAAGCCCGTATTGATCGCGCCTATGATATTATTGATGAAGTTAAAGATTTAGAAAATAAAAATGCTAAGCGAAATTTGGACCTGGATTTTGGTGGAAATTCTAAATCTCCAAAAAAGCTAATCGAAGCAACCAAAATAAGTAAATCCTATAGCGGTAAAACACTATTTCAAGATTTCAATGCCATGATACGACCTAAACATCGCTATGGACTCATCGGCCCTAATGGCAGTGGAAAGTCGACCTTGTTAAAATGTCTGATTGGACGCATCCCGCCTGATTCCGGAAGCGTTTTTGTTAACGACGATATTGATATCTCCTATTTCGAACAAGGTAAAGATCAGCTTGATTTAACCAAGAGTGTATTAAAAGTTATTTGTCCCGAAGGCGATTATGTACATTTTCAGGATCAACCTATTTATGTCAGATCCTACTTGAGTCGCTTTTACTTTAAAGCCCAACAAATGGATATGCCAGCCTCTCAATTATCTGGTGGTGAGCTAAGTAGGCTTATTTTAGCCAAATTGATGCTAAAACAAGCGCACGTCCTAATTCTGGATGAACCTACAAATGACTTGGATGTTGAGACTCTTGAGGCCCTCAGCGATTGCCTCAGTGAATTCAAGGGCGCGGTGATCCTTGTAAGTCATGATAGGTATTTTATGGATCAGAACTGCGATGTGATCTGGTCATTTGATTTAACAACCGATACCATTCTGACTTTTGCCGACACGGCTCAATGGGAAGACTGGTTCAAGTTAAACAAAAAAGCCCTAAAAAATTCTGAAAATAAACCCGGCAAGACCACTCATCAACGCCAAGGTCTGAGCAATAAAGAAAAAATTGAATTTGAAAAAATTGAAGGTATCATTGCTAGTGAGGAGAGCAAACTTAAGCTCCTGCAAAATGACCTGAGTTTGGATGAAACTCAAAGCAATTATGCAAAACTTACGGAGCTGACCAAAGAGATCTCTGAAACTGAAAGCAAGATTGAAAAGTATTTTACACGTTGGGATGAACTTACAAAAAAAAACAAGGGCGCAACTTAATATGCCGTTTACAACACACAAGCTTAAACTAATTTTTAATTTTATTATAATTCTGTTTATTTCATGCAGCTTTTTTGGATGCAGTCTTTTTGAGCCACGAACGAGCAGCGCTGAAAAAATTATTGCCAAGGCTTCGCAGCAAAAAATATTTTTGGCCTCTTATGATATCGTATGGAGAGCCGCACACTCAGCCGTAAAGTATACCATAGCCAGTGAAAATCAAGATTACGGCGCCATCGAAACAGACTTCATAAAAGCTGTGGACGGATGGCTACCACCAGATCAAACCAAACCCCAATATAAAAGTGCCCGCTACAAACTGTATTTTAATTTTGCCAAGGGCACCACGAACGGAAAAGAATCAACACGTGTAACAATTGAGAAAAAAGTCGAAGTTTTCAAAGATTTTGTTTCTGAAACCGTATTTGTTCCATCAGATGGACTTGAAGAGCAAAGTCTTTTTTATCGTATTGAACGAGAAATTATTATAGATAAAGCACTTAAGAAAGCATCTAGTATTTCTGAATGAATCCCACTAAAATACAAAAAAATAAAAAAAAAATTCCTAAAAAATATCAGCCCTTGGGGTTTGAAATTTTACATGAAGACCCGGATCTTATCGTCGGCATAAAAGAGCCCGGATTTTTAACTGTTGCCGCCAAATGGGAAAAATCAAATACCATTCACAATGCCCTTAACCAATATATCCGAAAAGGCAGTGCTATTTCAAAAAAGAGTGTTTATGTTGTACATCGTTTAGACCAAGCTACTTCGGGTGTGCTTATTTTCGCAAAAACAGAAAAAGTTCAGAACTTTTTAAAAGACAATTGGCCCAGCACAGTTAAAACCTACTATGCGGTTGTACACGGAAAAATGCCGAAAAAATCAGGTACGATTTCCAGTTATCTGACCGAAGATGAGGACTATGTAGTTCACTCTTCAAAAGAAAACGACAAGGGCCGCCTAGCCCACACCGAATACAGCGTTGTAAAAGAAACTGCTTATTTTAGCGTACTTAAAATCAACCTACTTACGGGGCGCAAAAACCAGATACGCGTACACTTGGCTTCAGAGGGACACCCTATTGTCGGTGATCATAAATACGGTAAGCCTGATAAACATAAGAGCTTACTGCTTCATTCGTTTTCAATTCAATTCACACACCCTCATAGCAAAGCCCGCCTAAGGTTTGAGGCTCCGGTGCCTGAGTATTTTAATAAAGTCGTGGATTATGAATATTAATGGTTTTATTACTGAGTGTCCCAGTTATTTTCTTTAACGATGATTTTCCATTTTCTAATGAATCCAGTCTCATTGATTTGCATTCCCGTTATTCTTTCCAAAGCTTTTGCACTAATATGGGATATTTCTTTATCCTGATCAAATAAACTCTTTGCAAATACTTCACGATCCTTCATTTCTGCAGTGGTGGATAATTTTTCTATAATTTGTTTTCGTATCCACAGACTATTTTTTTTGTGAAAGTTATAGGGCTTACTCAGCTCTGCAATCAATAGCTTCTTATGTTCATCTGTCAGATTTTGACTAATAATCTCGACCGCTGCCGACCTAACAACCAAAGCTTTATCTCTCAATAATTTTTTGGCCTCAATCATAGCTTCAAGCGGGTTGATTTTCGATAGCGCAATCATAGCCGCATTGCGCAGGTACCATTCCTTACTGTTTACAAAATTTTTGATCTGTTTCAACTGATCCTCATCGGATCCGTCAGCAGCAATACCGGCCGCATTAACCAGAGAACTCCAACGTGAATTCATACCTAGTTTATTATTTGAAGCCATATCGATATAAGTAGAAAATTTATTTTCTACCGCAAATGATTTTAAAGAAAATATTAAAAGAAATAAAGTAAATCGCATTATGATTCCTTTTTATTAGCTATTTTTTCAAATTGATCGATTAAATCACGTTCTTTATCTACGACCTCATTTTCGGATGAAGCCGCTTCTGCGACTGCCGCTTCTGGTTCCGCTGCTGTTTCTGGTTCCGCTGCTGTTTCTGGTTCCGCGGCTGTTTCTGGTTCCGCTGCCGCCTCAGGCATGGTAAGCGTCACCGCCTCACCGATCCTTTTCTTAAATTCGGCATTTTCCCTGCGAAGCTCGCTGATTTCGGTAATTTCATCTGCGATAATTTCATATTCTGCCAGACGCGACTCCAATTGCTCAATCTTCTGCTTTAATTCGTCAGATGCGGCTTGGTTTGTCGATCCAGCTATTGCTCCAGAATCGGTGGCCGCCGCCCCCTCCTGCGCTACCGTAGTTGATTCAGATTCTGCAATTTTTAATTTGGCTTGTAGTTGAATAATCTGATTTTCAGATTCACTGAGCTGGGTCTTTAATTTAGTAACTTCATCAATATGACTTTCAATTTCTGAATTTTTTTGTTTAACTTCTTCCACTAAGGCCAGAAACTCAGGAGTTTCGGCAACCACTTCTTTTTCAGCATCATCATCAGCTTCGGTTGCAGCTTTTGTTTCGGAAGCTTTTAAGCTATCGGCAACTATATTAACTTTAGGTACAAAAAATAATCTAAAAACATAGAAAATTAACAAACTTAAAATAGCCGTAAAACCTATACGGATCATCAATGTGTTGTTTATTGCAATCCAATTAATTAAATCGTTCATCTGCATATATTATCCCTATTTCTTGCACCTTGTGGCAAGCGATGCCCCACGACTTATCTGGACTTATGTACTGACCTGTTCTAAAATTACGACTAATGAAACACGTAGACCTGCTCCTTAAGGAATGTGATGCGCTTATATTTGACCAAGACTCAAATCAACTCAAACGAGCCCAAGTTGATATTGCAGTTAAGAATAAAGTTATAACAGACATTTCAGCTTCACTTAGTTACACCGCTGATAAAACTCTTAATCTTAAAGGCTTAACACTGCTACCCGGTGTAATAGACTCACAGGTGCACTTTCGCGAACCGGGATTAACTCATAAAGAAGATCTTGAAACCGGTACACGGGCGGCAATACTTGGTGGGGTTACCAGTATTTTTGAAATGCCCAACACAAATCCTTCAACCGCTAGTATTGAAGCCTTTAATGAAAAATTAAATCTGGCGCGGAACCGCGCTCATTGTCATTACGCTTTTTTTGCTGGCGCGACACACGACAACACCGAATTACTACTTGAGTTAGAAAATTTAAAACATTGCTCTGGCATCAAAGTATTTTTAGGTGCCTCTTTTGGCTCTTTGCTAGTTGATGATGATGCTGTCTTTGAAAAAATTATGAAAGTCGGCAAGCGCCGCTTAACCATTCACTCAGAAGATGAAGCGCGGCTTAACCTACGCAAACATATTGCTATAGAGGCCGGCCACCCCCGGGCTCACCCTATCTGGCGAGATGAAGAAAGCGCGCTCATTTCCACCAAAAAATCTATTTTTCTGGCTAAAAAATATAATCGTCCGGTTCATATACTGCATATATCATCTTCTGAAGAAATGCAATTTTTGGCTGAACATAAAGACATCGCATCGGTCGAAATACTCCCTCAGTTTCTAACACTTTCGGCCCCTGAGTGCTATGAAAGGCTTGGAACATTAGCGCAACAAAACCCACCCATTCGCGATAAACGCCATTTTGAAAAACTTTGGCAGGCTGTATTAAATGGCACGGTCGACATAATTGGTTCAGATCATGCGCCCCACACCTTAGAGGAAAAAAGAAAACCCTACCCTCAATCTCCAGCGGGATTTCCGGGTGTACAAACATTAGTCCCGATTATGCTGAACCATATTCATAATAAACGCCTGTCTCTGGAAAAGTTCACTCAGCTTGTTACCGAAAATCCTAGACGCTTATTTAAGGTCAAAAACAAAGGCCGTATTGCTGTTGGTTATGACGCAGATTTTACAGTTGTTGATTTAAAAAAAGAAAATATCATCACCAATAAATGGATTGCTTCAAAATGTGCCTATACTCCTTTTGATGGTATGAAAGTAACGGGCTGGCCCACTCATACCATTTTAAAAGGCAAGCTTGTTATGCAAGATGATCAGGTTCTAATTCCCTCTTCCGGAGAAGCTATTGAGTTCGACTCATAACCCAAAAAAACAAGCGCTGTCTTTATTATTCGGCGGACTACTTCCAGTTATTGCCTTTACTGTTATTGAAGAAAAGTATGGAATTATTGCCGGTTTAATTGCCGGAATGGTTTTTAGCGTTGGAGAAATTATCTATGAATACATTAGCTATAAAAAAGTAAGTACGATGACTTGGGTTGGAACTGGGCTAATTCTTGTGTTAGGCGCCGTTTCCCTAATTTCCAGCGAAGGTATTTGGTTTAAGCTTCAACCAGCTATTTTAGAACTCGGTTTTTTTATTTTTCTATTGGCTTCCTGGATTATGAAAAAACCATTTTTAGTACTTATGATCGAAAAACAAAACCCTCATGCTCCCGAATTTATTAAAACTCAGATGAGCGGGATGACCTTGCGTTTAAGTTTTTTTATGTTAGCTCATTCATTAATTGCCACCTGGGCTGCCTTTTACTGGAGTACTGAATCCTGGGCTCTGCTTAAAGGCGTCGGGTTAACAGTCAGCATGATCATTTACATGCTAGTTGAGATTATTTGGGCTCGATATAAAATGACAAACACAAACAAATTAACCAAATAAAAAAAGGATGGTTTAAATCATCCTTTTTTTTTATCTTAATAATTATAACTAATTATCGGCAACGTCTTAATTGAACAGCGTACAATAAACCAGCTTCAACGTCTACTGAGTCAATACTAACATTTGTAGCCTCTTGCATATCATTAGAAACAGCAAGAATATTAGCGTCAACAGTCATCATTAAGTCACGACCTGTAGAACATGGAGACCAATCAATTGTAGTTGAAATTAATTCATTCTTTAAGCTGTAGTTATCAGCTCGTCCTGATTGAAAAGACTTTCTGAAAATAGCTGGTCTTTGTTGACCAACATACGCGTAACGAGCTTGAAACTGACCGCGACCACCGTGTGGAATTGCCGCAAAACCACGATAATCAAAGGCGATAAGCGCAACCTGAAAACCAGGTCCTACACTTACTGGAATTCTTAAATTACAAGCTTTACGGTCAAAATTCGCACCAGTCATAGTTGGAGCTTCTGCAACGAAACTGTCGAATAATACCGATAAGATTGATTGGTCATCAGTTATTGATACTGATGCCGAACCACCCGGGCAACCTGTGCCACCATAAGCTGGTACTCCTAATCTAATTTGTGCCTGAGCTGATAAACTCAGTGCTAATACTGCCAGTGTTAATAATGCTTTCATGTCGTCTCCCTTTATTGTTATGGTTTTACCCTTTTTCTTTTTACGTTTTGTTTTTAACTTTTGCTTTCATTTCTGAAGCACACTTGGGACTATAGCAAAGCGGCGGCCAAGATTATTAAGGCCAAAAAGACACCTGAATATTTACTTTAAGTTATTAAGACGCTATAGAGATGATTTTAATCAATATGGCAGCAGAAAATAATACACAGTATGTAAAGTTATTCGCCGTATAATTTTTAGTTATGACAAAAGGGCACCAGTATTAAAAACTTATGGAACTTCAACAACTTCAACAAACGTACCTGATTTTATAATAATGTTAGACCCGCCAACTTCCGAGGCCGCCCGCAACTGTACAGTGCCACCAGCGGAAGGGATAATAACACCTTCAACAGTTGCAAAATGAACTGTGGTTGCAGCGGGGGTACCCGTTGACACCACAATATCTCCTGAAGAATTTATGACGCCCTGATGTTGTGCCCCCGTACCATCTGCACCATTTGGTATCTTAGTGACCGCTGAAGCCGCAGAAACAGCCGGATAGGTTAAGGTCAAACGTATACCAGTAGTTGTTGCTGCCGATGTATAAAGAATATTAAATTTATATTTGTAAGTCACACCTGCGCTAACTGCAAAAGAAAGTGAAGTCACATCAGTTATAACTGTGGTATTAAACGTTTGATCTGACGCTGATTTAGTAAAAGATGGAAATCCAGTAGTTGGCACCCACTCTGCACCATCGTAGACCAGCGCCTGCCCGGCAGTTGGTGCGGTTGCACTGACAGCCACACCTTTAATTTTATCAACACTGATCGCAGAACTTGTACCACTTACATCTCCAGAAAATGCAGATGATGCTTGCAAAGCGTTCACAATCCGTGAATCATCTCCTGCCGCTACGGTTCCGGCAGCAGTTCCTACATTTAACAGAGCTGCGCCTCCAAGGCCTGAAATATCACTGTTAGATAAAACCACTGCACCGGTGCGGCCCGCTACGCTACTGACCGCATCCGCTGGAAACGAAATATTCTGGCAGGCCCATTTATCACTAACAGTATTCCAATAAGAAGATTGAACATTGGTGCAAAGGGCCGCATCAGCAACATCAACATTATAGGCTGCACTTTGCAAAGCACCGGTTATTCGTGAATCATTACCCGCTGCGACCGTGCTGGCAGCTGTTCCCACATTTAACAGAGCCGCGCCACCTAGGCCCGAAATATCGCTATTTGATAAAACCACCGCTCCGGTACGGCCCGCTACGCTACTGACCGCATCCGCAGCAGGAGTTACCCAAGACAAGTTTCCGGCCCCATCTGTCTGCATCTGTTGACCACTAACTCCATCGTCAACTGGCAAGGTCAAAATATAACTGGCCGCTAAGCCTGCTGGTGCAATCATTCTTACCGAGTTAGAACCATCATATAAATATATATTATTAGTTGAATTATTAGTTGAGGAAACGTTTGAAACAGAGATATTTCCGCTGGCGTCTCTTTTTACAATCGTACTGGCCGTATTAGCTGATGTTGCGGCTGCGGTATCATTTGAGGCATTAACAATTCGTGAATCATCTCCTGCTGCTACGGTTCCAGCAGCTGTTCCCACGTTTAACAAAGCCGCTCCGCCAAGACCCGAAATATCACTATTAGATAAAACAACAGCGCCGGTACGTCCCGCCACGCTAGAAACCGGAGCTGATGGAATAGCCACTGGCACGTACTGTGTACCATTGTATTGTAAAACATCTCCGTTAACAGGAGCGGTGCTACTAACCGCAACACCTTTAATTTTATTTACACTGGTTGCTCCCTGAGTCCCGCCAACATCACCCGCCAGTGAGCCTGTAAAGTTTGTCGCTGAGCTTACCACGCCACTGACCGCAAAGTTTTTTAAATTATTAAATCTTGTGGAGTCAAATAACAAATCATTCAGATTTGTTTGATTCATCTGAGTTGTGGCATCATTAACCACAATATCAGCCGCCACCTTACCACCTACAGATTCAGCCTGAATTGCATAAGGTATAGCGCGCATATTAAAGTTAACAATAATTGTATCTGGAGCAATTGTGGTCACAACGCGAATAGTTCTTTGATCAACAGAAGTCGGATTGTACACTTGGCCGGTTGAAACAATATTGTTATTTGCATCTACACAAGAAAGCCCAGTTTTAGATTTTGAATTATCATAAACCTGATTTAAAGATAAACTTGGGTCGCCGGCTCCCCGTGTACCTGATCCCAGATTCAGTGAAATACCACCATTAGTGATCGTCTGTGATGAAAAAATTTCTTCTCTCAAAATACAATTAGTTGCCGGAGATAAAACCAGAAGCTTAAACTCAAGACCCGAAGCTGTTGGGTAAGTTCCAGAAGGTGATTTTAATTTTAACTGAATGGGTATACCCATTTCTGCAAAAGCGCAGCTTAAAGCCAAAGTTAAAAATAAAAATGTGCTGACGGCAATTTTATTCATGCTATTCATATTTAACCTCCACGTTCCATCCATTAGCAATTGTTACCTCTTCTACGGAATCAGTTGTATCTATTAATGCTTCCCAACCATTTGCTGACGTTGCCGCTTCACCATACTTAAAATTGCTTTCAATCACAGGCGGAGCTGCTGGCGCAGCCGGATCAATAACTAGATTAGATGGGGCTAAACCGCCACCGTGGCCGCCACAGCCTACTAATATAGTACTCATAATTAAAAATAACATAATCATTGTAGTCTTCATATAAGTCTTAACTATCCTCCGGTTACGTCCTACTATGTATCGTCTTTAAGTTTACCAAGAATTAGCTGAAATTTGTAAAAAAATTAATATTATCTTAACAATGCTGTCTCATTATAAGAATTAGAATCAATATGAGACATAAGAATAAACAAATTTAAAATAGTACCAGAAAAGTCATTCAAAACTCTCTATGTATTCAAAGATAATGTCGATAACATAAATATGAAATATCATAGGGCTTTTTAACATGCTAAAAACCATAATGGTCGTCGATGACGACACTGAAATTGCACAAACCCTACAGGAGTTCTTAACTGCAAAAGAATACAAAGTCGTTCTTGCACAAAATGCCGCAGAGGCCTTTAAACTTATAGAAAACAATAAGATCGACATTATTCTTTCCGACATCCAAATGCCCGACAAAAGCGGTTTAGATTTGTTTCAGGAATTCAAAGAAAAAATCGACACCCAAAATGCTATTCCTTTTATTTTAATGACTGGCTTCGCCGATACAATCAGTGTGAAAAATGCTTTTGGGATCGGGGTCAGTGAACTTATCGCCAAACCCTTTGACCTTGAGGCTGTTGGTCTTGTGATCGACTATCTGCTTGAATCAGAACGTTCCCACGGCTCCGAAAGCGATACTTTTTTCTCGGTTCCGATTCAGGATATTATTCTTTCAAAAACAAGTGATTATACAATATTTTTGAAAATAGCTGAAAAACATGTGCGTATTACTAAATCAAAACAGGATTTCACTCCACAGCGCCTTGATAATTTTGCCAAAAAAGGCGTTAAAAACATATATCTTAACGCAATAGATTTTGCTAAATACACTGATCTACATTTTGCAATCGCCTCCACAGTTATCAAAAGGCCGATGGAAGAAGTAAAAAAAATGCGCTTGATGAATCAATTGATTTCATCAGTTAGTCAAAACAGTATTGCAAACCAGATGGATAAAGAATATTTTGATCAGTCTATTCAGTCTTTCGAAGCCTATACTCAAGTTGCCATGAACCACTCGCAATTAAATAATATCCTAAGCTTCATCAGCTCGGACAATGCAAGTTTAGCAGATCAATCTACTCTTAAGGCCATTTTATCAAGTTCTGTTGCCAGCCTCTGGAAATGGACCAGCCCCAAAGTGCAAAGTCGAATAATTTTAGCCGCATTATTTTCAGATATCGGCTTAAAAGATTTCAAACATTTGCTTTTAAAGAAAAGATTTGAGTACACACCGGAAGAAGCCAAACAATATGAGCAACATCCCATCGCAAGTTACGAAATATTAAAACAAATTGATGGAATCCCCGAGGAAATACTTTATGTTGCCATACAACACCACGAAAATGCAGTTGGCCTTGGTTTTCCACAAAGGCTTCCCCGCAGTAAAATTCATGCTTACTCCAAAATAGTTCAGGGCGTCGGTGTGTTTATTGAATCTCTGCACATACAAAATAACAAAACTGATGTCAAAAATGCTTTAGATGTTATCTGCAGAGATCAGGGTAAAACCGTCAGCGAACAAGTCATTAAATCGCTGTACATGATATTTCAACTAGAAGTTCCCAAGTCGCTGTCCGCCCTACTGATGCCGACCGATACGACTCGCGTGATTTAAACTACGCAATAGTTTTTAATAGCATTTCGATCTGTTTTTGAAGCTCAAGCCTTTTGTTTTCCGCTGCTGCCAATTCAGACTCTGTCTCAAGATGTCTCATCAAATCAAAAGATACAATATTGGGAATACTCTTTTGATCACAAAACCGAATTAGTAATGGCGCTGTAAAAGCTGCCAGTAAGTGGCATGCTGTTGCCAATTGGCACGCACTGCTGTTGGGGTTTTGAAGCATCCGCAGTAACTCTTCTGAAATTTCAACGGAAAGCTCTTCGAGCGGACAAAAGCCTTCAACCAAAGCCCGCAGTGGGTTTTTAAAGGTTTTTGCATGATCTAAACGCCCATCTAGAGCCGCGCCTCCTAAACGATAATCAAAAACCCTGATCCACTGTTTAAACCCTAAATCAAAAGCAGATAACACCATCAATTTTCTTGAGGCCGCCCGCTCATGTAATAAAAACTTGGCTTTCATTCCAGATACAGTCGTTACATCAACCGCATCAAAAACTAAACTTATACCGTCCAAAAGACGATCAATATTAGACTCATTAATTCCGCTTGTTTCCACTTCAACTTCACTTTTACAATTTTTAAAAAGTTTCTTAAGCCGTTCAGCGTGAACAATCGCCTTATTCGCTCCAACATCCCCCGGATAGACGAATTGTCTGTTCAAATTATGCAATTCATAATGGTCGGGTTCTGTCAGGCGAAAGCCCAGGACTCCTAAACGCGACGCACCCTCAATAAAGGCACCCCCCGTAGAGCCGCAGCCAGCAATAAAAAGCCTGAGATTTTTCAATTTTTCCTGTAAAGAAGGTCTAATCACAGGCTGGTTTCGCTTAAAAAGCTCGTAATATAAATCCTCATCATTTTTGGCAATTGTCGGCTGCATGCAAAAAACATCCTTTTTTTATATTTATTTTATACATATTTGCTGAGTATTTTAAATTAATGTTGCTTAAATTATAGCGATTTACTACAAGAAGTACACTTATATCGAGAGGTCAAAAATGAGTCATTCGCTTTTTTTGCATTATGGTCCAGGTGGTAGTTCTTATATTGAAAACCACGAATTAAGTAAATTCTTACCAGCGACTATCTTTTGGAACCAACCCAAAGTAAAAACCTTATCCGAGCCTTTTAAAAAACTAACAATCGCTTGCACCGAACAAGTACTTTCGATCAAAGCGCCATTGCAACTCATTGGTCATAGTTTTGGTTGTGATTTAATAGCTTCAATTTTACCACAAGGCTCAGAGATCAATAATGCTATCTTAATCAGTCCACTTCAAAGTATTCCACTTGCGTTTCATAGTTTGGGAGAAGTATTAAATAAAAAAGAGGCCAAGCCCGAGCTTGAATCGGCACTAGCTCTAGCGCTCAGTAAAATATCCGACATAGACCCAGCAACTTTTTGGGGGATGGTCGGACCGATTGTAACTCATCCACTTTACCAATCAATCTTTTGGCAATCAAAAGTAGCCAAAGAAAATTATGATGCAGTTGCGGCAAAAAGCCCCGCATTTGATGCTGAAGAATGGCAGACTGTAATTCAGGACTATATATTTAATAATTCAACCGATAGATTCAGCCGCCTCAATGGCAAAAAAGTTCTGGCAATTTTTGGTGATTCCGATCCCTACTTTAAAGCTGAGCGAGACCTTCCCTTTTGGCAAAATCTGCTTGGTAAAAATCAAGTTATTGTCCTCAAAGAATGTGGCCACTTTCCACATTTAGAAAAAAAATCTGAATTTATTGAAATCGTACAAAGCTGGTCCAGACTTACGTAGGTGCATCTAAACATAAAGGTCTAGACCAATAAAGTTTACTTATTTATATCCGATAAGCTCTTGTGTCAGCATGGGGATCAATGAAAAACTTTAGACTTGTAATGTTAGACTACGCCAAACATCAGCTTGATAAACCCATCGCACAAAAAACTCTAAGTGATATGATCACTACTAAGCAAAAAAATTATGAACGAACAGATCCAAACTATGTCGTTGTAGACAAGCACGATATGATCGGCACCCACGCGCTTATTTATGAAACCACAAATTTATTTGAGCCTAGACTAATATCTGCAATACGTTTAACTTATGAATGTCGAGCGCGACTGCATAAACTAAAAATTCCATCCCATGATCTTATTCCCCACTTTAACAGCAACTGCAAAAATGCTTTTCAAAAATTCGAAAAGCAAAATCCGAATTATGCAGATTGCAATTCGTGGTTTATAGATCCAGAATTTTCACATAAAAACTCAAATTTGCAACTAGCAGATATTTCTTTCACAATGATATTTTTGCAATTGAGTCGCATGGGTCTTAAAAATTTTATAGGTTTTACAAATGAACGATACAAAGGCCATAGACGATTAGAAAAAATTATTAGCTTTGAAAAAGGTAATGAATTTACTCATCCCGTAGTACCAGATCAACATATGTTAATACTTATGGAAAATTTTAATTTAGCACATTTAAAATTTGTTTATGAATCAAATAAATATTTATTTGACAACATACTTGAAGTATCACCTAAAAATGAAAAATATAAAAGCATTGCTCAGACTATTCAAGATGAATTGGTGGACAAATGGATGGGCATATCTGCCGCTTAGAGAATTCTTCTCTGAAATCAACCATATGCTCCATAGTAATAATGCCACTATGAGCAGTAATTTTATTTTGCGGAAAAACCGGCGATAATTTTGCCAAGTAAGGCAACCATGCTACAAAAAATATTCGGTAACGAAATAGTTTATTTACTCGAGCCTTTGCCCAATCTATATGGGAATGATTATCAAAATGTAAATTCGCACTGATTTTGCAGCGCACCTGATCAAGTTCAAAAGAGTAATCAAAGTTACTATCAAAAAGATGAATGTTCTGCGCTAAAATTTCATAACATTCATAATAAGTTTTAGCATTTTTAAATTTTTTACCCAAAGTAGTTTCACCAAGACTTAAAAATAAAACACAGGCTAGGCTATCAAGCTCATCTTGCGTTAGTCCATTTTGAGAAAGTAGCTCTAGCAAATCCATAAAGTAGTTCAAACTTATTTTATTATTCTGATCGCTATAAATAAGTGGAGAAACATTCAGCTTTCGCATAATCATATCACTGAAGTGCTGACCTCTTGTTAATGTCAAAAATTTAATAACATGAGCCGACGAGCGTAAATAACTAAATTGATTTTTCGAGTACTTATCCGGCAAAACCAATGGGCCCCCAAAAAGCACAGCGCGTACATGTGTTTTATCATAAGTACCCGTAACGATCTGATCTTCATCTATATTTAAAAATCGCCCCAGTGAGATCAGCTGCTTTGATTCAATTAATTGGGGCTGATGACCTGACCACCAACTTAAAAAATCAGATGATTTAACGCCCAAGGCCTCAGGAGCCCGGTTAAGAGGTAGACCGATGTCTTTAATAAAAGATCGAACTTGCTCCGCCTGATTTTTAAGCAGGTGGGATTTCTGGAGTTTGTTTTGGGTAATGCTCATTAGTCTCCATATAGACATCTATTAGCGACCTAACCTGGGTTAGGCGCCCTATATTTATCAATACTTGGGGATCTAGCTCAAGGCTAGTACAAAGTGAATCAAATTCGTGCTTTGTAATAAATCGATTACCAGATTCGATTAACTCTATACTCTGTGGATCCATCGTAAAAATTTTATCCGATAGTTCATCATATGAACAACCCAGTTTTAATCTTTGTTCTTTGATGTAAGTCCCAAAGTACTTGTTAAAAAGTGCTTCATCGAATTGGTTTAGATTCTCCAGCTCCACCTAAGAAACGCTTCGCTTACCTTCGGAAATCTTTTCATTAAGATCTGTTGAAAACACATCCATCAAATGCTTTGTGATCTTTTTTTCTGGTATTCCTAAGATAATAATTAATTTGCCTAGTATCCTAACAGGTATTTTAGAAAGCCCGCGTTCGAATAAAGAAACAAACTGCACCGACTCATAACCTAACTTCATAGCTAATTCTTGCTGAGTCATGTTGGCCTTAAGTCTGTATTCACGCGCCAATTCACCTAACATTAGATTAATTCTACTCATAAACCCTCCCGGTCATACATAGATAAATAGCACTATTAATCTGAAGTTGCAATGGGATCTAGCTATTTAAAGGTATTTATTTTCAAGACTGTCTCAAATAGGATCAATCAACTTAGTTTATAAGCCTAAATAATAATTTATTATCACTCCGGCTCTCATTTTTTATAAGAAACAACCGATATAGTATATATACGAACTCTACTAAATCTCAATAAATGAGAGTTTTGAGACCCCACTAAGGACGTTATGATTTTTTTGTCAAATATGCATAAAAATTTAGTAAAAGGAATAGCTCTTTTATTAAATTTAGGTGCAGATGAGGATTCAGAAATTCACGCCTATGTGCGGCTCGCTAATTTAAATGGTATGGTCTATTTTATTTTAGATTTATTTTTAGCAGTTTTATTTTATTTTGTTTTAGAAGATTCGCATATTTCAATTGGCCTTGTTGTGGCCAGTTTTGCGTTCTTAATCACCTCAGTCGGATTCAATTACTTCGGATGGACGACACTGTCTAGACTAAGCACCGTATGTATCGGGTCAATCATTGTAACCTATGTTGCTCTTTATTTAGGACCAGACTCATTTATAGCAGCAACTCTATTACTTGGAGCCATTTTTCCCTTTGTGTATTTTTCAACTCTTGAAAAAAAATCTATTGCACTTTGCCTTCTAGTCCCACTTGTATGTTATGCTTTTCTTATTATTACGAATTATAAGTTCGGGCCAAGTACAGAAATACAAAATTCCAATGTCTTATTTTTATTGCGATCTATTTTTTACATTGTTCCCTTTTTCGGAATCGTTGCAAATACCTACATAGCGGTTTCGGCGCACGAACAAAAAGCAAAAAGGCTTCAAGAGTCGCAGCAATTGCTGGAAACCATATTTTATGGCCTATCTCACGATTTAGCCAACCCGCTACAAAATATTTATATGATATCGCAAGTTGCCGAGTCGCAAGGAACCCTCACATCAAGCAAAATTCAAAAATTATCCAATAATACTACTAAATTAGTACAAATTTTTAATAGCTTAAAAGGAATCGCAAGAACTTCAAAAAATGGAAAAATTGCATTGGAGCTAAAAGTCACCCAGATTAAGGATCTTATTGAGGAAGCTCTTAAATCTGTTGAAGATCAAGCAATAGCTAAAAATATTATACTTCAATACGAATCTAAAACTGATACTAATCGACAACTCTGCGCAAGGGTTCACCAAGAAGTGTTTGTTTATCAAATTCTAACAAATTTTTTAACCAATTCTATAAAGTTTTCAGAGCCTAACCAAAAAATAGTAATCTCGACTCATTACGATCAGAATTCGAATCAAATTGAGCTTATAATACGTGACTGGGGCCTTGGCATGGAGTCCACACAAATGGATAAACTGTTCTCGTGGAATCAAAAAACCAACCGCATCGGTACAAATGGTGAGACTGGCTCTGGCATCGGCTTACCCTTAGCCTTAAAGTTTTTAAAATCCATGGATGCTGATTTAAAAATAACCAGTCAGCATCATTCTAAATTTGATAAAAACACCCGCGGCACACAAGTTACAATTATTTTACCTGCACATTTGTTAAATTCTGCCCCAATCGCTGCTTAAAATTTTAGCACTAGACAAAATCTACTATTTGGCTTGATTTTATAAATGATATCTGTTTATTTATTCAGAAATCAATTAACTAAGTTTAATTTCGTAAAAAAGGGAAATATGAAAACATCAAAAGAACAATCAGAGTCATTTAAAAAATACAACGCCTTAATACACCCGCAGAGAATTGATTTTATGCTGTCTCCGGGAATTAATACCTTTATGGC
>ERZ1292633.2766-Hain-H41-02um-R1-2766-length-17606-cov-6_pt1 | contig 17606 bp, 6 predicted proteins | sample MGYA00564406_ERZ1292633 | MGnify/ENA primary metagenome ERZ1292633 (study PRJEB36523, sample SAMEA6512639) | groundwater metagenome | collected 2019-01-08 | study: AquaDiva: Metagenomics assemblies of 32 groundwater samples | reverse complement strand
CATGGCCTGACCAAAGCGCTCCCAAAGCAGCTCTTTGTACGTTGACGGTTTCGAGCGTTGTCGTGCGAATCTCACCACCCAAATTGCGGTGTCGGAAGCAGAAGGTTATGTCGTCTCATTTTCTGATTATCCCTCCGAAAGCCTTTCAATTCAAGCGTTTTTCCACCGACTAATGCGGCGCGTAAAGTTTACCGGAGGCGACGAAGCAGAGGAGGCATCGTCCGCTGACTCGGCCAAACACCAAACGCTTGCTGCGGTCAACGCGAAGCCGACGGATGACCTACTGATTCTGCGACGTGAGCTCACGGCTCTTCAGGACATCCAGCGTGAAGAAGACGACGCCGCAGATGCGAAGGAAAAGGCCGAGCGCCGCAGCAAGAAGCGGTCCGCGATCGTCCAGCGCATCGTCGAGCACCATCGTCTCCTTGCTGTATGGATGAAGCGGCGAACCAACGACGCAGGAACGCAACTATCGAGGCAATTGCAGGAACAGGCAGAAACCCTCATCGAGCACGTGGAAATCACCGGGGCGAACTTCGGCGTTAGCCTACCGTCCCCAATTAGCGACGCAAGCGACGTATTCTTTGCGGCAGATCTGGCCGAACCTGTTGGTACGTCACCGCACAAGGACCGTGTCCCTAGCGTGATGGCAGCTGGCATCAAGTTCCGCGAGCGCACTGCTTCGAACATGGATCACGACAAAACGCTTCCCGCTCACGCGGTCAAGGAAGCTGATCGCCTTGTGACTCACTTGGCCGATTTGAAGCTCCAAAACATGGTTGCCGATTCCGCGGCCGCGTCACGTCATCGGGAAGCCATCACAAGAACGTCGATATTTGTCAGCGACATCGATCCGAAACGAAGCGTTATTAGTGGCGCCGCAGCACCGAAACCGGAATGGCGACCCGTTCAACCGCACCGGACCGCGGTCCAGCGAGCGCCGCCGCCCGTCGACCCCGTCAAGTTGCAACGGTTGGTGGACGCATTTGACGCCGCTGAAGAGACGCAACGGCGCCGCGTCGCCCTGACGTATGCAGGCCAGGTGTCAAACGACGACGTCATTCGTGACGGTTTCGTGACGGGCAAGAATGCAGAGGAGAATTGCCGCCTGGCAGCAACGAAATTAGCATCTTCCGCGCCGGCAGCTCCACTTGGCGAGAAAATTGAGGTGTTGCCGTTGATGCTGCGTGACGCGCTGGATAGTAAAGAGGAAATTGAAGCCCGTCGGCGCCTGGCGAGAGACATCGACCGGGAGCGCTGCCAGTCGCAGCTGGCCAGGGAGGCAGAACACCTTCGATTCCTCAAACGGAAGCTGACCATGCTCGAGGCGGAGGAGGCGGCTGCCGCGCAGAAAATGAAGTTCCGCGATTTGGACTCTTCCACGTTGATGAGCTGCATTAGCCCACCCGGGGCCGCGCTGCACTTGTCAACGGCATCGACCGGCACGCCTCAGTATTCACACGCGATGGCACCGCCGGTCGCGGCTTTGTCACAAGACTTGCACGATTGCGCAACGTCCATTCAGCGGGTTTTCAGAGGCCACAAAGCGCGGAGCGAGACGCTTCTTGAGCGACGACTGCACTTCGAGGAAAAGCTGCGCCTTGCCGCCCAGCGTCTGTTGGATGATGTTTCATCGGCACCAGCCGCGACCGTCAGCGCCGGCAAGCCGCGAACCACAGCTGTGGACTGCGGCGCACAGCTGTGCTGCGAGCTTGAATCGGCGCCGCTTGCCGTCGTGGGTGAGGGAGCCTCCGCCACAGAGATGGTCGATGGCCTAAGCGACGCGCGTCGTGACGCCCGCCGGCGGCGACGTTGTGCGACGTCGATCCAAGCGCTTGTCCGGGGCTACCTGCAGCGTGTCGCTGCACCGCGGACGCGTAACGAGCGCGAGCCCACGTTGCCTGCAGCCCAAGAAAAACACGTCGCGGCCCAGGTGCTCAGAAAATTCGCCTACTTTGTTGCCGCAATGCGCCGTCGGGCACTTCGCGCCCGTCTCCGCGATAAATGGGGTCACAAGGTTGCCGGCTCGGGCAGTCCAGCGGTTCCTGTGCAGCCGATTGGTCCCGCGGCGGCGTTCGCGATCGAGTCAGCGTGGTTGGCGTTTGTAGCGCGCCGCTCCTTCGTTGCTCAACGCACCGAGAACGCAAGACGCCGGCTGGCCATCAATCATCGAGAAGCCGCGGAGTGCATTCAGCGATGCTTCAGGGGCTTTCGATCGAGAAAGATTGCGACAGAGCGTTGCCGCGCGCTCCAACAGTGGAAAGCCGCAGAATGGAAGGCGTCTGAATTGGCCTTTGCCCAGGACCGCAGTTCCCTTGGCCTGTGACCACGCCACGTGGCGCGTTTCGTGTGTACCCACACGGAGTAGTGTTAGTGTGTACATACTGCTTTCCACGTTCCCTCGGCGTTTGTGTACGCCGCAAAGTTTTCCCCGCGCGTTATCCGCGGTGAATGTGTGCCTCCACCGTAACACAGCCAAAGACGTTACGACCGCACCACCGTCATGTCTAACGTGCCGGACGTGAGATGTCGGCCGCCCGCCCGCAAGCTGGAAATGGTTTACGAGGCGTTCGGGGAGGCCGTTGACAGAGATACCCTCCCGCAGGCGGACACGCTCGAATTTACGACGACGGGACAGTGCACCGGCCTTGCCGATGATCGCGCCAAAATATCCCCAGTTCGCCGCAGGAATGTCGCGGAGCTGCTGTCAGCACTTGAAGATGCAGCTGCTGCACGCGATCGGCAACAGTCAGCTGAGCAAGTCGCGATCGCTGTTCAGCGGCGCGCTGACGCGCGACGCATGTTGCTGGCCAAGCTGTCGAACGACACAACTCAAATGCCTGAACAGGCCTTTGGTGCCGATGACTGCGCCGGTGACATCGCGTCCCGCATTGAACGAGTGCGACGGCTTGTCGAGCCCTTGGCGTCGAATGACGCACAGAGCAGCACAGCCGCTGACTCGCTGCGAGCAGACCGGCTTCAGTCCATGTGGGACTCGGGAATGCTGCGAGAGTGGAACGCGCGAGCGGCCGCGACGGTTGAACAACTTCAACGATTACCTTTGCCCTCGTCTCGAAGTGGTGCGAACGCAGCCGGCGCATCGTCGAACGCATTCCGGCAAGCATCGAAATTGACCGCTGCCTACGGAGATGAACTTGCGGCTCTTTCGGCCAGACAGTCGCAATCTGCCGGACGCATCGCGTCCAGAATCAAATCAGTAGCTCCCTTTCACAGTCGCGTCCTGGAGGTGGTTGCGACGCAGCGTGAACGCGACCGATGCGACGCCTTTACGGCTGGGACGTGCCGTGGCGTGGCGAAGGTGAGTGCGGAACTGTCCGCGGTGTCGGATGAAAATGAACAAGCGATTGACCGCGCCATCTCCTCGCTGAGGGACCGGCTCGGAGCGGTGAAACTCGCGGAGGACCTTGAGAGCGAGGTGTAGGGGGCTCGCTCGGGTCATTGTGTGATGTGAAAACGGATCGTCTCCCATGCGAAACATTTTTCGATGGGCGTTTCTTTGTGCTCCCATAGACAACGTGTCGCTTTCGGAGAGTAAATATTTTCACATCTCTCATCCCCTTCCTCCTGGCAACACATTCCAGAACCGCAAGCGGTAATACCACTTACCTCGAGACATTACAAGATGAAACGTGCTTTGTCGCGGGAGAATATCGTGGGGCTCGCCACGTCATTCGCACGCCGGATGATACCAGGGATGGCCGCGGCCGGCCGAGCGAATCACCAAGCCGCAGCCGGCCGGGGGGGCCTGACCACGGGCGACGGGGGCGGAACGGATGACACGGCGACCCGTTCCTTTCACGCCTTCATCATGGCCATCGACGAGCGGCTGTCGAAGCTAGGCGATGCTCAGCGCAGCGCCACGACCACCTCCGCTTCCCTCGAGCCAGCGAGTATTCAGCGTTTGTTTTCGATGTTCAGCGACGAAGTGAAGTCAATGTTTGTGGCCCATTTTAGCACGACGGTGAGCCCTGTCGAAAGCAGCGACGCTCCCCCCCTACAAGGACGGCGCGAAGAAGGCACACCAGGTAGTGGAAGCTCCGACGAAGCCGGACAGGAGAGCCGCATGCTCAGTGCGTCGTCGTCGAATACCTTTCCAGGCGGCGCGTCTTCAACTTCGCGACGGTCTCCCGCGGCACTCATCTTTTCGGGCACTCTTCAGCCCACGACGCGACCTCGCTGCACCAAACAGCAGGAATCAGCCCTGCTTCTTTTCATTTCCGTGTGTTGGAAACTCTTCGCCCTCGTCGAACGAGTGGCATCGCCGGCCGCGTGCGACCTGGTTCTGACGGATTCGATCGTTGCCTTGATCACCAACCCGCCGACCAAGCGCATCGCGGACGCCGCCACGCAGCTTCTTGGTGACATTATGGTCATGAGTGCGACCGTCGCACAGGGTACTGTCCCCGTGATTCACAGAGCGCTGTTTTCTGCTTCTGGAGTTCGCGCGCGAATCTTCACTGTTGCAGAAGAAGCGCTTTCTGGGCTTCGCATTCTTTCTGCGCTTCACGGCAGCCTGCGCTCGTTCGCCCTCACGAGCTATCGCGCGAAGCAGGTTACGGCGGACGACTTCGAGCAGGGCCTCGGTACCGTGAGCATCATCAGCGCCGAATGCTGCCGCACCGGCTTTCTCGCCGACCTGATCGAACTGGTGTCTCAATGCCACCAATGCGTCGTTGGCGACGCACCTGCCGTTCACCGCCACGTCTCTCGGTGCACCGTGCTGGTCGGCATGTCCGCCATCAACGCCATGGTGGCTGGAGACGCCATCGGCAAAGGCGAGGCGCTCTTGCGCATTCAGCAACTGTCGAACGTCGTCAGCCGCCACGACTATTCCGAAGTGCCATCGCCGGCGCTGACCGCCACCTTCGTCAACGCCGTTACCGGCCGCCAGGAAGAGCACGCCATCGTCATGGGAACGGCGGCGTTCTACGCGAGCGAGTTCACTGAGCTCATCGTCGAGGCGGTCGTGACGGGTTGCCCATCGTACCAGAGGCAGCGCCTCGAGTTTCAGGCGACCGGCGCCACGACCGGGTCAAAGAGCTCCGCGGCGGTTCCGTCCGGCGGCAATCTTCGTCGCGCATGGGAACCTCTGCCGCCGAACTGGGATGCCCTGCTCGTCGCGTCGCCGGACGTGATGCCGTGGCGACTGGCTGCGGTGTTGTCAGAGTGCCGCTTCTCGCCGCCGTCCGCTCGGGCGCTGATGTCCGTCCTCTGCGAGATCACGGGAGGGTCGAAGGGGAGCACGCCAGGGGCCCTCGCAGAGACGGTACTGTCGTATCTTTGCGCCTACGCCGTCTGTCTCTGCCGGGCTCATCCGGACAACGCGACGATTCTCGCGCAGGCGGACGCCTATCAGCGCATTGTGCATCTCGTCGCTCCCGGATCAGTGCTATTTCCGCAGCTTCCCGACGCGTCAACGGCCCTGCCGCCTGCCAGCCCGGTCCACACCAGATCGATTTCCGATGCACACGACATGCCTGCCCTCTCATCTCGTGCGTGGGAGGCCCTTACGGGGCTCATGTCGACGCTTCTCGCCACCGACGTCCGCGCCAGTGACGTCGCGTTCATGATAAGTGCCGTGTCGGCCATGATCGACATGCCCCCGACGCGGGACGACTGCGACGTACTCGAGCTGACCTTCACCGTTCTTGCGTGCACAAAGTACACCCCGCGATTCTTACACTTCAACGGCGTGTCCTCCAGGATTGTGGTGTCGTCCGATCGGTTCTGCGGCAGATGGAATGGATACTCCTTCTCGACCTGGATACAGCCGTCGTGCGTGTGGCCGGAGACGGGGTCCCTCGTGCTCAGCATCGCTGACACCGCCGGAACTGCCGGTTTGGCGCTGTGTGTGATCGCTCACGGTTCCTCTCGGTTTCTAGCGCTCAGGACCGTCACGTCGCGAGAACAATTTTCCGTGACGCAAATTCCCGAATCCACGCTCGCCGACGAAGGCTTCACCCACATCGCGGTGGTTCACAACATTTCCGGATTTTTTCTGTTTGTGAACGGCAAAAAGTGCAGTCTGAACGCGTCGGTGCCGTACCCCAAGGATCCCGCCAAGCCCCATCGTCTTGTCGTCAGCATCGGAAGCGCAGAGCGTATCGATGATCTGCCAGTGGCGCCGCTGTGTGGGAAAATGGGCGAGTCCGTTCTCTTCGAAGGAAACCTGTCCGAAAAGGACATTGAACGGCTGTTTCAGCTGGGCCCAGCTGGTGCGTACACCTCCCTTGAACCCCCCATCCCGTTCGGCGCCCTTGTTCGCGTGCCGCTTGACCACGCCGTGTCCGTCACCGGCTCCCTGACATCCTCATTTCCTGTGCTTCAGCGCTGTGTGTCGTATCACTCGGGCGACGCACCGTTCACGTTCATGCACAGCATTCCGGACGCGGCGATTCGCATCTGCCGTGGGATCGTGCGGTCCCCCAACCGCAGCAGCGTCCTGGTGCTGATTCTCGAATTGCTGGCAGGCTACCTGCACCAGGGTGGCGATGCCGCGAGGTCGGTGCTGGACAGCAACGATCTCCTCCCGACTTTGCGGCAGGAGCTGGACAGTTGGGAAGAGGTTCCACCGGAGGTCGCCAGTGCCTTGTTCTTGCTCATCACGGATGTCACGAAGCAGACGCTCATTTCCAACTCGTTTGCTTTGCAAGGCGGGTTGCTGCTGCTCTTGGACCTCTTCAAGCGACCCGGAACGCCGCTCGATACGAAGGCGACCATTCTGCGCGAACTCGCTGCCCGAATGGCCGTCGCGGAGAACTCAAAGCTGCTGCTCGACCAGCTCGGGTTGAAGGCTATTCTATGGCTAAGCGAGTCCGTTGACACCGCATGCGTTAGCGACTACGTTAGTCTGTTGGAAAAATTTGTCCGTGATTCCAGCTGCGTGGAATGGATATTAAAGTTTGTCGTTTCCTTTGACGGCAGCCCTGGCAGCCGTAGCGGCGGGGGCGGCAGCGGGCAGTCCCTCAAAGACCGCCGCTCCGTCGCCATCGGTTGCGAGGTGCTGCGGATGCTCTACGACGTGTCCAAGGCGGATACCAAGGTGACGGACGCGCTCTTAACCGCCAACGCCACGCAGTATCTGATGTCGCTGATTTACAACACCGCGAACGCCGACGAGCCGCTACGAATTTATGGTATTCGTCTTCTGTCGCTCATGCTGCACATCGCCCCGCGCCTGAAGGAACAGTTCCTACGTAGTGGCGGATTCGACGCCCTCGGCGTGGCCCTGTTGCGTCACCAGAGCCGAGGGGCGGCCGCGCCACTGGGCGTCGCGACGTTTAACTGTCTCTTTAAATTTGCCCTCGACTTCTATCAGCCGAGCAACCATGACGTCGACGGCGCGGCCGTGCTGACACGGCTACGTGCGGCGACAAACCCCAGCCTTGCAATGGCGAATCCAGGGGCGTCGTCCACACCGGTGATGCACACTAGCCTCGGCAGCGACAGCGAAGGCCACTTCACGACTCTCGTGCCATCACGGAAAATGCTTTGCCGCACGTACTCTGTGTCTAGCTTGGGCTCCGATGGCCTTGGTCCTCATTCAACCAACGACATCCACACGCGTCTATCGACGGACGAAACCTACCAGTCGGCGCAGCACTACCAAAACCGCGACTTTCTCGTCTATCCCCAGCTGATTGGGGTCATCATGTCTCTTTTCGCCACGCTGCGACCGACTCCTGCCTTGGTGCCCTCGGGAGACACACTCTCGGTCGGGCTCGCCGCCAACAATCCGAAACCGACGCACTCCGCCGCTGAATTGCGCCAACTGGTGCTTGCCTACCTAGATAGAATGGTGGAAATCCACCACAACGCCGCGGCACTTCACAGCCACCCGTGGATTGAATGGCTGTGGGAGGGATGCGGCGCCGACTTCCTCGATACAGCTGGGGCTTCCGGCGTTGACCCACGACATGTGGACCCTCAATCGAGTAGCGAGGTAACGGCGGCTGCCACCGCAACGAATGCTGCACTGCCGAACAACGGTTCGCAAATCACCGCCCAGTATGTGCGACGAATCGTCAGGAAAATTTCCGCACTCGAGCTGCTGTTGCTGCCGAAGCTGTTCTTGCTCAAGCGCGCGCGCGATTGGGCGGACGTTCCAGCGGTTTACCAGCTCGTCGTCGAAGAAGTCGTCCGGCACTGTGCCACCACACTGCGCCTCGAGACCATGGACTCGGCCGACGTCAACAATGCGTTGCGAAACCTGGAGAGTCTTTTCTTGGGCATTGACGAAGCCATGCCTTCGCTGCTCCCCTGCTCGGTAGGCTTCGAGGTCGTCGCTGCCGTGTCCCACCTGGCCGCGTCGAACCCCCCTCCCATACGCGCAAAGATTAAGGCCACGAGGCTTTTCGAAATTCGCGATAAAGTGGCATTCGCGTTGCTGACCATTATTGGTCCTGGCGCCGGCCTCGCGACCGCCACCCAGAGCACCCGGGATGCGCTGCGACAGATAAACCAGCATGACGCAAACGGTGCGGTTGTGTTTCTGCTGAAACTCGTCGTCGATGCGGCGAGGGATCGCAACGCGGAGCAGCTGGATGCGGTCCAGGGCATGCTTCGCATGATGTTCGCCGCCGACGAAGATGCCCGCCGGGTCGTTGCAAAGGTCATCGCCGACGCAGAAATCTGTGACGCCATCATCTTGGAGCGCCGAGTGGTGGACGGCCTCGAGGTGCCGGTGCCGGCGTTGGCCCCGTGGCTCCAGCAGCATGAGCCCCAGTGGGAGGCGTGCGCGCTACGAGTCCTCAAAGCATCACGCGGCATCGAAAGTGACATGGTGGCACGCGTCGAACGCCGCGAAAAGGACAGAGCGTCGCGCCTTAGACAACGCCGTGCGGATGCCGAAAAGAGGTTGACGACCACCGCCAAAGCCTCGAGTGAAACCAGCAAGGGTTGGCTGGAGGTGTTGGCCCGCAGCGACCTTGCGATAAGCGGCACGCTGAACGACATGGAGGCGAAGTACCGGCAGCGAAGCGCATCGTTCGCTGTCACGACGAGACCTACCGCGGTGGCGGCGGGCGATGCCACGGACCCCAGCGCCCCTGTGAACGGAAGCACTCCCCTTCGCTGAAAGTTTTCGCGCAGCGGAACTTCGCGGCCGTTGCGTTAACGGACATTGCATTTCGTGGCCGTCCGGATGAGGGTCCTTGCTCCTCCTTGGCGGTCACTTTACGCGTGAAGGTGCACGTTGCCTCTCTCTCCTTTACCCACCCCTCCCCGACCACGCGATAAAGTGCAGTGTCCCTCTCTTCGCAACTCACGTCCGCCGATGATACAGTTTTCGTTTGCGTCCACAGCCGTGGCGATCGCTGCGTTTGGCTATGCCGTCGCCCTTGTCGACGTTGCGCGGAGAAGCGCTTTGCCCAGGTTGTTTCAAAAATCACTCTTCAAGGCAGCGGCGTCGAGGCTGATCATGTTTGCGTTCGTCACCGCGATCACCACGTACTCCGGCTACGCAACACTGCGCAGCGACATCTTGCTTCCGACCGCAGTGGTCACCATGGCGTTCGTGGTCGCAGGTCGGTTCCGGTCCATCGGAAGCATCCTGGTGGTGTTTTCGGTGGCTGCTCATCTCACCAGATTGTTCAGCCAATACTCACCTGGTGACTATCCTATTCCCGCCTTCGAGGCTAGCTTGGCCCTGGCGGATGCCGATCATTCACCAACGTCCTTCCAGGTTGATCGACTCCCACCTCACCACGACGGGTCATCGCTGTGGCTCCTCCGCAACGTGTCAGTGCGGCGCACCCGCGACTCCCTGGGGGATGCATTAGCGACCGTTGTTATTGCCCGTGATTTTGTACGTCTGACTGGAATCGTGCAGCCTACCCGGGAATCTGCCGTTGTTCACCCAGCGCTTTTTGCTTCATCTGTCCTTGTTTTTGGAACCGGCGTGCACCTCGAGCGAATGCAGCTGTCGCGACCGGCGTCGCCGTCGATGCCACTGCTTGTCATCATGGGCCACGGCGTCAAGCTCAGAGACGTGACCTTCCACTGCTCGACGTCGAACACCGCGAGGCCCATGAACCCGCCATGCGCGGTGTTTCAGGACGATTCGCAGTGCGAGGACTGCGTTGCGGTGTTTGACGATGTAGGGCGCGTCGCCTTCACGTTGGGTCCGAACGGAACGGTATGGCGGGCGCGATCGTTCGCGGATGCAGATGAGGACACGCCTCACTCAGCGTCACGGCTTGTAACCGATTCGTTCTTCGTGCTGGGGGAAACCACAGACCACCCAACTTCTGACACAGCGAAATTGCGCAACTGCGACCAGGGTTCTTTTTGCCCAGGGGTGCTGGCGCTCGTTGAGGCGCACACGCCCCTGTACGTCACCGTCGAACGGTACGCGCCCGCACTGTTCCGCCTATCGGCACGCGCAAGTAGCGTCGTGGGACGAGCGGTGGTCTACGTGTCCCCCTTCCTTTTGACCGGGGCGACCGTGGCGGCCAGCCAGCTTTGGGACGTCTCGCGGTTGCTGGCCACATCCATCGCGACGACCGCATCCGAATTGACGTGCGGCTTACTCGCGGCCACGGCCGCAGGGCCTGAGGAGGGCGGCCTGATGGACGCCGCTCGAGGATACTGCCGTGCTCGCGTGAGCGGCGATACCGCGTGCTTCCGGGCGGCGTACGCCGTGACGCACGTCATTTCCGAATCGGAGTGCCTGGCTCGCAGCTGGCGGATGCTCTCGCACCAGTTGCACTGGCAGTGGTCTGCGGTGCGCTGGATATCGAGCACCCAATGGTCCCTAGCGACATGGCTGCTAGATGGTGTTGTTGCCGTCGGTCGCCCCGTGGCAGCGTCACTTGGCCCTCCCATGTTGCGTGCAGCGTCGGATCTGTTCGCGGCGACGTTCCAGGTGGCATTCGGCCTCTACGGCAAGTATTTGAATCTGTTCTTCACGGCTCAAGGCTGGTCAATTCTACGGTTAGCGGATGCCGCGCGGTGGTGCGCCCACGCGGCACACTTTGCCGGCGCGGCAGGAAGTGGAGCCGCAAATGCCCTGCTGTCCCGATACCTTTCGACGACACTGATGACGCAGATTGTGGTCACAGTCGCACAGACGTGCGTCGTGGTGCATTCTCTCTGGTTGAAGGGTGCGTCGCAGCGGGGCCCAGCAAGCCCGGGCGGTCGCTTTTTGTGGCTCGTTCGGCTCAAACCCGTGGCGTGGTCCGCCTCAATGCTGTGGGCGGTGTCGCATGACCTCCCTCGGCTGACTCGATATTTGCTCGCGATTGGCTCATCGACGTTGACGGCGCTCGCGGTGACGACCTTCTTGCCGTTCAGGGCCGTCCACATGTTGGCAGTCCAACTCGTCCTTCCCTTCTCTGCGTGCTATGCGCTGCTTGAATACCGCTCGACGGAGACCACTCATGACCCCGTCCGGGCGTTGCGCTGCGCCGCGTGGACCGTCGGGCGCGCTCTCGTGGTGATCGCCGTCCAAGCTACGGTCTCCGACACGATTTCGAGCCTTGCCACAGAGCTTTTGAAGGTGGCGGTTGCTGCGGCTGCCATTGGGCTTGCGCTTATTTACTTCAGATCGAAGCCCAAACAGCAGTGACACGCCGTTGCCGCCGTAGGACGCTCCTCGGTCCAACCTTCTGTTCCAACCCCCGGGTGGATGCCGCGTTTCTCCCCCCCTCTCCGTCACCCACAGACCCACCTTCGTTCCCATGCAGCCACTCGCCGATGGGTCCGTCATCCCTGTCGCCACGTTCGCAACAGGCGGCGATGCCGAGCTCTGGCTTTCCAAGGAAACGGCTCGGCTGCGGACCTTGCGATGCGCGGCGCTGTTGGTTGTGCCCGCCGTGATGCTGCTAATCGGAGGCTGGGTGGTCTACGTCTGGCCCCTTGTGCTGGGCTCAGTGCTCCTTGCCAACAGCTTCGCCATCTGGGGCCAATTTCGCAATTTTCAAGCGGTCGGCAAGGAAGAGTGTTGTTGCGACGCCGCCGAAGCGCTGCGCTACCTCCCACGACTTCAAATCGCGTTTGCCGTGGCTGCGGCGTGTGCCATCGGGTGTGTCGTCGCAACCAATTTCGACCCGTCGAGGTTGGCGCTTCGCGCCGCTCTGGGCGACATGCTCTATTACGGCATGATCGCGGCGGTCGGCGCGGGTGCGGTGAGCATCGTGCCCCTTTGTTTGGTGGAGTACATCGCCATCCGCCGCCTCAGCGCCCTCGCGCGCGTACCTGACGGATTTCAGTTCGCCGAAGTCATCCCGGGCATTTACCCTGGCGGCGCCACCGTACCCGGCGGAACGGTGCTACAAGTTATTCCGGTTGTGGACACGAGTAGCGTGGATCATCCAGCGCCTTCTGATCCCGCCGCCTCCGTGACAGGTGTGCAAGCTGCAAATCCATTCGGATTGCCCCCCGGCCCCGACTGGCGATCCATTGTCCCTCCGGTTTCGTTCCGGTCTATCCTGACCTCCACCGGCCCTGTCCCAGCGCTGCCGATGGACGGAGCCGCACGCGCCGCCGGCCCCTGGCAGCACCAGCAACGCGTGTTCGTCCTGCGGCACCATCAAACCCAGCTGTGGCTGCCGGCTCACACGGACCCCCCGCGGTCTTAACATTCACCTTGTCTGTAGTTCTCAGTTGAGTTCGTCACCCCCTCTCCATCATCTTCTCCACGCAACAGAGTGGTGCCCCCCGGGCGGAAAGATGCATCTTGCATGTGACCCTTCTCACTGCACCGCCTGTGTGCCCTCCCCACGCCCTGCCTCCTACGCGGAGGAGTGAACCGCTCCGAGACGAGGAACACTAATATGCCAAAGGACTGTCCCCCTAGTCATGGTATCGACGTCGTGCGAATGCTGCAGCGGTCAGCCAACGTTCATCTCAGTTCCCTAGCCTCAAACACCGTGCCAAGCTGCCGCGAGCGCCTCGACGCCGTGCTGCCAGTGGAACAGTGCGACGCCCAATCCGGGATGGCGAGGCAGCTGTGGCTGCTTGCGTGCGACACGAGCGACGACATGTCGCGCCATTCGACTGGGTCCGCCACGCCGTTCAGTCCGTTTTTTCGTCAGTGGTTTAGCAACGAATTTCTTTCCGAGGAGGATCTGGAACAATCCGCGGTTGAGCTCGCGAGTGCGGAGGCGCTGGGCAACATGGAGCCGACCAGCGGCGACGCGCAGGGGGCTAACGTGTGGACGAAGGGCATCAACGCGTTTCGACTCGCAGCCATGGGCGGGCAAACAGCTCGCGCGGCGCGACTGTTGCACAATCTCCTCGGTGTGTACCGCCGCACCTTTAACCACAGTAACGACCCGCATCTCGTCGCACAAGGTGTCAGCGCGGAAGAAGATCAGGTGTACAGCGACACCGAACGCCTCCTGACGGATCTGTCCCGCGTGTCGACAAGAAAAGACGCTGATCAGTGCCGCGCTACGTCGAAGGATATCGTCACCGAGGGCCGTGCGTGGCTTGTCGACCGGCGAACCGGCTCCGACCTCGTCAAGCTGCTCCGTGCGCATGTGCTCCGTTTGCTGCTCGTGGTCGGCGGCGATCGAAAGCAGCTCGTGGCCGAAGTCCACCAGCTAGACCTCCCGGCACCATGGTTTGCGGCCGGTGTCGCATCGCTTCTTGCCCCCGCCGCCCAGCGAGCGACGCTGTTTGAGCATCAAAGCCTCTTTGTTGCTAGTGATGAGGCATCGCGACCCCCAGTCGGCGACGATGCCCTGACCTCACCGTTTATTCTGGCCGCACTGGGCGCGTCCACCATCGACGAACTCGCCGTGTGTTGCGTTAAAGCGGCAGGTGACGCGATGGGCGCGAATGAGCCCGTTGCACGCCTAGCCGGCCTCTGCGTGATGGCCTACCATGTTTCGGATCTGAGCGCGATGGCGGGGGCGTCGATGGACCGCGTCGCACGGCACTCCTCATTGCTTGACGTGCTGGTGAAGGGTGTCATCTCCCAGGTGACGGCGTGCTGGAGGCTGTGCGCGGTCCATTGCGCCCTGTTGCCTCTCTGCCAAGGTTCAATCATGTCCGAGCTGATCGCGTTATGGGTTTCAAGCCGCACAGAGGAAACTTGCGGGTCGCCGACGGCATCCGAACTCGTTCACGTCCTGCAAGATCTGTTGTCGCCCAGTTCGCCCCTTCAAACCATGGTGCGAAGGCAGTGGCTCGACGTGCCAGATGACCGCGAGCAACTTGTTGCTCTACTTGTCCAGTGGGATCAGGCTGTCGCAGACGCCGCGGCCACGGCGCATTCCGATATCATCGATCTTTGCCTCCGAAGCGGCCTCACCGCCTTGGCGGCGCAGTGGCTGTTGTCGCCCATGCCCACCGCCTCGTCAGAGGACGATCGACATTGCGAATGCGCCGTGGTGGTTGCTGGCGCACTGAAATGCATGCCACCGCCCGAACCCATCGACGCAACAGCATCCGCAACGCAAACCGTCGTCGAAATTCCAATGCTTGTGGAGGCCATCGGCGAACACCTTCTCCGTTTCTTTCCACCCGTCAGCTGCCTCTTGCCTCGACCGACGACGGTTTCTACTCAACGGTTCGGCGACGCGTCTGTACATCGGGCGGCCGACGATCTCGCCGCGGGAATTCGTCGCTCTCTTGGTCAGGCGACCGCCCTGGTCCGGCTGCGCACGCTCATGAACGCAATGCCCATAGACGAAGGCGTTTCGGTCGCTTGCAGCTCGCTGCGCGAGGGCCTCAACGACGTCATCTTCACGCTGTCACACTTGGACGGTCCGTCTCCGAACTCGGCAGCAGAGATGACGTTTTGGCCGCAGCTGCCGCTCGCCGCGCACCTGACGGTGGGGTGGATGGGGTGGCACATCGCGAAAACGGCACTGTCGGCCGCTGAGTTCGTCGTCGACACCCCCACGATCACCATGCTCAGTCAACGGGTGTTACAGTTGCAGCAAGCCGCCACGTTTGCCGGGAGTCGGGATGTCGCGGAAGCTGCCATTCGCCTTCAACGCGCGCTGATGCGTTTGTTGCGAGATGCATAGACACAGAGAGAGGGAGAGAGAGCTAGGCACGAGAAAAGTTAGCGATTGAGAGCAGGGGAATTGCCCCAACGCTTCCTGATTGTTAATCGCATTCGGTGAGGTGTGTGGACGGCCCTCGAAGGGTGTGTTTGTTTCGTTTGACCACATCGATGCTGTCGTTGTTGTTGCGACAAAGCAGGTTCCCAACGACTGGAACGTAGTCTCCAACCCTTCCGACCCCCATCCGCGTCTCCATGAGCCATGCCGTAACTGGAACGCTTCCCCCGAACTCGCTGGACCGAGGAGGAGAGCCAACGTTCGCGCCCATGAGAACAACAGACCGTTTCAGGAACGCGCCTCTCCGGCTGGCACACGTGAAGACCACGACGATGACTAACGTGTTGTGCGCACCACCATTGGGAAGGCGGCGCGCAGCTGTGAAAGTGGCTTTGTGTGTGCTCCCCAGTGCAACAGATTCCTCATTTTCAATGTCGACTCGCGAAAAGCGTGACAGCGACGAGTCAATGCGACATCCTACGGCGTCATCCGCACATGGGTCCGTGAACGTGTCCAGTCCATTGCTGCAAGCCTCCGACACAGGGCCGCTCGGCGATCGCGTCGTCGTGGCCGCGGCGCTGCCGGTTCAGCGCTTCTGGAGACGGCGGCCCGGCTTGGTGGTCGGTGCCTCCTGCATGGTGCTGCTCGTCTACATGCTGGCGGGCATCGCCGTCGGGATGTACTTTGCGATCGACTTCTTCGACCATCTGCACTTTGCCTCATTCTCGTCGCCGCCGGATTCCATTGCGGCGATCTTCGAGCAGGCGGGATACGGCGTGCAGAACGTGGGCGCGATCACGTACGCTCCGGTTTACGTGACGCTACGCTCCAAGCCGGCGTGCCAGCCGATTAACGAAGGGGCCAGGGCTATCGAAATTGCCTTGTTGACGGACGAAGCCACGGCGGCCGTGGCGCAGTTCGGCGGAGCCGTCGCCACTTGGCGGGCGTACTTCGCACCTGGGTACCGCAATACGTCGCTCGTGGGTGGCTGCCAGAACGACACCACGGTGTTCGTGTTCAACGTCATCGAAGATTCCAAGTTCGTGATGCAGGGCATCGAGTCGTTCCTCGTCACGCAGGAGGTGACGTGGTCGGGACGATACGACATCGCCGTGAGCGGGCTGCGCCAGCTCGAAAGGGACACGGCCAACGACGTGCTGCCCAACATGCTCACCATCGACAGCATCTGCATTCCACTGGGTCTGCTGCTCTTTTGCGTCGCGTCGGGGTCGACGGTGTTGATCCTGGTCCCCATTCTCGGCGTCGTGACAACGGCCGCGGCCACGATGGGCGTGTCCAGCGTGCTGCACCACCACATGCGGGTGACGGGCTTCGCACCGGAGCTCATGAGCTGCATCGTCATCGCCCTGACGATCGACTTTTCACTGTTCATTGTTTGCCGCATCCGTAGCGACCGTGCCGACGCCGCCGCCAATGCACTCGAGCGGGTGGCTGCGGAAGACACCGCTGCTCACCGCGAGTCGCCGTCGTGTTGCGGGAGGGTCGTGAGCGCCTGGTGTGGGGCGGCAGTTGAGGTGGGCGATGCAGCGTCCGAGGTGTCACACAACATTGGTGTGTCCGCGTTGGCCGTCACGATGGCCTTCGGCGGCCTTGCCATTATCCAATTCTCGTTCGTGCGCAGCATCGCGTTGGTGTGCGCGGTCGGAGCCGCGTTCAGTTTCGTCTCGGGAACGATTCTTTTGCCGAGCCTCACCATCCTCTTGTTGCCCGCCGATGACGCCGTCGGCCGTCTGCTGAGGACGGCCGCCGCGTCGTGCTGCCGCTGTCGGAAGCCCGTGAGTCATGCCGGCTGCCAAACCGGCTCGAATGCGGACGGCGACGGCGTTCAAGATATTGCTCCCCAGGCCGACGTCGCCACACAGGATACCAACCCCCTGTCGCCCCGAACGTTCTGGGGACGTGGGGCCGCGTTTGCCGTCCGGCGGTGGCCCATCGTTCTTGCCGTGTCGGCGGTGGTCGCAAGTGGCTTCGGCTATGCGATTTACGCTACGTATGGCTGGGACGACAATTACTTTGCGAGCGCCCCGCAGCACAACGAGGACTTCCGGAAGTACGCGAACACCATCGCGACCTTCGGCGGAGTGGCGGACACGCCTCTCTCCATCATGCTGTTTTCGCGACCGACGACCCAGACTGAATACTGCTGGAACGAGAGTCCTGATTGGTCATCTGAGCAAGTTCAGTGCCCGCCCCTTCTGCTGAACAACTCCGCGTATTTTGCCGCCATGGACATGGTGACGGAATGCCTCGCCACATATCCGGCCATGGCTAGCTTGGGCGTGGCACACAGCAACATCGCGTCGCCGACGTGGTTTCGAGGCGAGCGTGTGCCGTTCGCACGGTTCCTGGAGCTCACCGCTCCCTACACGGCACCGAGTGGCTCGGATTCAGGCTCAGGCAACTGGGAGGGCGGCACGAACGCCACCGCAGAGCAACAAGAGTATTGGAACTTGCTGAACTACGTGACGGGAAGCACGACGCCCCTTTCCGTGCACTTCGCGGTGGTGAGCGCTCTCCCTCGTAACGGTTTTACCTGGGGCAAGCTGTCCA
>ERZ1292633.2764-Hain-H41-02um-R1-2764-length-17619-cov-6_pt1 | contig 17619 bp, 16 predicted proteins | sample MGYA00564406_ERZ1292633 | MGnify/ENA primary metagenome ERZ1292633 (study PRJEB36523, sample SAMEA6512639) | groundwater metagenome | collected 2019-01-08 | study: AquaDiva: Metagenomics assemblies of 32 groundwater samples | reverse complement strand
TTAATAGTTTAGTGGAGTCGGGCAACTGACACAACTACGAACCGGAATTCGGATGGCGGAACTGGAAATCGATTCCGGAATTCGAAACGGATAGCGGAATGTTTCGCCATCCGTCTCGAGTTCAGCATTCGCATTCCAGTTCCGCCATCCGAATTCCGATTCGTCAGACCAGCACGCGGCGAAGAACCTCCGTCGCCTTCCGCATCTCCTCCATGGTCCCGATCGAGATACGCAGCTGCGTGAGCAGCGGCGGGAAGGGGCGCCCGACAGCGATCCCCTCCTTGCGGCAGGCTTCACGCACCGGGCGCATGTCGCGACGGATGTCGATCATCAGGAAGTTGGTGTCGCTCGCACCCACCTGATACCCGGCCTTCTCGAACCAGGCGCGCGTGAACGCCTTGGCCTCGCGGTTGCGCTTCTGTTCCAGCACCATGTGCTCGCGATCGACGATCGACGCCGTGGCCGCGGCCAGCGCCAGCACGTTGACCCCCGAGCCGATGCGCCAGGGCTGGAGGCGTCGCGCCGTGTCACGGTGCGCAATGGCATAGCCGGCGCGCAGCCCCGCCATGCCGTACACTTTCGAAAAGGTCCGCGAGACGATGATGTTGGGGTCGCTCATCACCATGGGGATCGCCGTGGCGTACGACGGATCGTCCACGTACTCGTGGTACGCCTCGTCAATGAGGATCACTGTCGCCGGCGACGCCCGGCGCACCCGCGCCACGAAGTCGCGCACGGCAACATCGCCGTGCACGGTGGCGGTGGGATTGTTGGGATTGCAGAAGAAGACGAGTCCGGCCCCGCCCGCCTTGCCGGCCATCGCCGCGAGGTCGAGGCTCAGCTTCGCGTCCACCGGCACGGTCACCACCGGCCGTCCCATCGTGTGGGCGAAGGTGGCGGGAAGTTCGAACGTCGGCGCCGCCGTGACGAGGTGCTGGGCGCTGCTGGTGTACGCCTCGACGCACATGCGCAGGATCTCGCTTGACCCGCAGCCGAGAATGACGTTGTCCTCGCTGACGCCATGCTCGCGCGCAATGGCCGCCACCAGCGCGTCCTCCGGAGAGTCGGGGTAGCGATTGGCCTCGCCGAACATCGCCTTGATGGCCTCGAACGCGCGTGCCCCCGGGCCATTGGGGTTCTCGTTGCTGTCCAGCCGGATGAGCCCGGCGGGCGCGGCGCGGCGCGGCGCCTCGAACATGGACGCCAGGCGGTCTTCGTGCCCGCGACCGCCAAAGAGCGGCGGCGAGAGGAGGCCGGCGCCCCCGAGACCGAGGGCGGAGACGAAGTGGCGGCGAGAGACGGACATGTGGGACTCCTGTCAGGGGACGCGCCCCCGAAGGTAGCCCGCGAAACGGCGCTAAGCGAGCGCCGCGACCAGGACGAGCGCCGCCTGCTCCACCTGCGCGCGCGACGCGTCGAGGTGGCAGACCACGCGCACGCGCGCGTCGTTCCACTGCGACACGAGCACTCCCTGCGCCCGCGCCCTCGCCTCCACCGTGCCGGCATTGATGCGCGACGGAAGGTCGATCATGACGATGTTCGTGTCGGGAGGCACCACCCGAACGTCCGGTACGCCCTCAGCCACGATCGCCGCGAGGCGCGCGGCATTGGCGTGGTCCTCGCCCAACCGGCCGAGGTGATGGTCGAGTCCGTGCAGCGCCGCAGCGGCCAGGATGCCGCTCTGCCGCATGCCACCGCCGAAGCGCTTGCGCGCCACGAAGGCCTCCTCGATGTGCGTCGTCGATCCGGCCAGCGCCGCGCCCACCGGAGCGCCCAGGCCCTTGGAGAACGACACCATCACGGTATCGGCGCAGGCTGCAAAATCGGCGAGCGACGTGCCGGTGGCCGCGCTGGCGTTCCACAGGCGCGCGCCGTCGAGATGAATGGGGAGCTTCAGCGTGGTGCGCGTGAAGTCAGCCATCGCCTGCAGGTCGGCGAGCGGCGTCACCATGCCGCCGGCGCCGTTGTGCGTGTTCTCGAAGCAGACGACGCTGGCGCGCGGCGCGTGCTTGCTCGCCGGCCGCACCGCGGCGCGCAGCGTTTCCAGCGTCATGACCGGCGCGCCGCGGACCATGCGCGGTTGCAGGCCGCGCAGCCCGGCCAGCCCGGCGATTTCCAAGTTGACGATGTGCGAGTCATCGTGCGCGTAGGCCTCGGTGCCGTGCCTGCCGTGCACCCAGAGCCCGGCCGCGTTCGCCATGGTCCCCGTCGGAAAGAAGAGCGCCCGATCCTTGCCGAGCATCGTCGCCACGCGATCCTGCAGCGCGCCGACGGTGGGATCACCGTCGAGCACGTCGTCACCCACCTCGGCTTCGGCCATGGCGCGGCGCATGGCCGGCGTGGGCTTGGTCACGGTATCACTGCGCAGGTCGATCACTACCCCTCCATGGCCTCCGGGCGGCGCTTGAGGCGCCGCCGGTCGGCGTAGACGTGCGCCACCTCGCCCCCGATGACGAAGAGCAGCGCCGCATAGTAGACCCAGAAAACGACGATGACAAGCGCGGCCAGCGAGCCGGTGTACAGCGATGCCGGATCCACCTCCCGCACCACGAGCACGAACACATTGCGCGCGATCTCGAAGAGCACGCCGGTGGTCATCGACGCCACGAACGCCTGGCGCCACGGCACGCGGCCGGCGGGAATGAACTTGTAGATGCCGAAGAAGATGGCGACGACCACGCTGAACGCGAGCACGCGCCCCAGCGCGTGCCCGACGCCCCCCAGGACCGTGGCGTTGACGCCGATCATTCGCAGGTTGGCGATGCCGCGGTCGCTCATGACGACCAGGTACGCCGAGATCGTGAGGTAGGCGACGATGAGCATCGACGAGACGAGGGTGTAGCCGACATCGTAGAGCTTGCCGACCACGATTCCCCGCCCCTGCCCTATTTCGAAGACGCGCTGCAGCACGCTGCGCAGCGTCCCGAACAACCGGGTGGAGAACCAGACGAAGGCGGCCGCGGAGAGGAGACCCACGCGCCCACGCGTGGCGACGACGTCGCGCAGGATGGGGTCAAGGAATGATACGCCATCCGCGGCGCCGACGGGCAGCAGGCGCCCCAGGAATTCCACCACGTCACGGGTGGAATCGGCCTCCGGCTTGTTCAGCGCGTAGCCGATGCCGGAGATGAGGAGCAGGAAAAAGGGGACGCCGGCGAGGAGGATGTTGTAGGCCACCCCGCCGGCGAGAAAGAAGATGTCGTCTTCGCCGCCTTTCACCCAGACACGGCGGGCGTAGTCAACAACGGTGTCCGGGAGGCGCGCCGCCCCCCATGGCGGCGGCGCGTTCATTCCCGGCGTGCTCCCCGCATCAGTTCTGGACGATGATGAGGAACTTGGACGATCCCCAGAACTGGTCGGCATTCGTGATCTTGATCACCGCCTTGTAGCCGCCCTTGGCCGGCTTTTCGGTGGCGCCGAGATCCTGCCGCGACAGCACGCGGTACGACCTGTCGGCCTTCGGCAGCGGGATCTCGGCCATCGCGGTCTTGTCGACCGCCGTGAAGTCGGCCGGGTTCAGCGACGTGGCCGGGAGGTCCGTGGCGCCGATGCCCAGCAGGCCGCCCCTCCGCACGATGATCCCCTTCTTGCGCAGCTCGTCCTTGGTGCCGATCACGTAGTAGACCGTATTGCGTTCGACCGTGAGCGCCGTCTTCTCGCTGGTCAGCGCTTCCTTCTCCGTCGTCAGCACCGCCTTCTCGCCCTTCAGCTGGACGTTTTCCCCCTGCAGCGCGCTCACCTGCTGGGAGAGCGAGGCGATTTCGGCCTTCTGGTTCTCGATGATCGCCTTGAAGGCAGTGATCGTCGAGTCGTACTGCGCCAGCTGCTGCTTGAGGCTGGCGTTGTCCCCGCTGAGCGTCGCCACGCGCTGCCGGCTGGCGGCGAGGCGCGACTCGGCCTCGTTCACCCGGTTGGTGATCTGCTTGATGCGATCGAGCATCAGGGCGCGCTGCTCGGCGGGCGACGGGTTCTCGAGTTCGCCGGCGCCGCCCTTGGTGGGCTTGCCCGCATTGGCGGACTTGACGCGGGACAGTTCACCATTGATGTCGGCGATGAACTGCGAGGTGGTCATCACGTCCTTGAGGAGCGAGTCCTTCTCCGCCGAGATGAGCTTCACCTGCTCGAGCTGCTTCTCCAGATCCGCCTTGGGAACGCAGGCCGTGAGGGCGAGCGTCGCGACGGCAAACATCATGAATGTCTTGCGCATGTCTTCTCCTGTTGTGAATTCGCGCGGCTCGCGGGAAGTTGCGGACGGCGCGGCAGTATTCCGGACTATTCGCCGGCGTCCGGATCATCGGGCGCGGTTTCCATCACCTGGGCGCCCTGCGTCGGTGCTGCTCGGCGTTGATCGGGTACTTCTATATACCTCTGGATGTAGGGTAAAGTGCCACCGACGGCCAACTGGGCAAAAAGAAACTCGAATTTGGCATCGTAGGCGCGGGCCAGTTGGGCCTGGGTACTGGCCGGCAGGGACCAGAGCGCCTTCTTGAACGGGCCCAGCGCCTTCTTGCGGCTCTTGTAGAAGAACTGCTCGTCGGTGTCGCTGGCCTTGCGCTCCTCCTTTGCGTTGACGCGCAACCACTCATAGATCTCCTCGCGCAGCGCGTCGGGGAGATGATCGTACAGCATGGTCTGGAACCCCGTCGCCAGGTGGATCTCGGCCGTCTCGGTGCGCGGGAAATGGTGGAACGCGCTGTCGGGAAGCGTGGAGGCGCCGTGCTGCACCGCGCCGGACAATCCGAACTCCGTTCGTGCAATGCGCGAGAGGTCGTCCAGCGTCTGGAAGTCCAGTTTCACGCCGGCCAGGCTGCCGTCGGCAAGCACCACGCCGCCGTGCGAGGTCCCCGACTGCACCGAGATCTTGGACAGCCCCACCGTGCCCGGCGCGGCGCTGTGCAGCGTCTGGTTGTATCCGGTCATGAAGGCGCGGAGTTCCGGCACCGTCGAGTTGCTGGTACCCACCTCGCCGATCTCGCCTCCCAGCGAGATGGTGATGCCGCGCGGTTCGAGCGAGCGCACGTGCCGCGTGAGCTCCACGCCAACCTCGTAGTTCAGCCGCTGCTGTTCCTCGAGCGTCGGCTGTGACAGGTCCACCAGCGTGGAGGTGTCGAGGTCGATGTTGTAGAAGCCGGCGGCAATCGCCTCGCTGGCGAGCAGCTTGACCGCCTGCACCTCGCCCACCTTGTCGGCAGCGTACTTCTTGGCGTTGACCTGAAAGTGATCGCCCTGGATGAAGATCGGCAGGCGATATCCTTCGCGCAGCGCCGCCGCCAGCATGACGGCCACGTACTCCGCGGGGCGCTGGTCGGTGTAGGCGATCTCGCTGCGCGCGATTTCCAGCAGGAAGGCACCGGCGTTGAGCTTGATCGCCGCGCGAAAGATGGCGCGGGCGGTGTCGTACGACATGCCGCGCACGTTGATGGCCGGCACCGTGAAGCCGGAGACCTCGCCGCGGCCGCGTGCCATGTACAAATCGTGAATCGACGCCGGACAGACGCCCACCTGCCGGCCGAGTTCCCAGATGACCCAGCGCGCCCACTCCTTCTCCTCCACGTCGCCGAACACCGCGAGACGGACGAGGTCGTCCATGTGGGTGGACGCCAGCAGGGACGGCTCCTTCAGTTGTACCTGGCTGTTCTCCACGACCGCCACGGGTCCGAGAACGCGGTGCAACGAGTCGAGAGATTTCGACATGTCAGTTGATCACGTAGATGAGGTACGCGGGGGCGGCGGAGCTGCCGGAGTGCGGCGGCAGACACTGAAAGTTGGGCCCTGTCTGGGCGCGCGGCAACGCCTGAACCCGCAGATCAGCCGACGCGCAGGCGCCGGCTCGGGACGACCGGCGCCGCCGGGCCCTGCTCCGTTGCGCCGCCCGCGTAGTCGGGATGCCCCAACTCGGCGTTCGCCAGGCGTTTGCCGAGCTCCACCCCGGGCTGGTCGAGCGGGTTGACCCGGTACAGCGCCCCGGCGATCGTCGTCGCCTGCATGAGCCACATCATCAGGCCGCCGAGGTGCCAGGCATCGGCCGCTCCCACGGTCATGCTCATCGACGGACGACCTGCCCGGGCCAGCGCACTGGCCGTCGAGCGGCACTCGATATCGAGCAACTCGCCCAGCGAGTGCCCACCCAGAAAAGCCATCGCTCGCTCGCCGGCCTCCAGCCGCGGGATCTCCACGTCATCGGCCGACGAGTCGACACGCACGAACGTGACCGTCTTGTCGGCCGGCCCTTCCATGAACAGCTGCACCTGGCTGTGCTGGTCGGTGGCCCCGACGCTGGCTATGGGAGTGGGACCAACGTGCAGTCCGTCAACGTCGCACTTGCCCAGCGATTCCGCCCAGAGCTGCACGAACCACGGCGCGAGATCGCGCAGGGCGTCGCTGTACGGCATCATCACGTGCTGTCCCTGCCCGGCGTGCGTGTGGGCGCGCCACTGCAGCGTGGCAAACAGCCCCGAGGCGTTGGCGGCGAGTTCAGCGCCCATCGTGGCGTCGCGCATCACCATGGCCCCGGCGCACAACGCCTCCACGTCGATGCCGCAGAGCGCGGCGGGGAGCGTGCCAACCGGCGAAAGCACGCTGAAGCGTCCCCCCACGTTGGGCGGGACGTCGAACGCCGGAATGCCGTCGCGGCCGGCGATGGCGCGCAAGGCTCCCCTGGCCGGATCGGTGACGAACACCAGGTGCCTGGCGGCATCGAGTCCGGCCTGCGCGAGGCGCTCGCGCACGACGAGGTACTGGGCGAGCGTCTCGATGGTGCCCCCGGACTTGGAGATCACCACGAAGACCGTGCGCGGCAGCGACACCACGGAAAGCACGCCGGCAATGGTGCGCGGATCGACGTTGTCGAGGACGTGCAGCCTCGAGCGGCCGCCCCGCTGCTCGACGGTGCGCGCATTCCATGCGGGGGGAAGCAACGCCGTGCGCAGCGCCACCGCGCCAAGCGACGAGCCGCCGATTCCGAGGACGACCACATCGTCGTAACTGCCCTGCACACTGCGCGCGAAGTCGACCACGCGCGTGCGCTCGGCACGCTGCGCCTCGAGCTCACGATAGCCGTACACGCCCGTGGCCGCCGTGGCCACGACAGCGGAGTGCGCCGTGCGGAAGCGTTCGTCCAGCGCGCCCCACTCGGCGTCGCGCACGCCCGCCGGCACCACCCGCTCGGTCATCGAAGTCACGTCGAGCGTGAACGCCATCAGCACTCCACCACGAGGCCGTCGAAGGCCGGCTGGATATCGGCTGGCAGCTCCGCCGAGAGCGCGGCATGGAAGTTGTCATGTGTCAGGTGCGTCAGCCATGTGCGCTGCGCCCCGACCTTGCGCGCCACGTCCACCGCCTCGCCCAGACTCAGGTGCGTCGGATGCGCCGTGCGGAAGAGCGCGTTGATCACCAGCACGTCGGCGCCGCGCATGAGCGCGAGCGCGGCATCGGGAATGCTCTTGGCATCGGTCACGTACGCCAGCGCGCCGATGCGATACCCGAAGACCCGCCAGCGCCCGTGCGGCACCTCGATGGGCGTCACCGTGGCGTCGCCGATGCGAACCGGCACCCCCGGCTCGAGCGCCGTCGCCGCGCCCTCGGGCTTGTGCGTCCCCGGCAGCGCGCGGATGGACTCGTCAAAGACGTACGGGAACCGGCGCGCGAGCGCCTGCAGCGTCTCGGCGGGGCCGTAGATGGGGAGCGCCCCCTCGCGTCGCACCGAGATGGCGCGAATGTCGTCGAGGCCCTGCGTGTGGTCGGCGTGATCGTGCGTGAAGAGCACGGCGTCCACGTCGTCGATGCCCGCGGCGATCAGCTGCAGGCGCAGTTCGGGTGGCGTGTCGATGAGCAGCCGCGTCTGCGCCACCTCAAGCACGGCACCCACGCGTGTGCGCTTGTCGCGCGGATCCTCGGATCGGCATATGGGACAGCGGCAGCCGATCACCGGGACGCCGAAGCTGGTGCCGGTGCCGAGGAAGGTGAGTTTCACACCGTCTCCACCTTCAGCATGTTGGTCGTGCCCGGGACGTGGAACGGCACACCGGCCGTGATGACCACGCGGTCGCCGGCCTTGGCGATGCCCATCTCCACGACGATCCGGCGCGCGGCGGCCGCCATCTGGTCATACGAGTCGGCGTGCGGCACCAGCACCGGCACCACGCCCCAGACGAGCGCGAGCTGGCGGTACGTGCGGGGCTGGTCGGTGAGCACGACGATGGGCACGTCGGGACGTCGCGCGGCCACGATGCGCGCGCTGAAGCCCGACTTCGTGAAGACGATGACGGCGGCCGCCCCCAGCAGGCGCACGGCGGTGACGGTGGCGCCGGCAATGGTCTCCTCGACCCCCGCCTGACCCGGCTCCACGCGATCGGCGCCGACGCCTCGCGGAACGGGATGCCGCTCGGCTTCGCGGGCGATGCGCACCATCGCCGCGACGGCGAGCAGCGGATACGCCCCCGCGGCCGTTTCGGCAGAGAGCATCACCGCGTCGGTGCCGTCGATGATGGCATTGGCCACGTCGCTCGCCTCGGCGCGCGTCGGACGCGGGTTCTCGATCATCGACTCGAGCATCTGCGTGGCGGTGATCACCGGGCGGCCGTACCGGTTGGCCAGCGCGATGATTCGTTTCTGCGCGATGGGGACTTCCTCGAACGGAAGTTCCACGCCAAGGTCTCCACGGGCGACCATCACGGCGTCGGAAACCTTGAGGATCTCGTCGATGTCCTCGAGTGCCGAGTCCTTCTCGATCTTGGCGACGAGCAGCAAGCCCTTGGGCACCAGCGCGCGCAACTCCTCCATGTCCGCCGGACGGCGGACGAACGACAGCGCGAGGTAGTCGACCTCGTGGGCGATCGCAAACGCGATGTCGAGGCGGTCCTTTTCGGTGAGCGCCGGCGCCGACACCTGCACGCCGGGGAGGTTCATCCCCTTGTGCGACTTCAGCAGGCCCCCGTGCACGACCCTGGTGCGAACGCGCGCTCCGTCGACGGAAAGCACGTCGAGCGCCAGCAGGCCGTCGTCGAGCAGGATGCGCGAGCCGGCCGAGACGTCGCGCGCCAGGTCGGCGTACGTCACCGGCAGTTCGCCGGCGCGTGCGTCGCTCTCGTGGGCGAGCACGAGCTCCGCGCCCTCCGTGAGCTCCACGGCCTCGGCGAGATGCCCCACGCGGATGCGCGGACCCTGCAAGTCGCCGAGGATGGCGACCGGACGCCGCATCTCGGTGGCGATGCGCCGGATATCGGCGATGCGGGCGGCATGCTCGTCGTGCGTGCCATGCGAGAAGTTGATGCGCGCAACGTCGAGGCCGGCGACCATGAGCGCGCGCAGCGTTTCGGGCGCGGTGGAGGCCGGGCCGATCGTACAGACGACCTTGGTGCGCGTACGCGTGACGGACATCGATCGTGCTCCGGTCAGCGGCCGGCCGTCACGGGACGGCCGAGGGCGGTGGCCTTCTGCTCCAGCCCGGCGAGGAGGGTATCGAACGACCTCTGGAAGGAGGCAAGCCCTTCTCCCAGCAGCTGGTCCGTGACGTTGCGCACGGAGATTCCGGCCGCCTCGATGGCGGCCAGCGACTGCACCGCGGCCGCGAGGTCGGCGTCGATCGTGCGGCGCGTCTCACCGTGGTCGCGGAACGCCTCGAGCGTGACTGGCGGCAGTGTGTTCACCGTCCGGGGACCCACAAGCTCCTCGACGTAGATCACGTCGCGGTACGCCGGGTTCTTGGTGGAGGTGCTGGCCCACAGCGGACGCTGCACCTGCGCTCCCTTGTCGGCGAGCTCGGTCCACCGCGGCCCGCTGAAGCTCGCGGTGAAGAGGCGATAGGCAAGCTTGGCGTTGGCCACGGCTGCCCTGCCCCTCAGCGCGGACGCGGCCGTCGCGTCGAGCGTGCCCGCCGACACCAGGGCGTCGAGCCGCTTGTCGATCTCGGTATCCACGCGGCTCACGAAGAACGATGCCACGCTGGCGATGTGCGACAGCGGTGCGCCGGTGGCGGCGCGGACCTCGAGACCCGCCAGATACGACTCGATGACGCGGGCGTAGGCCTCGACGGCAAAGAGCAGCGTCACGTTGACGTTGATGCCGTGGGCGATCAGCTGGCGGAGCGCGAGGCATCCGGCATCGGTGCCCGGCACCTTGATCATGACGTTGGGGCGGTCGACCAGCTTCCAGAGATGCCGCGCCTCGCGAATGGTGCCGACCACGTCGTTGGCGACGTTGGGCGAGACTTCCAGCGAGACGTAGCCGTCGACGCCGTTCGAGTGATCATACACGTCGCGGAACAGGTCGCATGCGGCGCGCACGTCGGTGGCGGCCAGCTCCTCGAACAGCTGCCAGGCCGAGCGATCACCGTCGAGGCCCGCCACCTGCGCGTCGTACGCCGTGCCCGAGGCCAGCGCCTTCTCGAAGATGGCCGGGTTGGAGGTCATGCCGGTGAGGACGTCGTCGCGAATGCGGCGGGCGAGTTCACCGTTGTGCAGCATGGGGCGGTCGATATAGTCGAGCCAGAGCGACTGGCCAGCGTCGTGCAGGGCCTGCAGGCGCGGAGCGGACATGGCAGCAAGAGGGCTGAATTAGTGAAGGGGGCGGCACCCGCCGCCCCCATCAATCTACCTACTTGGCCGACCAGTTGGTGGAGAGTTCCAGCTTCCCCCAGGCGATGGTCAGCTGTCCCTTGGGCGACTGGTCACCAGCCGGCGAGAGCGCGATCTGCAGCGATTCCCGCGTCTCGGCCAGTGACCGCGCCGTCAGCGGCACCCGCGCCAGGTCGTGCGCCGCGACGTACTCGGTGCCCCACTGCCCCGTGTTCTTGTTGATGATCAGCAGGTAGCCGTCGGCCTCGCGGATCGTGTACAGCGAATACGAACCCTTGGGCACCGACGCGCTGCCGATCGTCAGCTCCACGTCGGTCGTCAAGGTGGTGGACGAGTTGGCACCGGTGCGCCACACCGTCCCGGCCTTGGACAACTCGACCGGCACTTCGCGGCCACGTGCGTGCGGCTGGCCGTAGTCGACCCTGATCACCAGCGCCTTGGGCGCCGGCTTGCCTTCTTCACGCGGGCCGTTGAGCGCGACTTCGGTCGTGGCGCGACCGCTGAGCGCGGCCTTCAACGGGGCCTGGGCAGAGACGGCGGCGGGGGCCAGCGCGGCGAACGCGACGAGAAGCGTCTTGGATTTCACGGTGGTGGTGGTGGTGGTGTATGGCGGATGACAGATGACAGATGGCAGCAGGTGGAGAGCGGTACTAGAGCGCGAGAACCATGAGATGATCGTCCTCGGGATCGCCGTCGAATACATAAGTGTGGTGACCTGCGATGCGGAAGCCCTGCTTTTCATAGAAGCGGATGGCCCGCGCGTTTCGTTCCCAGACCGCCAGCCAGGCCACATCGTGGTTTTTCTGGCGGGCGGCTTCGAGCGTCGCGGCCATGAGCGGCGCGGCGAGCCCTCGTCCGTGCCAGTCAGGGTCCACGTAGAATCGCTCGATCTCCACCGGTCGCACGGCCACCACTTCAGCGGGACTGTGGTCGCGACGCAGCATCGCGCAGGCGGCCCAGTTGTCCCCTCGCGCCAATACCAGCACGGTGCGTTCGGGATCGGCCAGTTCCTCACCCAGCCGCAGGTCATTCAGGCGCTCGGCGACGTGGCGCGCCATCCGCTCGGGAGCCTGGAATGGTCCGTACGTGGCAACGAACGTCCGGCGGCTGAACTCGGCAAACGGGCCGAGGTCGGCAGTCGTCGCGCGTCGCAAGGAAAAACCAGCAGGCAAGTCGTTCACGCCCGAATGCTCTCCCGGCAGTCGCGGCCGCGCAACCCATCAGGCAAATTGAATTGTGCGCCATCACAAGCAGGTCCTGGTCCGCTGCGGCGGGGAGACGTGAGCCTCGAACTCCTGCGCGATGCGCCGGCGCTCGAGGCGTATTCGCGCGACGTCTCGGGGCTGCGCATCGTACCCGACGCCGTGGCGCGTCCCGAGTCGCGACACGAGGTCGTGGAGCTGCTGAAGCAGGCTGCGGCGGAGAAGCTATGCGTCACGGCGGCCGGCGCGCAGACGAGCACCACCGGCGCCTCCGTGGCGGCGCGCGACTGGCTGCTGTCCCTGCGCCCGATGGCGCGCATCCTCGACGTCGATCCTGTCAGGCAAGTGGCGAGGGTGGAGTCGGGGGTGCTCATCGGGGACCTGCAACGCGCCTGCGCGCCGCATGGACTCTTCTTCGCCCCCGACCCCACGAGCGAGGAAGAGTGCACCATCGGCGGCGCCATTGCCTGCAACGCCTCGGGGCCGCGCACGCTGCGCTACGGCGCCACGCGCTTGCATGTGCGAGCGCTCACCGTCGCCCTGGCCGACGGTTCACTGTACGAGGCGCGCCGCCCGACGGTGGAAAAGAACACCGTGGGGTACCTGGCCGCGCAGGATCCGGTGGACTGGTTCGTCGGAAGCGAAGGTACGCTGGGCGTCGTCGTCGAGGCTGAACTCGCGCTGCTGCCGGTTCCGCCGCGCGTGCTCGGGCTCGGCATTCCCTTCACCACCGAAGCGGACGCGCTGGCGTTTGTCGTCGCCGCACGGCAGTCGGCCAGCGTGAGCCCGCGATGCCTGGAGTTCTTTGACGCCGACGCATTCGGCATCGTGCGACGCGCGATAGACGACGCCGCGTGGGCGCCGTATGCGCAGGCCATGGTGTACACCGAGGAGGCGGGCGATCGGGAGCCCCCGCTCGACGCATGGTTGGAGCTCGCCGAGGCACAGGGTGCGTGTGACGGCGACGTGCGCGTCTTCGATGGCGAGCAGGCGCTGCGTGAGGCACGCCGCCTGCGGCACGCGGCTCCGGCGGCGATGCACGAACGGGCCGCGCCATTCCTGCCGCAGGGCGGGCGGCGCATGAGCACCGACTGGGCCGTGCCGTATCCGCTGGCCTCCGCCGCACTCGCCAAGGCGCGCCGCATCTCGGCGGCGCACGGCCTGCCGGACGCCGTCACCTATGGACACCTGGGCAACGGGCATCCGCACCAGAACTTCATCGCGCGCGACCCGTCCGAGGTGAAGAAGATCGAGGGCGCGCTGGAGGAAACGCTGCGCGCCGTCATCTCGATGGGCGGCACCGTGGCCGCCGAGCACGGCATCGGCAAGGTGAAGAGCAAGTGGTTGGGCCTGCAGCTCGACGCACGCCAACTGTCCGTGCTGCGCGCGCTCAAGCGCGAGTTCGACCCTGAGGGACGCATGGCACCGGGGAATATCCTGTGAGGCGGTACGCGGCGGTGGTACTCGACGCCGACTCGACGATCAGCGGCATCGAGGGCATCGATTGGCTGGCCGCACGCCGCGGCACCGACGTGCAACGCGCGGTGGAGTCACTGACCGCGCAGGCGATGAACGGTGAGGTGCCCCTCGAGTCGGTCTACGGCCGCCGGCTTGCCGTCATCGGCGCGAACGCGGCCGACCTGCAGGCGCTGTCGGCCGCGTACCTGGCGGCCGTCGCCCCGGGAGCGGCCGATGCCATCGCCGCGCTGCACGCCACCGGCGTGGAGGTACACGTCGTCAGTGGCGGGCTCCGCCCCGCCCTGCTGCCCATGACGCGCGCGCTGGGCATTGCCGACGAACGCGTGCACGCGGTGGAGCCCCTCTCCGACGCAGACGGGCGCTTCACCAGCGCCGCGCCATCACCGCTGGCGACGCAGACCGGCAAGGGGGCCGTCATCGCCGCCCTGGCACTGCCGCGTCCCATACTTGGCGTCGGCGACGGCTCCACAGACCTGGCCATGACGCCAGCCGTCGATGTCTTTGCCGCCTACACCGGTTTCGTGCGGCGCGACGCGGTGGTCGCCGGCGCGGCGCTCGTGCTCGACTCGTTTGCCGCCCTCGTTGCGCACGCACTCTCGGCGTGATCCTATTTCTCCTTCGAACTGGGCGCGGGTGACGACTTCGGCAGGAAATTCTCCATCACCCACACTATGCGCGGATGAGTTCCCGCCTCGTGACGCGTATGCCGTGCCGCTCCAGCGCAGGGAATACAAGGTCGTACGGCACTTCGACGGGTGACCGGAGACCCGGACGCCCGAGCGACCCGTTCAGGATGAGTCGCGCCCCGCGCGCCAGCGTGAAGCCCACCGTGCGCTGCATCGACGTGAGACCGGTGGCAAAGTCCCGCCGGTCCACGAGGTCGTAGACGACTCGCCGGTTCTTCCCTCCCCGCTTGCCGCGCACGTCCACCCGGATCCATGTGAGGTCTTCGTCGCTCTCCCCATACTGGAACTGCGGCTGCGCCGAGAGCAGCGCCGCCGTGAAATCGATGGGCGCCACGGCCACGCCGTTCACCGCCACCGGCTCGCTCTCGAGAAAACCGCTCTTCACCATCACGTGCCAGAAGGCGCAGTGGCCGACGTACCGCCCGGTGTAGCGCGCCATTTCGCGCACCGTCGCGCTCAGTCCGAAGAGCTCCGCGTAGTGCACCGCGTCGCCGTTCGGATAGCACTCGAGGGGAGCGCCGATCTCCGGCACCTCGACAATGTGATGGCGCCCCGGCTCGAACAGCGCCGCCGGATCTATCTCCACCGCTACGCCGCCGGTGATCATCCGCGCCGGTCGCCGGTACGACCGCATCACGCCGATCGGCGACCACGAGAACCGGTAGCCGAGCGCGTTGTCCCGCGCGGCCAAGCCGGGGAGGCCGGCGCCGTAGGAATGGAACTCCACCACCTCGTCCAACTCGGCCAGTGCCCGCGCACCAAGGATCAGGTCGAGTCCGGGATCCAGCCCGAACTCCGGGAGGATGACGACTCCCCTCCTTCGGGCCGCATCATCGAGTTCGTGGATGGCTCGTTCCGTTGCGGCGATCCTCACCGCGTCCTGCTCCTGCGGGTCGCGAAGATACATGCTGCTTACCAGGCTCACGCCGCAGTCCGCGGCGAGCCGTGCCATCGGGAGTGCGAACGGGCCGGGCAGCGCCTCCACCACGACGTCGGCTTCGCGCATCAGCGCCGCGACGGCGGCCTCGTCGGTGGCATCGACCTCCCTCGCCTCCACACGAGACTCGGCGTAACCCCGAATGGCTTTCCCTGCGCTCTGCTCGCGGTCGGCCACGACGACGTGTACGTGGTCGTCGCCAAACGCCAGGTCGTGCAGCACCGCCCTGCCCTGCGCGCCACAGCCGAGTAGGAGTACGCGGCGGGTCATCGCGACGAGCGGTTCGACTGGCCGTCTCGCGGTTCAGTCCGCCGGTGACTCATCTCCCCACACCTCGGCGAAGAACCGTTCCAGATCGAGCACGACGTCGACTCCGCTCACCGGGTCCGTCCACTTCAGCTGCTCGCGCAGGATTTCAGGCCGCGCGTCGGACGGGGTCCAGCGCTCGATGAGTCGCGCGTCGAGGTCGACGATCCAGTATTCTGGCACGCCCACTCGCTGATACAACATCCGCTTGATCCCGCGGTCCCGCTTCGCGGTGCCAGGAGAGAGCACCTCCGCGATGAGCACCGCACACGCGGGCTCATCGAGGCGCGTCTTCGCGGTGGCCGGCGCACGCAGCACGAAAAGATCAGGTTCAACGACGGTGGTTGGCTCGGGGCGCAGGTCCGCAGTCGATGAGATCACGCGCAACTTGGCTCCTCGGCCCAACAAGCCGCTCTGGACCAGGAGGCCCAGATGGGCCAGCGCCGCCACATGCACCATCCTCGGCGCCGGCGTCACCAGCAGCACCCCATCGATGCACTCGTACTTGCAGCCGTCCCCCTCCGGGAACTGCTCCAGGTCGGCGGGCAACCAGTAATGCTCGGTCGTGGCAGGCATGCCCATAGGGTACGCTCGGCGGCTGGGGGAGTGCAACTCGGCATCGCCCAACCTGAGCGCCACGCGGCGTTGACACCTCATCAAAGCGACCCGCGGACAAGCGAAGGAACGCGGCCCCCGTCCGCTCCCGCGGCGTTCCCCCGGCACTCCATTCCCGAAACCGTCGCAGGAAGACGGGCGTTGAGTCCGCCTCACCTGTGTGCCTGATTGCTGCATGCCGCTCGCATTGCCCGCGGACTCCAGCACCCGCCGTTCAGGCCTCCAATCGTTCGCTTCCGTGCGCGAGCCAGACGTTCGCCCCTACGAGCGGCTTCCGGTTCGCATTGTCTCCGGCCCGACGTGCCGCGCGCCTGGGAACGACGCGATGGCGCGGTGACCCCCGTGCGGTCGCCGGGAGGCCAGCGCTGGTACCGGGAGGCCGACCTGGTGCGCTCCGAAGAAGCGTCCATCCGACCTCCCGTCGCTCCGGCTGACCGACCACTCGGCGTGGTAGGCGCGCCAGGCGCGCCTACATCTTCGGGCCGCGGTCGAGCTCTTCGATGGTCCTGGTGCTCGGCTTGCGCGTCTTCTGCAGGCGCGCCGCCACCTTCTCGTTTTCGGCCAGCACGCGCATGATGTTGCCGCTCGCGACCTTGCGCAGTTCGTCGTCGGTCCAGCCGCGACGCGCCAGTTCGGCGAGCAGGTCGGGGTACTTGGACACATCTTCGAGACCGGCAATGTGATCGCCGCCGACGCCGTCGAAGTCGCCGCCGATGCCCACGTGGTCGGGACCCGCCACCTTCCTGATGTGGTCAAAATGATCGGCCACGTCCTTGAGGGTCACCGGCGGACGCGGATTGGCCCTGTCCCACGCGACCATCGCGGCGCTCAGCCGCGCGGTGTCGCCGCCGAAACCCGTGGCCAACTCGCTGCGGTGCTGGGCGCGCGTGATGCCGTGCTGCCGCACCTTCTCCGACACGAAGCTGGGCACGAAGGTCACCATCACGATGCCGCCATTCTTCTTGAGCCGGACGAGAATGGAGTCAGGAACGTTGCGCTTGTGGTCGGAAAGGGCGCGCGCCGGCGAGTGCGAGAACATGACGGGTGCCTCGGAGATGTCGAGCGCGGTGCTCATCACCCCCGGCGAGACGTGCGAGAGGTCAATGATCATCCCCATGCGATTCATCTCGCGAATGACCTCTTTGCCGAACGGTGTCAGCCCGCCGTGCGTCGCCTTGTCCTGCGCGGCGTCGGCCCAGTCGAGCGTGACATTGTGCGTCAGCGTCATGTAGCGCGCGCCCAGCTCATAGTAGATGCGCAGCGCGCCCAGCGAGTTCTCGATGGCGTGGCCGCCCTCGAGGCCAAGGAACGACGGAAACTTTCCCTGGGCGATGGCGCGCCGTGCGTCGGCCGACGTCCTCGCGAAGACCATCTTTTCCGGGTACTTCGTGATCATCCGGCGGGCGATGTCGAACTGCTCCAGCTGGATGCGGGCGTACCCCGAGTCCTTCACCTCGCCCGGGATGTAGATCGACCAGAACTGGCCGCCGAGTCCGCCCTTCTTCATGCGTGCGAAGTCGGTGTCCTGCTTGTTGAGGTCGGTGCGCAGGTCGAAGTGGTCGACGTCGCGCGGCATCTCCTTGTTCTCCCGAATCTCCCACGGCACGTCGTTGTGGCCGTCGATGACGGGTGTCGTGGCCAGGAGCTTCCTGACGCGGGCGAGGTAGGGGTCGGGCGCCTGGGCCAGTACTGGCGTGGCGACGGCGATCAGCGCGAACAGGGCGAGGCGGCGCATGCTCACTCTTGGGTGCAGGGGAAGGGGTACAGTGAAGTTCAGAGGCACGGGGAATGTACTCAGCAAGGGCCGGGATCATTAATGA
>ERZ1292633.2762-Hain-H41-02um-R1-2762-length-17621-cov-29_pt1 | contig 17621 bp, 17 predicted proteins | sample MGYA00564406_ERZ1292633 | MGnify/ENA primary metagenome ERZ1292633 (study PRJEB36523, sample SAMEA6512639) | groundwater metagenome | collected 2019-01-08 | study: AquaDiva: Metagenomics assemblies of 32 groundwater samples | reverse complement strand
AAATAATGAGCAATGTGGCCTGTCTGATGAAGCCCCCATATTTTGTGGCTTGACGAACTAATTTTTCATTCTTCTAAGCACTCAGATGTTCAGATTGAAGACTACAAGCCTTCAGCCTATCTACCTGAGTCGTTACAAGAATTCTAACTGGCAAGGAAGCGCTCGATAAACGTCGTGGAGACGTGGCCCTTTTGGAAGTCGGGGTCATTGATGATGCGTTTGTGGAGCGGAATGGTTGTCTTGATGCCTTCGATCACGAATTCGTCGAGGGCTCGTCTCATGCGTGCGATAGATTCTTGACGGTCTCGCCCATGGGTGATGACCTTGGCGATCATCGAATCATAGAAGGGGACGACCATCATATTCGATTCCATCGCCGAGTCGACGCGCACGCCGAATCCGCCTGGTGCGCTGTATTTGGTGATCATCCCCGGAGAAGGCGTAAACTTTTCAGGATCTTCTGCATTGATGCGGCATTCGAGGCTGTGTCCAATAAGCTTGACGTCTTGCTGCTTGAACGAGAGAGACTGACCGTCGGCGAGCCTGATCTGCTCCTTGATGAGATCGATACCGGTCACCATTTCGGTGATCGCATGCTCTACCTGGATGCGAGTGTTGACCTCCATGAAGAAAAAATTATGGTCTTTGTCGAGCAGAAACTCGACGGTGCCGACATTCCGGTAGTGCACGGCTTTGACGGCTTCGACCGCAACTCGACAGATTTCCCGTCTGAGTTTCTCGTCGACAGCAGGCGACGGGGTTTCTTCAAGCAGTTTCTGATGCCGGCGTTGGATCGAGCAGTCGCGTTCGCCGAGATGCACGACATGCCCACGATGATCGGCGACAATCTGCACTTCAATATGGCGAGGCTCGAGAAAATATCGCTCGAGGTAGACGGCGTCGTTCCCGAAGGTGGTTTTTGCTTCGGCCTGAGCGGCTTGAAATGCGCGGGCGAGATCCTCAGCTTTATTGACGACGCGCATGCCGCGTCCTCCCCCACCGGCTGAGGCTTTGATAATGACGGGATAGCCGACCTTGCCGGCGGCTTCGAGGGCTCCCTGTTCGCTCTTCAGTTCGCCGGGACTGCCCGGCGTAACGGGTAAGCCACGACGGGCAACGATTTCACGCGCTTTGGCTTTGTCGCCCAGGAGGGCGATGTGTTCGGACGTTGGGCCGATGAATTTGACGCCGATGGACTCGCACACTTCTGCAAAATGGGCGTTCTCGGAGAGGAAACCATAGCCGGGATGGATGGCATCCGCCCCGGTGATCTCCGCGGCGCTGAGGACGTTGGGAATATTTCTGTAGCTCAATGCAGCGTCAGAAGGCCCGACGCAGATCTTCTCGTCGGCTGCGCGGACATGGAGGCTCGCCGCATCGGCCTCAGAAAAAATCGCCACGGTCTTAATACCGAGTTCCTTACAGGCGCGAATCACGCGGAGCGCAATCTCACCGCGATTGGCTATCAATACTTTCTTGAACAATCGAATACTCCGATGTGGATCGAGGGAAGAAGACTAAGGCGTGGCTGTCGGATCGACGAGGAAGAGCGCTTGGCCGTACTCCACCGGCTTGGTGCTTTCGGCCAAAATTTTCGTGACCCGCCCATTGACCTCCGATTCGATTTCATTCATCAGCTTCATGGCTTCGACGATGCACAGAACCTGCCCGATTTTCACGTAATCACCCTCTTCAACATAGGGATCGGCATCAGGAGAGGGAGACCGATAGAACGTTCCGACGATCGGAGACACGATGGTGACCATCCCTGTCGTATTTTCGGTCTGAGTGCCGGCCACGGTGGGCCCTTGAACGGCTGAGGTTGATCCGGCCATTCCCTGGTCGGCAACAATGGTTGAGATCGCCTTAACGCCGACCTCGTATCGCACGCGAACTCTGAGTCCTTCGCGCTCCAACTCCAATTCGGTCAGGTTATTTTTCTTTAATAGCTCGATCAATTCCTGAATGTCTTTGGTCTGTTGTCCCGACAGTAAGCGGGAACTCTGCCCGCTCTGGGTCGGAGCAAACGCCTGAGGCAGAATGACCGGCGGCACACCCTTCTTCGATTTGCCGGACGTTCGTTTGCTCACCGAACACGCTCCACATACTCTCGGGTACGGGTATCGATCCTGATCACCGTTCCGCTTTCCAAATAGAGAGGAACCTTGATGGTGGCGCCGGTTTCAAGGGTTGCGAGCTTAGTGCCGCCCGTCGCGGTATCGCCACGGAAACCCGGCTCCGTATCGCTGACTCTTAGTTCGATAAAGTTGGGCAGCTCGACGTCGATCGGGCGATGTTCGTACACAAGGATCTTCACTGTCATGTCTTCTTTCAAGAGGTCCGCATTGCCGCCGAGTTTGCCCTTTTCGAACGTCAGTTGCTCAAAGCTCTCCGTGTCCATAAAGGTATAGGCGTCGTCCGTCGCATAGAGGAATTGCATGGTCCGTTCTTCAAGATCCGGTTCTTCAAATCGTTCTCCTGATCGGAAGGTGCGATCCAGGACATTGCCTGAAAGATAGCTCTTGAGCTTAGTGCGAACGAACGCTCCACCCTTGCCCGGTTTTACATGTTGAAACTCAACGATATAAAATGGCTGGTTATCGACCATGAGCCGCACGCCACCGCGAAAATCCGTCGTAGAAATCACTCGGTACTCCCTTCAGACTGTAAAAAGCTGCTCGTCCGGCTCCGCTGTCTCATTCACTTTGCCGTTTGTCGCAATGTTGCCGGTGCGAGTGTTTTCTTCTCGCGTCGGGATGCGGTCAAGTGGTCGTGCAGGCCGCGAAGGGCGAGGAGATAGCCGGTCGGACCCAAGCCGGCTATTTGTCCGAGAGCGACTCCTGCAATATACGATCGATGGCGAAACTCTTCACGCTGATGAATATTGGACAGATGGACCTCAACTGTTGGCAGTCCGACTGCCGCAATAGCGTCACGAATTGCAATGCTGGTGTGAGTATAGGCGGCAGGGTTAATGATGATCCCGTGGTATTCGGTCCGAGCCTCTTGTATCCAGGTGACCAGTTCACCTTCGCTATTCGACTGTCGCAGGTCCACCTCCACTGCCAATTCCTTCGCCAGCTTCGTGATGGCTGAATCCAGGGCATCAAGTGACAGGGTGCCGTAAATCGACTGCTCCCTGGTCCCAAGGAGATTCAGATTTGGGCCGTGCAAGACTCGTATTCGTAACATGTTGTTATATGCGTATGCTGGATAGTTGAGGACGATTCCTCGTGATAGGGGGTCCACCAGGCAGGCATTGTAGCAGTCTGCCTGAGACCGGTCAAACGCGCAAAAAGATTAGGAGGTTTTTTGCTGAGGCTCGTTCGTTGTATCACGATCGTGACGACGCGATTCAATGGTACGAAGCCAGGCTTCCAGTTGGGCCACGGCTTCTGGGTGAGGAGAAGGAGGGGGCATCACCTCGGTGTCGGCGGCTTGTACATCCGGTTCCGCGATCGCTGGTTGCTCCCCTATCTGATCCTGAGGGAGAAGGGCTGTCTCCACAAGAAACGCTTTCACACTCAGTGGATCGGCAGAAGCAATGTCCGATTTGTTCACCGTTGAGGCAGTCAGATCAGGTGCGATATTCGTCTTTGTGGCAGAGGCTATGAATTCGACAGGAGCAGGCGGTGCATCAGCCTGCTGTAGGGAAAGGGTAGACTTGAGTGAACCAGTAGGCTTGAACTGTTTCGCTTCCTTCTCTTGTTTCAGCGGTCCTCCTAAAGCAGATTGAACTGAGCTGGCCTCTTCGTCACGCGGGTTGACTGCCAGAATGACGGCACAGGATTGTAGCGCCATTTCCCTCAGCCCCTGACTCGTATAAATTTTGATCAGGGTTCGGTGCGCGCGCAGGTTTTCCGGACTCAACTTGACGGACTCTTCTAGAATAGTCTTGGCCTTCGTGGCCTTCCCCATCTGGTCGTAGGCGCGTCCCAGTGCGACCATAGCGGTAATAAAACCGGGATACAATTTCAAGCCGTCTTCGAGCACACCGGCTGCTTCCTGCCACATCCCGGCCTTTCCGTATTCTTCAGCCAATGGCATGAACACTTTGGAATGTGGATCTTTGGCCAACTGGGTGGCCAATCGATCGATTTCCATGGAGATATCGGCAGCTTGCTGATTCTGAGCCATAGGCTTCTAGCGTTTTTCCTTGACCAGCTTGGATGTCTGGTCGAATTGTCTGACGCGGAGCAGTTCTTGCGCCCGGTTCAAGATTGCATCAGCGAGCGCTCGTTTTGGCATCAACGACAATTCTGTCATGATTCCCTGCCGATCGATCAATGTGGCGGCGTTTTGATCGCTGCCGAACCCCCCTCCCAATGTCGTAACATCGTTTGCGACGATGAGGTCGAGCCCTTTTTCCGTCAGTTTGTTTTTCGCGTGGGCAATCAGATCGTTGGTTTCAGCGGCGAAGCCAACCATAAGCTGTGTGGTCCGTTGGGCAGATAAGGAGGCGAGGATATCCGTGGTCCGTTCGAGATCGAGTGTCTGAACGGTTTGCCCCTGCTTCTTTAATTTTCGCAACGCAGGATTCGTGGAACGAAAATCCGCTACAGCGGCAGCCATGATCACAGTTGTAGACCATGCGAGGCGCGAGGACAGGGCTTTCATCATTTCTTCAGTCGTGGTGATCGAAACTACCTCGATGCCTTTTGGATGTTGTAAGGCCGTGGGACCGGTCACAAGGACTACCTGGGCTCCCCTTGCCTGGGCGGCTTCGGCGATCGCATAGCCCATCTTGCCGGAGGAGCGGTTTGAAATGAAGCGCACCGGATCGATCGCCTCTTGCGTCGGGCCTGCAGAAACCAGAACACGATGCCCTTGCCAATCTCGTCGTGGAGCCAGTGCTGCCTGAATAGCCTCCATAATTGTCGCTTCCTCTGCCAACCGGCCTTGACCGATCTGCCCGGAGGCGAGCGGGCCGATTTCCGGATCCACCACGATGGTTCCCCGCGCACGTAATTTCGTGACATGTTCGGTAACGGATGGATGAGTCCACATCCCTCCGTCCATGGCGGGAGCCACAATCAGCGGGCACTGTGCTGTAAGGAGCATGGTCGAGAGCAAATCGTCGCCCAACCCCAACGCTGACTTTGCAAGGCAGTTGGCCGTGGCGGGGGCAATGACGATGGCATCTGCCTGCTCGGACAACGACAAATGTTTCATCTCCTGATGCGCTTCGAATACATCCGTTGAGACGGGGTGGCCGGAAAGCACTTCAAAGGTCAGCGGGGTGACGAACTTCGTGGCCGACTGCGTCATCACGACCTGCACCGTTGCTCCTTCACGGAGCAAGGTCCGGAGCAACGCGATAGCCTTATAGGCGGCAATGCTGCCGGTCACGCCCAGCACAATCTGCTTGCCTGCCAATGTCGGTCCGATGGAGCCGGAAATGTTCACCGACTACTCCTTTTACTCTTCAGTCTCACCCGCCACCGGCTTGGGGGAATCGTCGACATAGACACTCAGCTCTTTCTTAATCTCCTTCGCATCGTCGCCGGTCATCAAGGCGACGCGCTCCATTTCGCCTTCCTTCCCGCGCTTCGCTTCCTTCATGGCATCCCGCGCTTCTTGACCGACGAGGTAGCTGATTTGCCCCCGGAGCACTTCATCAAGGGCGATGGTCGTTTCTTTGGTAAAGCGCGAAGGGATGTGACGCGACCCCTGCAAAATGTGCTTCGCCCGTTGTGCTGCGATGATCGCCAGCCGGTGACGTGAGTCGAACTCGTCTGTAGTGTACTGGGGCAAAAGTCTCAGCATGTCGATCATGGAAGCAGTACTCCTTTGGGTTAGGGAAGATCTTTGTGATCTCCCGTTTTCTGTTCATCGTCAAGAATGAAATTATTCTCGAGCCACGTCATGTTCAACCGTTTCGTCTTCAAGCGTTCCGACCAAAAGATGCTTTCGAGATCACGAAGGGACCGGCTGAGGTCTTCGTTTCGAACAATATACGCGTATTCCCTGTAGGACCAGACCTCTTCTTTCACTTTGTGCAGTCGCCGTTGAATCTCTTCCGGCGTATCGGAGGCCCTGGTGTGGAGTCGGGACCGGAGCACGGTCATCGAGGGAGGAAGAATAAAGATCGACACCGCATCCTCGAATCGTTTCTTGACCTGCATGGCCCCTTGTACGTCGATCTCCAGTAACACATCAATCCCTTGCTCGATCTTTTCTGTCAGCGATTTCCAAGGTGTCCCGTAGAGGTTTCCGTATACATGGGCCCACTCGACGAACTCATTTTTCGCGGTCATCTCTTGAAATGTTTTCTCAGCAACGAAATAATACTCGCGCCCATGCTCTTCGCCAGGACGCGGCATCCTTGTGGTATAGGAAATGGAATGCCATAGCCCGGGGAGGTTCACCGTGAGTTGTTTGCAGAGTGTAGTTTTCCCCGTTCCGGAGGGTGCGGAGATAATAAAAAGAATTCCCCGGCGATCCATCGAGGATCGAGAATGGCCAGATACCGACACCGAGGGGCTGGTTGTGGGGGCTGAATTCATTCTACGTTCTGGACCTGTTCCCGAATACGTTCCAGCTCGGCCTTCATCTGGACCACATGACCGGCAATTTCCGCGTCATTGGCTTTTGAGCCGATTGTGTTGACTTCCCGCCCGATTTCCTGGAGCAGGAAATCGAGTGTTTTGCCCACAGAATCTGCACGGTCGAGCGTCTGCTCAAACTGTATCATATGCGAGTCCAATCTGACTATTTCTTCTGTAATGTCGCCACGGTCGGCATACACAGCTAACTCCTGGTAGAGCCGGGGAGGATCGGGAATTTCAGACCCCAACAGCTTCTCCACGCGAACCTTCATTTTATCAAAAATCTCTTGGGCAAGCAGAGGGGTCCGTGCTGCGACGAGGATTTTGTGTCCCCGGATCGTCTGAATCCGTGCTTTCATATCCTCTGCCAAGGCCTTCCCTTCGCGCATTCGCATGCCCTCAAGATCTTTCAGCGCCTGGCTTGTCAGTTGATGGACGATCTTCGCCAATTTTGGGTCTTCCGTCGGTTGATCCGACACAGAGAGCACGTCACGGAGACCAGCCATGAGAGCTAAATCGACGGACCCACTGAGCTTAAGGGATTTCTTCAGGGTACGAAGGGCGTGATGGTACTGTTTCGCGAGGGATTGGTCAAGGTTGACGCTTCCAGCTCGGCCTTTGCCGGCCTGGACCGTCACTGTTGTGTCGATACGTCCGCGGGTACAATATTGCTGAATGGCTTTCTTAAAGGAGTCCTCCAGGTGGCTCAATGGTCGGGGTAAGCGGCAGGCAATTTCGAGAAAGCGATGGTTGACGGAACGTATTTCCACCGTCACGGACCCATCCTGCCAGGGAGTTAGTCCTCGACCGAAACCGGTCATGCTACGAATCATTGGGGGCCTTTCTCTTTCCATGGGCAGTGCTGATAGACCGGACAGGTGCGGCACTGTGGTTTTCTCGCAAGACAGATGTAGCGGCCATGCAGTAATAATCGTTGTGAGACAGCCGTCCACTGGGATTTCGGCAGGAGCTGCTGCAGGTCTTGTTCGACCAGGGCCGGATTATCTGATCTGGTCAGACCGAGTCGCTTCGCCACGCGCTTCACATGGGTGTCGACGACGATACTGGGCTGGCCAAAAGCATTCCCGAGGACGACATTCGCAGTTTTTCTGCCGACGCCTGGCAAGGTGATCAATTCCTCCATTGTATGCGGAACCTGGCCGCTGAAACGCTCAGCCACAGCTTTGCTGCAAGCGACCAGATGTTTCGCTTTGTTCTTAAAGAAACCCGTGGAACGAATGAGCTGTTCGAGATCAGGAAGATGAGCCGCAGCCAGTTCTGCTGGTTGCCGATAACGCCGAAAGAGCGACGGAGTGACTTGATTAACTCGCTGGTCAGTACACTGGGCGGAGAGGATTGTGGCCACGAGCAACTCCCAAGGGGAACGATGGTCGAGTTCCATCTTTGGGCTCGGCATCGTACGTTGAAGCGTCTTCGATATCTCCCGGAGATGTCTTCGATGATCCGACAATGGCTGAGATTTCGTTGTCATGGGTGGTACCAAAATCGTGCAATTGTGCAGCGGGTCAAGGACGAGATGCAAGGGGGACAGTCGTGGCTGCCGATTTTTGGGAAGAACCATCCAGCGGGACAAGCACGGCCAGCCGTTCTTCGAGGTGCTGCATCAGCGCAGGCAAGGTTTCCTGGTGTAGCGCAGATATCCCGATCGCCCCATACCGACGGCACAGGGCCTCCGCTTGCCCAGTTGGAAGCTGGTCGCACTTGTTGAATACCAAGACCCGTGGAATCTGATCGAGGGTGAGGCTTTGCAGCACGGTATCGACCGATGCAATATGGGCGTCTAATTCTTTCGCCCCTGCATCGACCACATGTAGGAGGAGATCGGCGTCGCGCATTTCGTCCAACGTCGTTCTGAAGGCTGCGAGGAGATCTTTAGGCAGGTCGCGAATAAACCCCACTGTATCGGTAAGGATGACTTCCCTGCCATGTGGAAAATGCAGCCTACGGCTCGTAGTATCGAGCGTTTCAAAGACGCGTGGGGCCGTGGTCACGTGACTTTTTGTTAAGACGTTGAGCAATGTTGACTTGCCGGCGTTCGTATAGCCCACGATGGACAGGACTGGAAATGCCTGTCGGATGCGGCGCGATCGCCGTTGATCTTGGTGACGGGCAAAGCCCGTAATTTCTCGGTCTAAATAGTCGATGCGCTCTCTGATACGACGTCGATCCGTTTCGAGCTTTGTCTCACCGGGCCCTCTGCTGCCGATGCCGCCGCCCAAGCGTGAAAGGCTTGTTCCCTGACCGGAGAGACGGGGAAGCAAATAACGGAGTTGCGCCAACTCGACCTGCACTTTCCCTTCTCGGCTATGCGCTCGTTGCGCAAAGATGTCGAGAATCAGCTGGGTCCGATCGATGACCGTGAGATCGGTGATCTCCGCAATGGCGCGCAGCTGAGCAGGCGCCAAATCCTGATCGAAGATAAGCAAGTCCGCGCCCTTTTGCATGGCTTGCATCAGGACGTCCTTGAGTTTACCGCTTCCCAATTGAAACCGATGATGGCCGCTCTGTGTACGCTGCACTAATCGATCGATCACCGTGAGATCTGCCGAGGAGGCCAGTTCTGCCAATTCGGCGAGGCGCTCTTCTTGTTCAGCCTTGCTCTTGGGCGAAGCGCTCACGAGGATGGCGGTCTGCCCCTGAGTCATCGTATGAGAAGCACTTTGACGCTGGAGGTCGGCCTCTAATTCGCGAATGAATGTCTCGAAATTCACCGGGCATTGATGCACCAGAGTGGGCTTCAAGAGGGTATACAGCTGCCCCTGTGGACTGGGGGGATTCAGATGGGCCAGGGAGAGTAACCCTGGTTCGCCTTTGGGAGTAACAGCCAACATTCCAATCATGTCGAGCCGGAGCAGGCCCAGCATCGTAAGGTCTTCCTGAGTCAGGGGTAATTCCTTTAATTGTGAGCGTATCAGGCGAAGGCCGCGCAGCGATCGCGGGCTTGCGCGAAAGGTTGCCAGGGTCGTCGGTGAGGGCTCGGCGCCGGCTCCCACCAAGACGTCTTGGACAGCGCCACGCCTGGTGATGACCAGTCCGATAGGGCGCCGAATCTCGTGCGTAAACTGTGCGAGGGTTTTTGCGGCTTCTGCTGAGAGGACTTCATCCACGGGCATACGCCGTCGATACAGCCGCTCAAGCATGGTGAGCTGGCCGGCACGGAGACCGAGAACCTGTCCGTGAATTTCTGGAATGGCCGTCGTTTCCTTATCGTCGATGGTTAGCGGACTACAGAAAAACTCTGCGTGTCTGGTCTATCTGGTTGCTCTGGTTTGTTTCGTTTGTTTGGTTCATTTGGTTCATCTGGTTAGCTTCGTTCAACCAAATAAACAAAACAAACCAAACAAACCAATTAAACGAGACAGCGAGGCGTTGGCATCCATATCCCATGATGCACGGAACCCTGCGCAAAGAGCCTGCCTCCCTGCTGCCGCGATCATCGCTGCATTGTCGGTACAGTAGGACAGCGGGGGAAGACTCAACTGCAGGCTCTCAGAAGTTGCTCGTGCTTGAAGCAACGCGCGTAACCGAGAGTTGGCGGACACCCCTCCGACGACGGCTAACGCACGGGCGCCGGATGACCGAACTGCGGTAAACGACTTTTCAACCAAGACGCTCACGATGGCCTCCTGATAGCCGGCTGCCAAGTCAGCAACGTTTGCGACACGAGACTGCTCGTCCATTGCTTGAAGTCTATAGAGCAATGCTGTCTTTAAACCGCTAAAACTAAACTCGTGACTTCCATTTTGGAGATAGGAACGGGGAAACGCAATGGTGTCAGGATTCCCCTGTCGAGCCAGGCGATCAATGGCTGGTCCTCCTGGAAATTCTAGCCCAAGCAACTGAGCACCTTTGTCAAAGGCCTCCCCTGCCGCATCGTCTCTGGTAGCTCCCAGGAGACGGCGGTGACCACTTCGGTCCTTATAATAGAGATGGGTATGGCCACCTGAGACAACGAGGACCACGCAGGGTAAGGGAAACGCTGGATCCTTCAGCCATGCGGAGGCGATATGGCCCTCAAGATGGCTCACGCCAACCACCGGAATATTCAAGGCATAGGCCAGCGCTTTTGCATAGTTGACCCCGACGAGCAGAGCGCCTGCCAGCCCTGGGCCTTGGGTGACGGCGATTCCGGCGAGATCCGTCCATGCAAGACCGGCTTGTTGGAGCGCCGTAGCGGAGACCCTTTCAATTGACTCAACGTGGGCACGGGAGGCAAGTTCGGGAACGACGCCTCCGAAACGCTGGTGAACGTCATGTTGTGACGCAATAACGTTCGAGAGGACGGAGCCGTCTGCGGCAAGAGCCGATGCAGCAGTTTCATCGCATGACGTTTCAATACCAAGGATGGGGCCCGGTATCCAGGTGGAGGCTGGCTGGTCAATGGAGATCATCATGAAGTCATTTTGATCATACTCTTGGACCGAAAAAAAGATACGCTGCAAGAATCAAAATAACAAGGCCCTTGTGGCCACTAATGCCACAAGGGCCTTGTCCTAACTCCATGTAAAGAGGCCGCGCAGGCACAGGGCCGAGAAGTTAGACGCCGGCCATCGCCTCCTGCGCGATGAATGCCGGAGCGCCATCACGAAGTACCACGCGAATCTTTCGGCTTTCTTTGAATCGTCCTCTGATCATCTCTTCAGAGAGCGGATCGCCGATCGCTCGCTGTATCGTCCTGCGCATCGGTCTGGCACCGTAGAGCGGTTCATAGCCTTCTTTAATCAACCACTGCTTAACCTCGTCATCGACCTCAAGCTCCACTCCCTTCTCGATGAGACGCAGGTTGAGTTCACCCAAGAGGATATCCAGAATACTGAAGAGGTGCGTCTTATCCAACTGATGAAAGACCACGATCTCATCGATCCGGTTCAAAAACTCCGGGCTGAACGAGCGGCGCAATTCTCCCAGCACTTCTTCTTTCTTATGACGCTCCTGATCGCCTTCCGTGCTCTGGAATCCGAGCGAGACGCCCTTCTGAATCATCTTGGTCCCAATATTGGAGGTCATGATGATGACACAATTCTTGAAGTCGATCTTGCGTCCGAGGCTATCGGTCAGCACCCCATCGTCCAATACTTGCAACAGGATATTGAACACATCAGGATGGGCCTTTTCGATTTCGTCAAACAGGACAACGGAATAGGGTCGGCGCCTGACTCGTTCGGTCAATTGGCCGCCCTCCTCGTATCCCACGTACCCCGGTGGAGCTCCAAAAAGTCGCGAACTGGTGAATTTTTCCTGATATTCGGACATGTCGATTCGAATAAGTGAATCCTCGCTATTGAAGAGGAACTCCGCTAACGTCCGAGCCAACTCAGTTTTTCCAACCCCGGTCGGTCCCAGGAATATAAAGGACCCGATAGGTTTTTTCGCTTCCTTCAAACCGGCACGTGACCGCCGAATGGCTCTGGCCACGGCAGAGATCGCTTCGTTCTGTCCGACCACGCGTTTATGGAGGAATTCCTCCATGCGCAGCAATTTGTTCGATTCTTCTTCTTCGAGCTTGAAGAGTGGAATGCCTGTCATCTTGGACACGACATAGGCCACCTCTTCTTTGCCGATTGTCGGTTTGTTCTTTTCCTGGCTCTTTTTCCACTCACGCTTAGACTCATCCAACAGTTTCCGCAGCCGTTCCTCTTCTTCTCGATGGCGAACAGCTTCCTCGAAGTTCTGCATCGAGATCGCCAGTTCCTTATCGCGCGAGACCTTTTTTAGCTCCTGTTCCATAGCCTTCAAATCCGACGGCAAGGCGTAGGTCTGCAATTTGGCTCGAGATCCGGTCTCGTCGATCAAGTCGATGGCCTTGTCCGGCAAGAACCGATCGCTGATATATCGATCCGACAGCTTCACCGCTTCGAGGATGGCCTCTTCGGAAATATCGACACCGTGGTGTTCTTCATACCGGTCACGGAGCCCCTGGATGATCAACACCGTTTCGTCGAGACTTGGCGGCTGAACGTGAATTGGTTGGAACCGTCGCTTGAGCGCTCCATCTTTCTCAATATGCTTTCGGTATTCATCGAGAGTCGTGGCGCCGATACATTGAATTTCGCCACGCGACAGCGCAGGCTTGAGCATGTTGGAGGCGTCGATCGACCCTTCCGCCGCCCCTGCTCCCACCAAGGTATGGAGTTCATCGATAAAGATGATGATGTTGCCAGCCTGGACGATTTCTTTCATCACGACCTTCAGCCGTTCCTCGAACTGGCCGCGATATTTGGTCCCCGCGACCAGCGAGCCGAGGTCGAGCGCAATAACCCGCCGTGAAAGAAGGTTATCCGGCACTTCGGACTGGATGATTCGTTGGGCAAGCCCTTCGACAATGGCGGTCTTGCCGACACCCGCTTCCCCGATGAGCACAGGGTTGTTTTTTGAACGGCGACTCAGGATCTGAAGCACCCGTTCGATTTCGTCTGCTCGGCCGATAACGGGATCCAGTTGCCCGGCTTGGGCAAGCTGGGTCAGATCGCGACCGAACTCATCGAGCGCCGGGGTATTGCTCTTCCGATCACGCTCACGCGGGGCAGACTTTCGGAGAAAGGTTACGGTTAATTGCCGGGCAGTCAGAAGATTCGCTCCTAGGCTGCGGAGGATTTTTCCGCCGATCCCCTCCTCTTCTCGGAGGAGGCCCAATAAGAGGTGCTCGCTACCGATATGATTGTGTCCAAGGAGACGGGCTTCTTCAACTCCATATTCAATGACCTTCTTAACCCGAGGGCTGAAGGGGATCTCTCCAAAGGTCATGGTGGTTCCCCCGCCGGGCAAATTCCGTTCAATTTCCAAACGGATCTGTTCGGTCGAGAGTCCCATCTTTTTCAAGATCATCAGGGCAATCCCGTCGGACTCACGGAGAATGGCCAAGACAAGGTGCTCGGTTCCGAGGTAGTCGTTTTGATGCCGCTCAGCCTCTTCCCGTGCGAGGATGATGATCTTCCGGCCCTTATCCGTAAATCTTTCGAACATCCTGCCTCCTTTTAGGGGGAGCCTATAACCGGTTCCATGTGCCCAAAGCTCTCGAAAAATCTAGCCTAATACTATCTAGAAGGATTTTAGGTGTCAAGGCCGTGAAACAATCGCACAAACCTAGCTCCGGTCTGGACGGAGCATTATGCCGGCAGCCTGACCTTCACCTGATTCGTTGACTTCAAAAGAACCCTCCCGATACAATCTCGGACGTTCCAGCCAATATCTAAATAGCGCCACGACAGGGTTTTAGCAATGAAAAACAAAAGTATCGGGATTTTGGCAAAACCAAAGTTTCCTGAGATCAAGAGTACGCTACAAGATGTGGTCACCTGGCTTCGAGCTCGAAGTATCGAGGTGATTTTGGACCAGGCATCGGCAATGCTCCTCGGTGAACAGGGTGGGTATCAGAAAACTCAGTTGGCGAGCAAAGCCGACGTGCTGCTGGTCTTAGGCGGTGACGGAACCATGCTCAATGCCGCTCGACTTGCCGGGGAACGAAGCATTCCCATCCTGGGGGTCAATATGGGCGGATTGGGATTTTTGACTGAGGTCCGTCTGGAGAATCTCTATCCCTCGCTCGAACGGGTATTTGCGAACGACTTTGTTCTCGATGAACGGCTGATGTTACGAACACATATACATCGGCACGGAGAAACGGTTGCGCAAGGGGTGGTGTTGAACGACGTCGTAATCAGTAAGGGCACCCTCGCTCGCATGATCGAACTGAAGATCGCGATTCAAGGGCGGTTCGTAACCAATTTGCGTGGCGACGGGTTGATTGTCAGCAGCCCAACTGGATCCACCGCCTACTCTCTTTCTGCTGGTGGCCCGATTATCGATCCGGCTGTCCAGTCATTGATCCTGACTCCGATCTGCCCTCATACGCTGACGCATCGGCCATTGATCGTGCCGGGCAACGCAGAGATCGAAGTGACCCTCACCAGTAAAGATGACGGTGCCATGGCGACGCTCGATGGGCAGGTGGGAGTGGCGATCACGCAAGAAGATACGGTCGTGATCCAGACATCGGAGAACCGGACCAGATTGATCAGATTTCCTGAAAGCAATTATTACGACGTGCTTAGGGAAAAACTCAAATGGGGGGACAGATAGAAAATGAAGCTCCCCGCAGCAAGCTGCGGGGTATCTTGCAAAATTCTCCGAAGCCACTACCCTCCTTTGCCAAGGCTACGGAGGGTTCCCCTCGCCTTCATCCCCGTAGCACGCTACGGGGTATTCGGCGAAGGAGAATAAAAACTTTCGGGCTAGGCTTTCCCGCGTTCGATCAATTCGAGCATTTCCTTGTTGTTCGTGAATTTGAATTCCCCAATACAGTCCTCACCCCAGTGACTTTTTTCATTCGATTCGAGTATGCGGAGCCCCGCCAGATCGACCGGGTGGCTCTTGTGCGCCGTGAGTGTCGAAGCGAGCTTGCCGAGAACGACTTTTATGTCAGAGTGGTTATCAGGTGTTTTCATCGAAAGGTATTTGGTTACAACGTCAGCGCACCAATCCCCGTCTCGCTTGGCGATTCCGACTAAGCCTTCGCTCGCTTTTCGTGCCCACCCAGCGAGAAAGACGCCATCAATGACCTTGCCTGCGGTTTCGTCATAGGCTTGAAAGAGCGCGTCGTCCGGATCGTTGCCGGTCTTGTTGGGATTCGTAATAAACAGGTCGCTCTTATATGGTAGCCCGACGGTCTCATCGACTTTATCGCCGACGGCAAAAACCACGGAGTCGCAAGGAAACTCATAATATTGTTTTAACCCAACAGCGACCGTATCTTCACCCTTTTGGTCGAGCTTGTTGTCTTCCATTTCCAGCCCACGAACCTGATTGTTTCCATCCACCAGGATCCGCTTCGGAGAGGCCAAAAACTTAAAGCCCATCTTCGTCTCGCTGACCTTCGGCTCGCATTTGGTAAACTCGTCCGTCAAGCCCTTGAGTATGTCGCCTGCATTCTGGCCGACTGCGGCAAGTCGATCCTTAATCCGGGCCACCTCATTGGCGATCCCTTCCACATCCATGTTGGCGCACACCATGCGAATTTCTTTCGGATTATATTTTCGCTCGGCAGGCCCACGCCGCACGATCGCTGTGACTCGCTCGACTTTCTTATATCGAATCAGCCAATGGGAAATATCCACCATCACATCGCCGGCGCCGATCACTGCCACATGCCTGCCCATCTCAAATGGACGATCGCCGAATCCGGGAAGCCGATTAAAGTGGTACACGACATCCTTCGCATGGAACACGCCCTTGGCCGAATCCCCTTCCACTCCGATGGCCTTGGTCCCCTGCGCGCCGATAGAGAACACAACCGCGCTTGCGCCCAGGCTTCGGATCTCTTCTACAGTGAGATCTTTACCGTTGCCGATCGAGACATTACCCAAATAGTGGACGTTCGGTCGCTCAAGCAACTCCCAGTATTGCTTCTTGAGACCACCACGGAGCTTGAGTTTTGCCGGGAAGATTCCATACTCAGCCAACCCCCCGAACTTGATGTCGCGATTCAGGATAACAATTTCATGGCCTGCCTTCGCGAGTGAACTCGCCACGGCCATTCCAGCCGGTCCTGCGCCTACCACAATGATCACATGCGATGTCGGTGCGCTCATACGATGTGTCCTGAAAGAAGTGAATAGAAAGTGCCTAGAACCTCAACAGTTCCGCGGACTTTAACATGGTGGGTTTTGCGGTGTCAAAGCAGAAAGGACGGCGGAGAACTGGAATGCAGGCACCAATCATTTGCAGTCGTAGGCGTCGAATAGCCGAAGTGAATGAATGTTCTGAGGTGGACGCTCTGTCTGAAGTTCCTATCTCTTTATAAGGGCCACGCTGCGTTCTTGAGTCGACCGGAACTATCTGATCACAACACCAGAGGACCCGGTGCAATGGTATTGAGCCATCGTCACCGGGGCCCTGGCCGTCCGATCCTGCTAGTGTGGTGTCTCAATCACGGCTTTACAATGCTTGATCTTCGTCAGAATGTCGTCGACTGTTTTGGTCCACACGAACGGCGTGGGGTTCTTGTTATTGAGCCGAATGAACTCTTCGATCGCCGCGACCAACTCCGGCACGCTCTTGAAGACGCCTCGTCGAATGCGCTTGCGCGTAATCTCACCGAACCACCGCTCGACGAGGTTCAGCCATGAGGCACTCGTCGGTGTAACGTGCAGATGAAATCGTGGATGTTTTACCAGCCACTTCTTGACATTGGGGTGGTTGTGGGTCCCGTAATTGTCCAGGATCAAGTGGAGGGCCTGCCCTGGCGACGTGTCTCGGTCGATGGTGCGCAGGAACTTCAGCAATTCCTCGTGACGATGACGCGGATAACAGGTGCCGATCACGGTGCCGTCGAGCACATTGAGCGCCGCGAACAGGCAGGTGGTGCCGTGGCGCTTGTAGTCATGCGTCATGGTGCCGCATCGCCCCTTCTTCATCGGCAAGCCCGGTTGTGTCCGATCCAACGCTTGGATCTGCGATTTTTCATCCACGCACAACACCACCGCCTTGTCCGGGGGGGGTGAGGTAGACACCCACCACATCCGTCAACTTCTCCACAAACCGCTTGTCCTTCGACAGCTTGAACGTTTCGATCCGGTGCGGTTGCAAGCCGTGCGCGTCCCAGATCCGTGCCACGCTGGCATGGCTAACTCCCTGGGCGTGCGCCAGGGTCCGCGTGCTCCAGTGGGTTGCGTCTGGCGGCGTCGTGTGCAGGGTGGCCTCCACGATGGCTCGGACTTTTCGGGGCGACAGGCGGTGGGCACTGGGCCCATGCGGGGCATCCTCGGACAGACCCGACGGTCCCGCTTCGTTGAACCGTTTCCGCCACAGCAGCACGGTGGGCCGCGAGGTCTCCAAACGATGGGCAATCGCGTTATTGGCGAGCCCCTCGGCCGCCAGCAGGCAGATCCGCGACCGCAGCACAATTCTCTGGGGACTCGTCTTCGCCCGCATCCACGCCTCCAACGTCTGTTTCTGTGCTCCCGTCATCGGCAACGAGTCGCTTGGTTTCCACATACCCCAGACAATATCAGAACCAACCAGTATTGGAAAGATATGACTGAGACACTACACTAG
>ERZ1292633.2761-Hain-H41-02um-R1-2761-length-17633-cov-6_pt1 | contig 17633 bp, 7 predicted proteins | sample MGYA00564406_ERZ1292633 | MGnify/ENA primary metagenome ERZ1292633 (study PRJEB36523, sample SAMEA6512639) | groundwater metagenome | collected 2019-01-08 | study: AquaDiva: Metagenomics assemblies of 32 groundwater samples | reverse complement strand
CTGGTCTTGGCGATAGACGCGACGCGGGTGCTGTGGGGCAGCGAGGACCGACGGATGGACCCCTCTTCGCGGCGGGTAGTGCTTTCCCCGCCATCCCTGGGAGGGGTGCGGCGGTGGGTCCAAAACGCTCGTAAGCCGAGCCAACGTTGCAGCGCCGCGGTGGCACCCGTGCGGGCCCCCTCCTGCTCTCCCGCATAGTCTTGGTCGTGATCCGTCGATGAGAGCAACACGCGGTCGACGGATGCGGCAAACTGGCAAAGGTGCCCGGTCAGGTCTTCGGGCAGCAGAAAGAAATCTCGGAACGTGTCGCTCGCAAAGTCCACCGTTCTCGACGTTCCCCCGAAGCCGAAGTCCTTCAGGGCAGCGGGGTGGCGGGCAGCCGCCCCCAAGACACCGACCTCGGCGATGCGAACTTGCCGTAGCGGCACCATGGCGTCGGCCCCGCGCTGCCAGTACAGCAGGTCCGCCCATGGCATGACGTCGATCCAATCGGCACCCAAGACAGCTAGGACTTGCGGGTGCCAGCTCCTCCCCTGCTGCTGAGGAGCCCTTGTTGGCTGGCCTCCCGCACCGTGACTCAGCGCGGCGACCGTACGCCGCAGGACATACGACAATACCTGTGTGAGGTTGCGGTTCCAAGGTGCGGTGAGCTGACAGCTCTGCTCTGCGGCGGATGGTCGCACGGCGTCTCGGGTCAACCTGGCGCACGGTGGCAGCAAATCGCCCCCCGAACGCGGGATGACTGGCTGACGAATCCGGTGGTCTGACACGCCCGCGGCATCTGCGTCGTTGTCCCCGGCGGATGGGTCGTCCCTATTGGTTGCTGCCATCGCTGTGACCGTGGCGACACTCTCCTCGTCGGACGCGCGACGGTTGTTGTCGCCGTCCTCCTCCTTCGCCTCCAATCCCTCAGCCACCTCTTCGTCAGTCGGCTCGTGGCTGGCGAGATGGCACCAGCACCAGCGCAAAGCATCTTCGTCTGCCTGCCCGATGGCGGCTGTCGTCATGAACGGCCGCGGCCATGGTCGCGGCTCGTCGCCCAGCGACGTGGCGAAGGACTCCGCGCAGGATGTCCCCCCCTGGGCACCACCACTAACCTCGTGCTGCGAAGGGATCGCGCGTAGCTCTCTGGTCGCTTGGTGCAGCAGCGTCTGCGTCTCGCGGTACCACGCAGCGCCAAGGCGATACTCATCCGGAAACTCTGCAACCGCGACGCCTTCGTCTCCGCGGCCGGCTTCTGATGGACCTCCATCGGCGCGTGCCAAGATTTCTGGGTGCTCCTGTAGGACAATGGTCGTCGCTGAGGTGCCCGCACGGGAATAAATTTCGCGCCACCAGAGTTGGGCGGCGGCGATGCGACGACGCGCCACAGCCAACGTGACGTTCTGAGCCTCCTCTTCGTCGCCTGACCAGGCCGACACTTCGTGCTCAGCAAGCCACTGATTCGGCGATTGTCCGAACACCGCGGCGATGTTGGTGAGGGTGGCCGCCGCCCCTACCCAATGTCCGTCGTCGTCGTCGCTCCTCGGTGGTGATTCATTGTGCATCGTGGTGAAAGATCGAAACTCTCTTGTTCGCTTTTGTCGTCGAGGGGGGTCGTGCTTATCGTCACGTCCCCCGGTGGCTGGTGCCTCCTCCTCGGCGTGTTTCGCCCATTGTGCGAGAGTCCCTTCACGGAACCAATTCACCGCCCGCGTGAATTCAACCAGGTCATGTGAATCGAGGCGCATGGCGGCGGCCGCGGACATGACGCGGGCCAAGCCGCCTGCGCTGAGGCCGGCGACGTTGATTCCGAGCGCCACCATTTGCGGCAATTGCTGCTCCAAAAATCGGCGTTTTTCCGTATCGGTGAGTGGGGAGCCGCACCATTTCGGGGCGTTTTCGGCCCCAAACGGACGATTTTTCTTCGGGGAAGCGATCGCGTCGATTGCGCCGGCGGTAAAGAGAACTGTCAAGAAGACGGCGGCAGCAGCTGCAAGGAGTCGTCGTGCCGGCATGGTGGTGCCGCGTTAAAGGGTAATTTGTGTGTGAGAGAGCTGCTCGACTTCCGGCCGCCATGAATGTCATGAGAAAGCGGTCTCCCCTCCACGGAACATTTTTTTCGTAGATGCGAAACAAAGCGGGGGGGAGGGGGGAAGGTTCCACTCCCGCGCGAGAGCCAATGCGAGAAAATCACAATACTAGGGAATGCGCTGCTGTCAAACGGCTCACACACACACACACACATAGCCACCTCTCACTTGCCTTTCTTGGCACGAAAGCCACAGTGGCAAAGTATATTGTGCAACTCGCTCAACTGAAGTCCTCAGGGCAGTCCCCACGTTTGCCAGGTCATGGCCCCAAGGCCTCCAGAGGCCTCTCGATCGCTAGTTGTGGACGCCCCACCGGCGGACGCGCCTCCGACGGCGTGGAACACGACGCCGGCGCTAAAGGGCGAAGACAGCCCCGTCGTCACGGCCGCGACGGCCGCGCTACTACCCTGCGGCGTCATGGCGGACGCGCGAGTCGATCCAATGGCACCCGGGGCAAGGCTGCTCGCGGGAGAGGCGGCCATCGCCGCGGCGGAGGAGGACACCATCAGCGGAGACGGCGGCGGCGGCTGCGCGACGGCCGCGAGCAGACTGCTGGCGGCGGCTGCTGACGAGTCTGCCCTCGTGGGAGAAAACACGGGCGTCGCGTGGTCAACGTTGCGCGTTAAGGGGCCGAGCATTCCTGACTTTGCACGAGCACTCGGGCTGAGGGAGAACAAGCCTCCGAGGATCGGTACGTCTGGGTAGAACGGTCGGTTCGAACTCCCTGCCAAGATGGGATGGTTGAGGGGTGATTCAGGCGGAGGCGAATACCGCCACTGAAACGGGGGCGGCGAGCAGGAGGCGCAGGCGCGCAGGAAGCAACCCGACGGTGGGGGCGCTTGTCCACCCGTGGCACCACCTGCCGCCGTTGCGGACGTGGCGGTTGCAGAAGCACTCGCTGGCGGCGCAGCGGAAGCGGCCGGTGCGTGCTGCGAGCCTTTGGCCGCCGCCGTGACGACGCGGCTACCCGCCACGACGCGGGGCGCTGCTGGCGCGGCGCCAACAGGTGCAGCGGCGGCCGTTGGGTGATCCGACAATGAGTGCCCCGCGACGATTGATTTCGTGGTAGGCGGCGTCGCGGCTGCCAGCTTTTGAGCGGTGCTGTAGCTGCTGGTGGGTGGCGGGGCGGCAGTGTCCTGCGACGATCGTCGTGCCGAGTGGGAGGAGTCCGCCTTGTCGTGATGTGTGTGCGGTGAGCCGGCAGTGGGCTCATCCGACACGGCGGCGGCCGCGGTGGTCGTTGCTTGGCGGCCAACGCTTCTGTGGCCCACCGGCGCTGCCGCCGAGCCCCCAGGGGAGGAAGCGGACTTCCCGCCGCCTCCACCCCCGTGAGGTGCCGCTGCCTCTTCCAGCGATTCTAAGGGCGGTGCCGCCGCGGCTGCCGCCGCGGCTGCTGCGGCGCTACTACTACTCGCCGCCGCTGCTGCGGTTTGCGGAGGGGATGCCGTCAGCGACGCGTTGGGGAAGCGCTCCTGCGCGATGGCTAATGCTTCGGCGACCTTCTTCTTGTTTCGTGTCGCGATTTGCAGCGCCTGGATGTAGACGGCCTGAAGGGCGACCTGCTCGTCGCGGTGCAGTAGCTGACCATTCGAACTCAGGGCGCCGGCCATGATGTCCAGCATGTCGTGGCGCAGGTCGTCGACGACGTCGTCGGTCTTCTTGGGCGGCGACGCCTTGGTGGCGGGTGGCGCCGCCGTGGCTGCAGGAGACGACGACGACGCCCCCGCGGTCCCCGTTGCATTGCCTCCCGCCGCCGTCGCTTTCGCATGCGCCGCGTCGCGTTGTTTCAGCATTTGCATCACAAAACCCCACGCGCCGAGAAGGTACATATCGACCGGACGCTTCATGGGCCTCAAGAGCGACACAAAGACCTTGCCATCCTGACTGCGTACGGCCGCGTAGGCAAAGAAGAATCCGAGTCGCCTGGCCGCGCTCTGGGGCGGCGTGCGCATGTATTTCAGCGTGGTGAGCACCGTGTCGACCACGTGTGAGTTGTCGATGGTGAGCGGCGACGCGTCGCTGGTGTCCTCCAATTTGCCAGCGATCAGCCTGGCTTCGGATAAGATCGAGGTCACACTATCGAACTCCTCTGGGGTGGGATGGATGTAACCCCAGCGGCAGCGAGGCCCTTCGCACGGCTTATCACGCTTGAAGTGAATGCGGCCCTTAACGTTCGAGCAACACCAGTTGTCCGGGTAGCCGTGGAGGGGGCAGTGGTGGCCGCCAATGCACACGCGCTTCAGTTGATGCTCGCACGGATGGCCGAAATTGAACATCAGGGTCGGCGTGGTGGTGGTCGTTGCCGCCGCCGTTGTGGATGTCGTGGTTGGCGTCGTCATCGTACTTTTTTTCAGGTCAGTGGTCGAAATGACAAAAAAAGGGGAAACCTTTGTTAGTGAGCAGAGCAAAGAGAAACGCGAGGAGAGGAAGAAAGGTGATGATGTGACGTTTGTGAACGATTTGAGACACGGCGTATACCTACGTGACGTGGTGGCAATCCTTCGGAGTCTCGGAGTGGTCCTTCCTGCGCAGTCGAGGAATGGCAATGGTTGTCCGGTCGGGAAAACAGATTAACTCTCTTCCGTCATCGACGAGCCTTTGCCCCTCTCAGAAGTCATAGCACCGCCCGTGCTTTTCCCAGTCGCCGTACCGCGTTGGATTCAGCGCCGCGCTGCCAATCTCCCTCCCGTCCTCCCCGACGACGCCCGTAGGCTTCAATCCCGCGCGGACGTTGAAAAGCTGTTCAGGGGAGGAGTTGGAGGCGGTGAAACGCTGCAGGTCGTCGTTGGAGAGGCGGCGGGAGGATCCGCTGATCGCATCGCCATCTGCGTCCCCCTTGGCGCCGGAATCGGCGATCAATTTCGATGCTCCAAGGGCCTTGTCCGCAGGCCGGATCACGGGTCGACTTAACGCTGCCGCTGAGGTACCCACCGGCTTGTTCCCCAGCAGCGTTGCTTCCGGTTTGCCCAAGCGCGTTAATCGGTCCGCGACGAACGCCTTATTGTGCACGCGTGATAGAAACACGTCGCTTTCGACCCCGATCCGCCTGACGACCACTCGGCGAAACATTAGGACTCGTAGTGGACGGTCGGGGGCTCAAGAGACACCCGATCCTTCAACCAAAACGGGGGAAAAGTTCTGTGCTCTCAGAAACCAAACGAAAAGGAGCAGCAGTTAAAATACGCCGTACATTCAACTGGAAGAATGTATGTTAGGCATGACGTTCGAAACGAAGGGGATATGGCACTGCAAAAAAAATAGCGGATGACGAGGCGACATGCGTTCTTTCAGTCCTTCGAGCGGAGGGACGAGTTGCGCGCTGTTTGGCAGAGTCTCGCTTCTCGCTCTCTCGCTTCTCGCTCTCTCGCTTCTCGCTCTCTCGCTTCTCGTCATCCCTAGGAGGAAGGAAGGAAGGGCAAAGGCGACGGAGAAAGGCGAAGTCACTCGAACGGGTCGCTGTCGATCTCCGTCGCGACGCGGACGCACCCGTTGACCACGAAGCCCGCCTGGGCGATCGTGGCGCGGTCGATGAACTTCAGCGGCCCCCAACCCTTCCCTTTGTAGTCCGACGCCCAGTCGTTGACGATGTGAACTTTGTCGCGCTGAGGGGCGACGTTGTGTAAAATGAGCTTGAAGTCCACCCGCCGTTGGTGCCCTTCAGCGAACAAATACACCCCGGCATGCTGATCCGGTCCCTCGAAGTCCACCCCAAGATACCACATCAGTCCGCGAGCGGAGAATTTTCGACTGTAAACGGGGCCCTTCTTCGCCTCAAAATTTGGAATCACCCAAACGAAGCGCTGATCGTCACGCTGCATCAAATCCACTTCCTGCTGCAACGCCGTATTTTCCTCGACAAGACGAGTCGTCGTCGCGCAGACGTACAGCAGATGCTGCGCCACGGTGGCGTTCAGATGCTCCGTGAGATTCTTCCGTGTCGCCGCGTACTCGCAGCCATGCGCGGCAAATGGGCAACGCATCGGCGCAAAATCACAGCGCTCACAGTGTTTCTCCAAGTCCGAGTAGGCTCCTTTCCATTGGCATCCGCCGCGCTTATTCAAGCAGAAGACGTTGAGGGCCATGACTTTTCGGTACGTGCGCACATCCTTCCGGAGTTCGTTGACCGTGAGTGGCGAGCGGTCGATTGGGCACTCCTTTTTGCGGTCCAATGCCATCGTGATGCATTCTCGGCAAAACAAATGGCCACACTCCTCGGTGACGACGGGGTCCGCGGCAGCTTGGAAACAAATGCCGCACGCGAGGTCCTCGGGTACGGTTTCGCAGAAAGGTACTTCGCCCGGGGGGCTTTGGCTCCGCACCGGGGCGGCGCTGCCATGGCATGCGGGCGATGACGCCGGAGGCGCGGCGCCAAAATCACCGGTCGATGGTGGCGCGCCGAACGAGCGAACGTTGCCGCTGGGAGGCGCGGGAGCCGGGGGCGCCCGGGTGAGCGGCTGGGTGATTGGCGCCGCGACGCTGCTGCGGCCTGGCGTGCCGGGCGTGCCAGCCGATACAGCCACAGATGACATTCTATTTGTGTCGTTGGCTACCAAATGTTGACGTGATCGCTGTGAAACCCCCGGGAACAAAAAGCAAAGAAACCGATTTGGGATTGGACGAAATGAAAGAAAGAAGGAAAAAATGTCAAAACGATTAACACCACCGCAGCAGACTCGCTCCTCGGCGACGGCTGGCCCTCACGACGCGTTCAGCGTCGCGAAAGGCAAAATGTTGGAGAAGACACAGCAAAGGAACTTGGCCACCACCGAAACCTACTTGGGGGGGACACTGTGGGGAGCGAACCCTCAAGCGCCTCCGGAGCAAGGAAGAGTAGAGATGCGGAGCCTCGGACGAGCGGCGTTTTTTGTTATCAGCTCATGCAACGACGCCGACAAAGACAAAATTGATCACTTCTTTCCGAGAAAGCTGAACAGTCCTTGCTTCAGCGACGCGGCCTTGCCCTCGAAGAACGTCACGACTCGTTCGCCGCGCGTGGGTCCCGGGGGGCCTTGCGGTGACTGAGACGACACGGGATAGCCGTACGGAATGACGGAGACGTGCACCGCCCCGGCACCCGCGGGCACCTCGCCCGGTGCGGTGGGAGCGGGCAGGCGAATGCTGGCCTTCCTGAGCAGCGCCCGGATGGCGTGATCGTGGCATGGCTGTCGGGCCATGATGACGGCCAGCAGGTTGCACACGCCGTCCGGAAGTCCATCGGCACCCGCGACGACCTGCGGTGCCTTGATAGCCGCCACGGAGCCGCCAGTGGTCGTAACGCTGGTGCCCGCGCTCGCCCCCGTGCCGTCATCGAGCTCGATTTCGAACGCAACATCGTCGTCGGGGCCGTCGTCGGGTCCATCGTCGTCCCCTCCTCCCCCAGGAGACGTGGTACCCTTCGCCGCGGCTTTCATGTCGGTGGCAACGGTGATGCAGTCATCCACGGGCACTCCAATGCGCACGACGAAATCGCGCACAGTCAGGCGTAGCGGTGGCGTATCCATGGCCAAGGCGAGCACGACCGCTTCGGCCACGCAAGCGACGAGCTGATCGCGCGGGACGCAGCCCGGCGCACCGACGACGAGTGGGCGAATGACTGCCGCGTCGCCCCATCTCGGATAAGACACGATCATCGCTCCGAAGGTACCCATCAACGAGGGGAAGTGAAAGAAGCGCCGTTTACCGAGCAGCGTTTCCAAGACGCGGAACTTTTTGTTATCTTCGAACATGTTTTCGTACCGGCGTTGCGCGCTCACGACTGCGTTGAGGGGTGCGGACTTCATGCCTGGAATGAGGCCACGCAGCACATGCGTATGGAGCGCGGCAGTGGACGTAAAATTTTGTGCGATGGCATCGCCGTTCGCGATGAATAGCTCCACGAGGACGCGCAAGACGGCAGGGTTCGTCAGTTCCTTGAAGCGAGTGAGATTTTCACAGTAACAAGGAGCCAAGGGCATTTCCTCCGCCGCGCGAAGCTTAGAGAGCGATTGCTGCGCTTGCACGCCGGCTGAAGCATCGGGAAGGTCCGTCGTGGTGTCATCGGGTGGCAGGCTCAGCGAGTGGCCCCGCCGAGGGGATGGGGGCACCGCTTCCTCACCCGGGCCCGTGGCGGCTGCCCCCATGGGATCGCGGTAACCCGCGGCGCTCGCGGGAGAGCTGAAACTTGCCGGCACCGAGGTGGTGAGGTTTGCCACCATGGAGGCGCACGTCGCGTGGTCCACTTCCAGTCCGAGACTCGGGAACATTTTGGCGGTCAAAACCTGCGCCGCAATGTAGAATGCGGCGACGTTGGTCCGATCAAGGGAGTCGGCGCAATTAATGCGCAAAAAACGGGTTTGATGCACATTCGCGACGACGTGAAGCGAGAACTCGTGAGGCCCTTGCTGAACCAGCGTGCACTCCCCAACGCTGAACGCGCCGCCATTCGCATCGTCGAGGCATGGAAGCGACGTGTGCCAGAGGACGGAGACGGCGCCCGCGAGATGGACATCCTTCTGCAGCTGAAGCCAATCGACGTGCAGAACATCGATCGCCGCGGCCGGAGACTGCTGCGGAATGGCTGCAAGCTCCGAGGCCGGTGACACAAGGGGTGCACCGTCCAGGAGGGCGGCCGCCGGCTTCCCCGGCGACACACCGCCGCCGCCGTTTCCTCCGCTGCCGCCCCCATCGTTCGCCGAGGCCACCTCCTTCTCACCGTGGCTGCTGATGCTGCTCGTGTCCGCCGCGCTATGCGTTCGACGTGACGCCGAGGAGGACGGCCCCGCCGTTGTGCTCTGTTTCCACAGATTGACCGCTAGTTGAAATTCCCGACCGAGGCGGTCTTCACCCGCGGTGGAAACGTCACGGAGAAGATTAAGGCATAAGAGCCGAATTTTAGAGGGGCACTGTGGCGGCGTCCAAACGACCGGCGGCTTCACGAAGGCGCTGGCGGCTGGGGGAAGCACGACACGCAGGGAGTTGTCCGCGGTGGCAGGTTGCGGCGACGACTCGTCTGGAAGCGCGGCAAGACTCACCATCGACGGCCCGTCGGCGCCGAACCCTCGCGCGGAGGGTGCGGGTGATTCGACCGAGGACCCGAACATGCTGGCCGTTGGGGGGCCCGAACCCTCCGGAAGTGGCTGCCTTGGCGCGCGGGAAATGACGGACGATACCGCGGAGGTGTCCGTCCGCCTCACTGGCGAGTACTGGGATGGTAACGGCGGAGGCGTCGAGGGCACCGCGCACCAGCTGCAGAGTTGCGTCTGCCTCGTCAAATAGGCCATTGAGAACTGTCTCGTATCGGGTGGAATGGTAATCGTCGCCTCCCCAATGCCGGTGCGGGTCAGCGTGGAGCGAAATTTCAGCGGCACCGTTCCGCGTAGATACGTCATTTTGGCGAAACGGATGAACGGCGCGTTTGGCGGCGTGCTCCCACCGCCCGTCACTCCCCCGCTGCTCATGGTAGCGTCGCCGATGGTCGAGGCTGCCGGGGAGGGAGACTCCCCAAGCGACTCGCAGCAGCCACTGCTGCCCCCAACGGAGGGTCGCAACAACGTCGACGACGCGGGCGACGGGGTGTGATAGTACCACGTGATCAGCTCGTACAAATGATCGTTGCCAACATGGCCTTCGGCGTTCACACCCCGGCCAATGTAGCGCGGCCCGGGATTGCGCACGTCTTGTCTCCCGATCATGAGGATGTGAACTTCTGGAGGGACACCGGCGGCCGCGGTCGTGGGCAAACCACCCGCGTCAGATACTGACGGCCGGTGGGGACGGAGGATTTCAGGCAAAGGGCACTGCACTTTGCCGCTCACCGCGAAGCCCCTGCATAGGGTGACACAAGGATTAACGTGCGGTGGCAAGTGGGCGAAGGGTTCGTGCAGATGCTGCGACCAGTTGGCGGCCAGCAAATGGGCGAAGGGGTTTTCGTCGTGGTCCTCATCGTGGGTGCCGCTGGAGGGACCACCCGCAGCGGTGGCACTGGGATGCGTGGTGGATTCCCTTCGGCTGCTTCTTCTCGTCGTTGGGAATGCGGCCGCATCGGCGACGTCCTCTTCATTCGGGAATACCTGCGGCGGTGGTGACGAGCTGCGTTCCGCCGACAAGAGCGGATTCACAATGGGATAAGGAAAGGGAGATCGCAGGAGATCCACGTCCTCCGAAAAGAAGAAGCCCTCCGTGAAGTTTCTCGACAGCAGGTGTTCCAAACGGCCACGGTACTTTTTCTTCAGTTTAGGAAGGGCGACCTCAGGGAGCGGCATGGCGATCCACGACGTCCCCCGCACCGTGACGACCTTGGCGTCAAATGGCAGCACGGCGGTCACCTCGGCGCTCGTCACGGCGAGGGCGTACGCCTTGTCGAGCACCAGCGCGCCGAGTAAGAACACGTAGCGATTCACGATGAACAGGTAGCACATTCGGGCGGCCTCGTCGAGATCCCGCACGCGGGGAAGGTAGTGGCGTTGAACGAACGTGCCCGTACCATCGGGCGACAAGACCACCGCCGCCCAGCCAAAAGGCGTGCGGTTGCAACGACTGCCCGTCGTAACCGAGCGGTGCATATCGGCGATGCCCTCGTCGGCGAAGGGGCAGGCGGGGACGAGGCAGAGCAAGCATGTGGAGCTCGGGTCCGTCATGCCGGGGACCACCATGTGCGGAGCGTGGTGGCCGCCGCCGGCACCTCCTCCCGCCGCCGCGACGGGAACGCCGAGTGCCCGTTTGCACATGGCGACCCGATCGATCATTCTGAACGAGGAAGGAAAAGCGAAGAGAAGGCGAGGGGGGTAGGGCGAAGGAGAGGATACGTTAAGAATAGTAAGTCCCTTGTTCTCCGGTTCCCTTCTCCTCTCTCTCTCTCTCTCTCCACAGACAGCGAACCGATGACAATTGATCAACGACTGTTTTTTTCTTTCGGAAGGCGGGGAAAAACTCTTCGCTGCCGCAAAACAAAAACTAATCTGTTCCCTTCGGCGTTGTCAACGAGAATGAGGGGATATTCGCTAATGTTGGGTGGGCCGTTCGCGGGGGCCAATTGTGAAAGGAGGAGTGGAAAGATCATAGCGACGAGAGAGCTAACAGCGGAGGGAGAGCTCCTCCCCTCGCGCAGAAAAAGAACGAAAAAAATGGAATATCCCTTTTTGTTGTCAAATCGCGGGTTGGAACACCGTTGAAACGTGTTTCGGGACCACAGGAAATCCCGTGAGTAAACTATCGCTACGCAGCACGAGCAACAACGACGACTCGTGTTCGAGGCAGTTGCGGCAGTAGGCCTCGCGGATGGAGTCGCAATCACAGTCGTCTGTCGTCCCTTCCGCTCCTCGGACGACGAGGAGGTCGGCGTAACAGAGGTCGACAATGGACCCATTCACGGGATGGCGGTGATACGACACCGGAAGCACCGCCGCTGCCGTCGTCATTGCCATCGCCGCTGGGGATGTTGAAGCGGGGCCGTGGTGCAAACCGAAAGGCGCGACGCCGCTGGCGGCGAGGAGGATGTCTCGCAGCAGCCACACACCGATGTCGCCCTCGCTGGTGGCGATGGCAAGTAGCTGCAGCTGCGAGTGCATTGCGGTGATCAGCCGCGACGCCTCCGTCGCGGAAGGGGTGGGCGAGCCGCTCCCGGACGACGCCGTGGCACCCTTTCTGCCGCCGGCGGCGGCGGGCGGCCCCTTAAACGCGCTCGTCGGGATTGTCAGCACCGCTTCTCCCGCGACCACCGCGCCGCCGGCGTCGATGTGGATGGTGGCGGTCGTCACGAGTTGCGCTGCCGCGCCGTCGCCTAACGGCACCAACGGTGCCGCCCCCGCCGCCGCCGCCAGGAGCAAGATGGAGGAGGACGAACCATCGTTCGCGTCACCATCCGCGTTCGGCGGCAGCGGCAGGAGGCGCAGTGGACGGGCAAATCGCTCCGGCAAGATCGTCACGCACGTGACACGTTTGGCGATGATCGATACGACGGCGAGCACCGTGGCGGACGCCGCAGAAGTGAGAGCCGCGCCTACGACGACCAACGAGTCCCCTTGCGCCGTCAGGCAGGCTTGCGACGCACGGAGCTGCATCGCGTCGGGTGTGATCGGCATACCGTAGACGGCTCGGGTAGGCGGCGTCGCCAAAGGCCCTCGCGGTTCGGGCCCCACGGCGAAAGGCGACCCGCACAAGAAACGTAGCGGGTTCAGCCAATGCGTCAACGAGCCGTCGGCGTGCACCGCAACAAGATGGTTGCCGTCGGCGGAGGCGATGACATCGGATACCAGAGGCATGGCGGCAATAGAAGGGGCTCCCGCGGATGCGCTGCGGCTGGCAGCGGAAGCCGCGAACGACGCGCGCAGTAACAGGAAAGGAGCGACAAAAGGGACAATCGTGCGACCGCCGTCTTCCGCGCTCAACACGCTGCGCAGTGTGACCAGCTGAATGGCCCCTTTCGCGGGCATCGCGAAGAAACCGTCGTTGAGACGGAAGAGTCGTTCGCCGCCGTTACCTCCGTTCTGCGGCATGAGATCCGGTGCGGCGATCAATCTGGATCGGTCTATCGTCGCCACCGCACGGCGCCGCGCCGGCCGTTCCCCTGCGGCAGCGGGCGGCGATGGGATGGTCATCACCAGCGGTGACGCACTCCTCCAGGGTGATGATGGCGGCGTGCCGCCCCTGCTGCCGCCGCTGCCGTTCGAAAGGGACAGTGGTGCGGCCGTGAGGCCCTGTTCCGTCGCCACCACCGCCACGTAGTATCCGGCTTGGCCAAGCGCGTCGTGGTCGTCTTCGGACGCCGCGCTCGTGGCGGAGTCGTCCGCTTCGCAATAGCCGCAGCTCGTGGCGGTTGTTCCCAGCGTAAAGTGTTGAAACGTCGCGATCGCGAAGGAGGATCGCTGGGCCGTCGCGAGGCGAAGTGCGGACTCCACGCGCGTGCGCCATGGGTGGCTATCGAGCTCCATCCACATCGCGTACTCGATCAACGGCTTGGCCGACATTGAAATGGCTGTTCGTAGTCGCGCCACCCGGGCGATCGTTTCGTCGTTCGGTTCGGCGTTGCCTTCGGTCGGCTTTGCCTTGCCGTCGTTCTTTGTGGTCATCAAGTCCGCGGCAGTTGGGCTCTTCGAGTCTGAGGCGTCGAACAATGCTTCCGTCGCAGCGATGACGAGAGTGCAGTAATGGGCCCGGCAGTCTCTCAGCAGCTCCGCCGCGACCCCGCTATCGACGAGCGGTGCCTTGGCCGGCCGTTCTGGCGGCAGGCAGAAGTACGGGACATAGACGGCCTCCCGCCAGTGCTTCAAGTCCCTGCGCAACCGCTCGTCGTCGTGGTCGACAGGGGCCGCCGTTGCTCCGTGGACGGCCGTTGGTGGTGTGCCTCGGTCGTCACCACGAAGCGCCCAGCGGACGTGAGCTGTGAATCGCGAAGGCGAAGGGCCTACCGCGCGACTCATCACCGGCTCCTGCGTGACCGAGGAGACTTGAGCCTTAAGGAGCCCGTCTCGTTGTCGCCACAAGGCCTCGAAGGTTGCGCATGCCTGGGCCGTCCCCGCATAGGTGACCGAGCGCAACACATCGCAGGTATCCACCGAGCGCAGCACCGTGGCGTGTTTGAGTAGAAGCACCCAGCAGGTGAACTGCATGGCCGCGAGGAGGAGGGACTCCACGGTCGTCGTCGTTGCCGACGCGGTGGTGGCGACGGAGTCACTTTGACGATGATCCGACATCGCTTCGGAGTAAAGCAACTCGAACACGTCGACGGCCATCTTCGCGTCCTGAAGGATCGCCGTCCCCGCGGCGTCGAATGGAGTGGTATCGGCAGTGCCCCGTCGCGTCGTCCGGGCCGGCGACTGGTCACGGGCGTCGACGGCGTCGTGCAGCGCGAGGAGGCAGCCGCACACCACCGCGAGTGGTGGGGGCGTTTGCGATTTGGGGGAATCGCTGACGGAGGCGCCGCCCGTCGTGCTCATCAGCCGCATGGCAATTTGAACGGCTTGGCCCGCGCTCTGCGACAGGCAAGGGTGGCCGCTGCCGGTGCTGCGATGCTCGTTGCTGCTGCTGCTGCCCTGAAAGTACCTCCACAGCTGCTTCTGCGCGTCCCGCGCGGCCGTCTCGTCCGCCTTGCGGCTACGGTACGATCCTCCTGAGTGCGGCATGAGCGCTAACGTCACTACCTCCGCGATGGCTCGTGACAGGTGTCGGCGGGGCACGCTGATGGTGGAATCCCTACTGCTGCCGTCCTCGTTCGCTAACGACAGCATTTGCATCGTCAAGCTGCCTGACATGCGGCCCGCCGACCACAGTAGCTGACGGAACGCCAGTGAAGATCGCCCTTCTTCGTTCGGCCTGCTGGAGCTGCTGGAGCTTCGCCGGCCGCCTCGGTCGATTCCTGCGAGGTGGTGGTTCAGACCTCCGCGGCTCCATCTCGTGAGCATCGCTTCGAGCACCTTGAGGTCGATCGGGGGTGGATTGGCGAGTGGTTGCGCCATCGTCGTCAGCGTCGTCGACACCACACCATCCGCCGCGGCGAAGAGCAGTGCGAGGGCGGCCCGCAGCCCTTGATCGCAGCTCACGAGGGCCTCTTCCGACAACCGCCAGCAGTCGATGGCTTCGTCGTTGACGCGTCGAAGCGCCGCCGACACGACGGAAGACGACGACGCGGAGATGGCTCGGTCGACGGCGTCGTCCTGGTCATTGTCGCGCCGTGTGGAAGTTGCCCCGGCAGTCCCATCGCCATCAGCGACTCGCAGCGGAGATGATTGGGATTGGGCGGCGGCCTGAGGCGCAGGTGGGGGATCGGCGAAGTCATCGTCGTCTCCCCAGGCACTGAGGGTGCCCGTGTTGGGCGGAGTAACAGGGGGGTCGGCGAAGTCATCGTCCTCGGCGCCCCAGCCGGCCAGGGTGCCGGTGGAGAAGTTGGCAGCGGGAGCGACCTGCTGCTGCGGCGCTGGCGCCACAGCGGTTGCGGCGATAACGGGAAGTGTAGTCACGGCGGCGTTTGTCCCTGTGTTGGCTTCAGCGTTGGCTTTTCGGAGCAATTCAGGGATCGTCTCCGTCAGGCGGCGAGAGAGAGGAAGCGACGACGACGTGGCGATAGAGGCAGCTGCGAGATAGCCGCGCACACTCTGGGAAAGCAAGGCTGCGCTGCCGTCCGCCCCGAGACGCAGCTGCGACCGGAGCGAGTGGGCCCAGATGGCGCGTGGTGCGAAGCTTTCGGCGTCGCTGGCGAACGCGGCCCGACAAGCGGGAAAACGACGCTTCAGCTCCGCGCGAAATGGCAAGGCCATCGGATCGTCCGCCACGCTGGCGATGGCGGCCGCGGCTTCCAGTTGCTGCCCCGCCAACCAGCGCAAGGTAAACTGGTCCCACGGGTCGAGTGCGACGTCACGAGAGAGGCCGGCGCCGCGGCCGCCACTGCTGCCATCGCTGGCCGCCGCTGCCGCCGAAGGCAACGCGCGGGCTAACGACGCGGTTCGAATGCTCTCGTGCTGCTTCAGAAGATCGCGCGATGTTGAGCCGCGACGGGTCGAAGGCGTCCTGTGGCACAACGCCATGATTTTGCCGACACTCTCCTTCATCCCAACGGTGTTGTCTTTGTGCAAACACCGCGCGATGAGCACGGCGAGGTCGACGTCCCCAGCACGCTGCAGCGCCACGCTGATGCAACTATCGAGATCGTTCGCGAGGAAAAAGAAGGCGGCCGCAAGCGGCACGTTGCTCTTGCCCATCGCGGCGTAGCCGTTCGTGCTGGCCGATTGTCGGTTTTTCTCGTCGTTGAAGTCTCTTTGAAAAAAGGCCGCCAGCTTCGGATCGTTCACAGATTGACAGAGTTGACAGAGTTGCGCCTTCTTCCCGAGAAGGATATACCAAAGCGCCACTTCGCGTGGATCCTGTTGGGCGGCGAAACGCACCTTCCCTAAACGGTCCAGCAGCCTCGCGACCTGGGGCAGCGCTTTGACCCACCGACACACGCCGGTCTCACGCAACAAGTTCCAGCTGAATTCTTCGGCCGGGACGGCGTCGACTAATCGACTGACGAGGACGTCCTGAGCTTCGACGAGCGCCGCCCAAGCGACCGCATTGGACGCGAAGCAAGCTTGCAGCGGCGGCGGGATAACGGGCGGGGGGGCCACCGGCGCGACGCCGCCCGCCTCGACGGGCGAAGGTGGAATCAGGGCAGCTGCCGCGGCTCTCGCTCTGGCCACTTCGGCCACGATCGTGGAGAAGTGTGATCGCTGCCACGCCATCCAGACGAGCGTGCGGTACATCCACAGCCGCGCGCCGAACTCCTCGTACTCCTGCGTCGCACAATAGACCACCTGATCCGCAGCGAACGGTCTCAGTGGCCACGGCATAACGTCCTCCATCGTCGCACCCAATGGAACGGCCCCCATCGAAAGACGCTGCGGTGAACCGCCGGTCGAATCGTCCAGGTCCGTAGAGTTGTTCGCATCATGGTCGTCGTTTTCCTGGCGCTCGTCCACCAGCTGTATCAAAAGTTTCGAGACGTCCTTCTTCCTCTTAGGGGGGAGGGGAGCTGCCGTGGAGCTGGATGCCGCGAGGTACAGCATCGCTTTTAGCTTCGCGTCGTCGCCCTGATCGAGGGACGCGAAGCCCGCCTCGACGTTGCAAATGCTGTCCACAAGGCCGGCTCCCAGCTGCGCCGTGGAGGAGGAAAAAAGCGGCACCGTGGAAACCGTCAGCATGGGTTCGGCAACAAGCGCAGAGGCCACACGTGTGCCTCCAGCCGCCGTTGCTGGAATGTGGGGTCGGATGGGGCGTTTTGGACCTCCGGCCGCCAGCGCGGGTGAGGAGGGCTCCGTTCCGGCATTCAACATTCCTTCGCGGCGCAGCACGGTCACGACAACGGCCTCTGCGGAGGAGGTCCGCCTCTCGTCGCTCCAGCACACGAAGCCGACGGCGGCTGCGGCACACGCAGGGGTTGGACCGGCCCGTGACGCGACGACGACGCGATGGATGCTCCACGGAGGTGGCGCTGCGGTATGGGAACCACAACTAGGAGGAGGATGTCGAGGGTCACGCAAGATGAGCACGGAGCCGTCGCCTAACAGTATCGCAAGAGCCGGCGGCTTCAACGCCGCAAGCACGGGTTGGACCGTGCTGTGTGGCTCACCGCTTTGATCGGTGATGAAGCGGCATTCCATGATCATCCCCCTGCCGTCTTTTGCACTACTCCCGGCTGCGGAAAACGTTGATGATATTGTTACCGCCGGCGACGACGACGAGGCGGCTCCTCCTCCATCGGCCCCTGGGCGCCGGTACGCCTCCGTCCATACCGCAGGCACGGTCGATGAGTCGGCGACCATCACGCAGTCTCGGTTGAACAGACCGAAGTACGAGGAGGAGGTCGTCTCCCGATCGGAGGTCGACCTTGTAGGAGGCATGACGCCAGGGACACGTCGCGGTCGGTTGCCATCGGCCGAATTGCGGTCGTCGAAGCCCTCGGCCACGGCCTCCACCAAGGTCCACCCCTGCCACGCGGAGGAGGAGTCGCATGATGATGGTGCCCCCCCGACTCCTCCTCCGTTGGCGTTGGTCGACCCAATCCACCGCAGCAGCAACCGGCGCACCACTGGGTCGTCCAGCGTCCCTTCTCCC
>ERZ1292633.2760-Hain-H41-02um-R1-2760-length-17634-cov-4_pt1 | contig 17634 bp, 13 predicted proteins | sample MGYA00564406_ERZ1292633 | MGnify/ENA primary metagenome ERZ1292633 (study PRJEB36523, sample SAMEA6512639) | groundwater metagenome | collected 2019-01-08 | study: AquaDiva: Metagenomics assemblies of 32 groundwater samples | reverse complement strand
AGGGGTTAAAGGCCCGCTTAGAAGTCAGGACCTCCTGGTTGTCTCGAAGCGTTTCTCGTCCGCACCTGGGCGGGCGTTATTCAGTCGTCGATCGCGCGTCAGCGTTTGGCGCCTCTTGATTTCGTAGAAGCAAAAACAAAACCCTCCTTCGAGGGTGGAAAAGTTGGCGGCGTTCGCGTGGGACTGAAGAGTGATAAATAATATCAAATAGTTAGGGGCTGACCTAGGTCAGTCCCTACCTTATTGAAAATCGTTTTTTCAGCTGCTTGTTACCTCTATTCAGGAAATGTCTTGTCCGGCGGCCTCGTTCGTAAAGCATCAAATTCGGCGCGCGCGTCCGTTATCGCCTGCTTGAGATTGGACAATTCTTCCGGCTCGCGTTCCGCATAGCTATATTCCTCCCCGCCAGCGTCGGAAGCGTCGAACAAAAGATCATAACCCTCCTCAAATCCGTCCAACGTGCCGAATTTCTCAAAGGCGCCGAGGGAGCGCCTATAATAGGCATGCGTCAGATATTTCCACCGTTGATTGCGCACGCCAACAATGTCTTCGTTGTTAAAATAAAGCAGGCGGTCGTGCGCTGTTGCTTTCTTCCCGCGCAAGAGGCCGAGCAAGCTGGCGCCGTCGATCTGCGTTGACTGCGGCGGGATGCCGATTATTTCGGCTACAGTCGGCAGGAGGTCGATATTCATTGCAATGGCGCGCTGCGCGCCGCGTTTGAGACCGCCCGAGGGCCAGCTGACGATCATCGGGACGCGGTATCCCGCCTCCCAGCTTGAGCCCTTTCCGCCTTTGAGACCGGCAGTTCCGCCTTCAAAGAATGGGCCATTGTCGCTTGTGATAAATATTACGGTGTTATCAAGCGTACCGCTGCGCTTTAGCGCGTCGACGACGCGCCCCACGCTCGCATCGAGTTCTTCAACGACGTCGCCATAAACTCCCGCGTCAGATTTTCCGCGAAAGTCCTGGGATGCATAAAGCGGTATGTGCGGAGCAGTATACGATAGGAAAAGGAGAAACGGCTTCGCGCGCTTCCGGTCGATGAACTCGACCGCCTTTTCGCCATAGCGCGCAGTGAGAGCTGACTGGTTAACCGGCGTCTCGATTATCTCAGCGTCATCGTAGAGCGCAAAATTCGGCATGTCGTTGCTATGAGGAACGCCGTAGAATTCATCAAACCCATGCGCCGTCGGAGCATATTCGGGAAATCGCCCGAGATGCCATTTGCCGATGTACTTCGTGGCGTAGCCGGCGCGCCGGGCGAGTTCGCCGATCGTTTCCTCTGATGCCGGAATGCCCCTTTCATCATTCGCGCCGATCACGTCATAAGCAAGGCCGCTTCGGATTGGATAACGCCCAGTCATCATGCCTGCGCGCGACGGCGAGCAAACATTGGCGCTAGCGTAAAACTGCGAGAAATTTACGCCTCGCCGCGCAATCAGATCAATATTTGGCGTGCGGATTTTCTTTCCGCCGTTCGCGCCAATATCGCCGAATCCGAGGTCGTCTGCGACAATGATGACAATATTCGGGCTTGGAGTTGATTGACCTGCCGCTGATACGAATGAGCAAAGGCTTGAGAACGACGCAAGGATGAGGAGGAACAGTCGGTGCTTCATGACGGCGATCCGTATTTCCATGCGACAAAGGATGGCTATGGATTGTCAGCTCCAACGCCGGTTTAGGCAAGGGCGTCGGGTCGCTCTTTCAATTTAGCGTCGCCGCTACCCCCTTCCGATTCAATCATCGAGCGTCACATCAGCATCGCTAATGCCACCCATTATTCCCAATAAATTGAATTTCATTGCCGTTAGCGCCTAACTAGCGGCGCCTGAGCATTTTGCGGAGCGTCACTGGCATGAAGATTACCGAAGCCAAGGTTATCGTCACTTGTCCGGGTCGCAATTTTGTGACGCTGAAAATTGTGACCGATGAAGGCGTTTACGGCGTCGGCGACGCAACGCTGAATGGGCGCGAATTGGCGGTCGCATCATATTTGAAAGATCACCTCGCGGCATGTCTGATCGGCCGGGATCCTCACCAGATTGAAGACATCTGGCAATATTTCTATCGTGGCGCCTATTGGCGCAGAGGGCCGGTGACGATGACCGCAATCGCAGCGGTCGATACGGCGTTATGGGATATAAAGGCGAAAGTTGCGGGTCTGCCGCTTTACCAACTGCTTGGCGGCAAGAGCAGAACCGGGGTCATGGTCTATGGCCACGCAAACGGGGGCGACATTAACGAAGTCGTCGATGAAGTCGCCAAATATGTCGAACTTGGCTACAAGGCGATACGGGCCCAGTCGGGCGTGCCGGGTCTTAGGTCGACCTACGGCGTATCGAAAGACAAGATGTATTACGAGCCGGCCGACGGCAGCCTTCCGAGCGAAAACTTTTGGTCGACAACAAAATATCTCGATCATACGCCGCGATTGTTTGAAAAGCTGCGAGAGCGATTCGGCTTTGATCCGCATTTCCTGCATGACGTTCATCATCGACTGACGCCTATAGAAGCGGCTCGGCTCGGAAAGTCATTGGAGCCTTACAGACTGTTCTGGATGGAAGACGCGACTCCCGCCGAAAACCAGGAGAATTTCCGTCTTATCCGGCGCCACACTACAACGCCGCTAGCCGTCGGTGAAGTTTTCAATACAATTTTTGATTGTCAAACGCTGATTGCGGAGCAGTTAATCGACTACATCAGGACAACGGTCGTGCACGCCGGAGGCATTACGCATTTGCGAAGAATTTTCGATTTTGCAAGTTTGTATAATGTGCGCAGCGGCTGCCATGGCGCGACTGATTTGTCTCCAATCTGCATGGGCGCCTCACTTCATCTCGGCGTCGCGATTCCGAATTTCGGAGTGCAAGAATATATGCGGCATACGAAGGAGACGGATGAGGTTTTCCCGCATGCCTATGAATTCAGGGATGGCTTCCTTCATCCGGGCGAAAAGCCGGGACATGGCGTCGACATCGACGAAAATCTGGCGGCGAAATATCCCTATTCAAGAGCCTATTTGCCGGTGAACCGTCTCGAAGACGGGGCGATGTGGAATTGGTGACGTAAGAATGGAGAGACCCCGACATGACCTTTGACGCCGCCGCGCCGCTGATCGGTCCTGACGACATCTTTTCTCTTTCGGCCGTGATGGCGTCGCTCGCGTGGCTGGGCATTTGGCTGGACGGCACATGGCTCGGCAAACGCACATCGGGCGTCGTCTGGGTTATCGTCATCGGCACCGTGCTCGCCAATACTCATGTCATCCCGCTGAAGTCGTCGGTATATGACTTCATTGGAACCTATTTTGTCCCGTTATCGATCCCGCTCCTGCTGTTTAAGGCTGAACTCTCGCGCGTCATTCGCGACGGCGGACCGGTGATGCTTGCTTTTGTTGTCGCGAGCGTCGGCGTATTGGCGGGAGCGATGATCGGCTATTTCCTGTTGGATCTGGGCGAAATCGGCCCGAAAGTCGCTGGCGTTTTTGCGGCGGGATGGATCGGCGGTTCCGTGAATTTTGTCGCGGTCGCAAAGGCCGTCGAACTCACGCCGGAACAGTTCGCGATTGCGATCAGCGCGTCGGCGGGCGTCAGCATTGCTGCGCTCATGGTACTTCTCGCCTTGCCTTCGCTTCCTTTTATTAGGCGCTTTGTGCCTTCACGCATTATAGAAGAGACTGAGAGGGCCCCCGCCGAAATCGCGACTGAATTGTCTCTTACCACATTCCGGCTGACGCATGTCGCAGGCGCAATCGCCGCCAGCTTCATTATCTGCGCTGCATCCGCGATGATCGCCGAAGCGCTCAAGATCGACCGTTATTCGATTATGATCGTCACCTTGCTCGCAATCGCTGCGGCGAATGCCTTTCCGCAAAGCTTCAAACGGCTTGAGGGCGATTTTGAGCTTGGAGTGTATGCGATGTATCTGTTTTTCGCTTCGATCGGCGCCAGTTCGGATGCGGTCGCCTTTATAGAGGCGGCGCCCGTTCTGCTCGTCTACGGCCTGGTCATTCTTGCGACATTCCTGGTCTTCGTCGTCGTCGGCGCGAAAGTGTTCAAAATTGACCTTGCTTACGCGGTCGTGGGCGCTGCTTCTGCGTTTGTCGGAGCGGCGCCGGCGGCAGCGGTTGCATCAGCTCATGGCTGGAAAAACCTAGTTACGCCGGGCGTCATGTGCGGCATCCTTGGGTATGTCGTCGCGACCTTTATCGGCGTGGCGGTTACCGGGCTTCTTGGCGGATTGAATTAGCCAAATAACAAGCGCGCGTCGGGATTGCCGCATCGCTGTGCTCTATTTGGCGTGAGATGGAGAAGGGCGCGGATGTGCGCGGTTGCATCCATTGGTCGCTGATGGATAATTTCGAGTGGACAAGCGACTATGAGCTGAAATTCGGAAGGTTTTCTGTCGATCGACGCACTTTTGCGCGGAGTGCAAAACCTAGCGCCGCCTTTATTGGCGCAATCCGTCGCACGAACGGGCGCGCTTAAAACCCCGGCCTATGATCCTTGAGGCGTGTCTGCTCCTTCGTCCCACCATTTTAATCCCGCGGCATTAAGGGCGAGAAGCCGGCGACTTTCCGCTGTTTCCGTCTTTAGTCTGTCGACGATCATTCGCGCCTGATGGCCGACCGGACGGCGCAACGGACCATCGGGCGCCTCCATAATTGCGACGATCTCCTCGGCGATTGCCTTCGGGCTCGCACCGCCAGAAACCTTTTGAGCGCGCTTTTTTAAATGCGCATTGAAAAACTCGTAAGCCTGCTTTTCGGCCATCTCCGTCGGCAACGTCGCGGCATTTGCGAATTCGGTTGCAATGGCGCCGGGCTCGACCACCACGACCTTGATCCCAAATCGAGCGACTTCGGCGAAAAGCGCCTCGCAAGCGCCTTCGAGGGCGAATTTGCTTGCTGCGTATGCGCTGTCTCCCGGCAGCCCAATGAGGCCCGATAGAGACGATACGGCAATGATCACCCCAGAGTTGCGCCGCCGCATTACCGGGATAGCCGCTTTGATTATCCGGACGGCTCCGAAAAAATTCACGTCCATGACGCGGGTGAATTCTTCGAGCGAGGTCTCCTCAAACGCACCTATTGAGGCGGTGCCCGCGTTGGCTATGACGACGTCGACGCCGCTAAACCGGCGCTCCATTTCCGCGACAGCAGCGCGGCAAGAACCCTGGTCCTGCACATCAAGGGCAATTTCGAGGAGGGACGTGCCGCCGCCAACTTGTTGCGGCGCAGCAAATCTTCGCCCCCCCGCCAGTACGAAGTGCCCGCGTTCAACAGCCGCTTCCGCAATCGCTGCGCCCAATCCCGAACTGCCGCCGGCAATGAGAACTCGTAGTTGTTGATCGCCAACCGTCATCGAAACTTCGTTCTTTCTCATTGATATCGTTAAAACGCATAATCGAGCCTGTATGCGATGTCTCATTAGAACGGATTATGATTCGGATGAAAAACAATGATTTGAGCACGTTGACCCAACGTCGATAGCTTCAGGCGATCCGGCGCAGAGCGACCAGCTTCGGCGCCGATGAGGATTATCGGGCGACCAGTAACTTAGCCGGGAGGGAACAACATCATGAAAGAAACTGTCAGACATTTGAATTTGCAGCCAAAGACGCGCCACGCGCTGCTAGGAGCCGTCTCGATCGGCGCGCTCGCGCTGTTCGCGCCGCTACCGTCATACGCACAAGAAGAAGGCGCTTCGGCTGGCGGATTTGACGAAATCATCGTTTCCGCCCAGCGCCGGGAGCAGAGCGCCCAGGATGTGCCGATCAGCCTGAAGTCTTTTGGCGGCGACGCGATTGATCAGCAGTCGATCTCTGAAGCTGCTGATTATCTCGCACTAACGCCGAACGTCACCTTTACCCAGGATGGCGAAACCGGTTCGCGCGGCGTCAACATATCGATCCGCGGCGTTGGCGACGTCGATCTTGGCGAAGTCACGGTCGCAAATTCAATCGGCTATTACGTTGACGAATTAAGCGTCGGTTCAGTCGCTAACGGCGTTATTAATCCTCAGTTGCAGGATATGGAACGAATTGAGGTTCTGCGCGGTCCGCAGGGAACCTATTTTGGCCGAAATTCATCCGGCGGCGCTCTCAACCTGACGACCAAAAAGCCGTCGACCGACGGATACTACGCCTCGCTTGAAGGGATGTACGGCAGCTTCGACACTTGGGGCCTCAACGGCGTAGTAAACGTTCCGATGGGTGAAATGTTCGCAGCGCGCTTCGTCGCTGCGTATGAAGAAAGCGACGGCATCATCAAGAACGCCAATCCGAACGGAACGCCAAGCAGCAATTCGGAATACCTCAATCTAAGGGGCGCTATTCGCGCAACGCCAAGCGAAAACGTCACCATAGATTTGTCTGCGACTTATACCGATGAAAATGAAGGTCTCGACCCTACTGTCGCGACCGGCGTGCTCGACCTGGATACGCAGAGCATCTTTGGATCGACGTTTGTTCCAATTGACACCGTCGGCCTGTTTCCGGCCAATCAGCGCTGGACCGACAAGGATGCGCAAGAGGAAAATCTGAAGGAATTCCTTGTCCTTAACGGTAGAGTTCAGTTTGATTTTGACGGATTCATGATCCGTTCAATCACTGGTTATGTTGACAGTTCAAGCGAACGATTCGCCGATCTTGACGGCATCTTCTCAGATACGCTTGTGCGCGAAAACCACTATGACGGCGAAAGCTTCAGTCAGGAGCTTCGTATTCAGTCAACGGGAGACCGGAAGCTGGATTGGACGATCGGCGGCATTTACGCCAACGATCAGATCGACCAGTTCAATTCGATTCGCTCCGGCGCGGTCGGAACAATAATTCACCCGAATACCGGCTTGGTGACCGGGCTGTTGCCGCCAATCCCGGCTGGTTTTCGAATTAACGAAAACAATCGCGCTTTCGAAACAAAGAGCTTTGCGCTGTTCTTTGACGGCACATATCATTTGAGCGATCGCGTCGATCTCACAGGGGGCGGGCGTTACACTCATGACAAGGTGTCGAACGCTTTCTTTGACACCATCGCTTTCGAAGGAGCCGTCCCCGATGCGTCGGGCTCTGGTGCATTCAACGACTTTTCGCCGCGCGTTGCGCTCACCTATCATTGGGCCGACAATGTTTCGACCTACGCGACAGTGTCTAAAGGCTTTAAGTCCGGCGGGCTTGATTTCGTTCAGACCGCCGCCACGGCCGGCGTCCAGCCGTTCCAGCCGGAAACGCTGTGGAATTATGAGGTCGGTGTAAAACTGGCGGCTTACGACAATCGTTTGCTGATTAACGCAGCGGCCTTCTACATCGATTGGAAGGATCTGCAGATCCAGACGAACTTTCTCGCAATCCCTGGGGACATCAGCTCGGCGGTTGAGTTGACGCAAAACGCCCAGGGAGCGCGTAACATCGGATTTGAAATCGACGCGCAGGCGATGCTTTCGGACGGTTTGGTCGTCTCGGGCGGCTACGGATACCTTGACAGCGAATTTGATGATTTTCCGGTCGCAATTCTGGCCGGCGGCAGTCAAGTGGACCTCACTGGCCAGACATTGCCGAGGACGCCGAAAACCACATGGAATGTCGCCGCGCAGTACGATCACGATATTTCGGGAAATCTGAGCGGCTTCTTCCGCGCGGAGGCGTTCGGAAGATCCTCTTCAAGGTCTGACCTGGAAGCCGTGGCTCAGTCGCTTCTGGGGCTGCCGCAATTCCCCTACAGGGCGCCTTCCTTCGGCGTCGTCAACATCCGGATGGGCGTCGGCACGGACAATGTATCCTTGTCCGGCTATATCGAAAACCTATTCCAGGAGGACTACTACACTTCGACAAGCGAGAATTTCGGTCTAGCCGGAATGCGCGTGCGTCCCAACCCGAGGAAATTCGGGATTCGTCTGAAAGTCTCGACGGGCACTTAACCAAGAGACTTTTGGCGCCGGCGATTCCTTCCTCCCTGGATGCGTCGGCATGACTTTGGAACGCCTGCCGTAAGGCAGGCGTTTCGATTTTGAAAGTGAATTGGTTTAGGATTGGAAGATGACGTTGAATAATTGCGCCCATAAATATTATTTTGTTGAAGGCTGGCGTTAAATTGCGGACGGTGTCGACTGCAATGAATTTGTCCCCCTCGGGGAATGAGGTGTTGATGTCTGCCGAAATGAAAATTGCCGCAGCAACCTTACATTATGTTTTGAGTTCAGATTCGCCGGAGCAGAGCGCGTGAACGAGAGTCCAAAAAGGAGCGCGGACGCATTGCTTTCAGCGATTCGGGCAAATGGGGTCGACACGATATTCGGCCTGCCGGGAGGGCAGCTGAATGATTTCTTCGATGCAATGCACCGTGCCGGCGACGGGATTACTTATGTCGGCTCGCGCCATGAGCAGGGTGCGGCCTATATGGCGTTTGGCTACGCCAAATCGACCGGAAAGGTCGGCGTTTATACGGTGGTGCCCGGCCCGGGCGTTCTCAATACGGCGGCGGCGTTGTGTTCGGCCTATGCAAACAGCACGCCTGTCCTGTGCGTGACGGGGCAAATACCTTCGAGCGCGATCGGCCGCGGCGTCGGCGAGCTGCATGAATTGCCGGATCAATTGACGACGCTTCGCTCGCTGACGAAGTGGTCTATGCGCATTGATCATCCTGCGCAGATCGAAACTGTGGTTAATGACGCGTTCAGGGAAATGACTACGGGACGGCCGCGGCCTGTCGCCATTGAAACGCCGCCCGACGTCATGGCGATGTCCGCGCCTGCCGGGGCGCCGAATGCGTTCAGGAGCGATGCGGCGTCAGTGTTCGACGAAGATCTCGTCAAGCGGGCTGCGGCGGCGATCGCCAAGTCAAAGGCGCCGCTGATTGTTGTCGGCGGCGGGGCTCAACACGCGAGCGAAGAAGTCCGGCGTCTGGCGGAGTTAATTCAGGCTCCTGTGATTTCCTTCCGGAACGGCCGCGGCGTTATCAGCGATGACCATCCGCTCGGCTGCAATTTCATCGCCGGATACGAACCTTGGAAAACCGCCGATCTGGTCATCGGGATCGGATCGCGGATGCAGCCCTATTTGCAGGAATGGGGCGTCGACGACGACATGACGCTTATCCGCGTTGATTGGGACCCGACAGAAATCAATCGCATTGTGAAAGCGGATATCGGCATTTGCGGCGACGCGAAGAGCGTTGCTTCGGCGCTTGCGGATCAATGCGCGAGGACGATCGGCAAGCGCGCCAGCAGGAATGCGGAGATAGCCGCCGCAAAGGCCGCCGCCGCCGCCGCGATCTCCGAAATTCCCGAACAAAGGGCCTACCTCGAAGCAATACGCGCGGAATTGCCGGAAGACGGCATTCTCGTCGACGAAATCACTCAGGTCGGATTTGCATCCTGGATCGCTTTTCCAGTCTATCGCCCCCGTTCGCTTATAACTTGCGGCTATCAGGGAACGCTTGGCTATGGGTATGCGACTGCGCTTGGCGTCAAAGTGGCGAACCCGGAAAAAGCGGTCGTTGCGATCGCCGGCGACGGCGGTTTCATGTTTCAGGTGCAAGAACTCGCTACCGCCGCCCAATACGGGATCAGCTTGCCGGTAATTGTTTTCAACAATCGCAGATTCGGCAATGTTCGGCGCCATCAGCAAGAATGGTATGGCGGCCGGTTTATTGGGTCTGAACTGAAGAATCCAAGATTTGCGGAAATGGCTGAGACATTCGGCGTCGCCGGCTTTAAGGCCGATTCGCCGCAGACGATGCGAAGCGCGCTTCGGCGCGCGCTAAAAGAAAGCGGACCAAGCCTCATCGAAGTTGAAGTCGGGGAAATGAGTTCGCCCTGGAAATTCATCCTGCGCGACCGGGTGCGCGGTATGAGGATGCGGCACTAGGAAGAGGGCTTACGGATATGGCTGTAAGGAAAACAGCATCGTCAACGCCGGCTGGCGAGCCGTCGGTTGCGATAGTCGCAAGGCAGGCGGTTCGCGGCCTTACGCCTTACGCTCAGGGAAAATCCTCGGTCGAAGGTCATTTTGAATCGATCAAACTGTCTTCAAATGAATCTCCGCTCGGTCCCTCGCCGGATGCGATCGCGGCCTATCACGAGGCGGCGAAGCGTCTGTTTCGTTATCCCGACGGCGGCCAGAAAGCGTTACGCAAGGCGATTGCCGAAATTCATGGGCTCGGCTCCGCGCAGATCGTATGCGGCAACGGCTCGGAGGAATTGCAGCTCTTGCTGGTCCGCGCCTTCGTTACTCCCGGCGAAGAAGTCATCTGCAGCGAACACAGCTTTGCTATGGGCCGCACCCATGCAAAGTCTCAAGGGGCGACTATAATTACTGCGCCCGAGGCGCAAATGCGGGCGGACGCTGACGCCATCCTATCAAGACTCTCCAAGAAAACGCGCATGATCATGCTGGCGAGCCCGAATAATCCTGTCGGCGATTACATGCGGCGGGATGAGTTGGCGCGGTTAGTCGCTGGCGTGCCGAAAGATGTAGTTATAATCTATGACGGCGCTTATGCCGATTATGTCGATGCCTCCGACTATGACGACGGCCTTCTCTTGCCCCGCCAATCGCCTAATGTCGTCGTTACACGGACATTTTCGAAACTCTACGGCCTCGCTGGCCTTCGCATCGGGTGGATGTGCGCGGATCCGTCTGTTGTCGCTGCGGTCGAGCCGATCCGAACGCCCTTCAACACCAATGCGGCTGCGCTAGCAGCTGCGGAAGCGGCGGTCCTCGACGTCGGATATGCGGCGATGGTGAAAGCGCACAATTCAAAATGGCTTTCCAAAATCACCGAGGCGCTCCGCAGCATCGGTTACGATGTGCCGCCGAGCGTTGCGAATTTCTATCTCATCCGGTTCGACGCGACGGGCGCTTTTACCGCCGAAGCCGCCGCCGAATTCCTCTTGAAACGCGGTATCATTCCGCGTCCGGTTGGGGCCGGCGGCCCTGCTGGATGTCTTCGGATTACGGTCGGTCTTGAACATGAAAATGAAGCAGTCATTGAAGCGCTTCGTGAGTTTCGCGCAAGTTGCGCGAGAAACCGGACGGCCTGATGTCGAGCCAGTTGCCGCTCCTTTCCGAATCGAGCGCGGCGTTTATCGCAAGCGAGAAGAAAATACTGATTGGCGGCGACTGGAGCCGTCCGAGCGGCGCCGGCGCCGTAGATTGCATCGATCCTTCGACTGGCGAAGCGATAACAGCTTTTTCTCCGGCGTCGGCGGAAGATGTCGATGCGGCGATAAGCGCGGCGCGCGTGAGTTTTGAACGCGGCGTCTGGCGCGATCTCCCTCCCGCTGAACGGGCAAAGCGGTTATGGCGAGTCGCTGAACTCATCGATCAATTCCGGCAGGAGCTTGCGGAACTTGAATCGATAGACGGCGGCAAGCCGTTCGCTGGCGCGCTGAACGGAGAAATTCCAGCCGCCGCCGAAGCCTTTCGATATCACGCTGGCTGGTGCACGAAACTTTCGGGCGAAACTTTCAGACCATCGGTGCGGGGCATCGATCTCGAGGGAGCGACGCGCCTTGAACCAATAGGCGTCGCTGGACTTATTACGCCGTGGAACGGGCCGCTTGTGATGGCGGCCTGGAAACTTGCGCCGGCGCTTGCGGCGGGTTGCTCGGTAGTTCTCAAGCCCTCTGAAATGACAGTGCTTTCGTCGCTGCGTCTCGGCGAGCTTTTGTGTGAGGCGGGCATACCCGCAGGAGTTGTCAATCTCGTAATCGGCGCCGGCGCCACGGTCGGCGACGCGCTGGCGCGCGATAACCGCGTCGACAAGATTTCTTTCACTGGGTCGACTGCGTCAGCGCGCGCAATTCTCAATTCTTCACAAGGAAACCTCAAGCGACTTTCTCTTGAGCTGGGCGGCAAGTCGCCGGTCGTCATCTTTGCTGACGCCGATATAGACGAGGCGATTGAAGGCGCCGCCGGGGGAGTATTCGGCAATGCCGGGCAGGTGTGCGTCGCCGGTACTCGCATTCTTGTCGAGCGATCCGCCTATGACCGTGTTGCCGGCGGGTTGTGCGCGAAGGCGCGGGCTTTGCATCTAGGACCGGCCTTCAATGACAAAACGCAGATGGGGCCTTTGATTTCATCCTCACACCGCCGATCCGTAGACAGCATCGTCCAGGCGTCAGTGCGCGAAGGCGCTGAGTGTCTTTCGGGCGGCCGCATCGTGGAGGGCGACGGCTTTTTTTATGAGCCGACAATCCTGGCCGACAAAAAAACAAAAAGCGCGGCGTGGCGCGATGAGATATTCGGGCCAGTCGCCGTCCTTGTTCCGTTTGACGATGAAGAAGAGGCGCTTCGCCTCGCCAACGACACCGACTATGGACTTGCCGCGAGCGTCTGGAGCGAGAATGCGTCACGCGTCCAGCGCATGAGCCGCAGCATCCGCGCCGGCATCGTGTGGATCAATTGCCACGGCATTCCGGATATGGCGATGCCTATCGGCGGTTACAAACAATCAGGCTGGGGGCGCGAACACGGCCGATTGGGCGTTGAAGCCTATCTTGAGCACAAATCTGTGATGCAGCGGATCTTCAACTAAACCGCGCCGCCGTTTCGGCCGCCTCAAGAAGCAACCATTCTTCAAAAGCGATCGCCCACGACTTTTCGGCATGTTCCTTTGGCCGTACGAGGTAATATGCGTATTTTGACCGCATCTTGAATTCGAACGGTGCGATCAACCTCCCTGCGGCGATTTCGTCGGCGACCAATAAGCTGCGCCCAAGCGCCATTCCCTCACCGGCGATGGCGGCGCGGATAACTATATGAGAATGATTGTAGCGAAGCCCTTTTGCGGCCTTGTCGGTGGATCCGCCGGCGGCGTCGATCCAGTCAGTCCACTCCATCACCATCTCGTCGTGAATGAGCCCGTAGTCGGAAAGATCGGCGACACTGAGAGGGCGCTTGCGCCGGCCAATGAGCTTGGGACTGCAGACAGGAAAAATGTCTTCGTCTGCGATCTTGACGACGTGAAAATTCGACCAATCGCCGGCGCCATACCTTATTTCAACATCGATATCGCCGTCGGCAAAATCCGAATAGGCGTTATGTGTCATGATCTTTATCGCGAGATCTGGATATCGCGTCTGAAATTTTTTGATCCTTGGTGCGAGCCAATTGGCGGCAATCGAGTCAAAAGTGGCGATATTGATTGCCTGGACGCCCGTATTCTTAACAATGGCGTCCGTCGCGTCTGCGATAGTGTCGAATGCGGCCGACAACGCCGCGGCGAAAGCCTCGCCTTCCTTTGTCAGCTTGATGGAACGGTTCAGCCGCAGAAATAGCGGCGTCGCCAACCATTCTTCTAGGTTCTTGATCTGATGGCTGACCGCCGCCTGGGTAACGTGCAGATCATCGGCCGCCTTGGTGAAACTAAGGTGACGTGCGACCGATTCAAATACGCGGAGAGATACGAGGGGAGGCAGCCGGCGGGCCATCGGGATCAGCAGGAAGGGGTTTTTGACATTAGGAGACCTTATAGGTTCGATGAAAGACTATCAATTGCCGGCGCGGTAGGGACGTCGATAAGTTTCGAGACAGAGGACGAAATCTCTGATCATACGGATAGACTAGCCTCCCGCGGCGCGACCGGCGGGGGCGCATGGCGGGTGAATGGCTGAAACCGAATTCGACATCGTCATCGCAGGGGCAGGGGTCAATGCGCTTTCCTGCGCCGCATTGCTGACGCGGTATGGTCTTTCGACTTGCCTCGTTGAGCGCAATCCGTGGATTGGCGGCGGCGCTGTCACCCGTGAGGTGACTATCCCCGGTTTCAAGCACGACCTTTTCGGTTCCTCGCATGTCTGGATTCAGGCAAATGCCGACTTCAAGGATCTCCTGGAGCCTGAGCTCGTTCGGCACGGCCTGAAATATATTCCCTCAACCGATCACATCACCGGCCATCCGGACAAGTCCGGCGGGCCGGGCATAGTCATCTACAAGAGCATCGACAAGACCGTTGACAGCATCGCGCGCTATTCGAAAGCGGATGCGAAGAAATATCGTAAGGTCTTTGACGAATTCGGCGCGATCAAGGACGGGTTCATCCGCGCATTTTTTTCGCCTCCCGCTCCGCCGAGCACAATGGCCCGCGCGTTTGAGAACAGCCGTGAAGGGCTAAGGCGCATGCAGGAATTCAATTTGAGCGCCCGCGCCTGGGTCGACTTCAACTTCGAGAACGATTTCGTCAAAGCGGTGATGCTGAATTGGGCTCTTGCGCCGCAGATCCTTCCTGAACAGGAAGGCGCCGGACAATCGTTTTATATCATGATCCCAGCTGTGCATGTTTATGGTCAGGCGATTCCGGAAGGAGGAAGTCAGGAACTTCCCAACTCCATGGCGCGATATATCGAATCAAAGGGCGGACGCATCATCACTTCGGCGACGGTTGAAAAAGTCGTTATCGAAAACGGAGAGGCGCGCGGATTAAGACTTGCCGACGGATCTGAAGTCCGTGCGCGCAAGGCTGTGGTCACATCGCTCGAACCCAAGCAATCTTTCCTGAAGCTCGTCGGTGAGGACAATCTCTCGGCCGACTTCACAGAAGCAGTTCGACGGTTTTCTTTTGGAAAAGTGACGATCTGCCGGATGCATCTGGCGCTGTCAGAGCCTCCTGACTTTGCCAACGGCGCTGAAATGAGCCGCTGCGCCTTTCACCGCATCGTCGACTCAACGCCTCAAATGATCCGGCAATATGCGGAAATGTCTCTCGGCGAGCCGCCGTCTGACCCGTTCCTTTGGTCCGCTTGCTGGACCCTTCTCGATCCGACGCGCGCGCCTGATGGCAAGCATACGCTGATCTTTGATACATACGTGCCGAATTGGCTGGCGAGCGGAAAATCCTGGAATGACATCAAGGATGATTATGCGCACAATGTGTTGCTGAAAAAACTCCAGCAATATGCGCCGAATATCAATTCGAGAACCATTCTCGGCGAGTATATCGAGACAAAGGACAGCCTTGAGCGCGCCAATCTTTCGTTTGTCAACGGAACGACAAATGGCGGCGAACGCATCGCCGCACAGCTCGGCGCCTTTCGCCCATTCCCCGGCTATGCGCATTACCGCTCGCCGATTCGCGGCCTTTACATGACCGGGCCGCATTGTCATCCCGGCGGCGGAATTTCCGCAGCCGGAACGGTCGCAGCCAATGTGATGCTGGAAGATTTCGGACTCAAACGATTGCCGAATTGAAATGACAACAAGGAATCACGAAATGACCAAGAGCCGGAAAATCGAAAAATACACCGCGATGGTGATCCAGCCGCATGTGACGGTTGCGGAAGATCGCGCCGGGATCAACAAGAATCTCGAACGCGTCTGCAATATGATCGACTTCGGCGTCGGCTATTTTTGGGAGCTGCCGGCGCGGCTTGTCGTCCTGCCTGAATATTTCCTTCAAGGCGTGACAACGCCCGGAAAAGGCGAGCACGGCATTGAAGGCTTCATGAAGAAGGCGATCGCGCTTGACGGGCCTGAAATGCGAAAGCTTGGCGAGAAAGCGAAAGAATACAATCTTTACATCGCAGGCGGAGGCGTCATCGAAAAGGTTCCGGAATTTCCCGATCGCTGGTTCAACACCGCCTTTATCATCGGCCCGTCAGGAAATGTCGAATTGCGTTATCACAAATGGCACATTCCGGCGTCGATTGGTCTAGGAACGAGCCCGCACGACATTTTTGACGAATATTGCGAAGTCTTCGGCGGCGACATCAAGACGCTGTTTCCGGTGATCGACACCGATATCGGCAAGCTCGGAACCATGACTTGTCATGACGGTTGCACTCCGGAGGTGTCGCGCGCCCTCGGTTATAACGGCTGCGAGGTCATCTGCCATCCCGTCGCACTGCAGGAAGTCGAAGGCGTTTCGGAGCCTTGGGATTTCTGGATGTTCACGCGACGAACCCGCGCGCATGACAATATGGCCTACGTGCTCGGCTCAAATTGGGGAAAAGTCGATTATGATTATTATCCGCGCGCATTCTGCCCCGGAAAGTCATTCGTCATCGACTATACCGGCATGGTTCTGCGTTGCGCCGATTATCCGGAAGAACAGGTCATCGGCGCTGTAATCGACATCGAAGCGTTGCGCGAACACCGGTCGCGTTCCAATCATAATTGCTGGGTTGACGTAAGAACCGAAGGTTTTCGCCAGATTTATGAAAAGCCGATTTATCCGCCGAACCAGTTCCCGAGCGGGAGACCTCCGAGAAATCTCGCCGACAAATTGGGACCGGTCAAAGACGTTTTCCGCGATCTTTACGCGCGGGGCCAATTCACGCCGCCGGCCGGAATGGACGTTGACGACATGCCCGCGCTTCATGAGCGTAGAATAAAGGCGGCGCAAACTATCGGCACGCTGAGAAAAGATTGAAGGAGCCGGCGCATGCGCGTCCTTAGCCCGCTTGCAGAAATCGATTTTGTCATTGGAAAATTGGTTCGCGAGGGCGATATGCTCATCATCAAGGGCGATCCGAAAAGTTCGCTGGAAGCCGAAGTGCGCCTAACGCCGCGCGATGCGGCGCACCTTCTTGCTTCATTTGTTTTCAATCCGACGGCGATTGCGTATTTTTTCTCGCTGCCCTTCCTGTTCGGCCGGCGGAAAGTTGCGCGGGAAATTACAGTGACAAACGATTTCAAGCGTCTCAACAAGCCCTGGTGAGGCGAACGTGCGCGAATGAGCATTTTCGTATTAGGCGAGGGCATGCTCGAACTCGCAGCGATCGAGGACGGATCCGCGCGCGTCGCCTATGGCGGCGATGCGCTCAACACTGCTGTCCATCTCGCGAGGTTGGGCGCCGCGCCGCAGTTCGTTACGGCGCTCGGCGATGATCCCTACAGCGATTGGCTGGCGGGAAAATGGCGCGCGGAAGGCGTAGGTCTTGACCATTGCCTTCGCATTCATGGCGGCAAACCCGGCATTTACGCCATCTCGATCGGCGACGACGGCGAGCGGAGCTTTACCTATTGGCGAAACGACAGCGCGGCGCGCGCTTTCTTCAGTCACCCGATGGCGGAAAGCGCGATCGCCGCGATGATGGGAGCATCTTTGCTCTATCTGACTGGCATTACGTTGTCGATTTTCGATGTCGCGCATCGCGAGCGCATTTTTGAGATCATGGATTTTGTCCGCTCCCGCGGCGGCGAAGTGGCGTTTGACGTAAATTACCGTCCCAAGGGCTGGCTGCGAGCAGATGATGCGCGAAGCGCGATCCGCTCGGCGCTTGAACGATCATCGATTGCGTTCTCTTCGGTTGAGGACTGGGCGCTTCTGTTCGAAACGTCAGATGCCGAAGGAATAGCGACGCTGGTCAAAAAAGCAGCGGGCGGCGAAGTCATCGTGAAGGACGGAGTGCGCGGATGCTTTTTCGCCGCTGGCGAAGATCGCGGTTGGGTCGCGCCGAAGGAACGCTGCGCGCCAGTTGACACGACAGGCGCGGGCGACAGTTTCAACGCCGCCTATCTTGCCGCCCGCATTGCCGGCCGTTCGCCGCAAGAGGCTTGCGCGACAGGCAATAGCCTCGCTGCAAAGACCATCATGCATACGGGCGCCATTGGAGCGAGAGTTGCGCATTGACTAACCATCATTCAATGCGGAAATGCCTTTCGATCTGCAATTGGTCGGTCTGTGAAAAAGAA
>ERZ1292633.2758-Hain-H41-02um-R1-2758-length-17646-cov-6_pt1 | contig 17646 bp, 13 predicted proteins | sample MGYA00564406_ERZ1292633 | MGnify/ENA primary metagenome ERZ1292633 (study PRJEB36523, sample SAMEA6512639) | groundwater metagenome | collected 2019-01-08 | study: AquaDiva: Metagenomics assemblies of 32 groundwater samples | reverse complement strand
AAAGTCTATCCCTTTTGTGGCAGAACGTGTCAGTTATTTATTAACGAGTCCTTAGACGCCCAAGAGGTCAAGCAATACTTCCCCGTCGACCGCGTCATCGCGGGAGTCTTGAAGGTGTATCAAAGTCTTTTGGGCGTGACGTTCAGGGAAGTTCAGGGCGGTTCGCTCTGGCATCGGGACGTTCGCTTGTACGAGATCACCGATCCCGAGGATGGAGGCTTCAAGGCCCACTTCTACCTGGATTTGCATCCGCGCGAGGGTAAGTTCTCCCATGCCGCCGCTTTCAACCTGCTCAAGGGGCGAGCGGGGACCAACGGCTACGATTCGGCGGCCTCCGCGATCGTCGCTAATTTCTCCAAGCCGTCGCCGGGGAAACCCGCTTTGATGTCGCATGATGAGGTGCTGACTCTCTTCCACGAGTTCGGCCATGTGATGCACCATACTTTGACCCGAGCTCGCCACTTGTCGTTTTCCGGCTCCGCGGTCGCCCGGGATTTCGTCGAGGCGCCCTCTCAGATGATGGAGAACTTCGCCTGGGAGAAAGAGGTCCTGACCGAGGTGTCGGGCCATTGGGAAACCGGGGAACCTCTGCCCGCCCCATTGCTCGACAAGATGATCGCCGCGCGGCGTTTCAACATGGGCTTGTCGACTCTGCGTCAGATCGCCTTGGCCTCGGCCGACATGGCCCTTTTCTCATTGGTGCCGAAGGATCCGTCGGCGACGTTTAACGAGGTTTATGCGCGGGTCATGGGAAATCCGCTTCCGCCGGGGAGCAATATGGCGGCGAGTTTCGGCCATCTCTTGGGGGGCTATGGAGCGGGGTATTACGGCTACTACTATTCATTGGTCGGCGCCCAGGATATTTACAGCATGTTCACGCGCCCGGACTCCGTGCGGTCTGAAACCGGTCGGCGCTATCGCCGTACGGTGCTGGAACCTGGATCGGAAGTCCCGGAGTCGGACTCCCTGAAAAATTTTCTGGGACGCGAGCCCAGCGAGGACGCCTTCATGCGCATGTTCGAAGACGCGCCGTCCTCTTAGGCGGTGTCGCTCTCATGATTCAACGCGCCGCCTCCCCGCTCGCGCTGCTGATGTGCGCAGCGCTCGCCGTTCCCGCGCCGGCGGTTGTGCGCGCCGCGCTGCCTTCGCAGCGCGGCGTCATCAACGTTCCTGTCGCGCCGACGGCGTTGGCCTGGCCGTCGACCCCGCGTCTGATCAGTTCCTCGCGGCTCATGGGCGCGGCCTCGTTGGCCGTCCCGTCGGCCCCTCTGTTGGCCGCCCCGCGCGCGGCGGCCGTCTTTGGCCAGGCGGCGTCTTACGCGCGGACGTCGCCGGCGACGGTGCTTGAGCATGCGCGAGAGGCCTTCGCGGCCCCGTCCTCCCCTGATGCCGGGCCGTTGGCCGAGCGCTCCCATTGGGACTATTTTTGGAGCGGGGCGAGGGCTTCCGAAAAGTCCGAGCTGACGAGCGCGTCCTCTCTGGCCGGCCAGCGGCCTTCGACGCTGGCCCCCGCTCGCGGGCGTTCTCGCCCCGCCTCGAGCTTTGTTCCCGCGTTGGGGTTTGCGTCCGTCGGGAGCGCGGCCAAATCCCTGCTCGTTCAATACGCGCCGTTGATCAAGGCGGGCGGCATGCTCGCGGCGACTTGGCTGATCGTGCGGGCCGTGCATTGGGCCATCGGCCGATTCGCCTCGACGCTGGGTCTTAACCGGCAGCAGGTCACGGTCGTGCGGCTGGTTTCCAGCGTGGTGCTGTGGAGCGCGGCGGCGGCGGCCGCCCTGTCGTTGGGGGGGGTCTCGGCCGAGATCATCACCGCGATTTTCGGCGCCGGGGGCACGCTGCTGTCTTTGGCGCTCAAGGACACCTTGGGCAACCTCATTCAGGGGGTCAACTTCCTTTGGAATCACCCTTTTTCAGTCGGCGACCGCATCCAAATCGACGACTCCACCGGCGTCGTCACGGACTTCACGCTCACCGCGGTCCACGTGACTCGCGATGGGGGCGGGACGGTGATCATCCGCTACGCCACGCTCGCCGCCAAGGCGGCCGTGCTGCTGGGCGGTTACACGTTCCCTGATTCCAGCCTTTCCCTATCCAAGAAAACAACTCCGGGCCCGGGATCGGTCGTCGAGGCGCTTTGGAAATCCTTCGATCGCAATTTCTTCATCGCCGGAGCCCTGGCGGCGGCTTTATTCCTGCTGCCCTTGGTGCCGGGGGCGGGCGCCTTTCTCGGCGGCTGGGCGGTCAAGATTGCGGTCTACGCCGCGGCCGCGGCTGCCGCGTGGCTGACGAGCCAAACCGCGGGCGCCGCCGTTCGTTTCATCGAGTTTATGGCCGACCGTTATTCCTGGTCGCCGGGAAAAAAAGTCGTCTGGAGGCTGCTTGCTCGCATCGGGGTGTGGATATTGGGCGGCGGCGCGATGATGCGGATCATCGGATTTTCCTGGATCACGCTGACGACGAGCCTCGGACTGTCCACCCTCGGCGTGGGATTGGCGACGACCAATTTTTTCAGCAACATCATCCAAGGAGGCGAAATCCTTCTTTCCAAGCCGTTCAAGATCGGCGATCGCCTCAAGGTCGGCGTATTTGACGGCGTGGTCAAGGACATGACGCTCTATCATGTCGTCGTCGACATGGGGGACGGGCGTCACGCGCTGCTGCCCTACTCCCTCGTGCGCGACGCCGCCCCGGTCGTGCGCGCGGGCTCAAAGACCGAATAAGACGAGCCCCGAGAAAACGTTCGTTTTCGGCCTGTCAAGACGGTTCCTTTTCCTTAACATAAGATTCCGTTGACAGACTCGGGGGAGTCTGTTATAACATCAGCGGCTTAAAAAAGCCTATGCGCAAGAAAATCATCGACTTCCTGTCGCGTCGATTGACCGTGCTGGTCATACCCCAGACCCAGCTCAAACCCTGGCGCTGGCAGTGCACCACGGCTTTTTTCCTGTTTTGCCTGGGGTTGTGGTCGGCGCTGACCATTTCAGCCGGCATCATCGTGGGTCGCCATACCGACTATTGGATCACCAAGGCCGATAATCAGGTGATGCTCGTCAAGATGACCCGTTTGGCCCAGGAGATGGAGCGGGCGCGAACGATCGTAGATCAGGCTCGAAGCACCGACCGCCAATTGCGAGGCCTTCTGACCATGGCCACCGACCGGGATCCGATCTCGGCCGCGACCGGAATCGGGGGGCCGACCATCGCCGAGCGTCTCAGCTTGGGGCGGATGTTGGGAGGCGGGGCCTCCGCCATCCGTCAAGCGGATTGGCACCGGGAGATTTTGCGATTGCGGCGGGACGCCGAGGGGCGATTGGCGAGTTTCCAGGAGATCGGCTGGTACGTGGGCAACCAAAAAAGCCTGCGCAACGCGACGCCGAGCCTGTGGCCGACGGAGGGCTCGATCACGTCCCTGTTCGGCTACCGCTTTTCGCCGATGCGTCGCGACGACGGCGAGAAGGGGGAATTCCATCCCGGGCTCGATATCGCCAACGCGGCCGATACCTTGGTTCACGCCACCGCGGATGGGACCGTCCGTTTTTCGGGTTGGACGCAAGGCTACGGGAATATGGTCGTCATCGACCACGGCTACGGCTTGACCACGCTGTATGGGCACACGTCGAAAGCCCTGGTCAAGATCGGCGAGCGGGTCATGCGCGGTCAGGTGATCGCCTACATGGGCACGACCGGCCGTTCGACCGGGGCTCATCTGCACTATGAGGTTTGGCGCCAGGGGCGGCCGGTCAATCCGATGTCTTATTTGAAAGTCCGCAGCGGACCCATGCTTCTGGGAGACAACGCGCAATCTGCGTGGAGGGGAATCTAACGATGTTCGGAGACAAGTCAGTTCGCGGCGACGTGCGAGAGGGAATGACGCTGATCAGTGAAGAGGCTTTTTTCCACGGCTCGCTCGTGGCCAAGGGTTCGCTGCGCGTCGAGGGAGGCTTTGAAGGCGATATCTCCGACGCGGTGGATGTCGAAATCGGCGCCAAAGGCCGGGTCGTGGGAAACCTCGCGTCCGAAACGCTGGTGATCGCCGGCGAGGTGGTGGGCGACATCGTCGCGTCCCGCTCGGTTGAAATCTTGTCCAGCGGACGGGTGATCGGAGATGTCCGCACCCCGAAATTGAAAGTCGATGAGGGAGCCTTCTTCGACGGCTCATGCGCGATGGGTTCAGGAGAAGACAGACCCCGCCGGCGCCGCGCGCGCGCCGAGACCGACGCGGCCCAGCCCGCCGACACCCTCTCCTAAAGGAGCCGTTATGATCTCATTTCTTCGCCGACACCAAAAAAGCATTTTTATCGCGACCGTGACCGTTTTCCTATCCGGAAGCTTCGTGGGATTGGGGAGCTACTGGTTCACCAGCCGCGACATGGACGGCATCGTGGCCCGAATCGGCGGCGCCAAAATACCGGCCGCGCGCCTGCTGCTGCGCGTCAACCAATACGCGGACTCGCTGCGCTCCAAGGGCACCGAGGTCGATGACGCGATGATGTCGCGCCTGAAGCGCGAGATGCTCAACGACATGATGATCGAGGAAATGCTCGTCATCAAAGCCGACGAGATCGGCCTGAAAGTGACCGACGACGAACTCTCCCGTGATATCCGGGCCACACCCGCCTTTCAGCGCGGGGGGCAGTTCGATCAGGACGTTTATTTTCAGCAGGTGCGCGCGTTGTTTCGCGAGACTCCGCAGGAATACGAACGCTCGCGCCGCAAGGCCATCAAAAGCGGGCGACTCAAACAACTGATCTTTCGTTCGGCGAAAGTCTCGGCGCTTGAAATCGACGAGGCCTACGCCGAGGCCAAGAAGACCACCCCCCCCAAGGACGCCGCCAAAATCACCAAGGAATCCGTCGCCCAGGGTCTTCAGCAGCAGCGTGCCATCGAGCTGATCAATCAGTGCTTGCGCCAGTTGTCCTCCCAGGTCGCGCATCAAGTTTTCATCGAGCGTGTCGAAGGCGGCTCATGAGTGATATGAACTCCATCCTCGTCGTCGGTTCGGTCGCTCTTGATACGGTTAAGACGTCTTCCGGCCGCAGCGTGGAAGCTCTCGGGGGCTCCGCGACGTATTTCGCCTTGGCCGCGAGCTACTTCGCCTCCGTTCAACTCGTGGCCGTCGTGGGAGAGGATTTCCCGCGCAGTCATCGCGACACGCTCGCCAAGCGCAGGGTGGACCTGAGCGGACTTCAAGCCGCCAAGGGCAAGACATTCCGCTGGTCGGGGAAATACGACAAGGACGGCGGAGTGGCCACCACGTTGACCACCCACCTGAACGTTTTTAAGACCTTCCGCCCGACGCTGTCGCAAGCGCAGCGCAAGACGGAGGTCGTATTTTTGGCGAACATCGATCCGGACCTGCAAGCCGAGGTTTTGGCCCAAATGCACAAGCCGACGATCGTGGCGTGCGACACCATGAATTATTGGATTGACTCCAAGCCGGCGGCGTTGAAGAAATTGTTGGCCAAGGTGGACGTTTTCTTCTCCAACGACGAAGAGGCCAAAAAGCTGACGGGAGCTGCCAACGCCCTTCAAGCCGCGGAAGTCCTCGGCGATTGGGGTCCGTCCGTGGTCGTGATCAAGAAGGGAGAGCACGGCGCTTTGATGAAAGTGCGAGAGAAGTTCTATGTGTTTCCCGCCTATCCCTTGGCGCGGATCAAGGATCCCACCGGCGCCGGCGATACGTTCGCCGGGGGCTTTATGGGCTATTTGGCGGCGAGCCGGGCGCATAACGACGTCTGGCACCTCAAGCGCGCGATGGCTTACGGCACGACTTTGGCTTCCTTCAACGTGGAGGATTTTTCTACGCGAAACATCGAGGACCTCGATCGAGTCGCCATCGACGAGCGCTTCCATGATCTTGCCGATCGCATGACGATTCCCCGGGCCGATGATCCCCTCAAGAGCCGCCGCGCCGTGTCGGCGTGATCCGGCTTGAGGGGCTGAGCAAGAGTTTCGGCCAATACCGCGCCGTTTCCGATCTCAATCTCGAGGTGAAGCCGGGGGAGATCTTCGGCTTTCTGGGTCCCAATGGGGCGGGCAAAACCACCACGGTCAAGATGATCACCGGTCTGCTTCGCCCGACGGCCGGAACGGTCGTCATCGACGGCCGCAGCATGGCCTCAGATCCCATCGCCGCCAAGAAGGCCATGGGCTTGGTTCCCGACGAGCCCTTCGTCTATCCCAAGCTGACCGGAAGCGAGTATCTGCGTTTTATCGGCGAGTTGTACGGAGTCCCCTTGTCCGACATGAGCAGTCGCATTCCCGATTTGCTCGAGATGTTCGAGCTTTCGCCTTGGGCCGGCGAACTTTTGGAGAGCTACTCCCACGGCATGCGCCAGAAGCTCGTTTTGGCCGGCATCCTTCTGCACGAGCCTAAAGTGCTCGTTCTCGACGAGCCGATGGTCGGGCTCGATCCTAAAAGCGGACGCCTGGTCAAAGATATTTTCATTCGGCTTGCCCGACGGGGCACCGCGATCTTCATGTGCACCCATGTCCTGGAAATCGCCGAAAAGCTCTGCGACCGCATCGGCATCATGATCGGGGGAAGAATGGTGGCCTGCGCAACGCTGCCGGAACTCCACTCCCAGGCCGGCCAGGGCGGCGATGATCTCGAGAGCATATTCCTCAGCCTCACCGGCGGCGCGGAGTACGCGGCTCTTCTGCGCTATTTGTAGCATGTGGGGCCTTCTCTTGCGCCGCCGCGCGCGGACCCTCGTCAACACGCTCAGCCGCTGGACCGCCTACGAATGGGGCCGCAACGCGGCGTTCGCCGCGGCGGGAGCGGCCCTTCTCTATGGGCTGCATTACGGTTTTTTCCGTCTCCTCTTCTACTTGGGGGGCGTCGAACTCATCGGAAAACTGCTGATCTGGAAGCTCACGGCGATGCTTCTGCTCATGACATTCTCCATGGTGGTGGTGTCTAGCCTGCTGACCGCGTTGACGACCCTGTATTATTCGTACGACCTCAAGTTCCTGTTCAAGGCGCCCCTGACCCTGCGCGTGATCTTTCTCGATAAGTCGCTCGAGAGCGTCGTTTTCGCCTCCTGGATGATCGGCCTCATCCTGATTCCCTATGTGATCGCGCTCATGCGCGTCGAGCATCTCTCGGCGGGATTTTTCGCGGCTTTTCTCGCGGCCCTGCCCCCGTTTCTTCTGCTGGCCTCCTCCTTCGGCATAGGGTTCACGTTGCTCCTGCTGTATCTGTTTCCGAGCTCGCGCACTCGCGACGTCGTCTGGGTCATCTCCAGCCTGTCCTTGACCGTGGTGTATGGGTTGGTCCGCTTTTCTCAGCCCGAAAAACTCGTCCGGCCCGACGCTCTTAAAGTCGTCGCCGAATATCTCGGCTTTTTGCAGGCGCCGACCGCGCCCTATCTGCCGTCCTGGTGGTTTTCGCAGGCGCTGCACTTGGCCGCCCAAGGGGAGTGGGGCGCTTGGGGCGCGCGCACGGCCGCTCTGTGGACATGCGCCGCGCTCGTCTACGCGGCGTTGACGATGCTGGCTGGGAAGGTTTACTTCGTGGGCTACAGCGGCGCCCAGGAAGGCGCGTTAAGGCGGAGGACGCATGCCTTTCGCCCTTTGCCTGAACAGAGAATTCTAGGCGCGCGTCCGTCCGCCGCCCTGCTGTGGAAGGAGCGGACGACGTTTTTTCGAGACGTCAAGCACTGGTCCCAAATCCTTCTGATCATCGGGCTCGTCTTCGTGTACCTGTTCAGCATCCGCCGCCTGCCGTTGGATTCGGCGCATCTGAGAAGCCTCGTTTCGTTTCTCAACGTCGGGACCGCGGGCTTCGTGCTGGCCGCGCTCGGACTGCGATTTACGTTTCCGGCGATCAGCCTGGAGGGAAAGTCGTGGTGGGTTCTTCGCTCCGCGCCCGTCGACGTGGCCGAGATCATGCGCGACAAATTCCTGTTTTCAGCGCTGCCGATGACGGCGATCGCGGGATTATTGGGCGTCATGACCAATTGGATTCTCGACGCCGACCGCTTCACCGCCTGGCTCTCATTGGGCGCCCTGCTTGTGGTGGGCTTGGCGATTTGCTCGATGGGCGTGGGCTTCGGGGCGTTGTTCCCGCGTTTTACGGTCGAGAACATCCATCAGATCGAGTCTTCGGTCGGCGGCTTCGTCTACATGTCCGCCTGTCTTTTTTATGTTGGGGCGACCATCGCCGTTTTAGCCGCGCCCATGCAGATGCATTTCATGCGCATGTTCGGCAGCGGCGTGTGGGACGACCGCGTCGCGGCGGCCTCCGCGGCCTCGTGGTTGGTGTTGAACGTGGTGGCGTTCATTCTTCCGTGGCGTTTGGGGCGCCGGGCTCTTGAGAGGCATGAGTGATCATCGCGATGAGGCCGTGGAATCAAACCACAATCTGAAGGGGTTGCAACGAGACCAAAACCGGGAACTTGATTTCTGATACTATCGATAAGGCATGTTCGAGAGTTCGAAACCCAGCGCCATCGCCTACCTCTCGACCGATTCCGATTTATTCGGCTCTGAGCGCTCCATGCTTGTCGCCGTCAAGCACCTCAATAGGGCTGTTTTCGAGCCGCGCATCATCACGCTTTGGGCGGGTCCCCTGGAAGACGCCGCCCGCCGCGAGGGCATCAAGGTCGAGAGGCTTGATTGGCTCAACGTCACCCGTCGCGATATGTGGCGGCTGCCCTGGACGGCTTTTCGCTTGGCGTTCTGGCTCAGGCAAGAAGGCATAGACATCCTCGAGTTCAATCAAAGCAATTATGTCCTGTTGCTGGCCGCCTGGCCGGCCGCCCGACTGTGCGGCACGAGGCTGGTTTATCGCCAGCGGATGTTCCAAAACGAATTGCGCGGCCTGCGGCGTTTTCTCCTATCCCGCGTCGATCAGCTGATATCGGTCAGCGCCGGCGCGGTCGCTCCTTGGCGGCAAGGCGCTCCCGCCTGGTGGAGGCGCTTCCTGGAGCGCCGGCTGACGGTCATCCATGACGGACGCGATATGGCCCGACTCGAGGCGTTCGAGAGGGACCGCTCCTTCGTGCGCGATCTGGGAGTTCCCGACGGCGCTCCCATCGTCGGCATGGTCGGGGCGTTGGACCCGAATAAACGGCCGGATCTTTTCCTTCGCGCCGCCCGCGCGGTGCACGAACGCCGGCCCGAGGCCCGGTTTCTGCTGGTCGGTTCGCCCTATCTCGGCGCCCAGGCGCAGGACTACGGCGATTCGCTGCGGGCCCTCGCCGCTGACTTGGGCCTTTCGCAGCGCGTCGTCTTCACCGGCTTTCGGCACGACGCCTACCGCATCCTCCAAAACTTCGACGTTCTCGTTCTCCCTTCGCGGCGCGAGGCCTTCAGCGGGGTCCTGCTTGAGGCCTTGGCCGCCGGGGTGCCCGCCGTGGCCTCGAACGTCGACGGGACCCCCGAGATCGTCGTCGACGGCGTCACGGGCCTGCTGATCGACTCCGACAGGCCCGAGGATTACGCCTCGAAAATCCTCGGCCTGCTCGATGATCAGGAACAGAGGGCGCGCCTGAGCCAGGCAAGTCGCGCGCGCGCCCGCCAGTTCGACCAGGCCATGCTCACGCGGCGCGTGGAAGCGGCTTACTGCGCGCTGGCCGGACGCGGGGCGATCGAGCGACGATGAAAACGATCCTAGTCACGGGAGCGACGGGCTACGTGGGAGGGCGTTTGGTGCCCCGCCTGCTGAACCCGGAAAGCGTGGTCCGGGTCCTGGTCCGAGACCCAGGCCGCGTGGTCGGGCGACCCTGGGCGGCCAGCGTCCAGATCATGCGCGCGAACCTGCACACGGGCGAGGGTTTGGAGGCGGCTTTGCGAGGAATCCACACCGCCTATTACCTGGTCCACTCCATGTCCGGAGGCGCGGATTTCGCCCGCCTCGACCGAGAGGCCGCGCAGCGTTTTGGCGCGGCGGCCCGCGATGCGGGCGTCAGTCATGTCATTTATCTGGGCGGGCTCCTTCCGAAAGACTCGGCCTCCGAGCATCTGACCAGCCGCGCCGAGGTCGGCGCGATCCTGGCTGCGGTCGTGCCCACGACGGAACTGCGCGCCGGGCCGATCGTCGGTTCGGGCTCGGCTTCCTTCGAGATGGTGCGCTACCTCACCGAGCGTCTGCCCCTCATGATCGTGCCCGGCTGGATCGACCATGAGGTCCAGCCCATCGCCATTCGCGACATTCTCGCTTACTTGTCGCTGGCCTGTGACTACTCCGCTCTGGGCATCATCGACATCGGCGGCGACCGCCTCACCTTCCGGCGCATAGTGGAGACCTACGCGAATCTGCGCGGGCTGCACCGCGTCATATGGACCGTCCCCCCTGTCTTGCCGCGTGTGGCCGCGCGCTGGATCGGGGCGATCACTCCCATACCCAACTCGCTCGCCGTGCCGATCGCTCAAGGCATGGTGCAGTCCCTGGTCGCCGACACCCGCCGCGCCAGGGAGATCTTCCCGTCCATCGTGCCTCTCGATTACCGCACTGCGGTTTCGCTGGCCCTGACCCGCATGGAGAAGGGGGAAGTCGAGACGCACTGGAGCGGCGCCCTTGGCCATGGCCCGACGGCGGAACTCGAAGACAGCGAAGGGCTCGCGCGCGAGACGCGTTCGCGCCTGGTGAAAGCATCGCCGGAAACCGTGTTCCGCGCTTTCAGCGGCGTGGGCGGCAACAGGGGGTGGCCGGCCTGGAAGTGGGCGTGGATATTGAGAGGATTTCTCGACCGGCTCATCGGCGGCCCCGGCTTGCGCCGCGGTCGCCGTCATCCCGATGAGATTTTCACCGGAGAAGCCCTGGACTTTTGGCGCGTCGAAGCGGCCGAACCGCCGCATCTCCTGCGTCTGCGCGGGGAGATGCGCCTGCCGGGCCGCGCCTGGCTGCAATGGGAAGCCCTCCCCGAAAAGGGCGGCACGCGCCTCGTGCAAACCGCCCTGTTCGCGCCGAGGGGACTCTTGGGCGCCGTCTACTGGTACGGCCTCTATCCTTTCCATAAGTTCATTTTCTCGGCGATGGTGAACGCCCTGGCGCGTCGGGCCGAGCAGAGGGAGTGATATTGTATAATGCCCCTGGTCTGCATCGTCGCCTGCGCGCGAGGGGGAGTTAATTTCATGATCTCTAGAATTATCCGAATATCATCGGTGGTTCTGGCCGCGTTATTGTTTGCGGCGCTTCCTGGGGCCCAAAGAGTGCGCGCGAGCCAAACGCCCAGCAAAGGGGAGTGCTTCATGGATACGAACCACCCTCTGACGTCGACTGTCCTTGGCGTGGCCACGAGAGAAGGCCTCGCGGGCGAATTCGTTCCGCTGTACGTGGCGATCGGCGAGTTCGATCTTCTTGCGGACGGCAAGACCTACAGCGCCGAAGCAAAGAACGTGCGTACCGGTGAATACACCGTGATCAGAGTCAACCCTGAGGCGGGAGAATGCGCCGTTGCAGGCGTTGCGTATCCCATCAATATTATTTCCGTGCCGCCTTCGATCCCGGCGGACTGATTCGGGGCCCGCGATTTAATCCCTGAACTTCGGGTGTGTGAAGTGGAGCCTGCGGTCGCATCCGTAGGAAACCGCGCTCGCGCTCAGGATGACGCGGCCAATTCGGGCCCATCCCTTTTCATTCGTGGGGTCCTTGGTGTCGTCCGAAACGAAAACGTCGAAAACGAGGCCCCCCGGATGGTTCTTTAAGTCCAGTTCCTCGCGAAAGTCTGTCGCCGTGTTCTTCGCCGTGCCGGGCGCTGGTTTCATCATCATCCAGCGCGGTGTTTTGGGCACGGAGCCCTGCGTGAGGCCCAACTCGGAAAGGGGGTAGAGTTGGCGCACGCCCTTCATCTTGTCGGCGAGGTCCAGGCTTTTGCCTGCATCCCGCAACTCTGCCAGAGTCCCGTTCCATAAGTCCGAAAAACGCAGGCCTGAATCCGGCTCGTTGGACATGCCGGCATCCAGAAAATACTTATCCTCATCATCGCCGGCCAAGGTCTCGATCTGGAAGAAATTCGCGGTCCTGACCGCGGCGCTCGCATCCATGGTCGGAAAAACTTTTCCCGCGAAGGCGAACCCTCGGCGTTCGCCGCGGCGAGTCCCGGCCCTCGTCACGGAGGCCCGGCCGATGATCAAGGCCCTCCTGCCCTGGGAGAAATATCCTGAATACGGCGATGGTTCCGTCATGGTCCACACTCCGGCGAAACAGATGCCGTTTGAATGAAGGCGTTTGGCGAATCCCGGCAGGTAATCGTGCGGATCCGTCATGGTGCGCACGGCGTCATCATCCAGCTTCTTGACCCCGTTTTCACGAAAACCTTCCTTGCTGACCTCATATCGAGGGAGTTCGCCGCGGTTGTAGCCGTCCATGATCTCACGAGTTTTTGGATCCGCAGACGGAGCCAGGTCTTTATCCAGGACCACGCTCCAGACTTCGTTGAAGGAAGAGCCCTGAGAGTCGGACGGTATCGGCACCGAAGGGGGCGTCGTCGGCAGTGGGATGATGGCGTCGCCGGATAATTCCACGAGGCGCGCATGAGCGGTGCTGGCGGCCCATCCATCCGAAAAAGAAGAGGCAAGGAAGACGACGGACAAGACAAGGGATTTATTCAATTCGCGATTATACCAGACCTGACGAGGGTACATGACGGGGACGAGCCTCTAGAAAACACGATGAGACGCCGCTTCTCGCGTTTCGTTACCGAAATTTTGCCAATAAGTAATGAGATATTTACCGGTTCGACATGTGGTTTTCAGGGTGGTGCGCTACACTAAGGAAATGAGGCGGCCCTGTCTGCTGCTGGCGTTGTGTTTTGCCTCTGCGCGCTCGGCTTGGACCGCGACCTATTACGTCGCGACCACGGGCAATGACGCCAATCCCGGGACCAGCGCCGCTCCCTGGAAGAGCGTGGCCAAGGCGGTCAATACGATGGTCGCCGGAGACACCACCTATGTCCGGGGCGGGACGTACAACGAGGGGCTGATCACGTTTAAGCGATCCGGCACCCAAGCGGCCCCGATCAAGCTTCTCAATGCGCCGGGAGAGTCGCCCGTCATCGATTTCGGCGTGAACTACGACCATACTAAAGTGCAGCGCTTCCAGTTTCAGGCCGCTACGGGCTATAACACCCCGATCGGCTGGATCACTCTCGAGGGCTTTGAGATGAAAAATGGTTATGACGGAATCAAGTACTACAATTTGCATGATTCCGTGATTGCTCGCAATACCATTCACCATCATTCCAGTCAGGGGATCAAGGGGAACGGCAGTCTGAGAGTGACGATCGACCGCAACATCATCCATAGCAACGGGGATTTCGAGCTGTGCGCATCCACCCCCGCTAAATGCAATCTGCTGCACGGCATCTACATTGACGGCAATTATGTGACGATCACCAATAACGTCATTTACAACAATTTAGCTATGGGAATTGTCCAGAATGGAGACTCCGCCTATAGCTCCACCGGGCACGCCGGCCCCGAATATTCGGGAGCATCCAATTGGTTCATCGCCAACAATACCTTCGCCTATCAGGCTTATCGGGGCGCCATCTCCGTGTGGGGTAATCGATGCCGTGACACTCGCATCGAGAACAATATTTTCTACGAGAACTGCCAAAGGGCCGCCGGCAAATGCGGCAATGTGAATGGAATCCACATCAACAGTGGCGTCAGCGGAATTTCGATCCGAAATAATATTGCTTACGCGAGCGGCTCGGGCGGCCTCCTTTTTTTTACTCCTGGCCTGACCGAAGGGGTCCAATACACGCAATCGGGCAATATCGTCAACGTGAGCAACCCGGCCTTCGTCAACGGCGGCAACAACGCGCTGCCGGCCTCGCCCGACTTCAGGCTCACCGCGCAAAGCCCGGCCATCAACAGGGGGCTCAATCTTTACGGGGACGGGGTGAGGACGGATCTCATTGGAGTGGCCCGGCCCCAAACCGGATCCTTCGAGGTCGGGGCGTACGAGTACGGCGGTTCCACGCCGCCTCCCACAAACAATCTTGCGCCGGCCAAGCCAAGGGGGTTTAGGCTCCAATGAGATCAATATTGTGGAGTGCGTTGTTTTCCGTTCTTGTCGTTAGCGGACGACCGTGCCGGGCCGCGACGTATTACGTCGCGCCCACCGGCAACAATGCCAATGCCGGGACCTCCGAGAGCGCCCCCTTGCTGACCATCGGCCATTGCGTGTCCAAGGCGATCCATCCGGGCGATACCTGTCTGGTTAAAAACGGGACCTACGCCGAGAATACGATCCTCCTGAGGTATTCCGGCGCCCCCGGCAACCCCATCACCATCGCCAATTATCCCGGACACTCTCCGGTGATCCGTCCGGCGGATGGAAACGCGATCAACGCCGTCTATATGAGCGCGGGCAGGCTTCAGACCATCGGCTGGATCGTTTTCAGAGGCTTTACCATCACCAACGCCAGGTATGCCGGATTCAAGTACGCGAACGCCCACGACACGGTGATCCAGTCTAATTACATCCACCATAACAAGTCGCAGGGAATTCTGGGGCATGGGTTGCGCATGACGATCGATCGCAACACCATAACCCGGTGCGGCAATTGGGAGCGGTGCGTGGTGGTCTCGACAAGCTGCAATCAGGTGCATGGGATGTACATGACCGGGAGCTCCTACACGGTCACAAACAACTTGATCTACGAGAACTTGGCCTTCGGGATACAGGTGGCGGCTTATCCGTACGACTGCACTCAATACTATGGGGGCCAATATTGCGGCAGTTGGAATTACGCGGCGCCGGAGTACGCCGGGGTGAATCATTGGTTGATCGCCAACAACACCCTTGCCTATAACGTCGAGCGGGCCGGCATCGTGCTGTGGATGGCCACCAAAAACGTCAGAGTCGAAAACAATATTTTCTACGAGAACTGCGTCCGATGTGGCTCCGGCTCCTCGCAAGGAATCAATCTCACGAGTGCTAGCAGCGGGATTTCATTCAAAAACAACGTAGCATACGCGAGCGGTTCCGGCGGACTTGGATTTCTAGATTCAAGAGCGGTTGAGGGGGTCGATTACACGCAATCGGGCAATATCACCACCACGAATCCGGCCTTCGTCAACGGCGGCAACAACGCGCTGCCGGCCTCGCCCGACTTCAGGCTCACCGCGCAAAGCCCGGCCATTAATAGGGGACTTAATCTCTACGCCTCCGGGGTCAGGACGGATCTCATTGGCGTCGCCCGCCCGCAAACCGGGCCCTTTGAGATCGGGGCCTACGAGTACGGGGGGACAACGCCTCCTCCTCCGGCCTTTGACTTCGCCCTCGCCAACGGCGGCAACAAGTCGGTGACCCGAGGCGGCTCGGTCACTAACAGCCTCACGGCCTCCTTGGTCTCGGGTACGGCCCAGGCCGTGTCTTTCTCGGTCACGGGCCTGCCCTCGGGCGTCACCGGCGGCTTCTCGCCGGCCTCTTGCACGCCGAATTGCTCAAGCACGTTGACGCTCTCCGCCTCGGCCTCGGCGGCCTTGGGGACGGCGTCGCTGACGGTCACGGCCGCAGGCGGCGGCATCACTAAAACATCAGCCTTCACGTTGACCGTGAATGCGCCCCAGACGTCGACGCATTCCGTAACGCTCAGCGCCGCTCAAGCCGCCCCCGGAGCGGCTTTCATCGCCACCGTCAATGGCGGCTCGGGAAGCGCCACCCAATGGGTGGCCGTGTACCTGGCCACCGCGCCCGACTCGGCCTACAGCTACAAGGGCAACTGGAAGTACTTAAACGGAACACAAACCGCGCCCGCGACCGCCGTGCCGACCCCCGTGCAGTTGACGTTTGCAGCGCCCATGGACGCAGGGGTGTACAATCTTCGCTTCTTCGCCAACACCGGCACCGGGACTCGGTTGGCGCTGAGCCCCAATCTCACGGTGAGCAGCACGACGGACTTAAACGGAGACGGGATCACCAACGTGGCCGACGTGCAGCTCGCCGTCAACCAGGCCTCGGGCGCGGCGACTTGCGGGTCGGGAGACGTCAACAAGGACGGGGCATGCAACGTGGCCGACGTGCAGCTTGTCGTCAATAGATCTCTGGGATTGTAGCGGAACATAAAATGGGAAACACTGCGTCGATTGTTCTGGCATTGATGTGTGTGTTGGGGCCCGCCCGGGTTCAGGCGGCCACCTATTATGTCGCCACCAATGGTAACGACACTCACGCGGGAACGTTAGCGGCGCCGTTTAAGACGGTGGCCAAGGCGGTCAATACGATGGTTGCCGGAGACACCACCTATGTCAAAGACGGCACTTATAATGAGGGGCCGATCTCTTTCAGAAAATCCGGCACCAGCACGCAACCGATCAAATTGCTCGCCTACCCTGGTCATGCGCCCAAAATTCATTTTATCAAGGGCTTACTCCAAGGGCTCCAGCTGGCGGAGAATTCTGACCGTATCGCCATTTTCAACCCAACAAGCACCAAGCTCCCTATCGGATGGATCACAATTGAGGGGTTTGAACTGGAAAATGGTCGAGAAGGGATCAAAATCTATACTGGCCACGACATTACGATTCGGCGGAATTATATTCACAACAATGGCCACGGCGTGCTCGGGAGTGGGACAAGGATTCTGTTTGATAGGAACCGGTTCATCCATAACGGCCAATTTGACTACTGTGCCCAAGGTGCCGTCTCCGCATGCAATGGAGATCACGGTATATATTTCAATGGCAGCGATATTACACTCACGAACAACATCTTTTCTGATAACCTGACATCCGGGGTGCAAGTCAATGGAACCGTGAGCTATGATCCTGCCATACACGCTGGGCCAGAGTATGTCGAAGTCAATCATTGGGCGATCTCGAACAACACCTTTGCGTACAGCGGCCACAGTTCTGGCCTGATATTGTGGAGTCTCATCCGCAATGTGCGAGTTGAGAACAATATTTTCTACGAGAATCGGCAACAAAACAGCAGTGGTCAAGCCATTTCGTTTGCGGCAGGGTTTGTAACGCGGGGATCTTCAGGGAACCAAATTCGCAACAACCTTGCGTATGCGACTGCCCCGGGCGGGACAGCATTCTTTGCTAATTCAGGGGGAGCCGTCGAAGGAGTTGAATATACACAATCCGGAAACATGATCAACATCAGTCATCCTGCGTTCGTCCATGCTCCAGCGACCGTCCCGGCCTCGCCCGACTTCAGGCTCACCGCGCAAAGCCCGGCCATCAACAAGGGGCTCAATCTCTACGCCTCCGGGGTCAGGACGGATCTCCTTGGCGTCGCCCGCCCGCAAACCGGGCCCTTTGAGCTCGGGGCCTACGAGTACGGGGGGACGACCCCTCCTCCGCCGTCCTTTGACTTCGCCCTCGCCAACGGCGGCAACAAGACCGTGACCCGAGGCGGCTCGGTGGCCAACAGCCTGACGGCCTCCTTGATCTCGGGCACGGCCCAGGCCGTGTCTTTCTCGATCTCAGGCCTGCCTTCGGGCGTGACCGGCGGCTTCTCGCCGGGCTCCTGCACGCCTCATTGCTCGAGCACGTTGACGCTATCGGCCTCGGCCTCGGCGGCGACGGGAACTGCGACCGTGACCGTGACGGCCTCGGGAGCGGGGATTTCCAGGACTTCCGCCTTCACGTTGACGACGACGGCTGGCAACGGTACCGACTTGAACGGGGACGGGATCACCAACGTGGCCGACGTGCAGATCGCGGTCAATCAGGCCTCGGGCG
>ERZ1292633.2757-Hain-H41-02um-R1-2757-length-17651-cov-9_pt1 | contig 17651 bp, 15 predicted proteins | sample MGYA00564406_ERZ1292633 | MGnify/ENA primary metagenome ERZ1292633 (study PRJEB36523, sample SAMEA6512639) | groundwater metagenome | collected 2019-01-08 | study: AquaDiva: Metagenomics assemblies of 32 groundwater samples | reverse complement strand
GGCGTTAGCTCAGTTGGTAGAGCAGCTTACTCTTAATCAGTAGGTCGCAGGTTCGACCCCTGCACGCCCCACCAATCCTAGTGAACGTCACTCCTCCGCCATAGGTATTTGTTCTGCGCTGCCGTCGTGTTTGATCTAGGTCAAGACACGCCGGGACCGCCCGGAAGATACTTGCCGGGCCTATCGGGCAGGGCACGCCCGCAGGCAAATGATCGGGATTACGCCACTGGAAAATGAGATAAAAAAGCGGTCCAGGGGGAGGCTTTTTCGGGTTTCCTCCGGACTTGGCCTTGCAGGCTGCGCAACCAGAATGCGTGCCAGTGGTCTAAGGCCATTGGCTGCCTGATACCACTGGATACCCGAAAACCCTACACTGGCATAAGCGGAAAAAAAGCGATGGAAATGTCCAATTTCGAGATCGTGGCGCGAGAGGATTTCTCGGATGTCACTTACCTGCTTGAGGTGCGCCATCCCCTGATGGCCAAGGCCGCCAAACCGGGGCAATTCGTCATTGTCATGCTGAACGAGCAGGGCGAGCGGATTCCGCTCACCATCGCCGACTTCGACCGCAAGAGAGGGACCATCACGCTGGTCATCCAGGCGGTAGGCAAGACGACCAAGCAGATGCAGCAGGAATGCCGGGTCGGGACGCATCTCTACGGCATGGTCGGCCCTATGGGCATCCCCAGCCCGATCAGCCACGCGAAGAAAGTGGTGTGCGTGGGCGGCGGCCTGGGCGTGGCGCCGATCTACCCTCAGGCGCGCGGCTTCAAGGAGAGCGGCGCGTATGTGATCGCCATCCTCGGTTTCCGGAACAAGGATCTCGTGTTCTGGGAAGACAGGTTCCGGGACTGCTGCGACGAACTCATTTTGTGCACCAACGATGGTTCGGCCGGCATGAAAGGCATGATCACCGACGGCATCAAGGTCGCCCTGGCGGGGCACCCCGATATCGACGAGGTCGTGGCGATCGGCCCGCCGGTGATGATGAAGGCCTGCGCCGATGCGACGCGCGCGGCCAAGATAAAGACCATGGTGAGCGTCAACCCGATCATGGTCGATGGCACCGGGATGTGCGGCGGCTGCCGGGTGAAGGTCGGCGATCAGGTGAAGTTCGCCTGTGTCGACGGGCCGGACTTCGACGGCCACCTGGTCGATTTCGACGACCTGATGTCCCGCCTGCAGCGCTACGCCAAGGACGAGAAGGCCGCGCATGAGCGCTGGTCGGAAAGCTGCCGCATGACCAAGCAAGTCGGCGCTAGCGCGCTGGACGCGCTGGGTGCATTGGCACGAGGCCGCGCCCCGCAAAGTGAACTGCTCGAACTGCCGGACCCGTTCGAGGACGCGCGCGGAGGCTAGATCGGTTTGATGCTTGATATCGCGGCATTGCGGCGCCAAAGGTGTGCTCCCTGAGGGGTGCTCCCCGAAGGCCCGCATAGTCGCTTGAGGACAATACTATGGCAAAGAAGAAGACGATACGAAGCATTCCGCAGGAACGCACGCCGATGCGCGAGCAGGATCCGCAGGTACGGGCCAAGAATTTCGAGGAGGTCGCCTGCGGCTACAGCCTCGAGGACGCGCTGCGTGAGTCCGAGCGCTGCCTGATGTGCCCGGATGAGCCCTGCATCGCCGGCTGCCCGGTGGGAATCAATATCCCGGGATTTATCCAGAAGATAAACGAGAAGAATTTCCGCGGCGCCTACGACATTCTCACCGACACCAATCTGTTGCCGTCCATCTGCGGCCGGGTGTGCCCGCAGGAGAACCAGTGCGAAGGCGTGTGCACCGTCGGCGATTCTCTCGAAGCGGTCGCCATCGGGCGCTTGGAGCGGTTTGTCGGCGATGCCGCCATCAAAGAAGGCTGGGTCAACATTCCCTATATCGAGCCCAACCGGTTCAAGGTGGGGATCGTCGGCTCGGGACCGGCGGGCATGGCCTGCGCGGCGGACATGGCCAAGGCGGGGTGCGACGTCACCGTGTACGAAGCGTTCCACCAGCCGGGCGGCGTATTGAGATACGGCATCCCCGATTTCCGCCTGCCCAATGCGGTGATCGATGCCGAGATCGACAATCTGAAAAAATTCGGGGTCAAGTTCGAATGCAACACCCTGGTCGGCCGCCTGTTCACGATCGAGCAGATGATCGACGAGATGGGCTTCCACGCGGTATTCGTCGGCGTCGGCGCCGGCTATCCGACGATGCTCAATATTCCCGGGGATTCGCTCAACGGCGTGCTCTCGGCGAATGAGCTGCTGACGCGCTGCAACCTGATGCGCGCCAGGGATTTTCCGAACTTCGACACGCCGCTGCCGATCGGCCGGCGGGTCGCCGTTGTCGGCGCGGGCAACACGGCGATGGACGCGATGCGCGTATCCATCCGGCTGGGCGCGGAGAAGGTGTACTGCATTTACCGCCGCTCGCGCACCGAGGCACCGGCGCGGGCGGAGGAAGTGCATCACGCCGAGCAGGAAGGGGTGGAATTCCACTGGCTCACCAATCCGGTGTCGGTCCTGGACGACGGCAAGGGCAGCGTGCGCGGCATGCGCTGCGTGCGCATGGAGCTGGGCGAGCCGGACGATTCGGGCCGGCGCCGGCCGGTTCCGGTCGCCGGCAGCGAGTTCGATTTCGAGACCGATCTGATCGTGTACGCGATCGGCACTAACGCGAATCCGATCATGGGGCAGACCTCCAAGCTCAAACTGAACAAATGGGGTTATATCGGCGCCGACGAGAACCTAGCCACCTCCGTGGCGGGCGTGTTTGCCGGCGGCGACATCGTCACCGGCGCGGCGACCGTGATCGAAGCCATGGGCGCGGGCCGCAAGGCCGCGCGCGGCATGAAGGCCTATCTCGGCATCCGTGATGTCGGACTTCCCTATATCAGCGGGGACGGGACCGGCGCCGGCACACTTTTCGGGATCGACACGAGGGAGCGGAATTTCGCGCGCGTGCGCGTTGCTTAAGGCGTGTGAGGGTCCATGAACCTCGGCCTTGCAACGCAAACGCTCAACACGACCCACGAACAACGAACAACGAACTGCGGCTACGGAAAAAACATGAACGAAATGACCATGCAGAAATCGCTTAAGAAGCCCGGCAACAAAACTCAAGCGTCCGCGGGCAGGACAGCGGCCGTCAAGTTGACGGAACATATTGTCGAAATAATCAGTGATTCCGGCGAAGGCGCGCAAAAATGCGGCCAGTCCCTGGGCGCGATTGCGGCGCAGATGGGCAACGGCATCTGGACCACGGAAATCATTCCCGCCGAAATCCGCCCACCGGCACGCAGCGTCGCCGGGGCCAGCGGCAATCGCATCCGCATCGGCTCCGGAACCATCACCAATGGCGGCGACGAGACCGACCTCGTGGTGGCGTTCAACGAGCAGGTGCTGCTAGGACGGGTGCGGGCGAAAGAACTCAAACCCGGCTGCATCATCCTGCTGGAAAGCATGTGGCGCAGTCACGCCGAGCCGAAGATTGCGGCCTCCTACATCGAGACCTATGACCGGGTCGTGGCCGCAGGCTACAAGGTGTACGAAATTCCGATGGAACAGGAGTGTCGTACTCTGGTTGCGGATGCGAAGCGCGGCAAGAACATGTTCGCTCTGGGGATGCTGTGCCACCTCTACAGTCTGGAGCTGAAGCTGGCGGTGGATCAGATCGTGCTCGCTTTCGGCAAGAAAGACCAGAGCGTGGTCGATGCGAACATCAAGCTGCTCGAAGGCGGCCATAAATGGGCGGAAGCCAACCTCGACTTTTGCTACAGCATTCCGGCGACGCGCGCTACCGAGCCGCAGATCGTGGTCAACGGCAACACCGCGCTGGCATTGGGGGTGCTCGCATCGGGGATGGAGATCTGCGCCATGTACCCGATCACGCCCGCCACCTCGGCCTCGCACTATCTGTCCGAAGTGTTCGAGAACGTCGGCGGCATGGTGCATCAGGCGGAGGACGAGATCGCCGCCTGCGCTTTCGCCATCGGCGCCTCCTACGCCAGCAAATGCACGGTCACCATCACATCCGGCCCCGGCTATTCGCTGAAACAGGAGGCGATCGGGCTCGCGGTCATGGGCGAAATTCCGCTGGTCGTGGTGAATGTCCAGCGCGGCGGCCCCAGCACCGGCCAGCCGACCAAAATGGAACAGGGCGATCTCATGACCGCCATTTTCGGCAGCCACGGCGACGCGCCGAAGGTGGTGATGGCGCCGGGCACCATCGAGGAATGTTTTTACTCGATCATCACCGCGCGCAAGATCGCGGAAACCTTCAACATGGTGGTGGTGGTGCTGACCGACGCCGGCCTCGCCACGTCGCAACAACCGTTTCCACGCCCGAAATTCAGCGATACCTGGATGGCGCCGCCGGTTGACCAGAGCCCGGTTCCGGAAGGAGCCAAGCCCTACGACTGGGACGAGACCACCGGCCTCGCCCGCCGCTTCATTCCGGGCCAGCCCGGCGGCATGCACACCCTGACCGGTCTCGCGCACGACCGCGACAGCCACGTCGCCTACGATGCCGAAATCAACGAACAGACCCTGCGCTTCCGCAGCCTGAAACTGGCCGCGCTGCAGAAAACGCTCAAGGCGCCGCCGGTGTTCGGCGATCCCAAGGGTGACCTGCTGGTCGTCGGCTGGGGCAGCACCAAGGGCGCGATCGAGGAAGCGGTCGAGGCCATGCGCGCCGAAGGGCACAAGGTGTCCTCGATGCACCTGCAGTTCTTGCAGCCCCTGCCGCCGGGGATCAAGGAAATCATGCAGGGGTTCAAGAACGTCATGACCATCGAGAGCAACTGGAGCGACCGCCCCGAGGATAAGATAATCGACGAATCCAATCGCCGCTATTCGTCCGTGGCGATTCTGCTGCGCTCGCGCTACCTCGTCGATGTCGATTGCTGGAGCGAGGTCAGGGGCGAGCCGATCAAGCCCGGCACCATCCGCCGCGTAATGATGCAAAAGCTGAAAAAGTAATAGTAAAGAAAGGTGAAAAAGCCATGAACATGATATCCGCCACTGAGTGCCTGCTGCAGATGTGCGACGAGCACTTCGAATTGGAAGACTATCAGAGCGGCGTGCCGCGCTGGTGCACGGGTTGCGGCGACAACGCCATTCTTGCGGCGGTGCAGCGGCTGTGCCGGGACGAAGGATTGCGGCCGGAGAAGACCGTGTTCGTGTCCGGGATCGGCTGCTCCAGCCGCTTTCCGCATTACATGAAGACCTACGGTTTCCACGGCATTCACGGGCGTGCGCTGCCGGTGGCCGAAGGCGTGAAAATGGCGCGCCCCGACCTGACCGTGTTCGTGAATACCGGCGACGGGGACTGCTGCAGCATCGGCGCCGCGCACTGGATCCACGCCATCCGCTACAACATGAACATCACGGTGTTCCTGCACGACAACCAGATCTACGGCCTGACCAAGAAACAGGCCTCGCCCACCTCGCCCATCGGGACCAAGAGCAATACCACCCCGCGCGGCAGCTACCTCGAAGCTTTGAATCCGCTGACGGTTACGCTAGGCGTGCAGAACGTCTCCTTCGTCGCGCAGGCGGCCGACTGGATTCCGGAGGTGCTGTTCGACATCGTCAAGGCGGCCTACCACCACAAGGGGCTGTCGTTCGTGCGCATCATCCAGCGCTGTCCGGAGTGGCTGCCGAAGTCGCTCGACCCGTGGCTGCACGATCCCCAGAAAGTGCAGTTGCTCAATCACGAGAACGGCCTGCAGCTGAGCGCCGGCCTGTCGCGGGTGTACAAGAACCAGTTGCAGCACGATCCGTCGAACATCCACCGGGCGCGCGAAATCGCCTCCAGCACCGATATCATCCCGGTTGGGATCCTGTATCGCAACCCGGATGTTCCCTGCTACGAGGACCTGCGGGCCTCCGACAAGCTGCGCACGCCCGATCTGACCAGGGCGGGGCTCAACGCGGAACTGGACAAGTACACGGTCTGGCCGCAGGGAGCGGAGCAAAAGGTAGCGTAAAGCGTCGGCGCGCCGCGCGCGCCGTCATCGAAAACAATAGACACCACCAGCAAAGCAGGTTGATAAAGACATGGAAGCGGATACTCAAGCGCACGTTGCTTTTTTCCTGACCGGCAGGCGGCCGAGCGAGCACCTGGACGCGGTCGATGGACTGGGCCTGCGCCCGGCCCTTTTTGCCGGATACCGGGAACTCACCCAGCTGCGCTATGATTTTCCGCTGCTGCTGGTCGCCGGCCGCACCGATAAGCTGTTCGCGCAGTCGCTGTCGGGTCTCATCGACAGCGCCCTGGCAACCGTCGCGCAAGGCAGCGAGGGCGAGCGCATCAGGAAACATGTGCTGCGTCTGGAGCAGGAGATTCGCGCTCTTGCCGCCGGCGGCAGCGTCGGATTGTTTTCCGCGCTGTGGGACAAGGCAGCAGGCCGGCTGGCGAAGCGTGCGGACAAATCGTTCGAAGACAGCTTGCGCCGCACGCGTGCCGCGATCAAATTCGACGGCGAGGTGGCGGACTGCGACGCCGCGCTTCCCTCGCGCCTGCTGCAGCATGCGTGGGCCGCGGTACAAAAGCAGAAGTGCGAAGGATTGCGCAAGGACCTTGACCGGCTGGTGCTGAAACTATCGGACATCCTCAAAGCCGATTACGAACGCTCCGAAGCGGGGCGCAGCGCCAAGCACCTGAAAGCAGCGGTAGGGACCGGCTTCGGCGATGCTTTCGACTTCGATGCCATGTCGCGCATGTTGTCCAAGGCCCTGCCGAAGGACGTGTTTCCGGAGACCCGGCGCAAGCGCATACGCGAACTGCTCGAGGTATTGAGCGCGCAGCAGTTCTTTCCCGCCGCTGCCGCGCCGGCGAAAAAGGCTGGCGCCGCGAAGCCCTACTACGCCTTCCTCTTCGACAGCTGCGCCGATGCGCTGCAGGCTTTCCGCGAACGCATGCCCAAGCTGATCGAACTCGCCAAGGCCATCGCCATCGCCGAGCTGGAGATCGACGGGCAGTACAGCGAATCCAGGCACGACGCCTTGTTCGAGCAGTTCGGCGCGAACGGGCTAGACCCGCGGGATCTGGCGCCGTTTCCCGATTATCTGGTCTGCGTCAACGCCGAGAAAATGCAGGCGGTCGAGCACGCCCAGCTGATGGAGATTCTTTCCTCGGGTTTGCCGATCAAGGTGTTACTCCGGATCGACGACATCCTCGATGAGTCGCCCAATGGCGAAGGCAGTCTCACGGCCGGCATGCGCAGCAGGCAGATTGCCAACATGGCGATCGGCCTCAACGAGGTCTATGTGCTGCAGTCCGCCAGCTCCAACCTGTTCCAGTTCCGCGAGCGCATGCTGCGCGGGCTGACCTATCGCGGGCCCGCGCTGTTCAGCGTGTTTTCCGGCGCGAGCGCAAAGGCCTCCGACCTGCCGCCCTATCTGATGGCAGCCGCGGCGATGGAGTCGCGCGCCTTCCCGGCATTCACCTACGATCCTTCCGCCGGCCCGAACTGGGCGTCGCGCTTTTTCCTCGACGCCAATTCACAGGTGGATCTCGACTGGCCGATCCAGGGTTTTGCCTACGAGGACGAACAGCACCAGAGGGTGTCGGAGGATCTTGCTTTTACTCTCGTCGATTTCGTCGCCGGCGACCGCCGCTACGCCAGGCACCTGGCGCGCGTTCCGCGCTCTAAGTGGAACGGCAGCATGATTCCGGTGGACGAGTCGCTGTCGCGCGAAAGGAAGGGCCTGCCGGACAAGGTGCCCAGCCTGCTGATGGTCGACGGCAACAATGTGCTGCAGAAAGTGATTGTCGACGAGCGGCTGATTAGGGAAGCGCGCCGTTGCCGCGAGATGTGGCACAGCCTGCAGGAACTGGGCGGGGTGCACAATTCGCACGCGGAAAAACTGCTCGCGCGCGAGAGAAAGGCCTGGGAAGAGCGCATGCAGCAGGAGGCAGAGGCGCACACCGCGGTTGCGCCTGCCGCAGCGGTGCCAACTGCGCCGGCCGCATCGGCCGCGCCTACCGCGGCGAGCGCGCCGGCGGAGCAGGAGCCGGAACGATCGCCCAACGAAGCCTACATCGAGACGGCGCGCTGCTCGACCTGCAACGAGTGCACCCAGCTCAACGGCAAGATGTTCGCCTACGACGCGAACAAGCAGGCGTACATCGCCGACATCAACGCCGGCACTTACGCGCAACTGGTCGAGGCCGCGGAGAGCTGCCAGGTGTCCATCATCCACCCGGGCAAGCCGCGCAACCCGAAAGAGCCGGGCCTGGAAGAACTGCTCAAACGCGCCGAGCCGTTTCTGCAATAGCGTCCCCCAGGGGACGATGAGGGGGGTTGTGGGAGGCCCGCCCCCGGGCCGATCGGTGTTCGATCCCGGCGCAGATCGCGGCGCCGGCACCGCATTCAAGCACAGACTCATCCAGTGACCGCCGACATTCGCCGCATCATCCACGTGGACATGGACGCATTCTATGCGTCGGTCGAGCAGCGCGACGACCCGACGCTGCGCGGCAAGCCCGTGGCCGTCGGCGGCCAACCCGGCTCGCGCGGGGTGGTGGCGGCATCCAGCTACGAAGCACGGGCGTTCGGGGTGCGCTCGGCGATGCCCATGGCGCGGGCGCTGCGCCTGTGCCCGAACCTCGTGATCGTGCGGCCCGACTTCCAGCGCTACCGCGCCGCCTCGCAGCGCATTCTGGAAATCTTCCGCTCGTGCACGCCCCTGGTCGAACCGCTGTCGCTGGACGAGGCCTACCTGGACGTCACCGTCAACCGCTGGGGCGAGCCGCTGGCCACGTCGGTCGCAAAGCGGTTGAAACAGCGCATCCTCGAAGAAACGCGGTTGACGGCCTCTGCAGGCGTCGCGCCCAACAAGTTCCTGGCCAAGATCGCTTCCGGATGGCAAAAGCCCGACGGGCTGACGGTGATATCGCCCGGCCGGGTCGAGGCGTTCCTGCAGCAGTTGCCCGTAGACGCGCTCTGGGGCGTCGGGCCGGTCACGGCAGGGAAGCTGCGAAAAATCGGTATCGAGCGCCTGGTCGAGGTGCGCGCGGCCGACCCGGATCTGCTGCGGCGCGCGGTCGGCAGTCTGGCCGATGTTCTCCAGCGACTGGCCTTGGGTGATGATCCCCGGCCGGTGGTGCCGAACCGGCCCGCCAAATCCTCGAGCAGCGAGAACACTTACAACGAGGATCTGCTGGCGCTGGACGCGATTCGCGCGGAGATCGATCGCATGGCACGCGGCTGCGCGGCCTGGCTCGCGCGCAAGGGTTTGCTTGCGCGCACCGTGACCATCAAGGTCCGCTACGCCGGCTTCACCACCGTCACGCGCAGCCACACTGCCGCGATGCCGACGCGAGATGCAAATGCGATTGCGGCGCGCGCCCTGTCGCTGCTCGATCGTACCGAAGCCGGGCGCAGGCCCGTGCGCCTGCTCGGTGCCGGCGTGCACGGTCTTGCCGAGGGCGACGCCGACATCGGTGCTCCGGGCGTCCTCGGATTCGACGGGTAGGACGGTGCCGAGCGAAGCGCATACGAGCTGCTGAGCGGCCGAATTTTGCTTTTGCCGCAATCGGACCGATAATTCAGTGGCAGCCATGTCCAACTATCTGCTCGATCTAAGCTTTGGCGTCAAACGCTCCGATGGCTATGTGTCGGACATCTGGAGGGCATCGACCACGCGCTTGGGCGATTTTCACCTGGACACGAACTCGATCGCGGGCGTCGAGGAATATCGCTTCAACAAATCCGGCCTGTGCCGCAGCGCGCATAGTGGCGCCGACGCCGCGCCGGCGGCGCTGCGCGATCGCGCCGGTTTCAAATGGCGCCGCGCTGCTACACCTCCGCGCGGCAGCGGCAGGGCCTCGCGCGTGGCCTGGATCGCCTTCCCTACAGACTACCTGTCCCGGCCGACCGTGGAAGACGACGGCGAGATACTCTGGATCGATGCCGCGCCGGCCTGCGGCGCGACCTATGTGGAATTCGCTTATGCGGCGGAACCGGAGCAAGGCATTCGCGGCGTCCTCGATATCATGCAGGATCGGACACTGGTGCGTTGCGCTGCGCTTCCACAAGGCGAAACCCTGGTCATTTTCTGCTATCACGCCGACTGGGAGAACAAGGACCTGCGCGTGCCGGGACACGGTGCGGTCGCCGACGTCCTGTTTTCCGCTGAAGATCCGCTGGCCACAGGGCGCCCCCTGAGGCATCGCCTCGGACCGGCACCGAAGGATCGAGAGGCGGTGCTGCTGCTCGAAATGGGGGGAGTTGCAGTTACCAATTGATCGCTCCGTATAATTGGACACCGGAGAATAACGGGCTCGATTGAATTTTTCTGTAACATGGCACCCCTGACCCGAACCGCCGTGCCCATGCTTCCCCAATCGCTGATCTTCCTCGACCTCGAGACCACCGGCATCACTGCGACGCATGATCGCATCACCGAGATCGGCCTGGTCGAGGTGGCCAACGGCGAGTTCGTGGGCAGTTGGAGCCAGCTCGTGAATCCGGAAAAGAGCATTCCGCCCTTCATCCAGTCGCTCACCGGCATCAGCAACGACATGGTGCAGGACGCGCCCACGTTCGAGCAACTCGCGCCTGAGCTGTTCGAGCGACTCGAGGGCAAAGTCCTGATTGCGCACAACGCGCGTTTCGATTACGGTTTCCTCAAGAACGAGTTCGGGCGCCTTGGCATGTCCTACCGCTCGCGCGTGCTGTGCACGGCCAAGCTCTCGCGCAAACTCTTTCCCGGACACCGCCGCCACAACCTGGATAGCCTGATCGAGCGCCACGGCCTCACGTGCGGCGCGCGCCACCGGGCGCTCGGCGATGCCGAGGTGCTGTGGCAGTTCCTGCAGAAACTCTATGCCGAGGTGGATACCGCCCGCATCAACGCCGCGGCGCAGGCGCAGATGGCGGCACCCAGCCTGCCGGCCGGATTGTCGGCGGAGGTGCTGGACGCGATTCCCGAGGCGCCGGGCGTGTATCTGTTCTACGACGAGCGGGGCGCGCCGCTCTACGTCGGCAAGAGCGTCGATCTGCACGCGCGGGTGCGCTCGCATTTCTCGGGCGACCATCGCCTGGCCAAGGACATGCGCATCTCGCAGCAGGTGACGCGCGTCGAGTGGATAGAGACCGCGGGCGAGCTGGGAGCGCTGCTGAACGAATCGCGCCTGATCAAGGACCTGTTGCCGGTGCACAACCGGCGCGAGCGCCGCATCACCAACTTCTACTCCTGGGAATGGGACGGCGCGCTGGATAGCCGCGCGCCGTTGAAGCTGGTGACGGCGGGCGACGCGGAGGCGCTGCGGCTGGAACATCTTTACGGCACCTTCCGCGCGAAACACGCGGCGCTGGCCGCGCTCACCGGCATCGCGGAGGAGCACGGCTTGTGCCCGGCGCTGCTCGGTCTGGAGCCGGCGCGCAAGGCCGGCGCGCCCTGCTTCTCGCATCAACTGAAGCGCTGTCGCGGCGCCTGCTGCGGCAAGGAAAGCACTGCTACCCACAACCTGCGGCTGATGCAGGCGCTGCAGTCGCTCAGACTCGCGCAATGGCCGTACAAGGGCGCGATCGGCCTGCGCGAGCGCTCGGGCGAAAAGAGCGAGGTGCACCTGTTCGAGCGCTGGTGCTTCCTCGGCACGGCGCGCACCGAGGCCGAGATCTACGACAAGCTCGAACTCCGCGGCCGGTCGCTGTTCGACCTCGACATCTACAAGATCCTCAAGCGCGAGCTCGCCAAGCGCACCCGCGGCGTGGCCCTGATCGAGTTCGGCCCGATGAGCAGCCTGTGGTATCGCGGTGCCGAAGCGGCGGTGCCGGGCTAGGCTTGTTGTCAAATTCGGCACGTTATCGTGTCGCTAAGCCAGGCGGCGCTTGAGTAACGGACAAATAAAGTTAAAGATTGTTGCGCTACGTCCGCTCAATCGGCACTCGTCCCGCTTTGCCTGATCACCTTGGCCTAGCCCTCGCAGCCGGCTGGCAGTGCAATGCAGCCGCGCTGCGTGAGGCAGTGGTGTTATCCTTCTGCGCTGAGGAGAAACCACGTGGCGGAAAAGCCGGAAGAACGCGCCCGCGCCGAGATCGACAGGCTGCTTGCAGCCGCCGGCTGGTCGGTGCAGTCCATGAGCGAAGCCAATATCCACGCCGCCCGCGGCGTGGCGATCCGCGAATTTGCGCTGAAAACCGGGCACGGCTTTGCCGACTATCTGCTCTACATCGACGCCAGGGCGGCCGGCGTGATCGAAGCGAAGAAAGAAGGCGTCACGCTCACCGGCGTGGAGACCCAGTCGGACCGCTACGCCCAAGGTCTCCCCGAAGCGCTTCCGGCCTGGAATCGGCCGCTGCCGTTCTCCTACCGATCGACCGGTGTCGAAACCCATTTCACCAACGGCCTCGACCCCGAGCCGCGCTCGCGCCCGACCTTCGCGTTTCACCGGCCCGACTCGCTGCGCAACTGGCTGGATCTGCTGCCGGCGCCGACGGCGCTGGCGACCGGCAGCGGCGCGCCCGCGCCCGTCGCGGCATTCGCGCCGGCGACTTTTCTAGCGCTCGTGCGCCACCTGCCGCCGCTCATCGAAACCGGCCTGTGGTCGGCTCAGGTGCGCGCGATCCACAACCTCGAAGCCTCGCTCGCCGCGGACAAGCCGCGCGCGCTGATCCAGATGGCCACCGGCAGCGGCAAGACCTACACCGCCATCAGCTTCATCTACCGGCTGATCAAATTCGCCGGCGCGCGGCGCGTGCTGTTCCTGGTGGACCGCGGCAACCTCGGCCGGCAGACGAAAAAGGAGTTCGACCAGTACGCCTCGCCCTACAACAACTACAAGTTCGGCGAGGAATACATCGTCCAGCATCTGACTTCGAACACGCTCGACACCACCGCGCGCGTCACCATCTGCACCATCCAGCGGCTGTACTCGATGCTGAAAGGCCGCGAGCTGGCGGAGGAGGACGACGAAGTCTCCGCCGCCGGGCTGGAGAGCCTGTTCAAGTCGCCCGAACCGATCGCCTACAATCCGGCGATCCCGATCGAGACCTTCGATGTCATCGTCACCGACGAAGCGCACCGCTCCATCTACAACCTCTGGCGCCAGGTGCTGGAGTATTTCGACGCGCATCTGATCGGCCTCACCGCCACACCGTCGAAGCAGACCTTCGGTTTTTTCAACCACTCGCACGATCTAACCTTATTCGTTGGGCATGGCGCGACTCCTGGAGTTCGCCGTCCGCCGGATAGTTGACGGACACGACCAAGTAAATTTCATACTGGAAAAGCTTCACCCCAATAGTTATACGTAAGCGGCCGCGGGCCAGGAAGATACATCGCCTGCATAACCTTGCATTCGAATCCGGCTTCGATCAAAAGGGCTGGAACATCGCGGTTGAGGTGACAGCCACCGGCAATTTTCTTCCAGTGGGGCGTCAACCTGTCCTGCCAGCGGCCGACGCTTTCGTCTGGTGCGCGACCGTGTTCGCAGAAGATGAGCCTTCCGCCCGGCATGAGGACACGACGCATTTCCTTTAATGCAGCGATGGGATCGGGGATGGTGCACAGCGTATAAGTGACGAGTACGGAATTGAAGCTCGCGTCGTCGAAAGGAATCTTTTCAGCTGAGAGGCCGACGAGTTCCACATCGAGCCCCGCTCGTGCGATACGTTTGAGCGCGAGGCGGTGCATTTGCAGCGCCGGATCCAGACCGATGATTTTCGTGACCTTGGACTGATCATAATGCCGCATGTTCAGGCCGGTGCCAATGCCGACCTCCAGCACACGACCTTCGGCCAGCGGGACGACTTTCTCCCGCTGACGGCGCACGGGTTTGACGCCGCAGGCAATATCAAGCAAATACGGCAAGATGTGCCGGTCGTACCAGTTATCGTTCACTTCCCCGCCTCGTGGGTCCCCAATGGCCGAGCTAAGCGGCGCGGCGCTTTTGGCCGCGTCCGCTTGAGCGCGAAGTTAGAGGCTGCGCATGGTGCTCGGCGTAAGCATCGAGAAGACGCCGGATCATTCGTTGATACTGGGTGTTGTGCTTCTGTGCTTGGGTCTTAAAGAACTCGACGCTACGCTTGCTCAGAGCAAGCGTTACTTTGACTCCATCATCCCGAAAGACCAGATCTTCCGGACGAGGAAGGAAATCGGAAACAACTTCAAGCTTTCCGAGGGGCTCGTTTGTGTATTTTATTTTCGCGCTCATAGATTTGTTTTCCTTTTCGCCAATAACCGGCTCCGAAAATGCGAATGACGTCGTCCCGGTACGTAAACCGAACAGTAAGAACCCCACTTTCGAGAAGTCCGAAGCAGTAGTGCCTCTTCTCATTCGAACTATGCGAATGGTCTTCGGCTATTACGCGGTTCGAATCGCCGAAAGCGAACTGTGCAATTGCAAACGAGACCCCATGCTTCTCTTGGTTTTCCTCGTCCTTTTTCGCATCCCATTCGAACCGGGCTTTTGCCATAACGAAAGATTAGCATGGATATGGAATTATAGCCATACATGTATATGGCTATTCGAGATGCTTGCCTGCGACCTCCAACGTTCGCAATCACCCGCGCGCGCCGCTTTTGCGCGCCTCGGTGTGCATTGCGCGGTTAGCCGTGAACATGCGTGACGACTCCCGGCTTGGCCTTGGGCAACGCTTCGAGCACCTTGGGCATCAATGGCCGAAGTACCTCAACATCGTTGCTTGGTGCGTCGACGACGATGACAGCGATCGTAAGACTGGAATAGTTCTGCTGATACTCCAGATTGCGATCAACGGTTAAGAGAACTTCAAACCGTGTTGCCGCAAGTTGCAGAAGCGCGCCATTTTTGACGCCGGCCCACCCGGCTTCGGCAACCGTCGTGACTTCGTGGCCAGAAAGCTCCACGCGTAAACCTCGGGGGAAGCACTCGTCAAGCAGCACGCGCATCGGCGAGTAAGTGCACTTTCGCCTGCTCGAGAGCAGCCACGGCGATGTTCCGGCTCACGGTCGGGAAATCATCAAGGAACTTTTCGAGGGAGTGTCCGCCCTCGATATAGTCAATCAGCGCCTGAACAGGGACGCGCGTTCCAACGAACACCGGGGTGCCACCCAGGATGTCGGGATCGGAGTGCACAACAGACGACTGTTTCATGCCGTCACCGCGCTTGCTCGACCAGGTATTCCCGTCACCGGTTGCTGGATGCGGCTGGAGCGGTTGCGTGGCTAAGCTGCGATGGCATGCTTTGTCGCAAGTGCTGAATCGCGTGAGTCCGGGACCACGCGATGAGCGGAGATTGGAGCTGGCGTGGGCGATTGGCGGCGCACGTCCGCGGGAATAATGGTTCGGTGTTCAGGGTTCATCATTCGCCGCCTGCACGCGAGGCGTAGATTCTCTAGCCGTGACGATATGGCCGCGTCGCGCTCATACTATGGCGGCAAGGGATCGCCGCCCAACGCCAGTATGACTTGCTGATTTTAGCATTTTGATATGGCTGCGAGCCAGGCGACGCGTTGGTTGCAGGTTTTAAAAGTGTGAGAATGTTGGCGGCATTGGAGGGCCGCCCTGCGCGCCGCCGCCATGACGTGATTAATGCTGGTGCTGCGGGCCGGCGCCGAGCTCGCGCACCTGCGCCTTGATCTCGATGGTCTTGAACGTCTTGTCCTTGCCCTCGAAGCGCAGCCGGATCGGCACCGCCTCGCCCTTCTTCAGCGGCTGCTTCAGGTCCATCAGCATCATATGGTAGCCGCCGGGTTTCAGCTCCACCGCCTTGCCCGCGGGCAGATCCAGCCTGGGGATGGCCCGCATTTTCATGACGTCGTTTTCCATTTTCATCTCGTGGATCTGGACCGAACCCGCGACCGGGCTCTCGACTGAAACCAGAGTGGCCGACTCGGTGGCGGTGAGCTGCATGAACGCGCCGGTCGCCTTCTGCCCGCGCACGGTTCCGCGCACCCAGGGTTCCTTGATGGTCACCTCCTGCGCATGAACCACGCTGGTCGCGAGACCGCCGCCGAGCACCAGGCCGATGGAACCGAACAGGACGGCTCGTGTGGAATGTTTCATTTTTTTCTCCATTGAAATTTACAGCACGTACCGCGCCAGATCTTCGGATAGCGCCAACTCTTTCAGGCGCGCATCGACATAGGCGGCGTCGATGGTGATGGTCTCGTCATTGCGCTTGCCCGCGTCGAAGGAAATTTCCTCCAGCAGCTTTTCCATCACCGTGTACAGGCGCCGCGCGCCGATGTTCTCGGTTTTCTCGTTGACGGCGTAGGCGATCTCGGCCAGACGCTTGATGCCCTCGGGCTGGAACGTGAGCTTCACCCCCTCGGTTTCGAGCAGCGCCTGATACTGGCGCGTGAGACAGGCATCGGTCTGGGTGAGGATGCTCTCGAAATCCGCGACCGACAGCGAATCGAGCTCGACGCGTATCGGCAGGCGCCCCTGGAGCTCGGGGATGAGGTCCGAAGGTTTGGCCATGTGGAACGCGCCGCTGGCGATGAACAGGATGTGGTCGGTCTTGACCATGCCGTACTTGGTCGAGACCGTGGTGCCCTCGACCAGGGGCAGGAGGTCGCGCTGCACCCCTTGGCGCGACACGTCGGCGCCGGACATCTCGGAGCGGCTGGCGATCTTGTCGATCTCGTCGATGAAAACGATGCCGTTCTGCTCGGCGTTGGCAAGGGCATGGGTCTTCAGGTCCTCGTCGTTCACCAGCCGTGCCGCCTCTTCTTCGGCGGCAAGCTTCAACGCCTCGCGGATTTTCAGCTTGCGCGTCTTTCTGCGGCTGCCGGACATATTCTGGAACATGCCCTGGATCTGCGAAGTCAGTTCCTCCATCCCGGGCGGAGCGAAGATTTCCATTTGCCCCTGCGGCGCCGCCACTTCGATCTCGATCTCCTTGTCGTCCAGCTCGCCTTCGCGCAGCTTCTTCCTGAATTTCTGCCGTGTCGCCGATGCTTCCGTGTTTTCCGGGGTGAGGGCAGGACTCGCGTCTGGCGCGTCGAACGGGACCATGCGGCGTGCCCGCGGCAATAGCGCATCGAGGATGCGTTCCTCGGCCGCATCCTCGGCTCTGGCTTTGACCTTGCGCATCGCCTGCTCGCGCGTCTGCTTGACGCTGATCTCGACCAGATCGCGCACGATGGTGTCGACGTCGCGGCCGACGTAGCCGACTTCGGTGAACTTGGTCGCCTCGACCTTGATGAAAGGCGCGTCGGCGAGCTTGGCCAGGCGCCGCGCGATTTCGGTCTTGCCCACGCCGGTCGGCCCGATCATGAGAATGTTCTTCGGCGTGATTTCCTGGCGCAGGGGTTCGGCCACCTGCTGCCGGCGCCAGCGGTTCCTGAGGGCGATGGCGACCGCGCGCTTGGCGCGATCCTGGCCGATGATGTGCTTGTCCAGTTCGTGGACGATTTCCTGCGGGGTCATTTTTGACATGGCTGATTACCGGAGGCGGGAGGGGTGGACAACGCCGGACTTACGCCTCTTTCCTCACTCAAGGGTTTCGATCACAATCTGCTGGTTGGTATAGATGCAAATATCGGCGGCGATGCCGAGCGACTTGACGACGATTTCCTTCGGCGTGAGCGTGGTGTTTTCCAGCAGCGCCCGCGCCGCCGACTGCGCGTAAGGTCCGCCCGAGCCGATAGCCAGGAGGCCGAGCTCCGGCTCGAGCACGTCGCCCATGCCGGTGATGATGAGCGAGGTTTCGCGATCCGCTACCG
>ERZ1292633.2754-Hain-H41-02um-R1-2754-length-17669-cov-7_pt1 | contig 17669 bp, 4 predicted proteins | sample MGYA00564406_ERZ1292633 | MGnify/ENA primary metagenome ERZ1292633 (study PRJEB36523, sample SAMEA6512639) | groundwater metagenome | collected 2019-01-08 | study: AquaDiva: Metagenomics assemblies of 32 groundwater samples | reverse complement strand
GGATGGATGAGCCCTCCCGGGGGCTCATCCAGCGATCCAACCGCCAAGTATGCGTGGGTTGGTTGCGTCACTACCCACCCTCTTGGGAGAAAACGCAGTGCGAACAGCCTTTAAGTGGAGGGGGCGGTATCGGTGACATAAACATCCGACGATTGAATCCGTGTGTGATCATCCGAGCAGGAGGGGTTGTTGTTGTTATTGCCGATGACGACGGGTGGGGAGGATGCGTTCGTGCCATCTGCATCGCAGCTCGACCAGATCCTTGGCGGGAGTGGGATGGCGACCGGACATCCAAACAGCCGCCGAGTTGAGGACGCAGATGGTGTCGATGCCGTCCTCGCGAGTTACGGCATAGTCGACGCCGCCGCCGCTGCGGCCGACCGTGCCGCGGACGAAGTGGTTCCGGGGGCAACACAGGGTATCCCATCGTCGGGACGGCCACCGGCAGCGACTGGTGGCACAAACGGCGCCTCGCCAATGCTCTCGTGGGAAGAAACCACCATCCTGGGGAGCCTCATCGCCGCGGCACGCAATGAAGCGCAGGCCCCTGAAATTTTGCCCTACCCAGCGATCATCGACGACACCGTGGCGTCATTGCATCAACAACGGAAGGCGATCGACGCGCTCGACGCCGCCGACCGCGAGGCCGCAACGCGACTCGCATCCGCTGATCCTGCGGAGGCGTTGCAAATCGTGTCCCGCGTCGTCCGGCCGCAAGATTTGCTGGCGCAGGAGCTTCAGAGAATCACTTTCATTATCGTCGAACTGCTTCGAACGAGGCTCCGAAAAATACAGCAACTTTTGTTTTACATCGAAGCTAACGAGGTCATTTTCCGTCAGTTGCTGTCTCCAAACGAACTCGCCACGGCGTTGCGGCTCGCGCGGGCGAAGAGACGCGCGCTGATTGACGGGGGCATGCGCGCCGTGCCGCGTTGGCTGCTGAGTGGGTCACCGCTGGGCACGACCGACGTCGGGTCCGCGTCGATGCAACCTCCCTTGTGGACGAGCGGGGCCGCCGCTGAGGACGGGTCGTCGCTGCCGCCATCGGCGGGCGAAGACGCCGCCACTCCGTTGCGACCCTCTGCATACCGCGGAGGGGTTGGCTCTGCGGACGCCTCTCCCATCGGCAACCTGTTGCAGCAGCGTGGGGCCGAGGGAACCAGTCAGCAAACCGCTCCGCGCCGCGAGCCGGTTGGCGTGTTGCCGCCGCTTGCGAATATCGTGATCAGTCAGGCCCTGTTGCCATCGCTGGAGCTTACCCTGCACCACTACAACACGCGCACAGACGGTGCCCTCGTTTCGACGATGGGCGTCCCCGGTGGCCGCTCGGTCCTCGTGGGGAGCTATGCCTCCATCAAGCCCTTCATACTACAGGGGACCGCCCAGCTTTTGTGAACCCCCTTTGTCTTAACGGTGGGAGTTCCGTCGAGTGTCTCTCCCTATTTGCTCCTGTTAAAAGTGCCGACGTTTTTTGTTAGATCAGTTAAATTACTTCCCTCATATCCGAATTCAAGAATAATCAGTACTCTGCACGACCCCCCCCCGCGATTTTTCTTCGCATGTCGAAAAGCCCCACGAAGGCCGGTGCCAAAGGTGGCACGGATAGTGGTGCCGCGACGGCGGTCGAGTTGGCACGAGACATCAAGTACGCCTTTGAGAGCTTGCTCGGGACGGACTACGACGTCGCGTGCCTGGACGAGGAGTACCACAATCTCCTCAACCACGACCGGATCAAACTGCAAAGCGAGGCCAACATTTTCGAAGCCCGGAAAGCGCGTCGCATCCAGCGGCGCGATGAATTGCGACGCAAGGAAGAGGAGCAGCGTCTTTGGGAGCGGCGCAACAACCCAGAAAATCTCGCTGCCTGCGCGCGATCCATTCAGACTGCCTTTCGCCGGTGGGTCGAGCAGTCCAAATTCCACGAGTTGGCCTTCGCATACCGCGATCGCAACAAGAAGCGCGCCGTCATCATTTGCATCGACGGCTACGAGGACCGGAGAGTCCGAATGCCTTCCATTGTCACGCGCGATGGTCTGGAGATGGCGCGGTGGCTGCAAATTCATGGCTTTCAGGTCGACTTCTTGTCGACGAAGCAATCCAGCGCTCTCCGTCCGACACGTGCCAACATCCTCGAAGTGCTGCACAACGCCAGTCGCGATCAAGGGTCCGAAGAGGGGGTGATTTGGGTCCACATCTGCGGCGCGGGTGGGATCGCCACCGTGAGCGGTCGCAACCCGCACAAGGTATCGGCTGGGCTCAACGCCGACGGAACCGCGGTCGCCGTCACGCCCCGAACGCGTTTGTTGAAGGCGCTGAAAAGCTACCCGACTTTCAACACGGCCATCACGCCCACGTCCTCGTCCACCTCGCCTGCTGCCGGCGCATCCGCTGCTTCCGCGGCTCCGATCGTCGCACACGTCGGGGATCAGTGTCACTATGTCCTTCCCTGCGACTCCAAGTCGGTGCGGCTCAACTTTGACTCCGTGATCACCGACGATGATGTGCTCGACGTGCTCTTCCCCAGGCCGCAGCGAATGGCGCCTTCGTCGCCAACCGCTTCGTCGCGCAACGCAGCCCACGTGCATTCCACACCCGTCAGCATCTACGGCCGCTCGCTGTTGCAGCGCATCGTCACGATGGACATCGCGCCGCTCGGTCTCGTGGAGGGATCCCGAGGTGCGGGATTCGGTCTGTTTTCGTCCAGCGTGACCCCGACGATTGTCATCGACTATCCCACGCCGCCCTCGCCGCTGCCGGGCGCCGCCTCGTCGGTCACCCTGCCCAGCCTCGCGAAGTCCACAGGCGCATTTCAAGTCCCTACTCATAGCTCCACGCAGCTGCCATCTACGAGCACCCTCATCGAGCCGCACCGAGCGATCCTGTCGCATCTTCTGCTCCGCGCGTTGCTTGGCGTCGGTTGGAAACCCATCTCACCCATCAACCGCGCCGGCGGCAAACACGCCTTCTTTTCTCAGCAGCAAGGGGGGTCATCGACGAGCCAGCAGGGCCTGGGACCGCGCCGTAGCTCCATGGCGGCCGCCCCGTCGATGGGCGCCGCGGCCGCGAGTATGGCGAATGCGTCTTCCGTGCTGGCGCCGAGCGCCAGTATCGCGCTGCTGGACAACGACTCCCCTGGGCTCACCGCGAAGTATCTTGCGGACCACTTAGTGCATCATTTGACGGATCTCCAAATTGAATTCGAGCGTTCAGGTCGTCAATGGGGGGACTTCACGATTGTGCCACCCGAGCGGGGCGCCGTCTCGCTTGCATTCATCGACAAGGTCGTTAGCTGTACGACGGCCACCAACGCGGGCGAAGTCATGACCGCCGCTGCTGCAAGCGCGAGCACGGTGAGTCAGATGACCGCGCTGGCGAACCGGATGCGTCGGCGAAAGCCACCGGCAACCCTGCGACAGCTGACTGGAAGCGTGACCGTGCGAGTCGACGTGACCAGAAAGGAAGGCCGGGTGAACTGCTACGATGCAGACTTGCTCACCCTGTTGCCAGTTTGGCTCCATCTGATGAGTCAGTCCGAGCCCAATGCCCCGGTGCCCAAGCAGCCCAAGCTGCTCGACTGTCGCGTCCCTCCGCAACGGCGACTCACGATTGGCGTGGCCGCGTCGTTCGTGGAGATTAGCCACCGTTGTAAGGCCCGCGGGACGACGGACGCCGCCGCGTGGCAGGAGTTGCTCTCAAGGCTTCTACGTCAAGGAGGAGGTGGTGCGGAAACCGTCCACGCGAATCAGCGCACGCAGCCGACGGTCGCAACACCAACGCACGCCGGTTCCCGCAGCGGGGGCGCCTCGGTCGCTAGCCCTCCGGACCCGAGAGCCACGACGACCGCAACGACGCCGCCGCCTCAGGCGGAACACATAGGCGGGGCCACTCCTGCGTCTCCAACGCATGCCCCACTGTCGCGCCGAAAGTCGATGGCGTCGCCCCTCGGCAATCTCATGAACGCGTACGAGTCGCAAAACGCCTCTCCCTCGCCAGGGAGCGGACCCGCGCAGCCGACGTTTCAGTTGTGGGTGGGAAAACCCGAAGAGGGGGGCGTGGCCTTCGTGCTCGACGTCGCCACGCACGAGGAGTTGTTCTGGGCCATCTCAAACGCGGAATCGGCCGTCCCTGAGTCACTTTGTGGCGTTCCCCTGCATAGTGTGTTTGTCGATGTTCGCTTCGACTGCCAGACAACCGTGAATAGTTTCGAACACCTCGCCATGGCCGCGCACGGCGCGTGTGTCACGGTGGACCAACTCGGCATCGCCGGCGCGGCCCATCCATCCGTGGCATTCGCCGTCGTCAATCCGTCCGTGATGCCGATTTCCGCCGAGGAAGCCCTCCTCGGCCAAATGGCCGCCCATCACCTCAACCCGCCGCCAAAACGCACCCCGGAATGGCTCGCCAGGATCGCGTACGGCAACTTGTTTCGAGTCCTGAAGGTCGATCCGTGGCTGCAACGGCTCAACGACTTGGACGATGGGTCGATGGATGCTTTTGCCCGACGCGAACGGCCGGCGGGCAACGCCTGCCACGTGACGCACAACGGGGTGGCAATCTGCGTCATCGCCACCAACGCGGCTTCGCTCGATCAGCGATTGCAGCAGTGCGCCGAGTTTGCGCCCTTCGCGGAGTATGAGCTCATGTTTTCGGTTCGGTGCCTTTTGTGGGACATGACGGAACCCATCAGCGGCGGCGCCGCCTCGACGACGACGACAACTGGCGCGTCCGCCACGTCGTCAGTTGGAGTGGGAGGGGCGAGTGGCTTCGTGCCACTCATGTCGTCCTCAGGAGGCAACCAACCACCGAAGAAGGAGCGGCTGTGCCGGCTATTGGACTCCTTGAAGGAAAATGTCCCCGCGGCAAGCTTTCCATGTCTGTTGATACTCGACCTCAACAAGAAGCGCTACTATCGATGCGCCCTGTCTCAGGGAGCGACGCTGTATTCTTCGTCGCAGATCGCGCATTTCATCGACGCGTTCGTTCGCGGGTCGCTCAACGATCTGCTGCCGCCTGTCAAGGGTTGTCGCGTGTACGGCGGCGCTCACAGTCGCAACAAGTACACCCTCATTCCTGTGTGATCGAGGGATTGGCTTCCGTATGTTGTCGATTTTTTCGTGATGAACGATTTTATTTCTTCTGCACCCTACTTATCCCCCCTCTTTCCACTCAATGTATGTTCAAAACCCACCTCGGCAGACGTTCGACACTGGGGTGAAGGCGGTAGCAAAACCTGCAAAGTCTCTGTACTGTCAATCGAAAAAATTCATGCATCGGGTACTAAGAAAAAAAACGGGTTGGACTGTGTGTTGAAGTGGTTTTCATTTGTTTGGTTTTTCCACAATGTCTCTCCTCAAAAGCGGAAAGACACAGCGGAAAATGCTTTCGACTGATCGCTACTACGGCAATATCGACTACACCACTCGTGCCGGTGCCGCCAAGCCAGCAGGGCGGTCGGGAGCCGCGCTGGACGAATGGGGCTGCCGGCGCATCGACGAGTCGCTATCGCCCGTTGAGCATTGCTCGCTGTCGCTTCAGGTGCAAGGCGGGGTCATCGGCCTCAGCGGAATTTCAACGTTGCGTTCCTGCGTGATCGATGATGTCGAGTCCATCGTCATTTTCTCTTCCGACACCTCCTCTAGTTGCATCGCGTCGGAGGGCTACGCCTTGGCGATATGCGTGCCAAGGGCGTACGACGTCGTGCTGCTCTTCTCAGACGCCACTCAGGTGGCGGCTGTCGTTGCCGTGCTTCTCCAGATGAAGCAGGTGAGGAGCAAGATGAACCGAGCACTAGGCCGCATCATCATTTATCGGTATCCTTCCTTTGACGACGTGGCGCTGCCAATGCGATCTTCCCTTCCGCCCGGGCTCCACGCACAGGCAGAGGAAAGTGGTGGTGCCGTCGCCGACGGCGGCGCGCCCGTGATTCGCTACTTACGTTTTCACGCGGATCAGCCGGCCACGACGATCCCGTTTCCCCACACGCGGCTAGACTTTCTACAGTTCCGGCATAATAAGTCAGTGATGGCCAAGCTTTCTGCGAACGGCGATGCGACCATTGAGCTCTCCTGTGATCACGTGTCCGTGACGGGTTCGTATCAACTGAGCACCGCGGAAGGGGGCGAAGGGGCCCTGTACGTCGTGAAGGAAGGCGCGGGCGGTGTTCTGGCGAACGACTTTCGCGCGTGGCTGCGAAAAGTACGAGAGACGACCATGACGTTGCTGCAAGGAGTTGACTCGGGGCTCGCGCCTCACGATGTCGGGCGGTCCACCGTTTCCAATGGGGGTCTCGACGCGCAGCTACGGCAACTCTTGTTGCAGGACCGGCGCAGCAATCTCGCCGACGGCTACGTGGTGATCCTGACCGAACGAACGCTCTTCATTTCAGAAAAGTCGGGTCGCGTCGCGGCGCAGCTTGATTTGGGCTCTATCGGCTACCTGGTGTATGTGTCGCATGCGGAAGTAGAGAGCGGCGGCGGCGGCGGCGGCGCCGCAGCCACCACGATGCCGGCGTTTAGTCGCCTCCCGACGCCATATTTGGTGCTGGTCACCCGCGAGCCTGATTTGCAGGTGTTCGTGATACGGTCGAAGTACGTGAGCGACCTGGCCACGCGCATACAGGGAACGATCATGCGTCCGCCCCTGCCTTCGCTGACGATCGCCGTCCCAGGGGTCATCGGTCACGGCGACGGTGGCGACGCCCTAGACGCGGGCTGGACGCCCCCGTTGACATTGCAGCTCGCCACGACTCATGCTCACCCCGGAGGAGGAGGGGCGGGTGGCCTCCGGCAAGGCCAAGCAGGTAGTAGCCTGCCACCTTCGGGTCGGGCCAGTGCGATGACCCCGTCGCTGTATGGCGACGCGCCAATGCCGCACGGCGGGATGATGGGCGAAGGTGATGGCGATGACGGCGGGATGCTCTTCTCGCATCGATCGTCGTCGAAACCTCGGATACCGGGCGGCACGACACTCGAGGCGCTGGCCGCGTTTTCGCAGAGCACCGGCGCGAGAGCGTTTCCAGGTGTCATGCTCGTCTCCTGTGCGGTGCAAACCGATGGCACAGCCGGGGATGGTGGCGCCGCCGCATCCTCCGGCAACACGACGACGTCCGCCTATGCCCGCCGACTCTCGCCAAACCGCTCTGAGCATCTTAGTGGTTCGTCGGAGCGCCGCCAGCAAGTTGTGGATGCCGCAGAGCATCATGGTGCGGATATGGTCGATAGTAGCAGTAGTAGCACGTTCTTCATGCGCAACAAAATTCACGAGCTGCACGATGAAGTGGCTCACCGTGACACGACCGTGCTCGTGTTGCAGCAACGCTGCGATCAGCTCGCGATGCAAGTCTCGCAGTATCAGGCCATCTTAGGAACATCGCCCACTGCGCTCATCGTCGCGGCGCCCCCTCCTAAAAATCGCTCGGGTCGATCTCCAGCGCCTAAAGGCCATTCCGCCGCAGCACCGTCGGGCGGGCGAACTCCGGGAAAGGCAGGCCCCGCCCCGCCGCCATCGCAGTTGGTTCCCCCCGCGTACCACCATCCCGGCAGCAGCAAAGACAAGGGCCACGCCGACGTCCTGCCTCGCGATCCGACGTCGCAGCTCCAACTCTCGCTGCAACTCGACACCCTGCGGCTATACTGCGCCCTGTTGGAGGAAGACAATGCCAAACTCAAGGCTTCGGATTGGAAAACGCGCTGCGATCAACTCGAGAACGTGGTGGTGTCGTCCACGCTGAAAGCGAGGGACGAAGGGACTGGAAACGCCAGCGCCGCGTCGCGAACGTCCCCTCTCGCGAACGACGACGCCACGGCGACGAGCGAAGAGGCGGCTACACTGCTTTATTCGTTTGCCGAGTGTCAACGGGCGTTGCAGCAGTCTCAGGCTCAGGTCCATCGGCTGCGGCAGGAGCTCGCGAGCGTCACGTCGGCCGCCGATAGCCATCTCGCTGAGATTGCCGGTGCCGCGAAAGAGCAAGTAAAAAGTTTTATTCAGGATGAACGCCAACGGCGCGCAAGTCAGTTCGCCGGGCTTGGCAGCCTCGTCGAGGCTTGGGACCACCTGACCCACAATTTAGAAAGCCTCGAAACCAAAGTGTCCGAGGAGGTGAAGGTGCGCACCTCGGAACTCTCCGAAGCCAGCATGGCCCTCGTTCAGGAACTTCGGCTCAGGGAAAAGAATCTAGACAAGATCAACGACGAGCTCATTCAATACTTCTCCATCGACACGAACGGCAGCGCCTCCAACGCCGATATTAACGCCTTCTTCCGCGACGCCATCCATCAGTTATCCGCGCTGATGAAATCGGGCGACCTCCTCGCCGAGAGGCAGAGCACCGTGATGAGTCTCGAGGCCAAGGTGCGGTCGTTGATGCGGCAAATCGAAGAGCTGAAGCGGGCGAAGGACGGCCTGGCTGCCGAAGGCCGGGACCTCGCTTCCATCGCGGACGCCAATCGCGAGCAGGGCGACGTGGCCAAGGAGCTAGAATCCCTCCGAGCCCAAGTGCAGGCGCTGCAGCGGCTCCAAGGCGTGCCCCTCTGCATTCACAAGATGTCCGCACTTGAGGTCATGGTCGCTGATCACGAGCAGGAGAAATATCGCCGCACTCTCGCCGAAGGGCGGCTGGACGCGTTGGAAGAACAGCTGAGACAACGTACAAACGACTTAACCATCGTCCGCGAAGAGCTCTTGCGCACGAAGCGGTGCCTTGACGTGGCGGAGGCGAAGCTGGTGACCGAGGAGGACAAGCGAGCCAAGGCAGAGGCCTCCGCGGCCAGTCTTAGAACGGCGCACGCGGCGGAGCTTGGAAAGCTGAAGCTCGAGGTGAAGGACCAGCGCAGCCGCTTGCACAACGTGCTGCAGGTGACAAAGAGGACGCGAACGCCCACGCGCGCCGGTAGCTTTCGCTCTTCTGCCACAACGCCGCCACCGTCGGCGATGCTCGAGACTCCAGCGCCGCAGTCAGAAACACCCAGGCCACCGCGCCGAGACGTCAGTGCCGTGGGTTCTGGCGATGGTGCCGTGAGCTCGCCACGGTCGCTGCCTCCCGGCCTTACGACTACGTCGTCGTGGTCGGCCGCGGATTCCGCAGCGTGGGCAGCAGAAGGGGCTCTAACGTCCTCGCTGGCTAAGTCTCAACCCTCTGGTGCCGAAGGGCCATGGAGGCCGCCCAAGAAGGTGTCCGTCCGCGCCAGTCAACCGGCCGCTGACGCCTTCGTCCAAGGAACGGCGGCTGACGCCTCGTCGTCTAACGCCGACCACGGTGCTTCCGCTGTTGGCGCAGAGAGCAACACTGCTCACAAGGACCTGCCGTTGTACACGCAGAAAGATCTAGAGGAAATCATCTCACAGGTGACGCGACAACGGGAAACCTTCGCCTCCTGCTTGAAAAGCGCCATTGAGGATTTTCAGAGCCACGGTGGCTCGTTACCCGCCATTACGTCAAGCGCGAACGTGGCCACGCCCGAGGCCATCGTGGCCGCGGCGTTACACGGCATCACGGAAGCGGGTGGCAACGTACCGCCACCGCGGGCAGCCTCGTCAGAGAAGCCGCCTCCCCTTGAAATATACACCAGTGGATTGCGAAGTGCCGCGGCATCGACTGCGGGTATGTCACCGAAATCACAGTCGGCTGCTCCATTCCGCAGCAACAGCACCAAGGCGATCCCGCAACATCCACCCGAACGGCACCAGCAAGCGGTCGCCGAGGCGCAGCGTGACTTGGCCTTGATGAACGAGCGAATCGTGAGAATCGACGAGCAGCGGGAACTGGTGGACAAGGAGGAGCGCGCCATATTTGCGGTCAACGACCGTTCCTTGGGTTTCACGAGTCGCCTCCCTGCGGCGGCGGCGCAGAACAACAACACCACACTTTGGGACAGTTCCCCAGCGCTGCCGTCGACCGCTCGAAACGGTCGCAGTTCCAGCCCGCCTCCCGCGAATCCATCTGGGGCCGCCGCCGGCACGTGGCCTTCGCCAGGAACAGCGGCGAGAAATTTCGGCGTCGTCGGCACTCCGCGGGTCCACCCACAAGCCGCGGCAGCCGCCGCCAGCGTCCAAGGCTCCACGATGATGTACGCGCGCGTGACCCCGGGCGCCGGGGTGCCCGCGCCGGATCACTCACAAGCCATCGCCGCCGCGGCATCGTCTCTGTGGTCGTTCGGTGGCGGTAAGCGTGCCGCGACCGCCGCTGTTCCTCCGTCTGCTTTCAGCAGCGGACCTGCCGTCGGCGGTGGTCCGGCACCGCGCGCACGGCCTCAAGAAGCCTTGGCGGCGGATGACCCTATCACTTTGGCCAAGCTGCGATACTCGGCGCTACGCCATAGGCTGATGAGCTCCTCGCAGCAGCAGGCTCCGTCAACGTCGTCGGGGACGCCACGAACACCGCGATAACATCGTTTTGACGTGGAAGCGTTAAGGAAGCGGAGGAACGTTCAGGAAGGACACGATGGCGAGACCTTCAACACCGTCTCACTCTTTTCTCCAACGTTTTTGTTTAGACGATCGCGCACCCCATCGACCGAGAAATGGGCAATGAGCGGCCGGCATGTGTGCAAAGGCACTGTTTTCCTTTGTCGCCGCTGATCGACTTGTGCCGGCCAGAATACGGGGGCAACCGCGGCGGCAGCTTTGGCCAACTTATCCGTTTCATTATTTTCCCCCATTCGTTCGACTGCGTCGCATTTTGTTAACTGTCTCACAAAGAGCATTGTTAACACGATCACCACAAAAAACACGAACTACTAAATGAGCCACGAGGTGGGGGCTAGCCGCCAGTCATCAGCAGTGCCACATCTGCCCCACACCGGAGCTGCGCCCGGGGAGCAAGCCAAGCGGACGATGACCGTCCCTCTCAGAGACGGCTGCGAGCTGCAGGCGTTGTGGATCGTCGAACTCACGGAGGTTATGTCTGTGTTAGCCACGCAGCAGCAGTCGCAGGCAGAAGGGGAGGAGCCAGTGGTGAAATCCACGAATCACGAGCGGCTCGCGACGACAATGCCAAGCGTGAAGAAGAGCGGCCGTGCGGCTATGACGAAGCTAGTTCCGTCCACTGCCTACTCTCACTTGCACCGAAACGTCCTGTATCGATATCGCCCGATCCCCGTGCGAGGCCGCCTCCTCCGTGCCGAAGACGATGGCGCTGCCCGCCTTCAATCCACAAGCGGAGACCCTGATCAGGCCGCCGCCGCGGTAACCATTTCGCCGTCCCTAGCATTACCATCCGCGGAGGATGGGCGGATCGATGATGAGGGGACGGAAGCCAGCATCATCGACAGTGTAGTGGATGCCTTGGTCATCTCCCGGCGCGCGGATATGTCGCACTTTGGTGCATGTCGATCCTCCGACATCAACGACTCTGCGCATCACCATTTAGGAACGACGACAAGTGGCATCGACGACGACGACGATGACAGCAGCGAGCAGCAGCAGGCCGCGTCTCACAACCACGTTGCCCCACCTCACAAGCAACACGGCGCCACCGCCGCGTACCGGACTCGCACCTTCCCAATGTTTGACGCCGACGACTGGTTCCAACGGGAGGGCCAGCTCCTTTCTCAATTGCCGTTCTGGCGACGCGCCGTCAGTCTCGCAACTCCTTTACAACTGGACGCCGTCGGTCTCGCAACCCCCGAAAGTGCGGAGGATCGAGTCGACGGTGCATTACGCCAGAGCACTCTTCCGGAATCACTCCTTCGCGCAGCGGCATCCGACAGCGCTCGTTTCGTACACGTCGGTCTGCGCAAGTGGGTGACCGTGATTCTTCGCGTGGGTGCATTTCCCCGAGCTTCAAATGTCGTCGCTCGACAAAGTGGCGGTCCGGCCATCAACACCATGCCTTCAGCGACCCCGTCTGCTGGGACACTCAATGCTCAAGCAACCCCAACGGACAAACCTCGGGGTCGCCGAGCCCTCGCCGCCGCGGCGGACGCGATCCTTGACGAGCTGTCGCCACTCGTGGCCCCCAGAGTCATCGTGGCCGCGTCATCCACTGCGGTTGCGCGGGACGCGTCGCTGGCGGCGCCCCCCATCGTCTTGGGCGACAGTCACGCCACCAACGCCTTCTCGGTTGATCTCCCGCCTCCGTACGGTGGTGGCCGCTCGGGACACGCTGTGGCGCCGCCGTCGGGTCACGCGGGAGGCGCCTCCGTGGGCGAGGAGGAGGACGAAAGTGCCGCCGCGGCCGCGTGCGTGGTGAGGCCTCTGTCGGTATCGGAACTCCAAAGCAACTGGCAGGAGAGCGGCCTAGTCGCCTTCCGTCGCTCCAAAGCTGCGGGCCAAGCCTCCGCTGCAGCGGCCGCGGGGATAGGCTCGTCGCGCATCTTAGGAACGCCTCCGTTGACATCGAGCGATCGGCCTGGACTCATGATCGGGACGGCCATCGTGTCCGGTATCGGGCGTCGAGAGCATCGACAGGGTGAGCTGACTGTGCAGTGGTCCGATCATCTATCGGCCAGCATGAACTCCGGCCCGGCGATGAAGCGGGTCGTGTCGGCTATTACCCTGTGGCATTGGCGTGTGGACCGAGGCGCCCCCCCGACGAATGCCGCTGGTCTGGAATCCGTAGTGGGTCCCGACGTGGCAACGGACGCAACGTTGACCTTCAGCGTCGGTAGCTCCACGAAGGGCGCCTTGCATCCGACGTGCGGCATCACGGGACAGGACTATGACGACCTCGCTGCCATTGCCTCCGCGCAAATGTCCACCGCCGCGGCTAAGGGTCGCAAGGAGGACAAGGGCCGTCACGTCGCAGCAGGCGACGACGGCGCGATGTTCTCTCCTCAAGCGGCAGCGCTCTGGGTCGTGATGATGCTGACGACGACCGCCCACCCGCCGCCCCGCGCGGCGCCTTTCAGGCATCCTAAGGCAGCTGCGGAAACGGCGCCTCTCATCCGCCGTCCACTCCCGCTTCGGACACAGTGTACGGCGTCGTCGCGGGATTCCTTGTGGGCGCAATGCGTTCACGCCTTCGTGGCACGACGGGCGCCGATGGGAGAGTGGTGGGCGACGCCGTCCTCGCAGCGTTCGCCGAACGATCCTTCACTGTCCCTGCGACTGCTCACCGGTGTGTGCTTAGACCTCGGCGCCTCGGATGCCGACTGCTCGTTCCTCGGCCTCTTGCTTCATCATGGCGGTGGTGGTGGTGGGCGGGCTCGCAGGATACCGGCAACCTTGAGCCCACTGCAGTCCCGCGTCACCGCGGTGCTCGCCTCCGCCAAACCACTTGTGGCGGCTGCCGACGCCGCAGTGACAACGGCGGCGAAGGATCCGTCCAACGTCAACGAATCCATTGCGTTGAAGCGTTCGGTGGCCTCCGCGGCTGGCGGGAAAAAGAAGTTGAGGGTCGTTCACGAAAACAACGATGACACCGCGGCGATGCGATCAGGAGGTTCGTTGGCCGCTGCGGTCACGGGCGCACCCAAACCGAGCAACAACAATGACGTCGAGTCGCCTAGCATTCCTACTGCTCCTCACCGCGGCGGCGGTCACTCATCTGCTACCGTGGTGTTGCTTGTGGATTACATCGACGTGGACCGCGTCGCCGTTCTTCCCACTCAGGAGGCCACTAACAATGGCGGTAACAACAACATCGCCGTCGTCGCGGCCGCGCCTTGCGGAACTGTGACGACTCACGTGTATTGCTTCTCGAGCAGTATCGTGGCTCCTTGCCGAAGCACGAACGGCGGCGACACTCAGGGTCAAGAACCACCACTAACCCCTTCTTGGACGGTGGACACCTCACCATTGCGGCTTTGTGTCACCTTGGGAGCGGACGAGGGCGAACTTGCGGTTGGTGCCACCAGCAGTATGGCGACTGGCACTGCCGCTGGTTCATTCGCCAGTGGTTCAGCCGCTACACCGGACGAGCTGCTCCTCCCCGATGGAGGTGAAGCCGCCACCGAGCTCAAAAGCTCCTTCTCAGCGTGGCTGTCCACAACCGCAGCCGCACCGTTGCTATCGGAAGGAACGCTCATTGGTGGCAGCTTCGCGTCCGGCCCTGCCATGTCACACGGCCGGCTGCTTGCTCCTTCCTCTTCCTCGACGACCCCTGGTCAAGTCGTTGGATACAGCAGCGATTACAGTGGCTTGCGGTCCGAAGGTCAACGTCTATTGACGCTCTCTCCGCATGCGCTATCTCAGACGACCACGGCGGCGGCGGGGGGAAGCTACCCTGTTCGCATTTCCAAGGCCATCTACGAAGCGGCGACATTCTCGCACCGACTACCATCGATCGCCGCGGTGCGCATCGCCGACGGGTGGATCACGGATGCCGTGGCGGGCGATCTCACCACGGATGTTTCATGTCGTGTCGCATCCCCGTCGAATCGTTCGTCGATGTCGCGTCTCATCTTGGATCGCGTGTCGGTCGAACCGTTCGCACGGCGCTCGGCCGCGAACCCTGGGGCTCTAAAAGGCGCATCGCCTTCGACTGGCATCGCGGCGCTCCTTTTTAGTCACCGCAAGCAGCAGTTTGCCTCATCACTGAACGATCCTAGCACTGCCGCATGGACGCCAGGCGATGCGGGCGCCATCAGTGGCCAGAAACACTGTCCACTTCCCCGAACGATGGTGTCCCGCACTCCCCTTCTCGATTGCCGCGATGTGCGGATACCGTCGGCCTCAGGGGAACCAGCCTTTTCGTCATCATTTGACCCCGTCGTGACGGGGCCGTCGAAACACGACGACGATAGTCGTAGGGGTGAGACAGGAAAGCCGGTCGATGGCTCCGCCGTGCCCTTTCGCGGAAACCGCCTCACATTGTGCCCTGGTACCGGTTGGTCGGTCGGCAGCGCCTCCTTGTACCACCACGCCTCATCCGCGGACGCGATCCCTCCTCTTTCCACTGCAGACGTGTCCGTCACTGCAAAAGGAGACCCGAGCGGCCCCGGGGGCATCTTTGGCGGCAACGGCTCCGGCCGGGCAGCCGCCTCTCTCGGCACGACCATGGCGGCAGCGTGGCTGGACGCAGTCGCCGCAACCGGGGCGGCAGGCGTGGGTGCCGGCACGACCGGGGCGTCGCCCGCCGCGCCCCCGTCTTCGGGTGGTTTCATTTCATCCACGCACGTGATGAGTGCCACGATGCGTGCGCCCGTCACGCCGCCGCTGGTGTGCCACACCGTCACCATCATGCCCTGCCGGTTGCTCCAACGCGAAGAGGTACACGACATGATCACGGCGAAGCACCACAACAACGGTCAACGCAACGAGGCGGCGAACAACGTACCCACTGGCGGAGGACGAGGAGGTGCTGTGCCGCACCCATCGCCACCATCAGCCTTCGACGACAGCTGTGTGGACGGAAGGATTTTTTTCGAGTGCAACGTTGAAATTGGCGTGCTTTGCGATCTGTCACCATCCTGGGCGACCGTCGAGCAAAGGCGGCGTATCGCGCAGTTGCTCCAGCGTCAAGCAGCACAATTATCTACAACCAGCGCTACCGCAGCGGCGGCCAATTCGTCACCTTCAAGATCCATCATCAGTGGTAGAACTGCCCCGTGGGATGCCGTGTCGCTCACCGCCGAGGAGCACGCCATCGTCACGCGGCTCTCCGTGGACATTGCGGTGGCCGCCGCGGTGGCGACTCCATCATGCTCCGCGACAGCAACGTTCGACCCGCGCGACCCTTCCGGCTTGCCCGTCGATCACGATGGGAAAGGTGTCAAGGCGAACGCCTGCGAGCACCCCGCCGAGGACCGCAGCAGCACCATGACACTCCGTCTGGACGCCTTCGAAGGCTGTGACGTCCATGTGAACCTGGAGTCGTCGAGTCTCACCGGCGGTGGTGGCCCCGTCGAGTCCGATCCCGGCGGCGCGTTCTGTCTTTGGTCGCTTCGTGGCGACGCGGAAGTCCGAAGCGGCGTCGACTCGACGACCGGCCACCCGTCAGGGGGCCTCGACACTCTCTCGTGGGAAGCACCCGAACATCTACTTTTGCGTCACCGACAGCGACTAGTGATTCGAGGCCGAGCGGTGCTCTCGGCTCCCTTTCCGTTGTCGGCTGCGTCTTCCACGTCGGCCGTGTTGCTCCGGGTGGCTAGTCCCCGAGTGCGTTGCACTCTTCACTTCGCCATGATGCCCAACGTGCCGTCGCCGGAGTTGGTGTTGCCATACGAAGTGCACCGGCAGCGCGTCGCCGGTGTGCTCGATCCGTATTTGGATGCCCTTTCCGCGAAAAGTCAATCTTCCACGACGACGGCTGCCACCTCGGCCGCCGCTCGAGAGGGAGGGGGGAGTGCGGACACTCTCTTTCCCTTTCCAGCAACGGTATTCAACGCGACGGCTTCAGGTTCAGAAGCCAAGAAGCTGTGCACCGAGTTGGTGTCCCTGACGGCTCGCCGGACCTACACCGATGCCATCGTTGGGTTGTTGACTGGATCCGACTTTCTTGTGGCGTGCAGCCAGGCGCCCGTCAGTCCACTTGCGGCCTCGAGTGGCGATGGTGGCGGCGGCGCGACGGCGACGACGGCTACGTCAGGTGGTGGGATCCGCAAGTGGTTTTCGAGTGGGGCCTCCTCCACGAGCGAGCTCGCCGGAGGTCACAGTCGCAACGCGCAGCTGCTGCGAGAAGTCGCGCGGCGTCACGCGGGCGCATTGAGCCCGTGGTCACCCATTGAAGCCTTCGTCGTCGTTTGTCCTGAACCGTCTGGGGGGCAACTGCCTGGAAAGCCTCGGAGTGGTGGTGTTGGAACCGTGGAGGTCATCTCGCAAGTCATACCGGCGGCGTCGGCGACCGCCGAGCAACGCGACGTGCAACTGTTTGCGGCGCTTCAGGTCGTCAGCGGAACGTCCGCGTTCGGAGGTGTCTCGACTGGGGCGGTGAGTCCAGCGATCGGCACGGTATCGCTTGGCATGGCCGTGTCGTCGCCGCCGCCGACGGCTGATCTCTCGACGACGACTGGAAGCAGCGCACCGCAGTTGCCGCTGCCTTGCGAGTCCCTGTGGCAACTGCGCAGTCCCAACAACAACGACGCCAATCCCTCAACGGTGGTGCGTCTTGCAGCGTCGCCCAATATCCTGATTCCTGCCCTCGGCAGAGCCCTGGCGCTGCAAGGCCTTCCGGTGGAGGGCGATCCAGTGAGTCGCGCGGCCGCCAGGGCACTATTTGCCTCCACATCCAGTGCCCCCGCCGTTGCGGGTGGCAGCGATGACGGCGGCACTCAACCCTCTGCGGCTCCGCTTCTGTTTGTCTTGCCATGGCGTATCGTGGCCCCCAACGGCTTTGCGACGGGGATAAAGATAGGTGACGAAGATGACCACTCGGTGCCAGATGTACTGCGCGTTGGCGAGCCGTTGGAGTACAAGTGCCGTCGAGTGATGCTGCATCTGGCGATGCTCCAAGACGACGACGATGCATCCGCCGCGGCGGCGGGCATCGAGGTGGTGAGAGGGTGGATGCTCGATCGGCGGCGTAATGAACACGTGGAGCGGAAGGCTCGGCAACGCCGAGAGGGCGGTGGTGGAATCGTCACGTGGTTTTAGCGGACAGACCAGATGGGGAGCTGTATGGGGGGATCAGCTCCATGTCCTCAGGGTCAGTGATAGAGGGACATTCACGTGGGACCGAGAGTCACACCCTACCTACCCCCCTGAGACCAGCCACTATACGTGTAGCCCTTGCGTGCCTTGGGTCGCTGTGTGCTGACACTTGTGGGAGTTGATCGGCCGTATTCCAAATAACG
>ERZ1292633.1040-Hain-H41-02um-R1-1040-length-30441-cov-6_pt2 | contig 17671 bp, 4 predicted proteins | sample MGYA00564406_ERZ1292633 | MGnify/ENA primary metagenome ERZ1292633 (study PRJEB36523, sample SAMEA6512639) | groundwater metagenome | collected 2019-01-08 | study: AquaDiva: Metagenomics assemblies of 32 groundwater samples | reverse complement strand
GCCCATAGGAACCGCATTCGGCCATCACAAGTCGTCCAAAAACACGTCAACCGCCGATTTTGTTGACCCCGACGACGTGCCCCTCGTGCCGCCGACGGTCGTGGACAATGAGGCCGCCGCATCCGTTCCTCCCTGTGGCATCATCGTGGCCGTCGGCCACATGACGGCCACACTTGGCGAGGAGGAGGAGAACGGATCACCATCGCCCATCGTCGTCAAGTCGGCGCCTAACAGTCCCTGCAATTCCTCAAAGAGGCGCTGCCCCTCAGCGGGCCGCTTCACGTGCCGCAGCGCGGGCGCCCTCGTGAAGGAGTGAATGGGGTCGTCGTCGTCGTCGTCGAGCCGCAGCAGTCGGTCCTTTTCTGCCTTCCGTCGCGAAGACAAAGGGCCGCCCTCCTCCTCCGTATCATCGAGGAGGAGGTCATCCACCGCTTGTCGTGTGACTGTTAGGGGGGTTGGTATCACGATGGGAGCAGCTGCGCGAGGCGTCGAACGTTCCTCTTCCGGCAGCGCGGCGGTGGCGGCGAGCGTCAACACACTGTCGTCCAGCCGCGCCGCCTCCAGGACTTGGGTCATGTCAAACTTGACGGCAGTTTGTGCCGTCGTGAAACCACTTCCGCGCTGCCTCCAGGGATTCTCGGCGGTCTCGTCTGCGTCACCGTGTTGTTGCTTGTTTTTTCTGCCTGCAGCATCGACGAGACGAGCTGTTCTTGCGCGTTCCGCGGCCGGTCGCAAGGCGTAACCCAACAAGGCGATCGCGATCGGGACACAGCCAAGATACGACACACCGAGGGCGATGGAAAGGGACGCCTCGACGAGGGCGACGGACTGTTCGAGGACCCCAATGACGAGCACCCAGGAGGACAGCGCCGTGGCGAAGGAGAGCAGCGACGCGACGAGGGACTTCAGCGGCGAGATCATGGGCCGCAAGGCCACGAGCGCCACCAGCGCCGTCGTGTTGCACAAGGCTACCAAGAGCGTCGGCGTGCGGCAGGACGTGCTCAACGCTTGGCCACCGCGCGCGAAGCCCATGGCGGCGGTGCAGCCGACGTCAATCACCATGAAATACCGCGCGAGGGCGTCAAAGGGGCTTTCCCGCGTGAGGTCGAGGCCGACGGAGGTCACCTGGGAGGCATCATCGGATACTCGGGCACGGTACTTCGCGAAGACGGGGCCGAAGAGCCCCACGTAATGGACATCGAAAAGGGACTCTCTGCGAGCGGCGGTCGCCGGCGGTTTGCTGGCGGCTCCCATTGAGCGACCTCTTCCTCCTCGAAGGTGATCGTCATCGTGCTCATGGAGGGCATCGTCGAGAGACGGCGAACACTGAGCGATTTTAAGAAGGGGCTGCTGCAGCGGCGACCCTGCGGCCTGCGCCACGAGGGATTGCATGTAACGCACGTGGGCAACGTTGGTCCACACTCCCGGCCCTTGAAGAACATAACTGGCGTACTCGACGAACGATGCGCCTTTAGACGGTGCCGGGGTTGGCACGTAGGTGATGCCCTGGCCGCGTCGCTTGACGACGACGATGACCGCGGCCATGAAGGCAATGGGGACCGCTGCCGCTGCGACGAAGAGGACCACATCGAGAACGTTGGGGTTGCCGCTCGAGGTGCCGCCGCTCTCCACGACGTACGCCACGACGAGGGTCGTCCCCGCGGCGGCGATCCCGTCGATGAACATAGAGGTGGCGACCACCGTTGCGATGACCGGCAGCCGCAGGCGGGCCGCGGTCGAGAAGAGCATCGGAACGAACGGCCGCACGCTTCGCGTCGTCGCGGATGGGGGGGTCAAGGCACCACCCCCCTCCTCCGAACCACCTCCTTCATCGGCAGTGGATCCCAACACGTAGACGCGAACGGCAGCCACCGTGGCGACGAAGCACGCCGACGCGACCGTGATGCCGAGGATGGTCAGCAGCCCTGCAATGACGGCGCCACGGTAGAAGCGCAAATGATCGTCGCCGACGTGGAAGTCAGGTGCCGCGCTGTCCGGAAAGGTTAGTTTGACATCGCCAGTTCGTGAGACGCCGACCTCCTGCGGCAGGCACCGGCGAGCCACCGCAATCGCCCCTAGCGCGCGGCTGACGCCCATCGCACTGCCGCCAACGGAGGCCGTCGCGATCGAGGTGGCCGCCGACGCAACCGCGATGGTGGCGACGCCCGCTTCACTGGCCGCAAACGCGCTCGCCGAGCCACTGTTGTCGGCTACGGGCGCTGGAAACAGCAGTGGCTGCGAGAAGCCCGGAGGGGCGCCCGCGCGGGCCGAAAGCAAAGCGACGAGCGGCCGTGGTAGGTGCGTCGCGCTAGAGAACGTGCCGTTGCGCCACACTGCCGCGGCCATCGTGTTCGACGAAAAGAAGAAAGCCTCGCTGACCCGTCGATCGACCATTGACTGGTTCTGATTCCAGGGTTGCTGTGCACCCGTGAGCTCTTGCCACGGCGCCGACGTCGAAACGACGGATAGCGAGGCCAAGTTAAACAAGGAAATCCAGTCCATGTTGGGCAAGGCCTCCCGAGTTGAGGGTAGCGGCAGGCAGTACCCCCCACGGGCGGCTCCCGTAGCCGATGCGTTTGCCTTCGACGAGGATGAGGCGACGATGGAGGAGGTGGCCACCGCCGCGGCGTCCATCACGGTCCATTCCACATCAAAAGTGGCCGCGACTTGCAGAACCGCGGTGACAGAGATCGGCTCCCCTAAGTCGAGCCGCCGGGAAAGGTCCGACGCGTCGATTCGGAACACTGCCACTGAGGGCTTCGGTGCATCATCCGACGACGTGGCGGCGATGCCGAGGAGCGACTCGTACGTGGTCGCGAAGCCAGGCAGCTGCACGTCGTCGCCCGCCACAGAAACCGCCGCGCCGGGCAGTGGCAGCGACGAGGACGACGAGCTGGAGGATCCAGACAACGCGCGCAGCGACCGCAGTCGCGTGCCGTTGCGGATGACGAGCGCGAAGGGACGAGTGGTGCGGTTCGCCAAGAAAGCGGCGCCGCCGACGAAGTCGAAGTAGGAGATGTTCGTTGCCGAGGTGGAACACTCTATGGGCATCGTCGTGGGTGCCGCAGAGGAGGAGGATGATGCGGTGGAGAAAAGGGTGAGCGGTTCCCACCGCCGCTGCTTGGGCAGCGCTGCGTCGATGGGCGCCAAGGCCACGTCGCGGATGACGGCGTACCAGCCGGCGCGTCTCCAGGAGGGGGTGGGCAACGGCGGGGTCGTCGTCGTCATCGTCGTCGTCGCGTTCTGCCACACGGTGGGATCAATGACCAACCGACGAAAGGTAGGCGCGCCGAAGCTAGTCGCGGACCGCCATTTGATGAAGGTGGAGTCGGAGAGGGAAAGCTGGACCTCGAGCGTGAGCGCTGCGGCATACGATTCAACGAAGGTAGGGGGCCCCCCGGCGGTTGCGGCCGAAGATGCCGCGGCGGCGTTGCTATTCGCCGTCCGCACTTCCCCGTCGCTCCCAGGAGTCGTGGTGGACGTTTTGACCGCCGGCGGTTGCTGTCGCTGTGGTGCGATTTTGACAAGTGGGCAAACCATCGTCGGAGCGCCGCGAGCGGCCTGCAGCTGGCTCGCGGGCAACTCGGAAGCGTTTGCTGCCGCGGCGAGGAGGACATCCTCGACGGTGCGATCCCGAAGGGCGTAGCACGGCACCGGCGGGCCGCCTAAGGTGGGTTGAAGGCTGGCGGTGGCGGCGCACTGACCGTCGACGGCATATGGGGCCCCCAACGCTATCGCCGACCACTGACTACGCCCGACGGCGTCGAAGGCGTCCAGGGCCTCGCGATTGGTAAACGAAGATTGCGTTGAGTCGCCCGTACTACTATCGCGTTGACGAGCCACTTCCACTGCCGCTTGCGAAGGCGACTGAAACGCGGTCCGAAACGTGGCGTGCGATTGCGTCAGGGGTCGTGCAGATGGATCGCGCGGCGGGGGCGCTAACGGGAAGGGAGAAACCGGAAGTGGCACCGGCGTGAGGAGGCGGTCGACGCCGCCCGGAGACAGCGTCTGGACGACGTCGGGGGGATCCGCGAAGGTCACGTCGACGACCTGCGTCGACAGGGTGTGAAAAGCGTTGTCCCGCCGGCGCACCCCCCCGGCAACGAACGCTGGGTCATCGTTCAGCACGACGGTGCGCCGGGGATTCGCAGTTGCCAAAGGGTTGGAGGACCGTCGCCAGCGCGGGGGCACTAGGTCCACCATCGACGTCCCATTCTGAGGCGGGCTCGGCGCTTCGGGAGACCGTGCCGCCGGCGCAGGCTCGACGAACAGCATGTCAACCCTGTCTTCTTCCTCGCCTCCGCCCCCGCCGACGGCGCCGCCTCCCCCGACGGCTGGCGGCAGGAACGTAAATTGCAACGTGTAATTCAGCGACAACAGGTAGTGCCAAGCTCCTCGTAGCTCTTCCGACCCCATGGCGCCACCGCCGACGACGGTGGGGGGTGGTGGGGTTTGTATTCCGTTCGCATCGTTCACGCCGTTGGGGAAAGAAGAGCCGTTGGGAGGCGATTTGTATCGGCTCGTCCTCACCGCGACCCTTATCCGATTCACGGCGGTGAGGCGGCGCCGATATCCCACCCCCCCCAATGACGACGATGTGACGTTCATCGCGTCGGGCGGCGATGACGACAGATTGCGGCTGGCCGCCACGTCGTGCAGCGTGAGGATCGAACCAAACGGAGCTCCGCGCGCGACGTCCGGACCACTGCCGCCGGTGGTCGTGGCGGAGGTGTCGTCGGTGGCTCTCGCAGTACTATTATTACTACTACTTTGGCCGGCGCCCGATGGTGACGCTGCTAACTGCCACCACAGGTGGTCTGTCGGGGCCGACTCCGAACGGCCTAAGCCGACGCGGCGCACGTCCCCTAACGACGGGGAAGAGAGATCGCCGGCGGTGATGCTGGGACGGACGTCGTAGGGTGAGTTTGATCGGGTTAGCCACAAGTGGGACGGCGTCGATTGCGTTCCGAAGGTCATTGGTTGGGCGCCAACTACCACGCGGAACGACCCGGCGTCGGTGAGTGCGGCCGCAATCGCGGGAGTGAGCGGTGGCGCGCTGACGGTCGGCGATGGGCTCGCCGTCGTGCCACTACTGCTGTTTCCCTTTTCACCTGGCAGCTCTTGCGGATTTGTGGCGGTGGAGGGGTCGACCGACACGTCCCACTCGGTCACCACTGAGATGACAAGGAGAGACCAAGTGGCCCCGCTGACGTCGCCCACGTCAGGGACACGACCCTCATCACCTAGCGGGGAAGGGAAGGCTCCAACGAACTCGTCCCGCGGCGTGAGGACTGGAAGCCAGAGGTCCACCGCTGCAGAAGCGTTGACATACGCCGGCGGCTGAAGTCCGGCAGCTGAAGTGACCGCGGCGGCACCGCTGCTGGAAAGGATATCGCGAACCCAATAGTCCTCCGCCGTTATCGCGGTGTTCGTCACGGCTCCCGCTGCCTCCTCTTCGTGGAGGTACACCAAGTGCGCCGACGCGACGCGGGCCGCCAGCATCCGCGGTCGCAGCGTCACGTTGATCGATGCCGTTTGGTTGCCGTTCGTCGTCGTTGGTGGGGGCGGCGTCGCGGACCCATTGCCGGCCATCATCGTCGTCGCCAAGGTCGTGACATTGGGCGCGACGGTCGTTGTCATCGACGACGTCGAAGTGACCACCGTGGTGGTGGTGTCCGTATTTGTCGTCCCAGTAGCGGTCGCGGTCATCGTCCCGGTAACCGTGGGGGTCGTCGTCGCCGTGGAGATCACGAGATTGGTGACGGGCGTGCCGGCACCGTCGATGAGATAAACAGGGAGGCGCGATGGGCGCCACCATCGATGCTGCGGCCTCCATGGTGCCGTAGATCAAACTGCCGACGCTAGCGTCCGATGAGGGTAACAACCGCATAGGCAGAGGATGCGCGGCGCCTGGGGGGCCGTCGAACCACGGACACGGCATCCACGAGTTGTTGTTGTCGGTGGGCAAGGTCCAGCCGACGGCGTCCGCATACCGCAACGACCCCTGCCACACCGTGAAGATGCTCGTCACCAGGGAAGACGGGGACGAATAGTAGTGCACTTGGAACGATGACAGGTCCCGCTGTACCGCCCCGCCAATGGGCCAGAAGGACATGTTGTATTGCACGATGGCCTTTCCAGGAACCATCGAGCCTTGGAAAGGCACGCGTCGCGGTTCATCCCATGAGCTGATGGTGGCGATCATCGTCGCCGCGTGGTCCACCTCGACGTACGATTGCGAGTCCTTTTGCTGCAGCGCAGGGGGACCGGCAACATCGTTCACGTCGAGCGCTTGCAGCCACGAGGAGGGCAACCGGCCTCGGTACGTGGTCTCACCATACGGGGGTGGGCCGCCGTCGTCCGGGAAGGTGCCCAAGAAGCTCACGACCGAAAGACCGCGCGCCTCAACGGATCTCGCAATGACTTGCATGCGAGGCGCGGAGAGCGAGGCTTTAAATCGTAGAGTGACCGTTTTTCGGATAACAAAACTCTTCACGGCGTTGGATTCCACCGCCGTGGGGGCGTGCGTCGTCGACGACAGTCGCACCACATGCCGATTATTGCCGTAATCGTCCGTCCACAGCAGCTGAGGCAACGAATCGGCGGCGGCAACAGACGCCAAGTCGCCCGATCCCAAGGGCAACAATCCAGGCAAGATGAGTCCTAAGGTAACGTTGACGTCCCACGGAGGGCACTCGTCGGCATTCCGGAAGGCGAACGTGTAGCAAGAATGGGCCGCGAGCGCAATGGTGACATCCAACGACTGGCCGGCGTAGCCCATGGCGTCTGTGAAGACCATGGTGGGCTGCACCATCCCTCCGTTGCCGCTGGCAAAGGCCGTGGCGTTCGTCGTGAGCAGCAAGTAAGCCCTGGGCACCACTCGAAGCGGTCCCTCCTCTGGGAGGCTTCCTCCAGATTGGTCGCCCGGCGATGCCGACGACGACGGGGTCCAGGATAAATTAACTTGCGTGGAGGACGTGTCATTCACGCTCGTAAGGTATGAAATGTCAGTCGCCGTCACGTTTACGGTCACATTGACACCTTGCGGACAGTAGAAATCGCGCGTAATCGAGAGAACCTTTCCAGGTATCGAGCGCAACTGCTCGACGAGGCGCGGCACGAGCTCAAAGCAGCGAGGACGGCGAGACGAGGTTGCATTCCACACGAACGAAGCTGGCGACCCGGGATTGAGCGCCAAACAACTGGGAAGCGGTCCGATGGCGGCGGTGACGTTGGCGCTGCCGATGGCGGCGGTCGGCCACACGCACAAGGAGAAGGCCTCATCGCGGGTGGATGTCGCCGTGACGTGGATGCCGGTGCCCCCGAGGTCGGACACCACGCCGGAGTCGACGACGCCCCGGAGGGAAGCCTTCCCTTCGTCCCAGATCTCCGGGAACAGCGTCGCGGCAGACGACGAGAACAGAGGGGGCGGCACGGAAACAGAACGGGGTGGTGGTGGCGGCGGAAGGTCCGCCAACCTCACGCGACCCACGGGCGATGGCAACAGCGTCACGGGAACGGTCAAACTAACCACCACGTCGGGACCCGTGGCACCCGATGGCATCCGGATGCCCATGACGAGATGGATGGTTCGAGCCTCCGAAGGGCACAAGTCCAAGCGGCGGCTTCGCAGGACGAGTTTGATGTCGACGTGGTAATATGACGTAAACGCCGCATCGCTGAGCTGTGTCGGATTGTCATCGATGTCGTCGGAGTCGATGTATTCCGGTGGCCCCTTCGCGACGACACTGACGGGTAATGGCCGACTGCCAAGGGTCCAATTGGCAAGCGGGATGCTTCCGTTGACGGCGATGAAGAAAGTTGATGGGTTGTCGTTCTTGTCGTCGATGATCGCCACCTGCGGGACGTCGAGGCACGGGGACGGCACATCCACCTGCACCACACTTTGCAGCGAAAAATTCCTCGGCCCGGGCGCGGGCATCATCGGTGTTGAATCGTAGAGTTGCGACAACGACCGATAGGTCCACTCATCCAAACGCATCCGCACGTAGAAGGGCTGCAATACAGTGCTGCCGTTGACCACCACGGAATCCGAGGGAGGAACCGCGATGTGAAGTAGGCTATTCTTCGCCGTCCTCGCCGTGGTGTCCAGTTGGATCGGGATGACGGTCCTGTCCCAGCCCCCAAGACTCGTATCATTGTACATGAGCGGGGTGACGAAGAGCACATACTGGGTGGTCCAATTATTAACACTCATCTGTCGCAGTTGTGTGACGGGCACCGTTTCGCCCCGAAGTGGTGCCCCCATGGGTAGGGTCACCTGTTGAGGCGCACCTACGGCCGCTCTGGACCCGCCGTTCGGTTGCAGCTGCTGCGGACCGATGGCGAACGGAGAGCACAAAGGGCTCGTCACGCCAATGATGAGGCTCTCTGATTCACAAAACAATCCGATGCGGAGGACCAGGAGGCTGCGCTGCACATCGTGCACCATTGCTGCCACGGTTGTGTTCAACGTGAGGTTGAAGCGCTGGGTGACAAGGAAGCCGGTAAACTCCCACGAGCCAGCTGCGGTTGTTGGCACGGTGGCCATTGCGACGCTGCCCCCCTGTGGTAGCTGCGTCGCGTCCACGTAGACACGCAAGGAAGGTTGATAGAGGTGTACGGGGCACATGATGGTGCTGTTGACTCCTCCCCGACGGTAAGGCCGATCGTCGACGAGCGCATTCGTCAGCGTGATCTGAACCGGCAGGTCGATCACCTCCGGCGGCGTCACGTTGCTGAGGAGAATATGTGACGGCGCCGCGACGACGAGGCGGGATCGCTGCCGCAGCGTTATGTCGCGGGGAGGCGGGGGATGGAGGTACATCCCTGCGGCGACGGCGGTCAGCGCGGACAAGCCCACCGTAATTTGACACTGAATTTCCCTCACGGGAAGCTCCACGCTCGCGTTGGACACCAGCACCTCTCGTAGGTTGCCGACGAATGGCGCCCACCTCCAGTGGGGACTCAAGAAGGGCACGCAATGAGGGGACACCGACGTCACGAGGAAGGCGACGTTCCTCGGAAGCGCGCCGCCCCCACTGGAGGTGCCGTTTGCCCCCCATAAAAGTGGCTGAAGGAGCCCTGTCGTCGCGTTGATAAACTTCGCGGACATGGCGGTGGGCGGCGCCGGGTGGCCCTCGAAGATGGTGGTCGTGTGGCAATTCCGCCAAACGATGTCGTCCCACGTCATGAACACATCCGTCCGGTTGCCCGAGAAGGGTTCACTGAGAGGCGGGGGCGGTCCGGAAGTGTCCACGACGTCTTCCGCGCGCTCAACGATCACGGACGGCCTGTGACTCGGGGCGAACGCTTCGCCAACTTGCGCCGGCCGCATTCGCCGGTGATCAACACTACGTTGTCCGAAGCAGTCAACTTCGGCGCCGTCGTCCATTGAGCCGAGGTCGGGATCGTCGAGCAAAAACGGGACCGTCGACGCAAAGGATAGGTTGAATTGAGACGGACATGGGGCCGGGGTGGGCCATTGCGCGGCGCCGCCACTGGTGAGGGGCCCATTTGTACTCGGAAAGATGGTATCCCTGTAAAGATATATTCCGCCGAAGGCCGTGTTGAAGGCCCTCAGGCCGAGCCCAAGCCACGAGGCGTTGTTCCGGTTGCCGCTGCTCATACCGGCGCGCGGGAGTAGCAACACATCGTCCGCTAGACCAAAGCAGCGGCTCGGAAAAGGCGCGTTGTCCCTCACATCGGCAACAATGCGAATGGTGGTGGCGTTGTCGTCCGCTGGTGTTACAGGGAACGCTGCGTAGAGGGCTAAGGGCAACGAGCCCCCGGGCCAAAAGCGGAGCCGCGGGGGTGACGCGAACACCACCGCCATGTGCGTGGGGTTAATGACCAAGCGGGACGGGTTCCGCATCGACGACACGAACGCCATGCCGCCATACGGCACGTGGCGGAACCCGCGACTCACCCCGGCATCGCCGAGCACCAATGTGGATGGTGACGCCCCAACGGTCGTCGTGTTACGAAGTCGGCCGTTTGGAAAGACAGGCGCGAAGACGCCGCTATAGCTGTCGATGAGGAGCAGCAAAGGATTCTGCAGCATCCGATAGGGATGCGGAATGTCAGGACTGCTTAAATTGCAGCGATGGTTGAGGTTGAGTGATTGTGGGTGGCCATATCTGGAGAAGGTTCGCTCGAGCAACATGTGACGGAGATGATCCCCCCGCCATGGTAGCACCACCAAACCGTCCCGGCGTCGTAGTTCGTCCATGACGATGCTACTGTGTAGGGCGGACACCGCCTCGCTCGTGGCGGACGTCAGCGTCACGTTGAACTCACCGTGGGCGATGACCTCAATGACGACCATGTGCCGGAGAATATAAAGGTCTGGCGGTGGCGGCGATGGCGACAACGACGATGATGATGAGAGATTAAGTTGGTCCAGGATGGACGAAGGATAGATCGGGAGCACGGCGGTTTGACAGAGCATGCGCGCGTCGGTGGCCGGAGAGAGACGCGTCCATGGCGCCTTGGCCCCAGGGATGGCGGCATAGCAGCCGCTGGACGACTCGGCGGCACCGGAGGAGAATCCAAACACCTGGCCACGGATGTCGGTGGGTAAGCTCGCAACAGGAGGAGAGGACCCGACGACTTGATCGGTGAAATTGTCATTGGATAGCACGGGCTCCGGCCCAATGGGCACCAGGGAGCGCTGCTGCACGAGCACCAGGTCGGCCGCGGTGGCGCCGTCCACCTCCGCACGGGTCATGTTGTGGATCGGCACTAAAACGGTGACGACGCTTCGGATCCGGGCGACGGACAGATTCGATACCGCAATCAGCGCCGCCCGTGTGTTGGTTTCGGCGATGACCCCGTAGGTCATGTTGCGGTGCGGTTGGGTGTCATCGAAAGCGGCGGCCGAGACGTTCACGAGCAGCAAGAACGGAGCCGGCCGTCGGCCGCTGCCAGGGGCGGTTCGCGGCGCGGTGACGCGAAGGCTATAGCCCATTTCGAAAAACGGATATTCCGTCATGAGAAGATTCGGGTGCGCTGCCACCGCGGTGAGGGGCGTTTTTAGCACCGGGAAACGCTCCGCCAGCGAGGAACCGGGCGGCGGCGGCGGGGCCGCGTGGAACGAGAGCGTCTGCAGCACTCGACTGCAGATGAACGGCAGGGTGGTATTTTCGTTGGCCTCTCGCGCGGCGTAGGTCGTCCTGGAGTGCACCAGTTTGATGGCGAGCGGCTGACCAGGAAGCGTGGGAGCCACCCAGAGCGACTCGAAGCGACTCCGATCGGTGAGGTCCGCCATGGCGCCAAAATACTCCCGATACCAGACTTCCTCGTCGAAGGATACCGCACCAAGGCTATTGACAGTGGCGCCCGTCCAAACGCCAAGAGGGCTGGAGGGCGGTGAGGCCAAGGACGACGGGCACGATGGCCACGCTCGACGTTCCATCGCGATGGGGGCCGTCGCGTTGTCCTCGAGCCAACTCATATAGAGACCGGAGGTTTCGATCAAGGCCGCGTAGAGGGCTCCGAAGACACGGCCGCCAATGTCGATCGTGGCCTGTCCGGCGGGTGGCTGAATCGGCCCCGGAATCACGGCAAGCTCGGCATCGATGGAGCGGCAATACTGCTCGGCGTTCGACCGAGTAGCTGGGCTGGCGACGACGCCGAAGGCAATGCCGCGCTGCATCGGGCGCGAAGAACTCCCTGGGGTCGTGGCGTCACTGGCGTGGTGCACCGTGATCCACCGGGTCGGCGCGAACCGTGGCCTGACACACACGGCGTGGGCCGTCGACGCCGATAGACAAGGTGTCACGAGGTTCGCACGTGCGACCAAACCGACCGCGTAGCACCGTGGGGGCGCTGTGATGGAGAAGGTGCGATTCAAGAGGGGCAGCGTCGCGGCGATGATTTCCGCCTCCCTCGTCGTCAGCTGCTTCCCATTGTAGCGAAAGACCTCTTTGGTGCCGCCGTGAATCGCGAAGCGCACCCACGCCAAGAACTGCGGCACGCCAACGGTCGCGGTGGGCGTCGCGTAGATGTCGTTGAGGTACGTAATATCGCCGATCAACTGAGCGCTATGAGCGGTGGTACAAAACTCGTAGGCGTCGTAGAAGGATAGCGCCGACGCGGACATGAGGAACTCGTGCGTGCCCCCCGCGAGCCAACAGTCTCGCTGGTTCGTCAGATTACCCGGCATCGTGCCAGTGGAGGGTTCGGTGTCCTGCAAGGCGGGAGGGGGCGGAATGGGCGACGTGGAAGCCCCTTTCCTCCCCGCGACAACGACGAGAGGCGCGGACACTAACAGCATCGCGAAGACGGCCGTGAGAAGGAGCGTCCTAGGTGCCGTGAAACGGGCGACGGTGATCGGAGGATGGGGGCGACTTCCGTCCCTTCCTCCTTCGCCTTCCTGCAGCCTCATCGGTGTACGACGACGACCCGCCGCTGCCGCCGCACGACGTGTAGACATCGCTCTCGTGGGATGGAAGGGAAACTAAAATTAGAAAGTCACCTTTTTGCTTTGATATAACTGTGGTGCCTGGAGATCATCACGATCCCATGTGACAACCATAGAAATCGAAGACGACGAGCGACGAGATTCAGCCGTTCATCCCGTCCACGGGGATCCATCATGATCGAGTCGAGTGACGGGAGGCTGGCGTTGAGGAGAGGCTTCGCTCTTCTCATCCCTATTGGTTCTTTCCTTCGTTTCCACGGCACGGTGAGGGAGCTGCTTCACGTCAAGGGGGTGTCTGGGCGGTCACAGGGGGGAGCTGCTGCACTATGTCCGAGAGACGAGCGGCCGTCCCTTCCCGCAACGCGTCCTCCTCGGCATCTATCCGGCCGTAAATCGTCTCGGGCAGGTCCGCCGAGGAGGCCTGATAGGCGGTGTTCTGAGCCGGCCGCCGACCAATCGTCAGCTCGGGCATGTCCTTCGCATGATCACCCCCCCTCCGCTTCGCGATGTAGTGGAACTTACTGTAGCGCACGCTCGCCTCCAGGCGTTGAATGTACTCGGTGTTAAGGGGATCGTGCTCGTAGTGCTCTCCGGTCCCTTCATGCTCCTGGTTGGCGAGAACGATGCCGTGCGCCTCTGGATTGCGGAACAGCTCGCGCGCCTCCGATGCCTTGCCGAGCGCGTCGATCTCCGACTTCCAGGGCTGAATCATGGCATTGGCATCGCTCGGGGAGATGGGAAGCAAGAGATGGTCCACGCCGGCCGCCGCGAGTTGGCCCATCGTGACGGTCGGGCCGAAGACCTTGATGGCCGCGTCGCACTTTTCGGACATGAGCACATGGACGGCGCTTTCATCGTAGCGTTCCATCTTTCGAAGCTGCGTCGCGGCGATGAGGTGCGCGCTGGTGTCGAGGGGATTGAGCCGCGCCGCATGAACGGCCGCGATCGCCGCGTCCTCCGTCCGGCCCAGGCGCTGCATGCACAAGGCGAGGAGCCGCCAACCCTCCGACGCCTGCGGGTACCGCTCGATGCTCTCCACGATGAGGGGCTCCCCAACGGTCACAGGGTCTTCCAGCGAACGATCGTTGATGTACTGAAAAAACATCATCCGGAAGCGTGCCTCGACGGCGGCGACGTTCTTGAGTCGGTCATCGTCGGACTTGGCGACGCCGTCTCGCACCGCCGCGAGAATGTCGCTCCGTCGGTTGTCGTAGTGCTGGATGAGGTCGCGCACGACGGTGTACGACTCGTGAAGTCGACCCTGCTGCCGAAGCGACACGTAGAGCAAACCCAGACAGTGGTGCGTCAGAACGCCGCTTGCATCTAACTTTTCGGAAAGCCCCGTCGTGCACAAGCACTTGAGCATGGTCGTTGCCGTCTGCTGCATGGCCTCCGGCGCGCTCACCACCTCATGTCTGGTTTCCGGGTTTCCCGCCGCGACCACCAGTCGCTCCGCCTCGTCGTACATGGTGTAGGCGAGCCGCACGGCCATCTCCGGATCCAAAACGGGGAGAAGCAACTGCATCGCGGCCATCACCGCTTTCGACCCGGTGCCCTGCCCTGGACCACCCTCGGAGCAGCACTTGGCACCGACGTGCACAACGTACTCGGCCGCGCCTCGCACGACGGTGTTGGTCAGCGTAAACGACATGCGCTTCGCAATGTCAATCGGGTCGTCGCCCGTGATGTTTAGGCTGGCCGCGCGGAGCACGACGGCCGTGGCGGTGTGGCGTTGGCTCTCTCCGTCGGTCAGCCGCATCGCCGCGTGGCTATTATCTTGTTGGTCGTGCGAAGCTGCGCCGCTGGCGGCGACGTAGTCCTCTGGCCGAAAGCCGAGAGGAGCCGCCGTGTCGCGGTGGCGGCCGGACGGCGCGCCATCGTCGTGTCGGTATTTCCGCTGGGCCATCGCGGCGTGATACGCCAAGGCATCGGCAAACTCCTCGGCCGTCGCTGTGCCCCGGGCTGCCTCCGCCGTCGTCGACGGCTGCTGCGACAAGGCCTTGATCGCGGTCGCCGCAACGTCAAAACGGTGCAAGTTTCCACCCCCATCTCCACGGCCCGTTGCCGCGGCGACCACCACGTTTGAGGCCTCGGCGCGTTGTCGCCTTTCCATCTCATCTTCCTCGTCTCTTTGTGCCTCCAGCAAGCCGTTCGCGGACTCCAACAAGGCGGCAGGGGATGCGAGTTTCAGCGCTTCCGACAGCCAATCGGTTCTCTCGGCGACGAGCGCGAGCTCCACGAAGTCGCGGAATGCTTGCTGATGGCCCGGGGCGTACTCCGTGAGGATGGTGCGAAGCGTGTCCGCCGCCATCTCCAGGCCACGGTCGATTCGTCGCCGCCCTCCCATGTCCTCGTCCACCACCACGTCGGTGCGGTACAACGGATCTTCTCCTAACTCCCACAACTTGAACTGGGCCATCGCGAGCAGAAGCTGCCGCTCGATGTCGGGATCCGGCGACACGACGTCGGCGAGTTGCAGCTTCCCTTTCTCGCGCCGCGGCACCCACTCCATGTCGGTGCCGCGAATCCGCATGAGCGACTGCTGCTGCCGCGTCACGACGGGCAGCGCGGCGTCGGCATTCGCGCTGTACACGTCGAACAGCCGCGCAAGCTGCCGGGCCGTCTGAGGCGCCCGGCCGGCGGTGTCGGCTTCCCTCAACGCGGCCGCCAGCCGCTCGATCGGAAAGCTAGATGGGACTTGCATGCCCCGCAGCTCCTTCACGAGCCGCGCTAGAAGTGACGATGTGAGCTTCACGGGAGCGTCGGGGTCGACTTCCTCCCCGTCCGCCGCGCTTCCGGTGGTGCCGTCGATGTCGGCGATGGTCACGTTGGGCAAAATAGAGGAGGACACTCCGTCACCGCCGTCTGGGAGGGGCGACGTGGGAGATGACAGCTTCGACCGCAGCAACGAACCGGTGGTGCCCAATAGGTCAATGGGCGCTACGGCGGCGGAGGCGGCGTCCCGCTGCTGGCGCCGCTTTTCCTCTTTCAAGCGCCTCGCGTCCCGCAGTGACTGTCGGATCTGGTAGTTTTGCTGCAACGATGCCAACATCAGGTCGTCCTGCGTCGGTGGCTGCTGCTTGTCGGACCGGCTTTGGCTCTGGCGGGAGTGGTCCGCCCACGCGGCGGCGGGTGGACGCACACCCAGTAAGAGCATGCGAATCGTGGCGAGCCGATGCACAGTGCGGAACGCTTCGAAGTCGAAGGAAGCGGAGGAATCGTCGTCGCCAACCGCCGCGGCTGATCCCATTTCCGGCGGCTCGTTCCATGGCCGCTCACGATCAGCACCGTCGAGGTCGCCCTCCGCGCCGGCGCTGGTACTGATTTGTGACTCCAAACCGGGGACACGACCTCTTTGATGAAGCAGCGTGGTACCACCGGCGGTGCGAGTTGCGCTGACCATCTGGCTGCCGCCGAAGCGGCCTTCGACTTCGACGGCGCCAGCTTCGCACCGGGGAGACCTTACGCCACAAGCAAAAGGTGTCCAAGGCACCGAAGCACCGGTGGCGCCTAGGACGATACGAAGGAGGAGCAGCGGTCGTCGACGAGGCAGTCGCAACATACTCACCTTTTCTTCTGATGATCCGACCGAAGGGATTTGTTTTGGGTTAGGAGATAAAAATTACACGAATCGACTGACGGAATAAAATGGAGAGCTCTACTTAGAGAGAGACGAAAAAGCGTCGTCGTACACATCGCCTTCCCCCTTCCCTTCGGTATGTGTGTAGAAGAAGGAGGAAAAAAATGGGTAACCGATGTGTCGGGGAAATATCAGAACCTATCGGAGATGCTGAGCTCCACGCCCTTGTGCGGCAGCTCCAAATACCTTTCCGTCCGCATCTCCGTGATTCGGGATATGCATCGCTGCATCTGAAACATTTCCTCGTTCTCCAACATCCCCATCTGTGCGACGTCGGCCGGCGACAGAATGCCACCCCCTTCGACCAACGGCCCAGCCGCTTTTTGCAGATCTTGAGGCGCGCAGTCCGCGAGGAACACGACTTTGACGTTATGTTGGTACAGTTCGTCGATGAGCGAGATGAACCGCCTCGAGGTGTTGCCTTCGTGCACGGGGTCCATCGCACGGATATTCTCGAGAAAGACGGTGTGAAACGACTTGGCAATGACGCCGTAGTCGGCGACGGACATACCTTCTGACACGCAAGTCTCGCCAAAGTCTAGCCGTGCGACCCCGTTTGCGGCTCGTTCCACAATTACGTCTCGGCCAAACACTCTCAATATTTTCGTGGTTGCCAGTTCCATTTTGGTCAGCGTCGTAAAGGCCTGTTCAAATCGGGATTGATTCTCGGCGTCCTGCGGGAATAAGTACGTGTCCGCGCCGAGGGCGCCATTCAGCCGATAGTCCGTGGACGAGTTGATATGGTGGATCACATTGTGCTCTTTCAGCAACTGAATGAATGGGGTGAATAATTCGCGGTTGAGCCCGTCCTTGTAGAGCAAGTCCGGATGCCGATTACTCGTGAAGACGGTGACCAAGCCGTAGCGGTAAAAGGCGGTAAACAGCCTGCGGAGGAGCATGGCGTTCGCGATGTCGTTCACGAGCATCTCGTCAAAACACAACAGCTCCGCGGAGCCGATCATCCGGACGCACACCTCATCGAGCAAGTCGTCGTGCTCGAGCGACTTGCCGACCTGCCGGATGTCGTGTATCGTCTTGTGCACATCGAGCATGAACTGGTGGAAGTGAACACGCTGCTTCTTCACCGTGAAGCTGACCTCGTTGAACAAAATGTCCATTAAGTGGGTCTTTCCGCACCCAACGCCGCCGTACAAATAGAGGCCCTTGACGGACGACAGGGGGTGCGCGTTCGCGGCGGCGCCCCCGTAGCTGCGCTCGTAGTCGGCCGCCGCTTTAGCCTGATAGACGGTGGGCGGGCTGAAGCCCAAACGCTTGGGTGGCATGATGGCCTGGTTGCGCGGAGGGGGGCCTGCCTTATAGTAGGCGGAGAGGTCGTCGTACAGCCGCTCGATGTGGCGGAGGGCTAACTCCTGGTGGTGATCACGACGCAGAATGCCCATGTTGATAAAGTGGTTGTACGACTCGGTGGGCCGCATGCGCGCGGAGACGCATTGCCGTAGCATCGAAATTCCCCTTTACCCCCAACCCCTTTACCCGTTACCTCTGATAAAAAATTCTACCAGACTGGATTTCTTTTTTTTGTAGCGCGAACACACACCGCATCCAAAATAAACCGATACGGGGGGGGGGGGGGGGGGGTGGCGCCG
>ERZ1292633.2752-Hain-H41-02um-R1-2752-length-17680-cov-6_pt1 | contig 17680 bp, 5 predicted proteins | sample MGYA00564406_ERZ1292633 | MGnify/ENA primary metagenome ERZ1292633 (study PRJEB36523, sample SAMEA6512639) | groundwater metagenome | collected 2019-01-08 | study: AquaDiva: Metagenomics assemblies of 32 groundwater samples | reverse complement strand
TGCCGTTTACCCGCGGTAATCCAAGAGAGCAATGATTACCATCTTCTGTGCGGAATGAGGAGGAGGGGAGGGGCGGACTCTCAAAGCCATGCTCGACCTCTGTAGCATGCAGAGAGAAATGTGGCTGTGGATGATTTGAGGTTGAGTGACGACATCAGCGATCGCTACTACACGCAACGTAACTAAAATCGACGAATTGGTCGTGGAGATGCGCCGTTCAACGCTGTTGTTGTTTGATGAAAACAATCACACTCTTCGGAGCGGATTCTCGACGGGTAACGATTTTTGTGCGCTGCCGCTCGTCTTGAAGGAGGGAGAACCGACATCGACCGTAACGGGGGAAGAATGTTTTGGAACAAACGACGACGAAGCGCTCCTTCGCTCACAGGTTTCACCGACGCAGGCCGGTTCAAGCAGCAGCGGCGCTTGTTGCTGCTGGACCACCCACGACGACGAGGATGGTGAGCAGCCAATGACATCCTCTGAAGCGATCGGCATTGGTACCGGAACAGACGACGACGACGGCACGGCGATCCTTTCATCATCTCGCGACTGCGACCTCGTTGACTTGAGCTTCCAATACTTCCGCGTGGCATCGGCAATGCCAGCCAATATTTGCAGGTAGAAAACGGTCACGACGACGACGCTGGACGTGGACACCGCGGCCACGGGCAACGCCCCACGCTGTGCTAGCAGGCAAATTCCGATGAAACCCAAGTTAGCCGACACCAGCACCAGGGCCGACGCTCGGTCGACGGCCGACTCGAGAGGTTGAACATAGACTAGGTAGCCCAGTTGACCGCCGTTTAACACCGCATTGAGCACAAGTGCGAGGAAGCACTGTGTGTCGCTCGTGTAGTGGATCATGGACGCCGCCGACATCATCATGGCGACCAGGATATCGATGCAGCCATGCAACCGACGAGGAGCCGACGACGATGAGGATGATGAGCCTGCGGCCGGTGCGGCTCGCGCCCCAAGCGCAAGCACGGAAAAAATCGCTGTCAGTGTCGTGGCCGTCGATTTGTCGCCTGGACGTCCAATGAGCGACGACGGAGTTGGCGACGCGGCGGCGTTGGCGTAGAAACCAATAGCCAACAGCGACGCGGCGAACACGGCGCCAAACCCTGCAACGACACGGTTCGCGACAGTTGTTGGGACGCTCAAGGTCGCGGTCGACGCACCCACAACATTCGGCAAGTAATAGGACAACGTGACTGCAAAGGCACTCAGCAAGTAGCTGCTGGGCTCCTGATGATCCCTCTCACCGTCCCTTCCGTTCGCCACGACGTTCGCAGGTTGGAAAAATCGCGTTCGGACATAGAGCACGCCAAGTACCGCGCCGGTGATGACCGTCGTCGTGAGGGTCGCGACCCACCATTGAGCCATCATGGAGGCGTCGTAGACCCAAACGTAGGCATCCCAGGACGGTCTCGACTCGTCCAAGGTTTCGCCGCCGCCGTTGGAGCCTGCGCATTGAAATAGCTTCACGGTACGGCCCATGGTGCTACCTTTGTTGGCACTCATCGGTGCGGCCCACATCCCAGCCGCCGCCTGCACCACGGAGGCCGACGTCAGGGCGACTTGTGCGCCATAGGGTAATCCGTTGTTCGCAGCAACGAGGATGGTGGTAAGCAGATCGTCATCGACACGCGACGGGTTGAGCGCCGTCGACAAGAGCGACGCGGACACGGTTACCGTTGTGGAGCCCCGTTTGCCCGAAGGCATCCCGTTGCCCGACCGAGGAGCGGACCTAGTGGCCGACTGGCGGTTGCCGACTAGGGGCACACGTGTCGACGGACCTGGGAGCGCGATGGCGGTTGTCGGCGTCGCCACTGAAGAAGGTTGTGGCGCCGGACGCGCCGCGGTTCTCGATCGCGCAATCTTGAGCGTCGCGGAATGACTCATCGACGTTGTCGCCGAATCGCGCTGAGTCTGAGAGACGCTTCGTTTCGCGCCCTCCATCCAATCCACCTGAGCGTCTACTTCAAGCACAACGGACACAATGCCGATGACCTCGACCTCGCGAGAAGAATTCGTGGCATCTGGATGCGACGCATCACATGGTATCAATGCATCGCCCCAGTCTCCTGTCCAAGTCGCGAGCAGCTCTATCAGCGTGCCTGGGACGACGGGCAGGTCGACCAGCTCCAGGGATGTGAGATTCGACGGGGACCGAACGATTCGTGTCAACCTGCCAGCGACGACAAGGGCCATGGCGATGCCCCGCCGTGATGATGAAGGACGGGAACGCAGCTCCTCCTCCTTCGAGGCTCCCTTCGCATCGCCTAACCTCGACGCGTTCCGTTGCCTCACGCTGCCACGGACGGCCACGCGACCGCCCCATGGTGACCGCCAAGTCAGGACGGGGGCCTCGGCGACAACGTGATGTTGGCTACTGCCACTTGACTCCAGGGTACACCGCGGCGCCCCGATGTGCATCACTAGCACCGCTGACGACGCTGTCCAGTCGTGAAGCCCCAAAGACGTATGTCTGGCTTCTCCAACGCCGAGGCTCACCCCCGCGCCACAGCCGCAGTCTGCGCCGGTTACCAGCCCAATCGCGGCTGAGCGTGCATGTAAAGGCGCGGTGATGTTCACCGGGAGCGCCACAACCGAATCGGGAGGGGTGCCGCCCCAGCCGATAATGCGCCCCGAAAGCGCCGTCGGATCGTTTTCAGAGTACACACTGGTCGAGGCGACCGTGGACAACACGCGACGCGCCATGTTCGAGGGGGGCTGCAGCGGGGGCGACGGCCACCACACATCGTCGGGCAAAGCCGCCGTGGAAGGCGAAGCGGTTTCACTCGCAGCAGAGGACGGCGGTGGTTGCACGACGGGCCAAGCACCATACGACCACACCCCCGAGGGATTACTGAGGAGCGAAAAGTCTCGGGTGGCATCGTGCCACACAGTTCGCGGCTGCCTGGCATCGACTTCGCGCTCGGTGAAATGAGATGGCAGCACGACAGACAGGTTGACCATTCGGCAACTAGATGCCACGAGTTCGGCACCGGTGCCACCGCAGCTTGGCAGGCCGGTCAACGGGATCACACGGACTTGCAATGTCGCACCGGTGCTACCGAAAGAGCAGGAGCGGCTGACGGCGTTTTGCTTGAGAGTTATTTGAACCGTTGCGTCTTCCCCCGCTAGGAACGCTCCTTGGAACGAGGGTGACCAATCGGTGGAGAACAAGCTGCGCGCGAGAACTAACGGTCGAAGGGACGAAGAATTCACACCTCCCGCACGCGACGACGAACGGGCGCCGAGAAACGTCGGCCATTTCGCTAATTCCGCGACCTCGATGGCCGACGATGTCCAAACGGCGCCAGGCATGTCACCACGATCTCCCTCAAAATACTGCCCACAGTAACAGACAATAGACAAAATCAACGAAGCGGCACTTCCTTGACCTCTCTGAGGGCTGGCCGAGGAGGAGGGAGAACCGACCTCGGCGTCGAGTCTGACTGGCAACCTCGCGGCGGGTCGCCAACTGGTCGCATCGTATCGGCCTCTTCCGACTTCTGATCGAATGTGGGGCATCAGGGACCAGCGTGCAACGGCCTCGAAATAGTCGTCGCAGGGAGGGTGCAAGTACAGCTGCGTCGGGAGAACGCCGTAGTTGCTGGAAAGGTGCGGCAACACTTTTCCCAGGGCGCCGCCAGAACTCGTGACATACGTAATTTTGCCAGTGTCTTGTGTCGCCAACTTGGCAAGGATGAAGCCGTCCTCCACCTCCTTGTCGTTCATGCGGTTGTACCCAAAAGACCAACCTGGCGGATCCACTGATGGATTGTTCATGAAATCAAAATCATCCGCGACGTTGAACAATGGTAGCTGATCTCGGCACGTCCTCGCTCCGAATGGACATATCCATTGCGACCCAGTGGAATCCACCTCAACAGTCGCACGTAAACCCGTCAACCCGAAGGCATAGCCGTTGAGGTAGGCGACCATCACGTCCACGGTATCGCCTATGTCCACCCTTGACAGGACGTTGAACGACGGCTCTAAGTTCGTACTTCCGGCGACAAACCGCGGCACACCGTTGACTAGCACAAATCCCATGGTGTCCCCCATTGATCCTCTTGTGTATCCACCCCGGACGTTGGCGAGACCGGAGACAGGAGAGGTCCACCTGAGGATGGCGGACTCTCCATTTGGACCGGGGTGGCCCATTAATTCGGAGGACCCTGCTCCAGCTCCTCGGATCGACATGACCTCCTTGGCTATCAATGGATACGAAGCTTCGGATTGCCAACCGGCGAATGGATTGGTGATCACTTTTTCCGACAAGGGTCGAAAGGATGAAAAATTGTAAAACATGGAGGCTTGGCTGCGCAGATAAGACCAAGGAGACGGGACGAGGCCACTCGCGGACACTTCGTCATCCAGCCGCACGCCAGGGTTGTTCATAAAGTCGAAATCGGCCGCAGCATCCCAACTGCCGACACGCGTTCGTTCCTCGGATGCCGAGGCGCAACGAGTGGCGCCCATGGGGCACGGTGGCGAATACGGCCTGTCGTGATACACTGTGACCATCGCAGCCACGAGCGTGGTACCTCCAAAGTTTTGATCCGCAACGTTCACGCCGACGACAAAGTCGACTCTTGACAGCCCGGGGGTAACAGGTATGAGAAAATCGAACGAGACGGATGGCTGGATGGTGTAATATCGACGCTGCTGCGCCCCCGCGTTGAGCACCACGGAGCAAATCATGTCCCCAAAGGAGTACATGGTGAACGAGCCGTTCACACGAGCGGTGACCGGTGGCGTCACAGCATCCGCATCTACGGACGCGGCGCCTTGTTTGCTCGCGGGCAACTGAGGCTCCATCGGAAGGGCCCATCGGGCGCGAGCAGACTGCCGGTCGTTTCCTGGATGGAAACTCACCCAAGGTGCATCCAGATCAACAGCCGTTTGCAGAAAGTCATCGGCGACACGTTTTAAACTGTGTATCGTGCCTGATCGAGTTCGCAACGTGAGCGGCGTGAAGTTGCGCCCAACGTCATCTCCTTTCTCGGACCATCCGTACGTCCAAATCGACGATTGAGTTTGATTAACCGCAGCAACATGAGCGAAATCCATATCCTCGCGAAGGTCGAACTGGGCATAGCCACCAACACATCGGCGAGCGCCGAAGGGGCACCTGCGGTACGGCGGCTTCCCGGCGGCAATGTTTGTTGGCGCATGCCAAAGCCTGATCGTCACGTTCAGTCCAGTGACTGAAGGAGACAGTCTACAGCCGACCTGAAACGAGACGCGTGCCCCTGGCCACAGTAGCGCATCAAACTCAAACGTAGGATGGATCCTTGTCGAGGCGGCCACGAATACGAGAGTGTCATTCACGAACACAAATCCAGTGGTGTCCCCGTCCGATGCCCCGTCCAGAAAGCTGCCCTCGATGGTGGCCGGCATGGGGCCGTCCGGCGCATCGGCATCGGTCCGCATCGACGTGGGATGCAACGCCCAACGCACGGTAACCAGTTCGCACGACGGGCCGGGTCGTAGCCAAAGCTGCGATTCGTCGTGCAGCGGTGACGACGTCAAAGCAGAGGAGGAGTGGCAAACGGATGCGGTATCATCTGTCACAGTCGCACTACCGTCCACAGCAGTTACCCAACAGGCGGCGGGTTCTCCCAAGACTTGATAAATCGACGTCGCGTTGATCAACAAGGGCATGAATTCAGAAGTGAAAGCGTTATCGGCTGCGAAACCGTACGACCAAGCAGACTCGTCGTTTTTCATAACGGCATCAAAGTCATAAGCGGCATTGAATATGGACACCCGTGCGGCCTCGTCGCAACGGGGAGCCGAAGGAGGGCAGACGTCGGCCGCGAAAATCATCGGGCAGATGCTCGCCCACCAGCCGACAGTGGCAAGCACAACGGTCACGACACGGTGGAACGACACAGTTGACGATCGAGAACCGCTGGTCATTCTCGAGTACGTCGTGTCTGCGCCAAGGTCGTGACAGCACATGTGCACAAAAACATGGGCGGCGCCTACTCGAATGTTTTGTCGACTTCGCAGTGGGAGAGGGCAACAAACAGGAAAGATGTTCCGAAAGAAAAAGTTAATTGAACCGACCGGTTGGACCTGATGTAGTGCTGTGATGAGACGATTGTCTCAACTGGAAACTGTTGGCGACAGCGGATTCCTCAGCGGCGACGCATCGTAAACCGGCTTCGGATCGCCGGCCGCCGTCCTCACTGCGGCATCGCTCTGGTTACTGTGATTGTCGGGCACCGACAGCAGGCAAGGCGTGCCCAGGGACTCCTCGTTGTCTCGGTCGGGGTGCGCGACGGAAAGAGATGGCGGAAGGTTCGAACGGTGGTATCGGCGCCAGGCAGCATCAGCGATGCCTACCGCGACTTGAGCATAGAACAGCGCTACCACGCCCGCGGCGGCCGAGGCGACGATTTCTGTGGTGATGACGGAAGGGGAACGTAGAGACGCGGCGCATAGAACGGCAAAGGCGAGGTTGGCCCCCACCAACACGACAGCAGACACCGCATCAACGCGCGATTCCAACGGCCGCATCCGCAACAAGTACACCAGCTGACCCGCACACAGCGCGGCGGTCATGAGGAGCCCCATGGCGCACTGGAAACCGCTCGTGTAGTTGGCAGACGCAAAGACCGCGGCGCCAACCGCGACGGAGACGTCGACGCACCCATGCAGGCGCCGCGCTTTCGACGTCGCGGGGTCGCGTGCACCTTCGGATAGCACCCAATGCGCCGCGACGAAGCCTTTGGTGACACGCCGGAGGACACTCGACGTTCCAGGCGTTGCAGCGGCGGGAGAAACCAACGCAGAACCCCTTTCTTGCTGCGATGTGAATGTGCACACGGTCGCCATAGATAGCGCCGCGAGACAAACGGCTCCGCAGATGGCCGACGCAGCTCGCTCCCCTCCAGCCGCCCACGCACTTGTCAGCACGTGGGTTGCGGCGCCTATGACGTTGGGCATGTAGTACGACAGCAGCACCGCGTAGACAGCGGCCAAGCTGGATCCAATCGTCGTCGCCTGCAGCTCCACCGACAGCCTCCAGACGAGCGCAGCCGCGACGGCCGCCGTGGCGACCACGGTGGTCACCTGGGCCAGCCACCAGCGTGGAATCATCCCTTGGTCAAAGACCCACACAAATGCGTCCCACGTCGGCGCCCCGGCTTCCTCGCCCGCCGCCGGGGACGCACCATCGCACTGAAGCAGCCGGGCACTGCGGCCCAGCGTGCTTCCCTTGTTCGCGCTGATCGGAACGGCGAGGATAGAAACGACGGCTTGTCCTCCGGATACGCCGATCAAACTCGCATACCAGGGCGCACTTAGTGCGTCCTCGGCGGGTGATGCCGTCGAAAGGAGCTGATGGTCACGATGGCCGCGCAAAAGCGATGTCGTCTGGCTTCGCTGTGTTACGCTTGCGTGACGAATGATCGGCGGCCGCGATGTGACTAGCAAAGTGGACGGTAAAGTATGTGCCGTTGGCAACGACGGCCGCTCAAAGCTCGTGGGCGGTGGATACTCCTGAATCGTGCGGGAGGCCCGTCGGATCGTGAACCGCGTCGCGGAGAGCTCCGCAGTTGGAGAGAAGCTCCGACTCGACGTGGATCGTCGTTTGGTGAATGCACTGTCCGATGTGGTAGCAGAACGCTCTTTTGGTCGCGCGTCGACGTCGACGTCGAATGTGATCGAGACAGCCTCGCTGCGTGGAGAGACAGACGACTGGCAGGATGATGATGCAACGCTCTGTGGCCACGTCGCCAGAATACACACTCGCAACCCCGGCCAAAGAGCCACCCGCTCAGAATACGTAGTGGGTTCGACGTCACTGCGGTCGACGACGAATGACGCCATGCGGGTAGACCCATTCACACCGTCGACATCGTCGGTGAATATCGTCACCGCTAAAGGGAGGCGCGGAGGAGGAGCGTCGACAGGCAATCCGAGGACACGGGGATCCGCCAACCGGGCGGTCACGCGGACGTGCGCCACGCCGTCCCATGCTGATCGCCACGACAAGATAGGAGCATCCGCGGCTGGGTTGCTTCCTCCGGCTGCCATCCCTCCTCCTCCCGCCACAGAGTCACAACGAGGCGCACCAACGCGCATAATCAACACGGCCGCGGAACGAGACACTTGGTGGCGCCACGAAGTAACGCGAAGCGAACCGTCGAAGGACCCCGTCGTGCAGCCACACAGCTCTCCCGTCACCAGGCCGATCGCGGCCGACGACGAGGCGACGGCTTTGACCACGTCTGCCGTCGCATTCGCCGAAGCAGCAGCAGCGGCAAGTCGCACCGACCAGCCAATGAGACGCCACGCAAGAAGCGCCGTGTCGTCGTCATCGTCTCGACTCGTCCCCGACGGTGGTGGTTCGATGCCACTCTGAAGGAAGGCCACCACTCGCGTCCGGAACAATGATGATTCCTCTTCGCCATCGGCTCCAGCGTCGTCAGAGGGATCCCTCCCTCTGCCCCCGACAAAGAGGCGCCGTGGCTGCCAGCGGTGCGCCTCAGCGACCATCGCGTGTCCATACCTCCACACCCCACTGGGATTGTCAATGAGTGAGAAGTCGGATGTCGCATCATGGTATGAGGAGAGGGTTCGCTGGGACCGTTGTTGCGATCCGTGCACCGCGGGGGCGGTCGATCGAGAAGGGCTCGAGGGTGCGACGGCCACCGTTGGCAGCGGAGTCGACCCGTTGACCATTGAGCACCCTCGCATTGAGGCGGCTTGACTTAGCGGTGTCGCCGAGCCGTCGTCGTCCAGCCCCACCAACCGTCCGCACTCCGGAAGCCCAAACAGAGGAATGAATCTGACCTTGAACAGTAGGCCTGTTCCACCCGCGCCACAGCCAGACGGCATCGGCTGAATCGCGGCTTCGACAGAGGCGCCGGAGATGCCGAAGAATGCGCCTTGAAAAGTAGGATTCGTGTTCGTGGAAGGGAAGTCGCTGATCACGTCGACCGTCAACGAGGGGGCACTCACAGGAGTGTCAGCGCCGAGCGTATCTGTGTCCGGTGAATTCTGTGAGGCACCATTATCATCGGTGGAACCGCTTACGTTCTGAAAAACGACGGCGGTCATCGCTCCGTTGAGTCGTCGAAGAAAAGCAATGGTGAATCGATTCGTGTCCCGAGAGAGGGACACCATGCCGATCGTGTCCCCAACGTCGCCTTCCTCGAAGGCGCCGCAATAACAAATCATTCCGAGATCGGTTAGCCCAGCAGGTTGGTTTTGCAGCAGCTGCTCGACTTCGGATCGCATGACGACCGACGTAGCAGTGTAATCTTCACGGTGTTGCTTGTTTGTGATCCCCGCAGTCCGGAAACGCCTGGGCGTGACAGCGACCGCGGCGGATTGCGTCCATCTCACAGCGGTCAGGACGTCCTTGGATGCGCCACAAGTTGGATGAATCAACAGGCGACCCGCTTTGACACCTGAGATGGATGCGACGCCATCGGCGAGCACCGCGACAATGCAATTCGGATCCGCCGGCGGCGATAACGAGATGCCGCTGACACCGAACGCGTGTGCGGTTGAAACACGAAAAAATGGACTTGCTCGAGAATCGCGGCTTCCGAAGAGCCATGTGTCCGGGAGAAAGGTGGTGCCATTGGCGTCATAGTCAGAGGCGGCATTAAACATGCCGACGTTGTCCGGGCAACTCCGAGCCCCGGCGTTGCAATCAACCCACAACACGTGGGGATCCACGGACACCGCGGCATCGACGGGGTAGCAACTCCGCGTGCTGGAAAGCGACTGCCCTACCCAGTCGATGGTCGTGCCAGGAGTCACAGGCAGGAGAATGCTCTTCGCCCCGGCCATCGAATCCGTCACCAAACGTCGAAGCAAACCATTCACAAGTAAGTATCCCAGCCACGATGTCTGACTTGGTATCTGAAAATGTGTATGCACTGTGGCGACGCCCTTGACGGGAGAGGTCCAACGGAGCCATCCAATTTGACCTGATTTCGAGCAAAGATACAGTTGGGAAGGCTTGAGAATGGAGCGTTGCGTCGGGGACACGCTCAGCGACGTCCAAGCCACACTCGCGGTGTCCGGACCTTCGCACCAATGCAACAGACCGCCTTCGCGGAGTCGAACGCGTCGTGGCACCGGCACACAGCTGAAAGGGTCGTTGTTGTTGCATGCCCCACCGAGATACTGCCAAACGTTGGGCTGTGCGACAAACGTTCCGCCAGCGGTGGCGGGCCACGAACGCGCGGAAGCGGGAGATCTAGGTGCCAATTCAGCAACGACGAAGACGGTGCCATGTTGCTTCGACGGGTTCGCGAGCGTATCCGCTTCTTCGCTAGCATTCCAGCTAAACCGCACTCGACATGACTCGACGGCGGCCTCTGTCGGACACAGTTCGGTTTCGACTGTGTCGCCACGCAACGTCATCACGCGCTGAAATACCCCTTCGGTGGATGTCGCTTCTTCGTCGTCGTCAACGCTCTGCTGCTGAAAGACGAGGGCGATGGGAGGCTGGTCATGCAGGAGGGTGACGGCGACACTCACCCCCGTCTCGCCATAGTCGTAGCGTTCGGCGACGCCGACGTGCAGGAACACGTCGATCGTCATTTCTGGTTCAACGTTGACGAGGAAATCAAACGAAGGAGTGTCGATCAGTGTTCGGAAAACGCGCTGCTGCGTCCCATTCACGACGATTGACCCCATCATCTCGCCAATGTCCCGAGGATCAAATGTTCCGTTCACACGGGCGAGAACCTGAGGCAGCAGCATCAGCGAGGAAGAATTAACAGGGGCTGTCCCGTGCAGTGAGCTCGCCGTGGCGAGAAACGCGCTTCTCGAAGGGGCGGTCCAGCGCATTCGCACCGACTGCTTTTGCCACCCAGGATGGGCGAATAGTTGACGGTAATGGCGCGTGAACCGAACATTGTCCAGCTGGTAGCATTTGACAACATGCGGGGCGGCGGGATCCAACGATGTCCAGCCTAAGCACAGCGGCGTCGGCCAGAACGCCCGTTGGGTGAACAGTGTCGATTGCTCGTTTGCTTGTGTTTCGCTCATGTAGGCGACCTGACTAAACTGCCAGCCATTCGACCTGCCCCCCCCAGGCGCGATAGATGATATCGTAGGGTTGTTCAAGGGGCTAAAGTCGGTGGATTCGACGACGTCGTACGTTGCATAACCCCCAGGGCAGCGACGTGCGAAGAATGGACATTTGGACGCGTTCGACACACGAGGCATGAGTCGCAGGGTGACATTCACGGCCGCAAGCAGCCGATTCGCCGCTGATAATTCTTCATTGTCCTTCGCGATGTCGGACATCTTCTTCTCATGGCACGACGGGAAGCCAACGATGACGGACGCTCGTGACCCCACTTGGACGCTCGTCTCCCCGACGAGAAACGGCACAGCCGTTGAAAGGTTGGTCATCGGGAGGACGACCTTGACCACCCCGTCCACAGTGATCCAGGCGATCAAGGCGGTCGGGGTCGTATCGCCCGTCACTCGTGTCATCGTGCCGCAGATTGTGATATCGGCCGAAGGGTAGAGCTGAACGCCACCACCCCCCGACGAGGGTGTCATCACCGTCATCACGTTGGCCGAGAGAGTCCACTGCACGACGACCAATTCACAGTTTTTGGCGTTGGGATGAACGAAAAGTTGTGCCTTCTCGGAAGCGTTGAATGGCATCTCGCCGACAAAACCTTCCCCCGCGTCACCTTTGCCCATCGTCGCCGAGTCAAATCGTGCCACGTAGGATGAGTTGTCCGGTGAAGACTGTTGTCCGCCAACCGATGCCGCGTCACCGTCCGCCCACACGATTCGACGGCGTGTGGCGCCCTCCATGACGTCGACGCGCTCCGCAGTCAAACCGACGGAGGCCGCTTCCAGATCATCCGCCTGACCCGCGGCCGGATACGTCAGGTAACGATAGCTCCACGACGGGTCGCCGGTCGCGGAGGGCGTCAAGAAGCGGAAGTCGTCGTACGCGTTGAACACGATCGTTGCCGGCTGCCCCTCGATAGGCGACGGTTCGCAGCGAGGTGCGGTAGTGGGGCAGCGACTGTCGCCGAGAACAGGGGCAGCCAGGAAGAGGGACGCTTCGATCCCCAACACTACCGCCCACAGCCACCCACTCACGCCCCGCCACCGTGGGGGCATTGTTCTATTCCCCAAAAGACTCGCCTCTCTTCCACATACACTATGCCGAGAAAGGGTGGGATATCCACGACAACAACAAAAACGCGAAATCACAGCTTGGCACTTTATGAAGAAAAGCATACCAAGGAGCGAAATGTGAGAGGAGTTCATGTCCCGCTGGCGGGCGGAGCGTCACCCTGCGGTGCTCCGCCGTGGCCTGGCGCGGCAAGGTGCCCGTGGAGCTGATTTGAAGTGGTGAACGAACGGCGGGTGTTTTTCACCGTCGTCCACCTTGCTGAGCCGTCCCCGCCGAGGAGCAATGAACCGTGATGCGCGCGAGCATCGCGGCCAGCTGCAACGGTGAACCGCAACCTTCACAAACTCTCAGGTTGGTGTCTCCGATGACTCGGAGACACATGAGCTGCGCCTCTTCCGATTTAAACAGTCTCGGATTCTGAGCGACGCGGAAGAAAGCCGGCATCACGTCCTGGGCCGAGTAGCCCCGGGCTAAGAGCCGATTGAGCTGCTTATGGGCTTCGTTGATGTCGCCGTGATCTATCACCTGCCGTAGGATTTCTTCAATCGCGATCGGGTGGGGCTGATCCGCCACCTTAAAGACGTTATCGGCATCGACCACCTCGAAGCCCGACGCGGTAGCTTGCAGCGTGTTGAGGGCACTCCGCATGTCGCCATCGGAAACGTAAATCAGCGCCTCGAAGCCGTCCTCCGTGACGATGACCCTCTCCGCCTCCGCCACCACTTTCAATCGCTGAAGAATGTCCGCGTTGGACAACTTCGTAAACCGCACGACGGCGCAGCGCGACTGCAGCGGCTCGATGATCCGTGTGCTGTTGTTGCAGGCGAAGGCGAAGCGCGTGGTGCTGGAGTGCAGCTCCATGGTGCGGCGGAGTGCTTGCTGCGCCTGTGGTGTCATGCTGTCCGCCTCGTCGAGGATGACGATTTTGTGGTGCATCGCGGACGGGAGGGTCACTTTTTTTTGCGCGAATTGCTTGATTCGTTCGCGGACGACGTCCAGGCCTCGGTCATCGCTGGCGTTGAGTTCGAGCACCGCGTCCTTCGCCGCGTCGCCCAGCAACTCTCGAGCGAGGCACAGAATGCTCGTCGTCTTCCCCGTTCCAGGGGGACCGCAAAGGAGCAGATTGGGCAGGTTGCCCTCTCGGGCCACGATGCGCAGGCGGGAGACGGTGTCCTGGTTGCCAACGACGTCCGCCATGACCTGGGGCCGGTACTTCTCGACCCACGGGATGGATGACGCGACGGGGGACGCCGCAGCAGTGCTGCTCGAGGCGGCCATTTGCGGTGAGACCGTGCGGTGAGAAACGGGGACGCGAAAGGAACGGATGAAATAATAAACTCGTCGTAAGTGCGGTTTCCCCCTCCACTTTTGCTAGCGTCTATCAGGAGTAGGGACAAACGATGATAGCCCATCCACGCTGTTGGATGCTGTGGTAGACGGACCAAACTGGGACAACATTTGTCACAAGGCTGTTACGCGTACGGACATTCGGTGGGGCAGCCTTGCCGGTGATTGTTGCGTCGGCCCACAGCTTCCGCCAGTCGTACGTAAAGGGACGCCGGTCGCATCTTCACGTCAAGCAACGATGCGAGCCGCCCGACGCAGGTTTCGCTGTAACAACGGCCGTGGCCGGGCGGGTCTCCCCAGCCCAAGGGCCATGCGATCGTGGAAGCACTATTAGAGTCAGAATGAGTTGCTGCACCTGATGGTCGATCGTCCACCGGCGAGGGCGAATGACTGCCATTGAAATCCCGTCCGTCTGAACTGTCGACATAGGATTCCCTCGGCGGACGCGGCGTCGTCGAGTTGGGGGAACCGCTGTTGTCCCCGAGACGCCGAGAAAAGGTCCCTTCGTTGCGGCCGGTTGCCAAAGTCCCCCTCTGTGTTCTTGCCGTTTCGATGCGAGCCCCCGTCGCCATGCTGTACCCAAACATGACGCGTGCCATGGTCCAGAAGGGACCGATGGAAAACCAATCGTTGTGGCAGCAAAACGTGTTATCCGGCATAACGACATCGTTCGCGGATAGCGGCAACGAGCGGCTTTTGACATGCTGGGCGTCCTGGTCCCACAGATAGAACGGTAGCCCCCCACCGTTGTCGCGGGGGACAGCGCCTGCCGCCGCCGCCGTGGTGTCAATGTCAGATATCGCATCCGCAGATTCCGCAGTAATCGCGGCGGAGCCGTTGGACACGGCGGTGCCACCAGTTGTCGTGTCAGGCCTTGACTCCAACTGACCAACACCACCTTCGACTTGGCGCGGCGCGCGCGGGTGGTGTGACCGAGCCGCCGCGTCGTATCTGTCTCGCAAGATTTGCACTTCCCACCGCATTGGATCCACATTAACAACGTCAAACGCCCAAAATCGATTCAAACGATCCGCATCGGCAACCACGGAGGTTTTCGGGGCTACCAGGACCGGACTCGCCACACGCGTGCGGCATCCAGACGTGCGCTCGCAGCGACGATTCTGAGAAGCAACGAGGGGTTGCCAGTGGGCCAGTGGTGCCACCCGCAGTGGCTGCATCAGAGTTAAGTCGAACCGCACCCTCACGACGAAGTCGTAAGGCGGAAGGCGACGTGCACCGACAACTTGCCCATGGAGAAGGCTGTCCGACGTTCTCTTGGGGTCGACGAGCTCACCACCGCTGGGATCGCCCGCCGCCGCCGAGACGCGTGCGGGATAGTATCCCATGGTTGCCCAGCGGACGCGCGTGAGGCCGTCCAGCAACCACCACGCCCTGTCCTCCGCCAGCGAACGAGCGGGCGGCGGTCCTCGCGCTAACGTCGACTTGGCCACGCGAACCGGGACTCGTCGTCGCTTTGTCATTTTCAACGACTCATCCGATGACATCGGTGGTGATGTCGACGCGTCAGTCGGTCGAATACCACTGGGCCACACGGAGTCCATAACGGGGTTGAAGCCAAGCACCCGCGACGGTCCGTCGTTCACCTCTGGGGGCGGTGCTGGTGGTGCCTCCTCGATCGCCCCTACAAATGGATGCTGCGCGAGCAGCAGACGAAAGCTGGCTTCCATGCCGTACAGCATCAACCCCGTCGACCCGCGTCGGAACACCCCAGAGGGGAACATGCGCCCTGGGTGCGGCTGGTCCACGCGCACGGCCATGAGGTGCTCGCCATAGACGCTCCGCAGCTCCTTCACGATATAGAGTCCGTCCTCGAGCGTCGTGCCGCCGTCGTCGGGCACCGGCCACGTCGCCGCGTACACGTGAGCCATGGGTCGCAGCAGCGCCCTCTGCGATTCGTCCTGGCAGCGCCGGTCCTGCGGTCTCTGCTTCATGTGCGCTTCGGCGCCCCAGCGTTGTCGATGGTGCCCCAAGCGAGAACCGCCGATTGGCCGCCGAAACGTTGAACGAACGTGGGGATGGATGAGGTTGCTCACATGAGAAGGAGCGGCGATGCGCAGCTTCCGAAGAAGACCGGACACGCAAATTGCCAGCCGCGGGGCGAAGGGATCGCATGTCGGCGCGATGAGGGCAGCTGACACCAACAACTCGGTGTCGTCCGACGACGACCCGTTGACATTCTTCCACCCCTTCCTTGTCGTAGCGTTGTTGATGATGCCATCGACGGCGGCACGCGCGCCGAACCCGGCGCCGGCGGCGGCCGCGGCTTGTACCGTATCCCAGTAGGTTGCCGCGTGTCGCCACTGCCGACGGCGGTGGCTCCTCCAGAGAAGATTGACCTCTTTCCATTGGTCGTTGTTGACCCACACGAAGGAGCGGTTGCGGCCAGGGGAGGCATCCATCAGCGGCGCCCTGGAGGAGCACGTGTCATTGTAACGCTTGTCGCGACGCCCGCGGCGGGCACGTCGTGGTGCCGACCGTGGTTGCATCCCGTTTTGCGGTGGTAGCGGTTTTTGCCCGGGAGCTCCCGTCTTGTTGTCGCCTCCCGAAGGCACGACATCCGCCGACGCGCGTGTAGGCAACTCAGCGTGCACTGTGGGTTGGCACGCCCAATCTGCGTGAAGGCTGTGCCCCCGCACCACATCCAGTGTTGGCTCTTGCTCGATGTCACGGACGGCGGAGGGGGGATGCAAACACGATGCCAAGGTCACCTCGAAACGCCATCGGGGATTGCGCCTTCCTTTCCCAGCCGCGATGCGGATAAGATCCTTGGACTGGGCCATCGTGGCTGCGCCCTGGACGTCGCCGTTGCTGCCGGTCAGGTGCTCGGAATCGATTTCAGGGGCGTCCAGCGAAACCGAGGAGGAGAGCCGCTCAACGGCTCCAGGGTCAGTAGGAGGAGGATGTTCTCCCGGAAACATCAGGGTGGGGGGTGGCGTCGCGCGCACTGTCCAATCGTGGCGGATCACCACGACGAGAAAGGCGAGGGATGCGAGCACGAAGGCCAGCGGACGCACGCGGAGGGCATGTGCGGAAACAGGCAACTTCACCTCGCTCACATTTTTTGGGGGGTTGTCGGCTCCTGACGGTGTTGGGTCCATCGCCGGTGCGCTGCGTTGGCATGACACAGACGGAGAAGACGGTGCAAAGTGACACTTTCTTTTTGAAAATATTGACGGCAGGGGAAGCGGCGCGCAACGCACAATCCGTTGCTCAGTTGGGCAGGAGGGATTGACCAAAACTGCACGGCGGCGGAGACAATCAACAAAAACAGGCAATGACTTTCTCCACCATCTTACAGTACACACACCAACAAATAGGCATTGCAATAGACGGGGCCACACATCGAGCGATTCCGCAAGCGAGCGATTCCGCAACACAGTTCGGCGGTCTCCTTCATATTAGCATCACACCATCCTCCTTGGAAGGAAGACGATGTGATGCTGTCGGGAGATTTCCACCCTGGTCGGCGAAACGCTGGTAAATCGAAAGGATGTGGCTGAAATGGAGAGAAAGAGCAGAGACGCATAGAGAGAGAGAGAGAGAGATAGAGATAGAGAAGAGTGTAGTAGTGGAGGTGAAAGATCCCTCCAAACATGGCCGATGCTGCGGAGGCATCTCGCCTCTCCCCATCGACAGCGCCACACCGCACACCGCACAGCGGTTACAAGATTGCCACTGACACTGGTTGCGCGCAGACAAAGAGTGATGGTGGCCACATGCGCATCACGTCGCCGGCGATGAGGGACCCCATCGCGCCATCTTGAAACCATTCGTGAGTCGCAAAGTAATGATACGCTTGCTGCGCCGCGGTGGGCCCTTGCAGCTCCGCGCCCACATCGTAAATGTGGCTGCCATTCTCGAAATGGCCCGCAAAGCGGAGCCAAGGGCGAACGACGGACACTCCCGAGAGTTCAAGAATTCGTGCGGCAAGCACATGAGGGTCGATTTGTGCGACGAGGAATAGACGCATGGTGACGCGCGAAGTCACCGGTGCCGTTGCCTCGTACGACGGTGGTCGCGGCACGGGCCATGAAACACCCATGGCCGCTGCGGCGGCTGCGTGGCGAGGGGCACGTGGTGGTCGCGGCGCGTCTTGAGGTGGATTCCCCGAGAGGGGCAATGCCGTCGTAGGGGCAACGACTGCGTCGCCATTCG